>Ga0114976_10002397_pt1 | contig 11790 bp, 11 predicted proteins | sample S_130805_EF_Meta_FD_87319 | JGI IMG/M metagenome (GOLD analysis project Ga0114976, IMG submission 87319) | Freshwater microbial communities from Lake Simoncouche, Canada to study carbon cycling - S_130805_EF_MetaG | ecosystem: Environmental > Aquatic > Freshwater > Lake | place: Lake...
CCGCTGCCCTATCGACCTTCCCCTTCCCCGCGGGCCTCACCCCCAACATCCCCGCCGCCGACTACGCCCAGAACCCGCACGCCATCGCCATTGCCGAGGCTGCCCGCGCCCTGGTCGCCGCCCGCGACGCCTGGCTGAACCCGCCCGATCTCGTGGACCGCGTGCCGGAGGTCGTGTCCGGCTTCCCCGACCGCATCGTCCCGAAGAACCCCGCCGCCGCCGCGCGCCTGCGCAGCCGCACCCTCACCGCCCTCTACAACAAGCGGGGCACGCCGGAGGGTACCTGGCTGGATGGCCTGCACGCCGCCCTCGATGCCGCCGTCGCCGCCGCCTATGGTTTTCCGAGTGACATCGCGGAGGAGGAGGCGCTGGCCCGCCTGCTCGCCCTCAACCAGGCCCGCGCCGCCGCGCAACCCGCCGCCCCGCGCGGCCGTCGCCGGCCCGCGCCGCCGCCCGAGGATTAACCTTTCCTTCAGCAAACACCCCTACTCTGTTCCCACGGGCGCCCCTTGGGGGTCCCCACGGGCGCCCCTCGGGGCCCCGCCGCTCTTTGAATCCGTGCATCCGACCTGCACCTCACCGCAGCCGAGCCATGCGCGGAATTCGCCCACGCGCCGGAATCCCGCCTAAAGCCCTAAATTCCTAAATTTTCCGGCCCTCAACCCCTTGACCAGACTGCGTTTTTCCGGTCGTTGCCTTCTCATTCTTGAAGAAAATTGAGGGCTTAAACCGTCTCAAATCCTCAATTCCCAACCCCTGGGTTTGTCCAAATCAGCCACCCGCACCGGTCCCGGGGTTTGTCCAAAAACCCCGTCCCGCGCCCCCATCCACCAACCCGCAAGTGCTGTCCGAAGCGGAATTCCGCGGCTTTCCGGCTACTCGTTCCGCTCCATCATCACCGCCGCCCCGATCTGCACGCTGCCAAAGGTCAGCCCGCTGAAGAACCACAGCAGCGCCAGCGGCAGCACCCCCTCCGGCCCGCGCGGCGCCAGCAGCCGCCCGAGCCCGCCGGGATCGGCCAGCAGGATCCCGCCGACGAACACCGCGGCAATCCCGAAGCCGATCGCCCCATGCAGCATCATGAAGCGCACCAGCCGCGCGCGCGGCCAGCGCCCCGGCCGCCCCCGCGCCGGCCCGCTCATCGCCGCACCGTCGCATGCGGCGCGAGCCAGCCCATGCTGGCCCCCGGCTCGCTATCCGTCGTCGGCAGATAGGGCTTGATGTCGATCAGCGGCGTGCCGTCCGCGCAGTCGAGGTTCGTCACCCGCAGCACGCCAGGTGCCGCGAAGCCGTGGAACCGCACCACCGAGAGCGCCACCGGGTTCGGCCGGAACGGCGCCCGCGTCGCGAACACCCCGCGCGGCGCCGCATCGAAGGGCGGCGTGAAGGCCAGCTTCGGCTCCCCCGCCCCCCTCTCACCTAATCTATCCATCCAGTAGATCAGGATCAGGTGCGAGAAGCCCTCGAGCGCCGCGAGCCCCTCCCGGTACTCCGCCGCCACCACCGCCCGGCATTCCGGCGCCGGGTCCGGCTGCCGCCCGTTGCGCGGGCACTCCGCCGGCGTCTTCCAGGGCGTCTCGAGCCGCCCGATCGGCGTCAAGGTGAAGGTCATGCTGCCAATCCCGCCAGAGGCCTTGAGATAAGCCGAGCCCCGGCCCCTGCCATCCCCCGCGCCGCCGCCGGCATCACTGCCGCAGGACCGCCGGGTTCACCACGTTGATCGGCGCGCCCTTCTGCCAGGCGAGGATCTGGTCGAAGATCTCGCTGAACTGCAGATCGTACTCCTCACGCGTCACGTAGCCGATATGCGGCGTGCAGACCGCGTTCGGATGGTTGATCAGCGGGTCGGCCGTATCCGTCAGCGGCTCCTGCTCATAGACATCGACGCCGGCCATGCCGGGCCGCCCGGCATTCAGCGCCGCGACCAGCGCACCCGGCGCAATCAGCGGCGCCCGGCTGGTATTCACCAGGATGGCATCGGGCTTCATCAGCGCCAGGTCCGCCGCCGAGACGATGCCCCGCGTCGCCGGATGCAGCCGGATGTGGAGCGAGAGCACATCGGCCATCTGGAAGAAGCTCTCCCGGTCGGGCGCCACCTCGAGGCCCTCGGCCCTGGCCCGCGCCCGCCCCGCCTCGCTCGCCCAGTACACCACGCGCATGCCGAAGGCGCGGCCATACTCGGCGACGGCCGCGGCGATGCGGCCATGGCCGTAGAGGCAGAGCGTCCCGCCGCGCAGCGTGCGCCCGACGCTCATCATCCACCGGCCCGCCTGCAACGAGGCCACCTGCTGCGGCAGCCGCCGCGCACAGGCCAGCGCCAACGCCCAGGTCAGCTCGGCGGCCGCGTAGCAGGGCGTGCCGGGATGCTGGGAGGAGGAGACAATGATACCCGCCTGCGTGCAGGCCTCGGTGTCGATATGCGGGTAGACGCTGCGCTGGCTGATCAGGCGCAGCTTCGGCAGCCGCGCGATCAGCGGCGCCTGGATCCTCGTGCGTTCACGAATGAGCACGAGAACCTCGGTATCCTTCAGCCGGTCCGCGAGGACATTGATGTCCTGCGTGTGCTCGTTCCAGATCTCCACCTCATGCCCGTCCACCATGCGGAAGCAAGGCAGGGTGCGGATGGTGTCGAAGTAGTCGTCGAGGATCGTGATCTTCACGGCGGCGGCTCCTTCACGGCGGAGCCAAGCAGAGAGCCGATCTCGGCCTCGGTGTAGCCGGCCTCGGCGAGCACCTGCCATGCATCGGCCGAAAGCCTCGGCGCCAGTGGCAGCTCGTCGGGGCCGGCGGCGCTGAAGGTGACAGGCCGGCCGAGGCCGGTCATCGCGCCCTCGGTCGGATGCACCTCGCGCCGCAGCAGCCCGGTCTCCCAGAGATGCGGGTCCTCGAGCAGCCCCTCGATGGTTGCATAGGGCATGGCGGGGATCTCCCGGCGGCGGAACTCGGCCGCCCAATGCGCGGTCGGCTTCTCCCGCAGCGCCGCGGCGCGCAGGGTGAAATAGGCGTCGACGTTGCGGAACCGCGCGACGACGCTGTTGAAGCGCGGGTCGTCGCGCAGTTCCGGTCGGCCGATCGCCTCGAAGAAGGCGAAGGCCTGCGCGTCGGTATTGGCCGAGACCGCGATGTAGCCATCCGCCGTCGGGATCGGCTTGGCGTCGGGGTTCATGACGCGCGGATCGCCGGTCGGGCCCTTCGGGTCGAAGGTGCGGCGGAACATGTGCTCGGTGAGGACGAAGTGCGCCATGCTCTCGTACATCGGCACCTCGATCGCCTGGCCCTCTCCGCTGCGCTCGCGGGCATAGAGCGCGGCGGTGATCGCCTGCGACGCGATGATGCCGGTGATGTGGTCGCAGAGCACGAAGGGCGCGAAGCGCGGCTCGCCCAGCACCCTCCCGAGCGCGGCGGCGAAGCCCGACATGCCCTGGATGATGGTGTCGTAGGCCGGGCTGTCGTGATGCCGGCCGCGGCTGCCGAAGCCGGCGATGACGCAGAAGACCAGGCGCGGGTTTTTCGCGCGCACCGCCTCCCAGGTGATGCCGAGGCGCGCCAGCGCACCGCCGCGCATGTTGGTCACCAGCACATCGGCCTGGCTCGCCAACCGATGCAGCACGCCCATGCCCGCCTCGGTCTTCAGGTCGACTGCGATCGAGCGCTTGCCGCGGTTGAAGTGGATGAACTTGGGCGACATGTCGGGCGAGGGCGCCGGGCCGCCGAGCTTGCGCAGCAGGTCGCCCTCGGGGCTCTCGAGCTTGATCACCTCGGCGCCCTGCTCGGCCAAGGTCAGGGTGCAGGAGGGGCCGACGACGACGGCGGTGAGATCGAGGACCTTCACCCCCGAAAGCGGGCCGCTCACGCCGCCTCCGCGAGGCACTCGAAGGCGAGGCGGCCGCGGTCGTCGAGGGCCCAGAGCCGCACGCCGCCGGCGGCCTCCCGATGCGCGGCGAACGTCGCCGTGCGGTCGACGAAGAGCGGCCGGCCGGCGCGCGTGGTGATGGACGCGATCGGCGCGCCAAGCTGCTGCTTCGCCAGTTCGGTCAGCAGCGTCGTGGTGATGCCGCCATTGACCACCAGCGCCGGGTAGCCCTCGACCTCGCGGGCATAGTCGGCGTCGTAGTGGATGCGGTGGCCGTTGTTGGTCACCGCGGAATAGCGGAACAGCAGCCGCGTGTCGGGCGTGAAGTCGGCGCGCAGTGCGGCGGCCGGGATCGCGGGCGGCATCGGCTCGGGCGCCGGCGGCGCACCGGGCTCGGGTGCCGCGCGATAGACCAGGTCCTGCTCCTCGACGACGCATTCGCGGCCGTCGCACAGGATGCCGTGGCGGACCGTGACGAAGATCATCGCGCCGCTGCGGCCCTGCTTCGGGGTGATGGCGGCGATGCGCGAAACGCGCCGTACCTCGGCGCCGATCGGGATCGGCGCCTGGAACCAGGTGCGGCGGCCGGCGAACATCCGTCGCGGCAGCGGGATCGGCGGCAGGAACTCGCCGCGCGCCGCATGGCCATCGGGGCCGAGGCCGGATTGCCGCGCCAGCGGGCCGAACAAGGCCACGTGCCAGCCCTCCGGCATCGGCGCGCCGCGCTCGATCCGCGCGGGGTCGAGGTCGAGCAGCGCCGCGAGCCGCTTCAGCAGCACGAGGCTGGCCTCGTCCTCGGCGACTTCCTCGCGGCCGATCCAGCCCTGCAGGGCGTCGATGTCCATGCTGTCGCGTCCTCCCGCGGTGATTCTCCCGCGGCGCCGCGGCCTGTCAAACCGCGCGACGGCACGGGATTAGCTAAGCCCGATCGGCTAGGCTCGAGGATCGACAGCGGGAGCGGCGGCATGGCGCAGGCGAAGCACCGGATCGTGGTGGTGGGCGGTGGCGCGGCGGGGCTCGAGCTTGTCACGCGGCTCGGCAATACGCTCGGCAAGAAGGGCCGCGCCGAGGTGACGCTGATCGAGAAGGGCCGTACCCACCTCTGGAAGCCGCTGCTGCATTCGGTCGCCGCCGGCAGCCTCGACCGCGCCGAGCACGAGCTGCACTACCTGGCGCAGGCGCATTGGCACCATTTCACCTACCGCTTCGGCGAGATGACCGGCATCGACCGGCAGGCGAAGCAGGTGCTCATCGGCGCCACCATGGATGATGAGGGCCGGCAGATCACCCCGCCCTCGGTCGTGCCCTACGATACGCTGGTGGTGGCGATCGGCAGCGTGACCAATGATTTCGGCACGCCGGGGGCGGCGCGCTTTGCCGTGCCGCTCGAGACGCTGGAGCAGGCGAGCCGCTTCCACCGCCGGCTGGTCAATGCGTGCCTGCGCGCCAACAGTCAGGAGGGGCCGATCCGCCCGGGCCAGCTGCATGTTGCGATCATAGGCGCCGGCGCGACCGGCACCGAGCTTGCGGCCGAGCTGCACCGCACGGTGCGTGCCGTCATCGCCTATGGCCTGACCCGCATCGACCCGGAGCGCGACATCCGCATCAGGCTGATCGAGGCGGCGCCGCGCATCCTGCCGGCGCTGCCGGAGCGGATCTCGGCCGCGACCACCGATCTGCTGCAATCCCTCGGCGTCGAGGTGCTGGCCGGCAAGCGCGTCGCCGAGGTGCGGGGCGATGGCGTCGTGCTCTCGGATGGCGAGGTGATCCCGGGCGAGCTCGTGGTCTGGGCCGCCGGCGTGAAGGGGCCGGAGGTGCTGCGCGACATCGCCGGGCTTGAGACCAACCGGCTGAACCAGCTGGTCGTCACGCCGACGCTGCAGACCACGCGCGACCTCGACATCTTCGCGCTGGGCGATTGCGCCGCCTGCCCGCGCGGCGGGGGCGCCTGGGTGCCGCCGCGGGCGCAGGCGGCGCACCAGCAGGCGAGCCTGATGGTCGAGCAGGTCGACCGGCGCCTCGCCGGCCGGCCGATGGCTGAGTTCGTCTATCGCGACTTCGGTTCGCTGGTCTCGCTCGGCCGCTACAGCACGGTCGGCAACCTGATGGGCTTCCTGGTCGGCAAGAGCATGTTCATCGAGGGCTACTTCGCCCGGCTGATGTACCGCTCGCTCTACAAGATGCACCAGACCGCACTGCACGGCCGGGCGCCGGTGCTGTGGCGGACGCTGGCGGGGCTGCTGTCCTCGCGTGCCGAGACCGGCGTGAAATTACACTGAGGCGGATCGTCGCAGGGCGCTTGTCGCCCGGAGACGTGAATCCGCCGATCAAACGCGCTACCAGCGCATCATGTTGCGCTTGCTACTGCCGAGCGACTCGCGCAGCCCGAGGAAGGACGGCCATTCGGTCACCGCCAGGTAGCGGCGCGCGAGGAACTGGTAGGTATTCGCCACCACCTGCCAGAGCAGCACCTCGTCATCCTCGTCGACATGGTCCCATTGCTCGAGGATCGGTTCCCAGCCGAGCTGGGTGCGATAGAGCGCGTCGCGATTCTCCCGCACGAAGGCGATGCGCACCTCGGGCTCGCGCAGCAGGGCGATGATGTCGTGGCAGATCTCGTCGATCTTGCCGAAGCGCCCCTCCATGTCGTCGACCGAGGTGCCGGTCATCTTGATGACCCGGCTGATGGCATCCAGCCGCACCACGTCGCTGCGGCTGAGCGTCGAGGACATGCGCTTGGCCCGTGTGACCAGCGCCTGCACCCGCAGCAGCAGCCGGTCACGCAGGGATTCGATGTAGGCGAACTCGTTCGAGAGGGATTCGAGACGCGCCATCACCTCGTCCGGCCCGGCGCAGTTCAGCGTGCCGGCGGCGCGCCGGGTCGCGTGCTGCATGGCGGTCTTGAGCTCGGGGTCGGTCTCCATGCGGCCACCGCCCTCGAGGTCGCGGATCGCGAGCTTGGCCGCCGCCGGGTCCTGCCAGCCGAGCAGGGCGACGCGCAGCCGGATCTGGGCGCGGCGGAGATGATTGCCGGCGGGGCTCCAGCTCGCCTCGCCACTGGTGACCTCGGCGGGCAGCGGGTCGCCCGGATACAGGGCGGTGACGTAGTGCAGCGCCTCGGCGATCAGCACCAGCATCCGGCCGTCCGGGCTATCGTCGGGGATGTCGAACTCGCGTTGCAGGCCCTTCAACGGCACCGACGCCTCGCGATCCTCGAAGGGTACCACCATCACTGCCGTGCCGTCGGAGGCCGAGCGGCGGAAGCTGATCCCCGCGATGCGCGAGAACATGGGGTGCTCCAGCGCGACGAGATGCTCTCCCGCGCCGGCCTCGGCGGTGGTCTCGGGTGCGGTGCTCATTCTTCCGCCGTGCCTGGTCGATCACCGAGCATCCCATGGCATGGCTTAAGGGAGGGCTACCGGGGGCGCAGCTTCCGGCCAAGGCCGGCCCCACGGATCCGTTCTTGCCGCGCGGTCATGAACCGGGGAAGCTATGCGGCAGCGCAGCAAAAGGCCCGGTCGCCATGCTCACCCCCAGCAATTCGCCGATCGTCGCCGCCTATGTGGCGAAGACCCGGAAATCCGCGGCCCTGCATGCCGCGGCGGCCGAGCACCTGCCGAGCGGCATCGCGCATGACAGCCGCCACACCGACCCCTACCCGATCTACACCGACCACGCGCAGGGCCCGCGCAAGTGGGATGTCGACGGCAACGGGCTGGTCGATTTCTATGGTGGCCATGGCGCGCTGCTGCTCGGCCATTGCGACCCGAAGGTGACCGCCGCGGCGCAGGCGCAGCTCGCCAAGGGCACCCAGTTCGGCTCCTGCCATGCGCTCGAGGTCGAGTGGTCCGGCCTGGTGCGGCAGATGATCCCGTGTGCCGAGCGGGTGCGCTTCACGAGCTCCGGCACCGAGGCGACGCACATGGCGCTGCGGCTGGCGCGGGCCTTCACCGGCAAGCGCAAGATCGTGCGGTTCCGTCGGCACTTCCATGGCTGGCACGACCACATGGCCTTCGGCGTGGACAACCATTTCGACGGCACGCCTTCGCCCGGCGTGCTGCCGGACCTCGCCTCCGAGATCATCCTGCTACCGGCGAACGACATTGCCGCGGTGCAGCGCGCCTTCGAGACCGATGACGACATCGCCGCGGTGATCCTCGAGCCGACCGGCGCCGCGACCGGCATGGTACCGACGGGGGCGGCGTTCCTGCGCGCGCTGCGCGAGGCCTGCACCGGCTATGGCGCAGTGCTGATCTTCGACGAGGTGGTGACCGGCTTCCGCGTCGCTCCCGGCGGCGCGCAACAGGCGCTCGGCGTAACGCCCGATCTCTGCACTCTCGCCAAGATCGTGGCCGGCGGGCTGCCGGGTGGCGCCGTCGCGGGGCGGAAGGACATCCTCGACTGGATCGACTTCGAGGTCTCGGCGGCGAAGGGCCGCGAGAAGATCAAGCACCAGGGGACCTACAACGCGAACCCCGTGTCAGCGGCCGCCGCGATCGAGACGCTGAGCCGGATCCGCGACACCGATGCCTGCGACCGCGCGAACGCCGCCGCGCGATCGATGAAGCGGGCCTACAACCAGGTACTCGCGGAGGAGGGCATCCCCTGGGCGGTCTATGGCGAGCATTCGGTGATCCACTTCTACACCAACCCCGACTGGGTCGACCTCGACCCGCTGAGCTGGGACGCCAACGCGCAGCCGGAGGAGACCTTCAAGGCCGATCCGCGCAAGCAGATGCTGGCCAAGCTCTACCTCGGCCTGGTGGTGCACGGCGTCGATCCGAAGGGACCGCGCGGCGCGATCCTCTCGGCCACCCATGGCGAGCAGGAAGTGGCCGAGGCGACCGAGGCCTGGCGCAAGGCGCTCAGGATGCTGAAGGAGGAGGGCGAGTTGCAGGCGCCCGCGAAGGCGCCCGCCCGGAGCCGGTTCAGCAACCGCGACATGCCGATGCTGCCGGAGCAGCCGCCGCCGATCGAGGCGAAGGCGCGCTGACTACTCGGCCTTGATCCCGGCCGCGCGGATAAGGCCGCCGAGCCGCGCGGTGTCCTCGGCCTGGCGCGCGGCGAGCGCCTCGGGCGGCCCGGGCAGGACCTCGAAGCCGGAGTCTTCCAGCCGCTGCCGGGTCGCGGGATCGCGCAGGATGCGCGTGACCTCCTCGTTCAGCCGGGCGATCGCCGCCTGCGGGCTGCCGGCGCGCGCATAGAGCCCGCCCCAGATCGAGCTGACCAGGCCGGGATGACCGAGCTCGGCCATGGTCGGCACCTCGGGCACCCAGGGCAGGCGCTGCGGCGAGAGGGCGGCGAGCGCCGTCACCCGCCCGGCGCGCAGCTGGCCGAGCACGTCGGCGACCGAGGGGAACATCAGCTGGATCTGCCCGCCGATCAGGTCGTTCAGCGCCGGCCCCTGGCCGCGATAGGGCACGTGGATCAGCGTGACGCCGAGCGCCCGCGCCACCATCTCGCCGGCGAGATGCGTCGGCGAGCCCTGGCCGGAGGAGCCGAAGCTCGCCGGCTCGCGCCGCGCGCGCAGCGCCGCGACCAGGCCCTGGAAGGTCTTCTCGGCCGGCCAGTCGGCGACGGCGACGATCTGCGGATAGTTCGTCAGCAGCGTGATCGGCGCGAAGTCCCGCACGGGGTCGTAGGCCAGCGTGGCGAACAGCGCCACATTGGCGGCCTGGGTACCGTTGGTCGCCAGCAGCAGCGTCTGCGCATCGGGTGCGGCGCGCGCGGCCTCGGCGACGCCGATGGTGCCGCCCGCGCCCGGCCGGTTCTCGACCACGACGGGCTGGCCGAGCGCCGGGCCGAGCCGCTCGGCGATCAGCCGCGCCTGCACGTCGAGGCTGCCGCCGGCGGGGAAGGGCACGATCAGCCTGATGGGCCGCTCCGGCACCCAGCGCGGCTGCGCGAGCGCGGGCGTGGCGAGCAGCAGCGGTGCGAGTGCGCGGCGTGTGATCATCGATGCGCCTCCAGGAAATCGAGCACGGCCTCGTCGAAGAGATCCGGCTCGGTGCGCGACAAGGCGTGGCCGCCGCGTGGGACGATGACCGTCTCGGCGCCAGGGATCAGCCGGCCGAACTCCTCGGAGAAGTACCGCGGCGTCAGGATGTCGTCGGCGGCGCAGACGACGCGCACCGGCAGCGCGATCCGGCCGAGCTCGGCGCGGCGGTCGAAGCCGAGGATGGCATCGAGCCGGCTCGCCTGCACCTCGGGCGCACCGAGGGCTGCACCGGCCGCCGCCTCGGCCGCGCGCAGCGCGTCGTCATGCGCGTTGATCCAGGTGGGCGGGTAGAGCAGCAGCGAGGTGTATTGCGCATAGGCCTCGACCCCGACGCGCTCGTGCAGCAGCCGGCGCAGCGCGAAGAGGCGGCGGCGATAGGCATCGCCATGCGTGGTGCTGGCATAGACGAGCAGCGCGGATAGCCGTTCGGGATGGTCGAGTGCGAGCGAGACGCCGATGGCGCCGCCGGTGGAGTGGCCCAGCAGCGGCGCCCGCGCGATGCCGGCATGGTCCATGATCGCGACCAGGTCCTCGGCCATCTGCCCGATCGACGCCACCGGCACGCGGGTGGATGCGCCGGTGCCGCGCTGGTCGAAGCGCAGCAGCGTGAAGCGATCGGCCCAGCGCGCCACCTGCGGGTCCCACCAGGCGCCGGCGCCGCCGAGCCCTGCGGCCAGGATCAGCGGCGGGCCGCGGCCGTCGAGCGTGTAGTGCAGCGCGCAGCCATCGCGCGTGACGCTTGGCATGGTGGTCTGGACTCCCGGGCGAGGGGCGTGCTGCGCTGGTAGCCGTTCAGCCCGAGGGTGACCAGAGATGCCGAAGACGCCGATCATCCCGCCCGGCTCCGCGCCACCGCTCGCGCCCTATTCGCCCGGCGTGAAGGCCGGCAACGTGATCTATGTCTCCGGCGTGCTGCCGCTGGATGCCGAGGGCAAGGTGATCGGTGCCGGCGATGCCGCGGCGCAGACCCGGGCGGTGCTCGAGGCCATCAAGGCGATCGTCGAGGCGGGCGGCGGGCGGATGTCGGACATCGCCTATTGCAACATCTTCCTCGCCGACATGGCGCATTACGCGGCGATGAACGCGGTCTACCGCGAGTATTTTCCGAGTGAGCCGCCGGCGCGCTGGTGCATCCAGTGCGGGCTGGTGCGGCCGGAATTCCTGGTGGAGATCTCGGCCGTCGCGCACCTGGCGTAGCAGCGCCCGATCCGCGGAGGCGGAATCGCCGAAGCGGCCGCTTCAGGAACCTCGCACCGCGCCGCCGGCCAGAAGATCGGCGATCTCGGCCCCGCTGAAACCCGCGTCCGACAGGATCTCGGTGCTGTCGCCGCCGAGGCGCGGCGCCGGCCGACGCGGGTCGGGCGGCGTCGCGGAATAGCGCACCGGGACCGCCATGCTGACGACCTTGCCCTCGCTCGGATGCGCCTCGGGCGCGAAGAAGCCGGTGGCGACCAGGTGCGGATCCTCGAAGATCGTCTCGAGCGTATGCACGGGCGTGACCGGGCAATCGGCCGCCTCCAGCAGCGCGAGCCACTCGGCGGTGGTGCGCTTGAGGAACTCCGCCGCCAGCATCGCCAGGATCTCGTCGATATGGCGTGTGCGCGTCGCGTGGCTGGTGAAGCGCGGATCGGTCGAGACGAGATCGGGCCAGCCCACGGCCTTGCAGAAATTCCGCCACTGCCGGTCGTTGTAGATCATGGTGCAGACATGCCCGTCCCTGGTCCGGTAGGGCTTGCGGTCGGGCGAAAGATGCCGCTGGTAGCCGCCGCCATCGAGCGGCGGGTCGAAGGCGCGGCCGCCGATATGGTCGCCGAGCACGAAGCTCACCATGGTCTCGAACATCGGGATCTCGACGAGTTGTCCCTCGCCCTGGCGCTCGCGGTGCACCAGCGCGGCGTTGATCGCACCCACGGCCATCAGGCCGGTGATGCGGTCGGCC
>Ga0114976_10002400_pt1 | contig 11778 bp, 13 predicted proteins | sample S_130805_EF_Meta_FD_87319 | JGI IMG/M metagenome (GOLD analysis project Ga0114976, IMG submission 87319) | Freshwater microbial communities from Lake Simoncouche, Canada to study carbon cycling - S_130805_EF_MetaG | ecosystem: Environmental > Aquatic > Freshwater > Lake | place: Lake...
TTAATAAATCGCTAGACTTCCCATCGCTTACTACTTTGCGCCCGTAGCTCAACGGATAGAGCATCTGACTACGGATCAGAAGGTTCGGGGTTCGAATCCCTGCGGGCGCACCAATCGGTTTGAATTAAATTCACCTAGGCTTTGGTTTTAGCGCCCCCCATCAAAGTCAAAAATTGTAACGTAATCGGAGTTATTTCCAAGAGAATCCGTTGCTCTAACTTTTGCATAGTAAATTTCACCCCTAGAAAGTTTTCCTTGCACATCAGCCTTTATTAAAAAAACTCCATTATTTTGATCTGCACCACGATTCTGCCACCAAACGTAACTTTGAGCGATTATTCGGCCATCCTCAGCAAAAATAGTACAAGTCAAATTAGATGGAATTGCTTGGTCATAATAATTAATATAGCAATACACAACCATATCACTAGCTAAACCTCCTTCAGTTCCAGCTCTTGAAATTTGAGGGCGAAATATATTTGTTGGAGTCGGAGTTGGGTTTGGAGTTGCACCAACCCCACCACTTGACGAGCTACTATTATTTGTGTTCGACGTTTTAGGCTTTTGTACAATACTTAAAAGAGATTCTCGTAGTTTGGAAGCTGAATTATATATTCCGTTACTCCAATCCGAGGTTCCAGTATTGGTTACAATTCGCACTTTGGTTAGAGCACCAGTAGATCGAGAATCTTTTGCTTCCGAAAGTAGAAAGCTTAGATATTCATTTATGCTTATACTAAATTGATTATTGGTGACATTTTTATAAACTTTTATAGGGCTGAAGTTTGAAACAGTAGCTGAATCAACATCAACAACCCACGAGATTCCAATTTCATAATAAAGCAACTCGCCTACAAAACTTGACGAAGTAAAACTAAAGATTACATCTGTTGAATTTAGCACACTAGCTAAATTTGAAATAGGAGTAGGAGTAGGAGTAGGAGTAGGAGTAGGAGTAGGAGTAGGAGTAGGAGTAGGAGTAGGACCATTTAGTGTTTTAGACTGCGACCAAACCAATTTTTTACTCAGTTTAATACAAGTATACTTTTTACCTAAAGATATTGAAGTTAACCCGATTTTTGTGCAACTCCCACCAGCCTTAGTTGCGGCTAGTGAAACCTGAGGTGTAATTAAAATAGTGATTGTGACAACAAAAATTATAACTTTTCTCATAAACGTACTCTAGGTGATTTTACCAGATATGTAATACTTACTCCTGAAGGACAACTGATAGAGCATTGACTTTCTGATTGAGCATAAGCGCAGTCGGAAAGTAAGGCTAGTAAAGGTGAATTTCAGGGAACTAAAAACTCAGATTTACTGGCCAACTACGGATCAGAAGGTTCGGGGTTCGAGTTCCTTCGGGTGAACTTTTCAAGAAATCAGCAAGAAATCAGCAAGAAAGAAGAGCTATTTTAGGCGTAAATCGAAGTATTTGTTTTTCGTAATTTAAATTAGAAATCAGATATCCTTAGTCGAGTTTTGCTGTTACGAATCCTAGGAGGAAATTAATATTAAATTTTTTGAAAAAAGCAGTTTCGTTTTCTATGTTTTGAGGTACTTAGTAAAGAATAATTTCTTAGGGGAAGGATTTCGAGGCTCTGTATCAGATAATTTAATTCACTCAAGAGAATGGTATAAAGATTATGAAGAAATTTTTATTCCCGTACAAAATGAAAGTGGACTATTTCGAAAAAATCTACTCGATCTAGCAGTTTCATACGAGAATAAATCTGGTAAATGGTGTTTGGTTAGCGAACCAACTGGCGTCGGCAAAGAGATTTCACATTACTTAAAAGAAAATTATAATTTAGATCGCCAAATATATGAATTAGAAACTTTATTAAGCATCGATTGGCATGAACAAGAACCAAATTACGATCTATGTCTTCCAAATATAAATTTAATGCAAGTAGGGTTGTTTAATGTCGTGATATTACAATCGCTTCTTGAACACGTTATAGATCCAGTTCAGTTAATAAAAAACTTATCCACCATAGTCATTCCTAACGGTATTATAATTATTTTCACACATAATGTTTTGATGCCTTTTCACCAATATCCTATCGATACCTTGCGCTTTTATAATGATTACTTCCTGAATCTGGAAAAGTACATAGGTATGGATTATGTACAATCAAAGAACTCCGGGAATGGAATTTATGCCGTCTATAGAAAGAAATAACCTTCACTTATATGACAAAGCGGCCCGATGAACGCCTATTTCGCAATGTAAATAAATGCGGACAGGCTCATTCAATTTGAGAATCATTTATCTCGATTTAATTTGTAATAGAACCATCTTTTTCGATTGAAGCATCTAAAATCTGTAAAATTAAAATAGAACAGTAAGTCGAATGTCAAACAAAGAATGCGCCTTAAGATTCAGTTTGCGGAATTGTAGCGGCAATAAATACTCGTTTAATCAAAATATTACTTTAATGCAAAAAATTGGAATACAAAACGGTTCAAATATTCAAGATTATTATTTTACTAATGTAATTTATCTAAGATAGCTACTAACTGACACTAGATGGAGCATTTAACTTTTCGATTATGTGTAAGCATGTTCTGAAAGCGATCTAAGTAAAGATGCATTAACGGGGACTAAAATCGCAATTTTATTGGCTAACTACGGATCACAATATCGTAACTGTGAATACTCACAGACACACTTAAAAAGAATTATCGCTCATGCAAACATTCTGTTATTCGTTGCAAGGTAGTTTGTGGTGGAAAAGTACTCATCTGCCTCCCTGTATCTATTAACTAATACAGGACCATTATTTGCAATTCTATAAAGCGTGAAGTCGTGTTTTTTAAAGAAATACCAAAAATCTTGAAAAAAAGTTCTAGTATCAATATTACAGCCCCCAAACTCGAATTGAATAATGGAAATTTTGTCAATAACTTCCAAGCTCCCAAGTAAAACATCCATTTCATAGCCCTCTACATCTATTTTTAACAAATCAGGAATAATTGAATTTGCTTTGCAATAGTTATTTAATGTGTTTATTTTAACTATTTCTTCATATTTAAATTCAATTTCAAAATGTTCTAAATTTCGCTTGGTTAGTGAACTTATCGAACTCCCGGGCTTGTCTGAATACAAAATCATGTCGCCAACATTATTGCTAAAACCAAAATTTTCAATATTTACATTTGTTTCTTTGATATTTTGTATCAATTTTTGGCAGGACGTAAGGCTGGGTTCAAATGCAAAAATTACACAATTTTGGTTGTGTTTCAAATATTCTCTTGTGTAATTTCCAATATTTGCTCCGACATCAAAAACTATTGATTTCTTGTTAATAGCATCAGTGCGACAATTTAAAAAATCTTGAGCTAAACGAACTTCATGGCTCATAGATTCAACACCAAAACCTTTCCCTTGTATATGTGCCATATCTTGCTCGAGTATTTCAGGTAATTCCATATTTAAAGTGGCAACGAATTTAACGAGATCACGAGAGATTCTTTTTAGTAATCTATTCATCAGATAACCTTACACTAATAAGAATGAATTAAAAGAACAGATGATTAATTTATCAAAGTAATTAAGCATGTCCAAAAGACAGGAAAGTAAATCGGGTTATAAGGAACTAAAACCCCAGACTAACCAGCTAGGCTCGGATTAAAGCTTGAAAAATAAAAAAATAATAGGATAAGTATAATTAAATTCTACAGAAATATATATATCAAGATCTAAAATTCTGCTTATGAAGTGTTATAATTTGCCATGTTAAAATTACAAGCTACATTGGGTAAGTCTGTAATTAAATCATCTAAATTTGAATGGTTTACCTATATGTACTTTCCAATAATATTTATATTAGTTCTTCGAAACGGTATTAATTTTTGGGGATATGATAAATATGCACTTCAATGGGTAAAAAAGTGGCCTAGACCGGTCAGTGTATTTTCGGTAGAAAATTCAGGTGATTTATTTTTAGCTAAACTCTTTGGTGTTGATACAAGATTTTCTTGGATAGTTCTGCATATTGCGCTTACAATTATTTTTTTTATAGTGCTCTGTTGGCTAATAAATATAGAAAAAATTCCTAATTATAAAAAAAGAAATATTTTGTTCTTAGTCCTTGTAAGCCCAATAACAATGTTACTCATGCAGGAAATTGGTTACTATGATGTTGTCACTTTAATTGGAGCAGTTATATTTGCCTTTAGAAATGATTTAAAAATTAAATTATTGGGCACGCTCATTTTATGCGCTGGAAACACACCACAAGCACTCATTATGACTCTACTGTTTGGGTTTTTTCTGCATTTCATAAATTCTACTTCGAAAAAATTCGATTTGAGAAATTTTACACCATTTATTTTTGCCTCTTCAATTTGGGTACTCGAAAAATTTTGGCTAAATAGTTTGGGACGAGTATTAGAGTATAATTATGGGCAATGGTCATATTCATTTAAAGGCTTTTTGATTGCTTCGCCTTTATTTTTATATGCGCTACTAGGCCCCATGTGGTTAATTTCATTCAATGTGCTTGAATCTTTACAAAAATATAATATAAGTGACAAAATAGGAATATTCTTTTGTTTATTAATTATTCCAGGCTTATTTGGAGTTTTTACTGGGGACTCCACAAGAGACTCGTTATGTATTATGTCTCCGATACTTTTATGGCTTATTAGGTACGTGATTATTGAGCACGATCTAGTTATTGGACACAACCTAAAAATAATGATGTGCCTTGCCCCGTGCTTCCTAGTATGGAGAGAAGGTCAAATCATTCCACCGTGGCAAGAACTAACAAAATTATTTTTTCCATAATATATAATGGGATGATTACTAACGATGAGTATTGAGCACATAATTCGCATATGAAAATTCTGAAAATGTCATTCACGTTAAGAAATTTCATGAAGAACGTATTAGCAAGAGTATTTATACATTTTGAATTTATTGAGGCAATAACAAAATATAGAAAAGGTATTGGATGGACAGCATCTCTAGATCAAGAAATTAAATTCCTAATTGGAAAACATAAAAGTTCTTTTACCTTGTTTGATGTAGGGGCAAACAAAGGTGATTTCTCGATATTAGTTTCTAAAGCTTATCCCAAAAGTAGCATACACAGCTTTGAACCTTCGAAAATCACCTTTGATTTATTAAATAGAAATGTTATGAATTATTCAAATATAAATCCAGTAAAACTTGCATTTGGCTCTGAAAGAAAAGAAATGAACCTACACTATGATTTCGATACCAGCGGCCTGGCGAGTCTATACAAACGAGATTTAAGTCATTTGGGAATAAATTTTGAAACTAAAGAATTAGTTAATGTTCAAACCATTGACTAATGGGTAGATGCGAACAACATCATTCCAGATTTCATAAAAATAGATGTTGAAGGTTTTGAGCTATCAGTTTTAAAAGGTGCTGTTAAAACTTTGAAAAATGTGATTGCCGTACAATTTGAATTTGGAGGAACAGCGATCGATGCAAAGACATATTTTAAGGATTATTGGAACTTTTTTCAAGAATTAAATTTTTCAATTCACCGTTATACGCCGCTCGGATTGCTTAAAATAAATGAGTATTGTGAGCGGGAAGAATTATATGAATACATGAATTATATTGCAGTTCCATTTGAATCAAATAAAATAATAAATTTAGAAACTTTACTCTAATAAATCAAAGTTAAAATTCTTTGTCATTCGAAAAGTTGAGTAATATAAATAAGTATTTAATTCGTCTTCAGTTCCTACCGCAAAGAAGTTATCTAAATTCACTGCCGAAACATCATATCCTTGCTCTAGAGCAATTTGAATCACCGAGTCTAAATAAATCTCACTATTAAATCTTTCAGCAGTTTTGAAGCATTCCTTAATCAACTCACATGCAATTTCTTTATTCTTAAATGTAAAATTTCCAATTATCATCCGAGGATTATTGTAACTTGGGGGCAAATTTTTTAAAGCAAACCCAGATACTAAATTATTTTTTACATTAACCCATGAATACCTATTAGGTTTATATTTGGCCATCGGATAGTCTGTTGCAGTCCACACAACTAAATCAGCGAATTTTAATTGAGCTACAGCATTTTCATAATCAATTTTGTTGATGTAGTTATCACAGGAAAGAAATGTAACCGGACCGGGTAAGATTTCTATATTCTCTAATGCATATCGCGCAGTATCGGCTTGGCCTTGAGTTGGGTTATTTAATGTGATAATTTCTGTCTTGAAATTAACATCTTTACCTATGTATTTTTTAAATTCCTTTCTAATAATTAGGTAGTTATTTCCAGAATTTACAACTGCGTTCTCAGAATGCTTCCAAAGTTCTTTGTTCTTAATTTCAATAAAGGGTTTAGGAATTTCAGAAAAATCTGAAAGTCTGGACCCAATACCACCTGCAAGAATTATTGAGCTTTCAATTCTTTTTAGCTCCAAATTGATATCCGAAATACTAATTTCTTTCGCATTAATAGAGCGATACAAGTACTCCCAATCCTTCAAATCTTCCGGTGTTCCAAACTGCACGAAGCGTTCCATAAGAAACGTTTTTACAATTAATTTTTTGGCTAACAATGGTAAGATTGTCAGTGATATATAAAACTCTCCCATGTGTGAGTAATTCATCATTATTTGCTCATTCAGTGCATCAAGTAACAATGCACCGCTTGAAAACGCATATAAACCAGCGGAAGCCTCTTCGAGACTTGGAAAATCTGTAAAACTATTTTTCTCTTGAATTGCAGTGACTATTCCATCAGCATTTTTCTGAACATATGCGTATTTAGTATTTCTAAGCATATGGGGGTTAAATCCAGTGTAAGTTAAAATCAACGAATCAACTTTATTAAGTTCTTCGCAGAAACTTTCAAAATTCCAATTCCCTGAAAAATCACAGTATGAAACTATAGAAGGTCTATTTACATCAACGTATTCTTTTGATTCAAAAATTGCGTGGCCAGGTCCGAATTTATGGGCACTAATCTCAGAAATTTCAGATTTAGGCCATCGCTTTTTGAGATACGAAAACAACTCTCTACTCTGTTTGTGATCCTTAGAGATTATGAATAATGGGTCATCAACTCCAGGAAACATATTCATAACTTCGTCGATTATTCGAGAATTACCAACATTTATTAATGGTTTAAGATGGTAATAACCGGCTTCAACAAATCTTTTACCAACCCCACTCATTGGAATTATTACTTGTGGTTTAGGAGACATTTAGATTTCCCATCCTATAGTAGATTCTGAGTTACAACCTATAAATTAGATGATTCCCATTTTTTTGGATATTTCGTACAAACAGCGTCAAAATTCATTTCAGAATCTCCAATTAAACATCTTAATGCCAATAATTCTGAATCAGAACTAGATCTCTGCAACTCTGGAGAAACCAAGCATTTCATAACATTTAATTCCGACAGCAATTTGAATGCCTCATGCAAGTATTCCCAGTCACCTGTAAGTGAGTCAAACCAAATCCATCCCGCACTTAACCTCAACGCAGTTTGTACAGATTCGATATCACTAACCCGTACGGAAATAAAATTCGGATAAATTTTAGAAGCTTTATACAAGGATGGAAAAGATTGGTCAAGGAAGAAAAAATCCTTTATTTTGAACCGATTCATTAAATCTAAAGCAGATGTTTCAAGTCCATCCTCCTTAACATTAAGAATCAAAAATTTATGTTTGTAGCTTTCTAGCCATTCAGAAAGAATTGGTCCATTGCTAAACGGTTCGTGATTAATAATCAAATTAGAATCATTGGTTCTTAAATCTATTTCAACACCTAAATGTATTGGGGTTGCAATTAAATCAGCTATAGTATTTACTCGGTGTTTTATAATTATCAAAGATTTTTCCTCAATAAAATTGAATATTTTAAAGTCCGTAAACTCATTTTAACCACGGAATTAAATCCAGAATTCCAGGTCGATTTACCGTAACTTCGATTGATGAAATTAACTTTAAATCTAGTAATCTTTAGTTTTGATTTTTTTGCAATTACAAATGAGTGAAGATCGATTGAAAAATCATCAGGTAGATAATCAAGTTTATTAAGGAAATTACTATAGAACAAAGTTGGCTGTGCATTTATATCGTATAAAATTGTCCCAAAAATCACGGACTCAAATATAGACATATTAAATGAAATGAAATTTTGAAAAATCTTCCTCTTAACCCGTTTTCCTTTTATATATTCTGCATCAGAACGTAATTTGCTTAGTTCTTCAACAATCTCAAAAATAGAATACTGTAAATCAGCATGCATCCAACCAATAAATTCACCCCTCGCAAGTGATAAACCCGCTTTTATTCCACCACCGTATCCCCGGTTTTTATTTAAAGTCTTAGTTATAATATTACTATTAGAAATTTGCTTAAAGAGTTTAGCCGTACCGTCAGAAGAACCGTTATCCACCAATATAAACTCAATACTATGAGAATCAACTAATTCAATTAATTGGGGTATTAACACCTTTAAAGATTGTTCTTCATTAAAACATGGGATAACTAAACTAATTTTCATGATGACCAAAGCGCCGACGAATTGGGTGAGTTATTATTACATATTTCTTTTGCACAATAGATTTTAACAATAATTTTGTAAATTACATGAATAGACATGAAGTTAAGCATCCATCCATTCCGAGGTTACCGTTTTCCATGAACTTGGCAAAGAAATTCTACCACGCACATTTTTGGACAGGTCAGAAGGGACAATAACATCTTCGACATTACCTATCCTTGCGGCTACGAGACTGAATGTTGAGTTACTGCAAATTAAAGTTCTTGACTTTGATAATAACAAAATAATTTCTGACGGCCGAAGCTCCGAATCATCTATCAAGAAAATATCGTACGGAGCAGTATCTATTGTTTCCAGTAACTTTCTAGCTTCATTTAAATCATTTGAAAAAACCCAAACAGGCTTTAAGTTTTCACTTTTAATTTTCAAACTTCTCAAAGAGTTAATGAGAAAATTTGGACTTAAAGCACCCCAAGGGTTTTCCAACATCCCGTCTATCCGCCCAAGCCGATAATGGATAACTACCGGATCTTCAGTGCTTAGACGAGTTGAGAGCTGTTTATACTTTGTACTTTCAATTTTCAAATTATATTCAAAATCATTATTCCAATATGTAAAATTTTGCCAGAATCCAGTGATTAAAATAATTTTTGGATTATGCTTCAAAATAATATCACGTATATCCGCACTATACCCTAAATTGTAACTTTCATCTAAAACCAAAAAAAATGATTGCCCAAATCTGTTGTATTTTTTTAAAAAGAGTCCAAATTTAAGATAGCATTTTCTAATCACTTTATTAAGAGTAAAAAATCTGGCGTGAAGTGGAAAAATAAAATCTTCAATTGTAGAATTTCCATTCGAATGTTTTTTATCCATTAGTGATTTATTCATCAGAATGAATCGATTATCAATTGATCCAATAAAATTAGCTATTTCAAATAAAAAAATCTGATTACCAATGCCACCAGCTAAATCCACAATAACGATCTTTTTCACGCATTGATGATATCAAAATAAACTGTAATTGATCCCTGGATTATGTAGAAAGCATAAGATATATCTACGAATGTATATTATTTTTTTAAATTGCAAACTACTAGGTCAAAAAGCAAAATCAAGGATTTGTTGTTGTATTATTGATATATGGATATCGTATTTGCACATTTTAATTCACCAATACCAAAGCATTTACTGCTGAATTTACATAGAACTTCAGTACTTTTTCCACGAAATCAAGTGATCTTGATAACTGATTTAGATTTAAATAAGAATCCTATCAAAAATGTTTCAATATATAGATATACACCTAGTAAAAAATGGATGGCTCTAGATGATAATTTGAAACATTCGAAAAATTTTCGTAATAATTTTTGGTTTACTTCCGTCGCTAGATTTATTGCACTTGCCGACTTTTCTGCGCAAACTAAAAGAGAATTTTTGCATGTTGAATCGGATGTAATTCTTGCTGAAGATTTTCCATTCGAAAAATTATCAACCATTGGGTCCGATTTTATATTTCCTATTGTTAGTGATACAAATGCTATAGCTAGCTGTTTGTATCTAAGAGATTTTAAATCTGCAGAACATTTATCCAATTTTACTCTTGCTCAATCAAGTGAAAATAATTTGACTACCGACATGTATATTTTAAGTGAACTAAGTAGTGACACTTCTATGAAATTCACGCCATTGCCAACTGCGCCTTCGGCGTATTATTCAGAAACCAAATCAAATCAAAACTTTTTACAGAAGTCTGATATTTCTTTAGACTATTTTGGTGGCGTATTTGATGGGCGCGATTTAGGATGTTATCTTTTCGGAGATGATCCCAGAAATAAAAGGGGTATTTCTATCTTGAGAGAAAACGATTCCTGGACATATTTGAATGTTAGAAACTTAGATTTAGTTACAAAACCCGACAGAGAGTTTCCTTATATTTATCATTCTGCTTTGGACTCTTATATTCCAATTTATTCATTACATGTCCACAGTAAAAATCTGGGATTGTTCAAGATCAAAAAAGGTAAAGAATTAATTCGTGGTTATGTTTCTCAGTCTAAAAACAAACCTATGAAAGTTTTTGTTTTTTCAATTTTTGTAAAAAGTATAATAAACTCTTTGAAACGCAGAATGACATCTTTAGCTGATAGCATTTAAATTTTTTTTTAGTGATATATTTTGAATGTGTAAAGTGCGAAATGAACGGTCTAAACTTAAGGAGTTGAATTGAAAAAATCCATTGTTATTTTTGCAAATTCAAGAAGCCAACTTCTAAAAAATTGCATTGAAAGCGTGTTAAGTGCGTATGGAAGTGATAATTGGAAAAAAGTGTTAGTTCTACAGGTGGGTTACCAAGAAGTTGAACAAGAGGTTAAGAGTAAAGAGGAACATTTTGATTTAATAGTTAGAATTAAGAAACAGCAGCAAACTACTTTGGGTAATATAAATCAAAATCGAATTCTTGGGACTTCAATATGCTTTGATTTACTTAATTCTGATGTGGTTCTTGGTATTGAAGAAGATACCTCTATTGCCTACGATTCACTATATTTTATAAATGAAATGTGCAAATTATACGGATCAGATAAATCTTTTCGAGGTGTTAATCTAGGTTCGTTTGAACCGAATACAGACGACAACAGATATACCTATAGCTTATTGCGTTACGGTTTACATGGACAAGCTGGTGCTTTAGTAAAAAAAACCTGGGAGAAATTTTCCGTAGCTAAACTTTTAGAGAACATCGAAAATGATGGTTGGGATTCAAGAATTGAAAGTTATCTTAAAACAGGATTTTTAGTTACTCCAAATGCAAGTAGACTTTTGGATCAAGGCTGGGATGGTACCCATCAACCGAAAGATCCAAATTCACCATATTTTGCGAACCAACGCAGTAGTTGGGTAGGGACCGATCCTCTACCCATACTTAAGTTCAAAAGAAAAAACATAAAACATACATGGCGAAAAGATGCTAGAAATTTTCGCAGGTTTGAAACATTTGTTTATTCAGCGAAGAACAACAAATATATTTATAATTATATCAAAATTATCAAAAAAGCTTTTATCAGTAAATAAGTTGCAACTTGAAGATTTTATACAAGATCAAGTACAAGTCAATTTCTAAAAACTGCTAGATCAATCATCCTGAAGTTTTAGTGACCGAAGTAATAAAATTAAAAACTCAAAGATTAGACACAGTACTTCGAGGCAGGGCAGTTCCAGACTTTATTAATTTGGATATTCAAGGAGTAGAA
>Ga0114976_10002403_pt1 | contig 11774 bp, 13 predicted proteins | sample S_130805_EF_Meta_FD_87319 | JGI IMG/M metagenome (GOLD analysis project Ga0114976, IMG submission 87319) | Freshwater microbial communities from Lake Simoncouche, Canada to study carbon cycling - S_130805_EF_MetaG | ecosystem: Environmental > Aquatic > Freshwater > Lake | place: Lake...
ATTTTTCGGCCGATAATCTCTTGCGATCGTTGAAAACCAGGCCGAATCGCCCCCGCCGAGTTTGAGGCGAATTGAGGGTCTCAACCGCCTCAATTCCTCAAATCGCCTCGCCCGCCACCCAGCCGCTGCTCCAGGCCCATTGGAAATTGTACCCGCCGAGCCAGCCGGTGACGTCCACCGCCTCGCCCACCACGAAGAGGCCCGGCACCGCCTTCGCTGCCATCGTCTTCTGCGACAGCGCCGCGGTATCGACTCCGCCGAGCGTCACCTCGGCCTTGGCATAGCCCTCGGTGCCGGAGGGCGTGATCTCCCACCCCGCCAGCATCGCCGCGACCGCATCGAGCGCGCGGTCCGGCACGTCGCCCACCGGCCGCCCCGGGGCGAGCGGCGCCAGGTGCCGCGCCGCCAGCGCCGCCGCCAGGCGCTGCGGCAGCAGCCCCGCCAGCATGGTCTGCGGCTCCGCCCGCGGCCGCGCCCGCTTGGCCTCGCGCAGCGCGGCGCGCGCATCCAGCCCCGGCAGCAGATCCAGCAGAACGACCTCGCCCGGGCGCCAGTAGGAACTCGCCTGCAGGATCGCCGGCCCCGACAGGCCGCGATGGGTGAAGAGCAGCGCCTCGCGAAAGGCCGTGCGGCCGCAGCGCGCCTCGGCCGGCAGCGCGACGCCGGACAAGGGCCGCATGAGGTCGAGCAGATCGCCCTCGAAGGTCAGCGGCACCAGGCCAGGCCGCGGCGCCACCAGCGCCAGCCCGAAGCGCCGCGCCACGTCATGCGCGAAGCCGGTCGCGCCGAGCTTCGGGATCGAGAGACCCCCCGTGGCCAGCACCACCGCCGGCGACTCGACCGCGCCGCGCGAGGTCTCCAGCCGGAAGCGATCGCTGCGCGCGATGTCGGTCACGCGCGTCTCCAGCCACAGCGTCACGCCGGCCGCGCGCGCTTCCTCCAGCAGCATCGCCACCACCTGCCGCGCCGAGCCGTCGCAGAACAACTGCCCGAGCGTCTTCTCGTGGAAGGCGATGCCGTGCTTCCGAACCAGCGCGATGAAGTCGTGCTGCGTGTACCGCGCCAGCGCCGAGCGCGCGAAATGCGGGTTCGCCGACAGGAACCGCTCCGGCGCGATGTTCAGGTTGGTGAAGTTGCAGCGCCCGCCGCCGGAGATCAGAATCTTCCGCCCCGCCTCCGGCGCATGATCCACCAGCAGCACGCGCCGCCCGCGCTGCCCGGCGCGGATCGCCGCCATCAGCCCGGCGGCGCCGGCGCCGAGGATGACGGCGTCGTAGCTCAGGCGAGGCCGACCATGCGCCGCGCCGCCACCACCTGCTGCCGCCACCAGCCGCCGGTCGCCAGCGCCTCCGGCTCCTCCGGCGCGCCGGTCTTCGGATAGGCGTCGCGCCGGAAATCCGCGGTGCCGAAGACCCAGTCCCAGACCGGCAGCAGCACCGCGTAGTTCTTGCCCGCATTGCCGACCGAGAGCACGCCGTGATGCAGCCGATGGAAGCGCGGCGAGACCAGCAGCCGCTCACCCACTCGCCCGAAATCCAGCCGGACATTGGCGTGGCTGAGACTCTCAGCCAGCCGCAGCAGCAGCACGATCAGCGGGAACTGCCCCGGCGGCACGCCGATCAGCAGCGCGATGGCGCCGAACCACACGGCGGCGATGACGTCGTCGAGGATGTGGTTCCGGTCATCGGTCCAGAAGGTCATCTGCCGCTGCGCGTGATGCACCGCATGCAGCGCCCACCACCAGCGGAAGCTGTGTTGAAAGCGATGCCGCCAATACTCGAAGAAGTCGAGCACCACGACATAGACCGCGAAGGCCAGCACCGGCGAGGTTCGCAGCGAGGGGAAGAGTTCCTCCAAGGTCGGCGGCAGCAGGTTGTTGTCGGTGAGGAACCCCTCCCAGGTCGCCTGCCACGACACCAGCACCACGAAGGCCAGCATCGGCAGGATGCCGAGCCGCGTCAGCGCCGTGTAGAGCATGTCGGTGCGCACCGCGCGCCGGTCGGTCACCGGCTCGACCGGGCGCCAGGCCTCGAGCGGCCGGCAGACCAGCCAGGCGACGAGAATGCCGAAGAGGCCGAGCAGGAAGAAGTCCAGCCACTCATAGGCGTCCTCGGAATATTCCATGATGCCGAGCGCGTAGAAGATCGGCTGGATCGCGTGCTCGAACAGCCAGCCGGTGAGCTGCGCATAGTACTGGATCACTCAGGCCCGTCCTTCGGGTGGCAAGGTCGAGAAGCAGAAGCCGCGCGCCTGCAGGCCTTCGATCACCTGCTCGAGCACCAGCGCGAAGGGCTCCCGCCGCGAGCGCACGCCCCAGTGCAGCACCACCACCTCGCCGTCGCGGGTGTTGTCGATGGCGCGGCGGGCGAGCGTCGCGTTCGGATGCTGCGCGGCATCCAGCTCGTCGCCCCAGAAGCCGTTGCCGGTCCAGCCCTGGTGACGCAGGCCGCAGGCGGCGGCCATGGCGATGGCGTTCGGCGTCGTCCGCCCGCCCGGCGCGCGCCAGAGCGGCAGCACCTGTGCCTGCGGTGCGAGCTGCCGCAGCCGCGCCACCGGCCGCGCGAGTTCCTCGCACATCGCCTGCTGGTCCAGCACCGTCTCGCCATCGCCCGCCCGCCAGGCGACGTAGCGCACGCGCCCGGGCGAGGGGTCGCCGCGGAAATACCAGTGCCGCCAGGTATGGCTGGCGAAGACATGGCCCTCGGCGGCGCGGGCCCGCCAGAACGGCGCCCAGCTCTCGTCCAACGTGCGGTCGCCGCGGAAGGTGGGTTCATCGGCGACGAACAGCGTCGCCCGCACGCCGCGCCGCCCGAGGATGGCGGCGATCTGCTCCGCCTCGCGCGACCAGCCGGTGTCGATGGTGAGGTAGACCGTGCCGGCGCAGCGCTGCGCGAGCGCCGGCGTCGGCAACACGGCCGCCCCCAGCATCGCCCGCCGCCCGATCACCGCGTCGCCGCGACCGGGATGGCGCCGCCCGGCAGCGCGGAGGTCACGCCCGGCGTGAAGGCCTCGCGCCGTGGGTGGACATAGATGCCATGCGGCGAGCGGCCGACCGGGAAGGTCTCGAAGGTGCCGGTCACCGGGTCGACCTGCGCGACCCGCGCCACCCAGCGCAGCGTCACCCAGATCCGGCCCTGCGGATCGAAGGCGATGCAGTCCGGCCCGCCCGGCACCTCGATGCGACGGATGACGTCGAGGGTGTTCGGGTCGAGCACCGAGATGCCGCTCTCGACCCGGCTGGTCACGTAGATCGCCTTGCCATCCGGGGCGGCGAAGACCGTGTGCGCGCCGCGCCCGACCCGGATGCGCCGCTCCACCGCGCCGTCGACCGGGTTCATCACCGAGACGTAATCGGCGCCCATGACGCCGACGAGCAGCTTGCCGTTGTGCCAGATGATCCCGGCGGGCTCCGGCCCGACCTCGGCGGTCCAGACCGGCCGGCGCTCGGCCAGGTCGATCGCCATCACCCGCCGCACGCCCTGCAGCGTGATGTAGACCATGCGGCTATCGGGCGAATAGGCGAGGTGGCTCGGCATGTCCGGCACCTTCAGGCGCTGCAGCAGGGTGCGCGTCTGGGCGTCGTAGATATCGACCTGGTCGCGGCGCAGGCTGGTGACGACCAGGTACTTGCCGTCCGGGCTCTGCTCCAGGTGGTAGGGGTTGCTCATCTTCTCGCGCCGCGTGACCTCGGCGGTCGCGGGGTCGATGAAGACGAGCTCATTGGCGACGCTGTCGCCGATCATCAGCTCGCGCTTGTCTGGGGTGAGGATGAGGTGATGCACCTCGCGCAGGACAGGGATGCGCTTCACCTCGGACCTGGTGACGCTGTCGATCACGCTGATCGAGGCGTCGCCGGAGTTCAGCACATAGACCAGGTCGGCACGCGCGATCGAGGTGCAGACCAGGGCAAGCAGAAGCGCGAGGGGGACGCGCCGCATGGCGAGGTTTCCTGTTTATGACCCGTCGAAATTCGCCATGCGGCGGCGCTTTGCAAGCGGGATTCGGCCCGACCCGGCTCAGGCCTCTGGCGCGAAGCGCAACGACACGCCGTTCATGCAGTAGCGCTGGCCGGTCGGCGGCGGGCCGTCGGGGAACACATGGCCGAGATGGCCGCCGCAATTGGCACAGTGCACCTCGGTGCGGACCATGAAGAAGCTGCGGTCGGTGGTGGTGCCGACGGCGTCGTCCAGCGGCGCCCAGAAGCTCGGCCAGCCGGTGCCGCTCTCGAACTTGGTCGCGGCGTCGAACAAAGGCTGGTCGCAGCCGGCGCAGGCGAAGGTGCCGGGGCGCTTTTCGGCATTCAGCGGGCTGGTGCCGGCGCGCTCGGTGCCGTGCTCGCGCAGCACGCGATAGGCCTCGGGGCTGAGGCTGCGGCGCCACTCCTCCTCCGACTTCTGCAGGGGGTAGTCGCCCGCCGGCGCGGTCTTGCTGAACAGTCCCATCATCGTCTCCCTGCGCCTGGTCCACCGAGGCCGCTTGGCCGGGGCGGTGAAGCAGTCGCTCAAACAATACCTGGAGCGCGCTCCGCTCCGGCCGATCGTGTTTCAGGCCGCCGGCCGCTTCAGCCGGTCGGCGAAGGCCTTGCGGAATTTCGCGACCTTCGGCGCGATCACCACCCGGCAATAGCCCGACCAGGGCGTGCGGGCGAAGTAGTCCTGGTGCTCCGCCTCGCCCGGCCAGTACTGGTCGAAGGGCCTGAGCTCCGTGACCAGAGGGGCATCCCAGATGCCGGCCCGGGCGATTTCCTCCATCACCTGGTGTGCGAGCTTCTGCTGCTCGGGCGAGTGGTAGAGGATGATGCTGCGGTATTGCGGGCCGACGTCGTTGCCCTGGCGGTCCTTGGTCGTCGGGTCGTGGATGGTGAAGAACACCCGGAGCAGATCGGCATAGCTGATCGCCTTCGGGTCGAAGGTGACCTGCACCACCTCGGCATGGCCGGTCTTCTTGCCGCAGACCTGCTCGTAGGTCGGGTTCGGGACATGCCCCCCGGCATAGCCCGAATGCACCGACTGCACCCCGCGCAGGTCGCGGAACACCGCATCCAGGCACCAGAAGCAGCCGCCGCCGAGGGTCGCGGTCTCGAGGCCTGGCTGGCTCGTCGTGCTCATGCGTTCTCTCCTGCTTGCCGTCACGCATATAGATAGGGTGTCGTCCGGCCCGGTCCACCGCCCTGTCGTCGGAGCCGCCGCGCGGGTTACCGACGCCGCGTCTCCCGCCATCGTGAAGCCCGCGCGGCGCCCGCCGCAAGCTCTGCGGGCTATGGTCCGGGCTGGCGAGGGATTCGAATGCGCATGGGCACCGGATGCGCCTGAGGGTCAGGATGCTCCTGCTGGTGGCCGCCGCGCTGGTCCCGGCGGTTGCCGTGCAGGCCTATTACGAGCGGGGCGCCCGCGCGGCGCGCGAGCGTGCGGCCGAAGCCGATGCGCTCCGCCTGGTGCGACTGGTCTCGGCCGATCTCGACAGCGTGCTCGACGGCGCGCGGCAGTTCCTGACCGCCGCCGCGGGGCTCGAGGCGATTCGAAGCCGCGCCCCCGCCGCCTGCGCCCTCGTTATCGACGGGCTCCTCCGGGCGACCCCGCGCTACGCCAATATCGTGGCGACCGACGAGGCGGGACGGGTGGTCTGCACCAACCGGCCCGCGCTGCTCGGCGCCGATGCCTCCGGCAGCGCCTGGTACCAGCTGCTGCGTGAGGGCGGTCCGGCGGCGGTCGGCAACTTCGCCATCGGGATCGCGTCCGGGAAGCCCAGCCTGCACCTGGCCCTCGCCCTCGATCCGGCGCGCCACGGCATCGGTGGCGCGTTGATCGCCGCCCTCGACCTGGACTGGCTGGCCGCGCGGCTGGCCGAGGTGCCGTTGCCGGCGGGCGGGATGGTCTCGGTGGTCGACCGCAACGGCGTGATCCTCGCCCGCTGGCCCGATCCGGCCAACTATCTCGGGCGCGTGCTGCCCGACCCCGTGCTCCGGCAGATCACGGCGCCCGAGCCCCGCATCGTGCGCGGCGCCCAGCTCGACGGCGTCGAGCGCATGGTCGCGGTCGCCCCGCTCGGCATCCCGCCGGAGGGCCTCGCGGTGACGGTCGGGCTCGATCCCCGCATCATGGAGGCGCCGCTGAACGCCGCCAACCGGCGCGGGCTGCTGGTCATCCTGGGCGGCGGGGTGCTTGCGTTCGGCCTCGCCCTCTTCGCCTCCCGCCGCTTCATCGAGCGGCCGGTGCAGGCGCTGGTCGCCACCATGGAGCGCTGGCGGGCGGGCGATGCCGCGGCGCGGGCGCTCGCCGACCCGCGGCTCTCGCGCGACAGCCCGCACAGCGAGTTTGGCCGGATCGCCGCCGCCTTCGACGCCGCCGTCGCTGCGGTTGCCGCGCGCGAAGCGGCGCTGCGCGACAGCGAGAGCCGGCTCCGGCAGATCGCCGAGGCGGTCGAGGACGGGCTCTATGTCTCGCAGCCCGCAGCGCGCCGCTTCGGCTACCAGAGCCCGGGTTTCCGCCGACTGTTTCGCCTCGGCCCGCAGGCGATCGGCTTCGAGGCCTGGCTCGCCGCCATCCACCCGGCCGACCGCGACCGGGTCGCCGCCGCCGTCGCGGCCGCGGGCGCCGAGGGCTATGCGCTCGACTACCGGGTGCTGCGGCCGGATGGCAGCGAGCGGCTGCTGCGCGACCGCTGCGTGCCGCTCGAGCCGGGCGTCACCGGGCCGCTGCGGCTCGCCGGCGTAGTCTCCGACCTGACCGAGGAGCGCGCGGCGGCCGAGCGCCAGGCGCTGCTGGCGCGCGAGGTCGATCATCGCGCCAAGAACCTGCTGGCGGTGGTGCAGTCGATCCTGCGGCTGACCATCGCCGCACAGCAGGAGGACTACGCCGCCGCGGTTTCCGGCCGGGTGATGGCGCTGGCCCGCGCGCATGGGCTGCTGGCCGATGCCGACTGGTCGGGCGTCGATCTCCGCGCGCTGCTCGAGGAGGAGGTCGCGGGCCGCGCCCGCCGGCACGACGGCGAAAGCCTGCCGCCCGATCGGCTGGTGCTGGCCGGGCCTGCGCTGCGGCTGAAGCCGGATGCGGTGCAGCCCTTGGGCCTCGTGCTGCATGAGCTGGCGACCAATGCCCGGCATTTCGGCGCGCTGTCCTCGGCTACCGGCAGGGTCGGCGTGGCGTGGTGCCAGGATGCGGCGGCCGACGAGGACGGGCTGTTGACGCTGGTCTGGAGCGAGACCGGCGGCCCGCCGGTCGCACGCCCACCGGATCGGCGCGGCTTCGGCCTGCGCATCATCCAGGCGACGCTGGAGGCGCAGCTGGGCGGCGGGGTGCGGTTCGAGTGGCGGCCGGACGGGATGCGCTGTGCCCTGACGCTCGGCGCCGAGTGGCTGCTGCCGCCGCTCGGCGAGACGAACGACAACGACGCCGCCGGCTCGCCCGCCGCGACCCCGCATGCGGCCGAGCCGACCACGCCGCGGGCGTTGGTCGAGACCACCATCGCGGCGGAGCCGGAGGCCCGCTGAGGGTCAGTGCACCAGTGCGGGCGCCATCTCGTGCTGCACGATGGCCGCGATCGCCAGCTCGGCGGTGGGCGCGGCGCCGATCGGGGTGCCGTCGGCGGCGTGGATCGCCATGCCGGTGATGCCGTTCACGACAACGGGCCGGATATAGGCAATCTGCTGCGCGCCGAAGCGGGCCCAGTCGGCCACCGACATCTCGCGGAGCGAGACGTAGCCGGGGCGGCCCTCGGTCTGGAATTCGTCGGTCTTGTCCATCTCAGTCACTCCTCTGCCGCATGGCCGAAGCCCATGCGTTGCGGCGCCCGATCCGGAAGCACTCACTCCCGGTTGGCACGCCCTTCCACAACGGGCCGGCTGGCCCCGTTGACCTTCGCATCTCGGGCGGCGGTGGCGCCGTTGATCGGGATGCTTTTCACCCGCACCTCCGGCTGCGGCCGGCGGAGGTCGACGTGGAGCAGGCCGTTGTCGAGCCAGGCGCCCTCCACCTCGATGCCCTCGGCCAGCACGAAGGCGCGCTGGAACTGCCGCGCCGCGATGCCGCGATGCAGGAAGATCCGGCCCTCCGGCTCCTCCTTCTGGCGGCCGCGGATGACGAGCTGGTTGTCCTCCTGCGTGATCTGCAGGTCGTCCATCGAGAAGCCGGCCACCGCCAGGCTGATCCGCAGCCGGTTCTCGCCGGTCTGCTCGATGTTGTAGGGCGGGTAGCCGTCGGCGTTCTTGGCGACCCGGTCGAGCATCTGCTCGAGGTGGTCGAAGCCCAGGAACAAAGGCGAGCCGAAGACCGAGGGACGCGACACCAGAAAGCCTCCTCATCCGGAGCGAAGCGGCTGGCGGAGCCCGAAGCACCCCGCCACGGCGTTGATTTTGTTTCTCGCAGGGCCGGTTGCAAGGGGGTGTCGCCGTTGCGCCACAGCGCGCCCGACGGCAGATTGCGCGCATCATGACCGACGACGAGATTCCCGAAATCCTGCTGGTGCCGGACCCGCGGCTGCGCGCCAAGGCGAAGCCGGTGGGCCCCGGCGATGCCGACCAGGTCCGCGCGCTGGCGCCGCGCATGCTGGACGCGATGTACAAGGCGCCCGGCATCGGCCTGGCGGCGCCGCAGGTCGGCGTCGGGCTGCGGCTGTTCGTCGTCGACCTGCAGAAGCAGGAGACGCCGGCGCCAATGGTCTTCGTCAACCCCGAGATCGTCGCGGTCAGCGAGGAGATTGCGGTGCGCGAGGAGGGCTGCCTCTCGCTGCCGGGCCAGTATGCCGACGTGGCGCGGCCCGAGCGGGTGAAGCTACGCTACCTCGACCTGATGGGGGCGAAGCGGGAAATCGAGGCGGATGGGCTGCTGGCGACCTGCCTGCAGCATGAATACGACCACCTGGACGGCATCCTCTTCGTCGACCACATCAGTGCGCTGAAGCGCAACATGATCCTCCGGAAGCTGGCAAAGGACCTCAGGCTGAAAGCCAAGGCGTGACGGTGATGCGCCTCGCCTTCATGGGCAGCCCGGACTTCGCGGTGCCGGCGCTGCGGGCGCTGTACGGGGCGGGGCACGCGATCGCCGCGGTCTATTGCCAGCCGCCGCGGCCGGCCGGGCGCGGGCAGAAGGAGACGCCCTGCCCGGTGCACCGCGCGGCGCTGGAGCTTGGCCTGCCGGTGCGGACGCCGGCGCGGGTGCGGCGCGACGAGGCCGAGCACGCCGCCTTCCGCGCGCTCGACCTCGATGCCGCGGTGGTCGCGGCCTATGGGCTGATCCTGCCGGCGGCGATGCTGGATGCGCCGCGGCGTGGGTGCCTGAACATCCATGCCTCGCTGCTGCCGCGCTGGCGCGGCGCGGCGCCGATCCATGCGGCGCTGCTGGCGGGCGATGCCGAGACTGGCATCACCATCATGCAGATGGATGAGGGGCTGGACACCGGGCCGATGCTGCTGAAGGAGGCGATCCCGCTCGGGCCCCGCGCGACCCTGCCGGAGGTGCATGACGCGCTGGCGGCTATCGGTGCGCGGCTGGTGCTGCGCGCGCTGGCCGAGAATCCGCCGGCGGTGCCGCAGCCGGAGGCGGGCGCGACCTATGCGCCGAAACTCACGAAGGCGGATGGCCGGATCGACTGGGCGCGGCCTGCGGCCGAGATCGACCGCCAGGTGCGGGCGCTGAACCCCTGGCCGGGGGCCTATTTCGAGCATGGCGGCGAGGCGATCCGGCTGCTCGCCGCCGAATCCGCGGCGGGCGGCGGCGAACCGGGGACTGTGCTGGACGCGGCGCCGGTGATCGCCTGCGGCGAGGGCGCGCTGCGGCTGCTGCGCCTGCAGCGCCCAGGCCGCGGCCCGCTTCCCGCCGCCGATTTCTTGCGCGGCTTCCCGCTGCCGCCCGGCACCAGGCTCGGCTGATGCCGCGCTACGCCCTGACCCTGGAATACCAGGGCGGGCCCTTCGTCGGCTGGCAGCGCCAGGCGGATGGGCTCTCGGTGCAGCAGGTGCTGGAGGAAGCCGCGACGCCGCTGAATGGCGGCGTCCCGGCGGTGTCGGTCGCAGCCGGCCGCACCGATGCCGGCGTACACGCCGAGGGCCAGGTCGCCGAGATCACGATCGAGAAGGACCTGCCGCCCGAGCGCGTTAGGGAGGCGCTGAACTTCCACTCGAAGCCGCACGCCATTGCGGTGCTGCGGGCGGCGCGCGCGCCGGAGGGCTGGTCGGCGCGCTTCTCGGCCGTGCAGCGCGGCTATCGCTACCGCATCCTCAATCGTCGGCCGCGCCCGGCGCTGGACGAGGGCCGGGTCTGGCACATCCACGCGACGCTCGATGCCGCGGCGATGCACGCGGCGGCGCAGCGCCTGCTCGGCAAGCACGACTTTTCCGCCTTCCGCGCGGCCGCCTGCCAGGCGAAGTCGCCGCTGCGCACGCTCGACCGGCTGGAGGTCGCACGCATCGGGCAGGAGGTGGTGATCATCGCGGAAGCCCGCAGCTTCCTGCACCACCAGGTGCGGAACCTGGTCGGCACCTTGGTCGAGGTCGGCCACGGCAGGCGCGGCGTCGAGTGGCCGCGCCGCGTGCTCGATGGCCGCGACCGCAGCAAGGCCGGGCAGACCGCGCCGCCGGAAGGGCTCTGCTTCAGCTTCGTCCGCTACGCGGTCGAGCCGGACTGGGTCTGATCAGTCCAGGCTGATCTTCGCCGCCTGCACGAGTGCGCCCCATTTCGCCCGCTCGGCGGCGAGGAAGGCGGCCGCTTCCTCGGGCGAGGACGGCAGCGGCTCGATGCCCTGCTGCGCGAGCTTCTTCACCGCCTCGGCATCGCCGAGCGCCGCCCGCAGCGCCGCGTTCACCTGCGCGACCTGCGCCGGCGACAGCCCCTTCGGCGCTACCATCGCGTACCAGTTCAGCACGGAATAGCCGGGCAGCCCGGTCTCGGCGATGGTCGGCACGCCGGGCGCGAGCGGGCTGCGCTGCGGCGAGGGCACGGCGAGCGCCTTCAGCCGCCCGGTCTGCACATGCTCGGCCGTGGTCGCCGCGGTCGCGAAGGCGAAGTCGAGCTTGCCCGAGAGGATGTCGGTGATCAGCTGCCCGCCGCCACGATAGGGGATGTGCAGCGTCTCGACCCCCGCCGCCTGGTCGAACAGCGCGCCGGCCAGATGCCCGGCCGAGCCGACGCCCGAGGAGCCATAGGAGAGCTCGCCCGGCTTCGCCCTGGCCGCCGCGATCAAGGCCCGCACGTCGCGCCAGGGCCGGTCGGCCGGCGAGACCAGCAGGTTGGTCACCGCGACCGTGGTGCCGAGCTGGGTGAAGTCGCGGATCGGGTCGATCGGCAGCGTCTTCTGCACGAGTGGATTGACCACCAGGGTGCCGATCGTGCCGTGCAGCAGCGTCTGCCCATCGGGCGCGGCCTGAGCCAGGATCTCGTTCGCCAGGTTGCCCGAGCCGCCCGGGCGGTTGTCGGCGATGCAGGCCTGGCCGAGCTCGGCTGCCATGCGCGGGATCAGGATGCGGGTCGAGATGTCGCTGCCGCCGCCGGCGACCGCGGGCACGAGGATGCGGATCGGCCGCGTCGACTGTGCCCGCGCGACGGTAGGCGCGAGCAGCAGCGCGCCGAGGCTGCGTCGGCGCAGCACGCTATTCGAGCGTGATGAAGAGCGAGTGCCGGAACTTGCCCTCGACCGCCTGGCTGATGTGGCCCTTGCCGCTGACATCCTCGACCAGGAAGACCTCGCCCGGGCCGATGACGCGGCTCTCGCCGTCGCTGACGGTGATCTTCACCGCGCCGTCGAGGTTGACGATGTACTGCCGCCGCGGCGCTGGGTGCCAG
>Ga0114976_10002406_pt1 | contig 11770 bp, 5 predicted proteins | sample S_130805_EF_Meta_FD_87319 | JGI IMG/M metagenome (GOLD analysis project Ga0114976, IMG submission 87319) | Freshwater microbial communities from Lake Simoncouche, Canada to study carbon cycling - S_130805_EF_MetaG | ecosystem: Environmental > Aquatic > Freshwater > Lake | place: Lake...
AATAGCAGCTTCAATGGTAGATTCAGGGATACCAGCTTCAAGTAGCACCTCCACTTTTCCTTTAAGTGTCTTTTGCTGGTTATATTTAGCAGCCATTTCAGGAGCTAATGACAACTCACCCACTTGCTGAACTGTCTTAGGTGCTTCTTTGAACACACTCTTACCCTCATCCATACGCTTCTTAGCGTGCGCTACAGCCTTATCAACAATGGCATCGGTAGGTTTTTTACCGTCTAACAGATGTTTAATTTCAGACTGTGTGAGTGTGGGAACTAGTGTGGGTATTTCCATCTCTTTGCCACCCATGTTCACACCAATACTAATCTCAGTTGACACCTTCCCATCAGGGCGCTTTAATTCCCCTAAGAATCCCGGCCCCTTAATTGTCCCGTCTACACGAACAGTGTCAGCGGCGGCTCCCGGAGGAGCTACAGTGATAGCATTCTTAACACCTGTTCCACCAATGGGTTTAGTAGGAACATTAGCAATGTCTCCAGTTAAAGAATTAGCAGGGATAGTTGTAGTGGCAGCTTGTTGTGGCATTACAGATGCCATAAACGCCTTAACATCATACTCTCCTTTAGTCACTTGGTTGTATGCAAGGAGGAGTTCGTTGGCCCTAAACACCGACTGCTGCAACCTAAGTTGAGAAGACATAGTGCCTGATTGTGGTTCACCAGACACTTCAATGCGCCCATTCACAACACTCATAGAGATGCCCGGAATGGCGTTGAGAGATTCTTTAATCTCGTTAGGAAGTGTAGTTGTTAGGTGGTATTTAGCTCTAGCAGCAAACCGTTGTTCAAACTGAGTAATGAGTTCTGGTGTGTTCTTAAGAACATTTTTGTATGTCTCACCCATGACACTACGGAATAGGGAGTTCCATTCCTTATTCAGAATGAAGTGTTCCGCTGTAACCACAGCAGACCGTCCACCAACTTCACTTGCAGGGGTGTAGGCATCAAGCACTTTAACGCCCTCATCTTTAATGAGTTTGATTTGTGCAGCGATGTCTTGTTTCCCTTGCTCGGTTGTAGCAGCTTCAGTGTATGCTCCAGCATTAGCGGTGGATGCACCCGGATTTAGAAGGTGATTGGCAATGGCAGACATCTGCCCCATAGTGGATGAGAAGTTTGCTTGTCCACTTTCCAACATGCGCCCAAGTTCTTGAATGGCGCGATTGGTAGGATTTGCAGCCATCAACTCTTTACGTGTCCTACCGTTCTTCATCTTAGCAACTAGGTCTTTATCAAACATGCTATTAAGACCACTCTCTACAACCCCAAGGGCAGCTTGCGCTGTCTGTGCTGTCTGAAGACGCGAGGTGACACCCAACCTAAGTTGATTTAGTTGCTCGTTAATGTCTGTAGACAGCGGTATTTTAAGACGGTCTTCCAACATCTTAATAGTGTTATTAACCGTTGCTGCATCCATTGTAGGGTCACGGGCAATCCTATCTTTAATAGTGACCAGTGCTCCCTCAATTTGTTTACGTTCAGCAGATTTCACTTCTAGGTAGGCAGCACGAAGACGCTCCTCTTTGTCAGGAGTAACAGTGCCTAAATTCTCAAGGTCAATGCCTTGCTGTCTAAGACGAGTAGCCACCACCTGAGTAGTTGCTGCACCCGCAGCAATGCCACCAGCGACAGCCACGTTGTAAGCAGTGTTCATATCTCCTTCAGTGAGTTGCTTGTTAGCATTCTTCACCATGTTTGTAGCTACCATAGCACTATACATCTGAACACCAGTATCAGTGCCTCCAGAAAGATGTTGGTAGACATCATTACTATTAGCCATTCCAAACATTTTAGCAATGCCAGAGTCACTAATGTTACCTGCGTCACGTTCCAATAGTCTTTCACGGCGTTTAGCAGCGGCATCCTCTTGTTGTTTAGCAGTGAGGGCACCTTCTATTTGACGAGTGTTCCAATCACCCACTCCTGTATAGGACTTATACACCTCACGAATACGTGCTGCTTGTGCAGGGTGTTGGGCAATGAGGTTCCGCATGTCCACAGCAAGCCTAGCATTAGCTTCCGACTGAGAGAACACTTTACCCGCAGCAGCTTGACTTATAGCCAATGCCCTGTCATCCCATTCCTTAATGAGTTCTGGAGTAGGCTCACCCACAAGGCGACCAGCAGCCCTAGCCTCTTCCAACATAGCCATCTGTTCATTTCGCTTTGCAGCAACGGGGCCTACAAAGGTAGGTGTGTTCAATCCCTCAGTGACGTTGGCTGCTTTATTAGCCGCTTCACTCTCTACATACCCTTCATAAGCAGCTTTCCCTGTGCTAGTAGCAAAGGTAATGGCTTCTGCTGTTCGAATCCCATCAATCTCAGCAGCCTTACCACGATAGGCACCTGCTTGTTCCAACAGTTGTCCACTAGGTGCGACGGGTGCGTCCGCATTGCCCAAACTTGCCGACATAAATCCTGTCTTATCTTTAGCCATTACTTATTCTCCGGGGGTTTCACATCTGTAAGAGCACCCCTACGTGTAGAGAGGTAGTCTTTAACATTCCAATTGCCTTCAAGATATTCTGCGCGTATCTTAGTTTGTGTATCTTTAAAGGGAGCAGTGGCAGCAGCACCCACATTTTTTTGAATCAGTGAGAAGAAGTAGTCCCTCTCTCCAGACGGAAGTTCAGAGTGGAGCGAGGTCATGTAAGAGGTGAGTTGCTTATACCTAGCAGTGTCTCCTTCGTTCTTAAGAACTTCTAACGCCACTTTCTCAGTGTCCATAAAGCTCTTAGCAAATTCTTCCACTGCCTTCCTACGCTCCTTGATACCAAGACGTAGCCGCCAGTAGTCCTGTTCAACACTAGGCCCCATGCCAAAGAATTGACCAATCATCTCACCCTTAGTCATAGTGACCATAGCGGTGCCCTGCTTGTCAGGGAGTTGTCCTTCGTGCATATATGCGTAATAGGCTTTGCTGTGTGCTTTCCAACCACTGAATGTCTCCTTACCTACAGTGGTAAGCGCCTCACTCAATGCTTCAATAGTGAAATCTTTACGCACATACGGTGCAGCTAACGCCTCTAACGACCTAGACATGCGCCCAACAGTGCCGTATGATGGGCCTAGTGCCACTTCCCAAAACGAGGAGTCCCACTCAACGATGGTGCGTGCCAACTTGTCGTAATATTCAAACGTGCCTAACCTACTGCCCACAGCCAATCGGGTGTCTTCTCCTGTGGTTGCTTGACTAACTTCGTTTATCATGGCAGCAATGGCACCCTGAGCAAATCCCAACCTCTCGTCGTCAGTGGCCTCTCTACCTACCAACTTCTCATAGCCGCCCATAACTTCATCAGCAAACATCATCATGCCGTTACCTGCCATACCATACAAGGCGGTGTGTGCAGCCATAATACGCATGGCTTCACTAGCCGTATATCCACGGTAGACAGTGGGTTGTCCTGATGCAATGGACTTAGCCCAAGTGGTAGTTGCACCTAAAATGTTTGTGGCAAGTTTAATGTTATATTGCAAGAACTGGCCGGGAATAGACAGCGCTCCACGTTGGTAGAAAGCCAAGTTGGAACGTGTCATGTTCTGTGTTAGGTCATCCCCACGAGCAATGATGGCACGAAGACCAGCATCACTATCCCAATTAGCAACGCCGTTAGTTGTGATGTATTCTCTCTTAGCAACTTCAAAAGCTACCAGTCGTGTAAACTCTTCACCACGATTGAAGAAGAAGGCAGTCTTTTCTCCCAACTTACTCATAGCGCCAGTGAACATATTAAACCGCCCTGCTTCAGCATTGTGCATAGAAGTAGATACAATGCCTTCAAGTAGGCCAGTCTTTTTAATAGCAGCTACGGTGCGATTGAACTCGGCGGCATCTGAGAATCCCAACTTAGTGATGTTCTCTAACGTAGACACCTTACTCCACACAGCGGGGTTATCACTCATCAAAGCAATACGAAGCATGGGCACTGTATATGCAGCTTTCATACCGTGAATGGGGGACACTGCAATGGCGTTTACAGCACCAGCCGCTTGCACAAACAACTGTGCAGGATTGAATGCAGCCAACATAGTTGTGAAGTTGGCACTACGGATAAACTGTAGCGGGTCAGCGTTACGCATTGCATGTCCAGCAGTGACTACCGCATCTCCCGATACTCCAAAGTAGCTCTTGTCAGCAGAGAGGTTGTCAAGAACGCGCCTAGTTACAGCTTCAATGAGTTTCTCATCAGCCGTCTTAGCACCAAGCATAGAGAGGATGTATCTACGTTGGCTCTCAGCAAACTTAGCCGCCTTCTCACCTCCAGCATACACCGTCATTTGCAACTCAGGGTTGGACATAACTTGAAGAGGGGATTTACCTTGCTTCATGTAGTCGGGTATCATCTGGTGAAAGCTCTCCCACCAAGTCTGAACCCACTTGTCGCGCCAAGCGTCAATGTTCCTATGACGGGCTACATTACTTAACTCTGCTTGAATAGCACTAATCGGGTCAAGGATGTTTTCTTTGTCCGCATCAATGGACTTTAAGCGCATACCCCTACCCTGTGATTTAGCCATGTCATCATCCCACTGGCTCTTAGCCAATGTCTCGATGTATTGGTCGTTAGCGCGGTCATAGTGATGACCAAAACTCTTGTAGTTGTCCCACTCACCTCGCACAATGGCGTTAAAGATGGCTTGCGGGTCTTCCCATTTACCCACAGCATTTTCAATCATAGTGATTGTAACGCTACCCGGACTAGCTTTATGTGCAGCTAAAAGTTTGTCCATCCCCGCTTTCCATTTACGGATGTCAGCGCCACTGTTGGATGTTCTTAGATGCAACACATCATCAACTGCTTCACCATTAACCATCTTGGTTATTGTCACATCACCAAAGTAGTCTTGTGTATAATAGTTACGGAAACTCCCTTTACGATTGGGAATTTGAGGACGAAGTTGACCAAAACGTACAGTGGCATTGTCACCAATAAAGCGCGAATACTCCTGCCCCCCAATGCTTACAGGCTTTGCAGTTTCAATGATGGACACACTAGTGTGCTTAGTTGCATCTATGCGTTCCACTTTATTAGTGACTAGATTGTAGGCACTCTTACCCTCTACATCTGCTATTGGAACATTCTTAGCCGGTGCAAAGTGTGTAATGACGCCATCTTTAATATACCCTTGAACAAACCCTCTACGTGTGAGGTTTTCATTAAGGGTTACATTCTTAATGTGCAAGTCAAGATTGGACAATGTGCGATAGGTGTAGTAGGCTTTCTGCATACGATCGCTATCTAACCCGCGAGCAACGAGTTCAGCTACGTTCCACTCTCTCTGCAACTCGTCACCCTCCTCTAGAGCCTTAACAACTCTAGCGTGTTCTTTCTTGGTAACTCCTTTAAAGCCATCATCAAGAAACTTCTGTAATGCAGCGCGGTCTTTTTGTTCCGCAAACAGCGTCATTGTCCTCTCATGCACAGACAATTCGGATGCACGATGAATTGGGTCTAGGCCGGGGCCAAACCTACTCTCAATGTCCGCAGCGATGTGCAGCAGTTGTTGTCCAGCATGTTTAACATACCAACCATGTGCCAGAGCAGCAAAAGGCTCATTAAAGATGGCTTTAATTTGTTTGTCGTTTATTCCATTCTTACGAAGTGTCCTAAGCATGTTTTGTTGGTCAGGAGTGATGCTGTTAGACAATCTAGAAATCTGGTCTAACGCATGTGTAAACGCATCATCGCCACCTTTCCACCCAAAGATTTTGGATAGGGCGGACACTACAGCGTCAAACACTGTTCTTACATTACCCGTATAAGCCATGTCATTTATTGAGAATTCTTGGATAAGGGATTTAGGTAATCTAATATCTTTTAATGCTGCAATGAAAGATTTATTTGACAGTGTTTCAGATGCCATCTCATGCACGTTTGTCATGCCATACCACATACCTTGGCCTTTGGTATCTTTCCATTCAATACCAAATCTACTAGATAGAACGCCATCTACATATTTATAGATTGTTTCAAGATTACGAACAGCCGCTACTTGATCGTTAGTTATTCCAGCAGCTTTCAGCACTTTAAGGTTTGTGGCAGCCTTACGCACAGTCTCAATGACTCCAGCAAGTCGGGCGTGAGCAAGTTCGTGCATAGCCAAGCTAGGAGAGGCAGCGGCATCTTTAAGGAGGTAGACCTTATTGGTGTAAGGTTCATACAATCCCATAAGGCCCTTCATGCCATTTATACGCTTCTCAAGCGTTACATTGTCTACCGACCCTGCAAGGCTGCGCCTAACAATGTCTCCCCACTGGTCTTCATTCTCTACAATTTCAACAACGACGTTCTTAAGAACACCACTTTTCTTTAGAAAGGCCCCCACTTCTTTAGCTAGAGCATTGTCTACTTCTTTACCTGTAGTGATGTCAACAATCTTACTGTCGCCACTAATAGCTTTAATGACATCATCTGCTTTCAATTTGTCCCCAAACAACTTAGCTTCTTCAAGCGTGTCGTTGAGATTGTTACTATAGTCGTAAGACATCTCAGGACGAGCCTTCTTAACAGACTCGTCATTGGCAGGGACAACCTCCCATTTCAACCCTGTCTCTTTCTCCATACGTGCAGCAAAGTCTTTTGCATTATCAGCATTTCTGAACGGAGCACCGCCACCATGCTGCAACAGCACTTCGCCTGTCTGCATATTAGTAGACACAACATTGCTATTAAATCTCTCACTGTTTCTAATGAGATAGTCGCGCATAGCAACAGCTTCAGGGTCTTCAGCTAAAGAAATACGCTGATTGAGTTTATCAATGGCAACTTGAAGAGAGGCACGCAACTCTGTCTGCACTGCTGAAGATGTCCCTACAACACCATCAGGCATATACTTAGACAAGTCCATAGACAAACCAAAGCCCACTTGGTCAGTCTGTGACAAGCCAGCAGTGTTAGTGCCTTTAACAATGTCTTTACCAACTTGCCCACCAGCAACATTACCACCCGCCAGTGTGCTTACACCCTTGATGTATTTAAAACTACCTCGAACAATTTGACCAACACCAATGACATCAAGCACAAGGCCAGCGCGGTCTAACCACTCGTTTGTTTTAGATGAGAGATTGGGAATAACCTCTTTCCACTCATTCTCATCAAATTTATCAGCGAGTTTCATCAGGTTGAGCATAGTCATTGCTTTGCCAAACGACCCCTTACCAAAGGATTGTCGTGCAGTGACTTCCTCAGCAACCTTGTCAAACTCTGCCACAGCTTGTTCTTTAGGCATACCGCGAAGGCGAGCTTTCCACTGGTCTATTTGCTCTGCATAACTAAATGCAGACGACTTAATGCCACTAACTTTCTCAATGGCATTGGTGATGTCTACAAAGCTATCCTTAGCAAACTTAAGTCCCATACCTGTGCCAAGAACAAGGCTGGCTGCACCAGCAGCGGTTCCTACACCACTAAGTCCAGCACCCATACCTAAAATACCTAAGTTGATAGGGAGGCCAATGGCTGTAGTAAAAAACCCCATCATATCACTCTCAGACGGGGCCATGCCACGTTGAGAGAGATATTGCATTACCAACTCTTTCATAGCAGCATCAGTGCCAACTTGGTCAGCAACTTCGTAAATACGCTGCACAGAGTTGTTTTCAATTGTTGAGGTGTTACTTGTGGCTGCATTGACAGCCGCCTCTTTATATACTTTAGACAGTGCTTTTGCTAGAGGGATTTCTTCTTGTGCACGATTGAGTGCGTCTATGGTGCGAGCAGTGTTCTCTGCATCAGCCAACATTCCCATAGAGGCTTCTTTGTCAAACTTAAGGCGCTGTTCTTGAATGTCGCGCACGTAAAGTGTAGCTGCGTGTTTACGCATAGCTTCGCCACTACTGAAACCAGTCTTCATTAAATCTTGGACAGCTTCTTCGTATGTAACCGCACCACTAGAAGCAGCAGCAATGGCGTGAGCCATTGTGTTGGGGTCTTGCACTGTAGCCGGTGGAGTTGACGGCGTGTGTGCTTGCATGTTAATCATGTAGTCGTCAATAGACATACTCCCCATAGGGGTGTCAACCACTGACGGGGGCGCTGCTTCGACTACAGGTTTATTTTCTTCCATATTATTGTTGATTAGGAGTTGTAGGGGGCTTACCAAAAATAGTTTTAAATCCTTCAGCTTGAATGAAGATGGTGTTTCCTAAATTACCCCACGCTTGAGCTTCAGCCAATTTACCAGACGCCTCACCCATAGCATATTGCGCTTGACCAGCAGCCACAGACGCCTCTTGACTAGCTGTTTGTGTGTCAGCAATGTCAGACATATAGGAGAGGTTGCTAGACAGTTGAGATTGTGTGCTACCAACACCACCAGCAACACCGCTGCTACCTAGTGTCCCTGTAGTGGCACCCCTACCCATAATGGAAGCAGCGGCAGCACGCTGTTGACGTATCTGTTGACGCACAGAGCGAACATTCTGCACCTCAGCACGTTGGCGCTGTGCTTCAAACTCGCGCTCACGCGCAACAGACATTTGCCTGTTGGCATCAGCTTGGTCTTTACGAGCCTCTTGTCCTTGGACAAAACTTACAGCAGAGCTAGCCAAGGCTGCATATGCTACTATGTCTAATCCCATCCCCATGTCACTCTCCTGTTGAAAGGGCCATCAATATTTGACCACCCTTCCTATCAATCTCTTTAAACCCAAACATCTCTTCCCATTTGTATAGTTTGTCATCTCCTTCAGGGATGAGGACAAACACGGCATACACACCCTTCTCATGGAGAGTGTGTAGCCACTTGTAGAAGAACACCAAACTCTCTTTATAAAGGCGCTTGCTCCACTTGTGCAACTCAAAGTGCAGAAACCAACAACCTTCTTCACTTATCTCACATGTCAACGTCCCCATCTCGTTCTTAAGAACAGTGTGGCGCTTAGACATTGCTACCGCCATACACAGGAATGCTCCAACCTAACAGCACCATATCCTTGTCAGGGTTAGCTGTAAACTTAAGTTGTAGTGCCCTCCCTCTCCCTCTCAACTTACTTTTAGCAGTGACGACAGGGTAGCCATCATCAAATGAGGTGGTAGAAGGAATGAACATACGCTTGTGTCTATACACCTCTTGACCAGCATCCCACTTGTTAGGGTTGGCATTGTCTGTGAAATCCCACCGCCCTTGCAGGGTGCAGCTACTCTCATTCAGTGGGTCGTAGTCTACATCAAACCCTGTTTCTGTTCTCTCCATATAGGTGATGACGTAGAGGCCCTGTTTATATTTAGCAGGGCCGTTAGGGGCAAAACTATAACCTGTGAGAAGGTAGGCATCAAATGACTCCCCAACAGTGTCAAAACTATACCAATCGTAGAAACGCTCAGGAGCATCTCTTTCGTTCAAAAAGTCAGCAAAACTCACTTCAAAAACAGTGCTATCTGGCACCACTGTCAACAACTTATATTGTCTTTCACTAGCGTAGGTGACAGAGATGGTTGCTGTAACAATGTTGCCACTACCGTCAATGATGGGATTGCCGTCATTGTCCACCACGTTAAATGTAGCTGTCTCATCTAGAGTCTCCTTGGTTACAATGATGTCTGTAACTACAGGGAGAGTGGTGTCTGTAGAAAAACTATAAGTGTAAAAAGCTGTAAGGCGCACATCCAGTGCAAGGATGTTTGTCTTTTGGTAGGGGAACACAGCACTGCTTGTTGTCAACGCCCTATTGTAGAGCCAATAGACACTCTTATCACTGCTGTTATAAGTGCCAGAGGCATATTGCTTTGCAACAGAAGGGATGTCGCCATACAGTGTGGCAATGTTCAAGTCAGTGAGGGAGGTGACAACAGTGCTTCCAACTTGGTCTTTACCTACACGGCAGATGGCATTATAACTCCAGAATAGAATGGCGTCGTCTACTTCAACAATGCTTTGCCGTCCTACACAGCCATAGTTGCTCACCTTCTTCACTTCATACCCTGTAGCAGTGAAACCGTTTTGTGAGGTTCCAACAATCATCCACACGCCGTTAGTGGCAAACACCATAACGCCATTGTCGTTAGAACGGATGTCTATAATCTCACCGCAATCCTGAATAGCAATGACGCCACCATCAGTGTCTATGAGGTCACTAATGACTTCAGAGGTGGGGTCAGCATCTTGGTAGCATTTGCCATACTTATTGGTATCCAAAGCCACTTGACTGAAATAGACATTGTTACCAATGCGCGTGCTTTTGACACCAGCATACCACGCCCTACCTGCGAAGAAAGCACACACAGACGGACGGAAGGCATCAGACACAACTGTGAGGCCAACAATGCCAGAGGCAGTGGCCCTATCTTCGTAGAAGGCGTTAAGGACATACCTGCCTTTGGGAGCAGGAGAGGTTCCAAAGTCTTGCTTGTCCAGCACGTTGCTATCAAAGTTGTCGCTAGAATCCTTACCATACACCCAACTCTGAGCATTGGAAGGATACACCGTCTTGGCAGTGAAGTAGGCCGTTATCTTGTCTGTAGGCCAACCCTGATTGTATAAGTTATATTGGTGCTGTGTTGTAAGTCCAACGGGACGCAAATCGACAGCATACCCATCAGACACACCCTTAAAATCACGCACCTGAATTGCTAGTTCAGTTACAGTGATGCTATTCAAGGAGGAGTCATACTCTACAAGGATGGGGTCTGTATCACGCGAAGTGATGATGAGGTTGCCGTTAGCACTCACACATTTAATGGGAGCACTACCAACAACAGAGGTATTACCTGATGCTACGTAGGAGTTGAGGTCAATCTCAAATGTTTTCTTATTTCCCGATGTAGCAATGGGAGTGTCAATGTAAAAGAACACATATCTACCACACTGTCCAACAATGAAGTTAAGGTCGCCATCTCCAGCTACAGCAAGCCACTTCCCTGTAGTGAACGCCCAACTCTCTTTATCCGCTGCCGTTACGTTCTTTGTGGACAGGGAGTAGTTGCTTTCCAAGTCTAGGGCATTGCGTTTGCTAATGCGACCACTCACATCAGGGGTGATGTTATCTCCATCTTTCCAAGTGTTCTTCGGAAAAGTAAAATAGCCAGCTTCAGTGTTGAGGCCAGCTACAAAGGTGAATTGGTCATCTTGCCCTACTTGAACAGTCACTCTAGAATGTCCTTCCCGTAACGGGTAATGATTTTCTTACGGATGGTGCTGACGGAAGTAAACTTACCTTTCAACTCTTCAGGGAGTGTGCCACCCCCTTTAAACTGAAGGTAGTAGAGGCCACTAGGTGTGCGCTCCGCTACCAACTTCTTCTCACCTTTCTCTACTTCTTTTTCAAACTCTTTCTTACGTGTTGCCTTTTGTTCCACTCGCTCATTACGTTTCTCAATGAGGCGGGTAATGTCATTAGCGTCTACGTCCATAATTTACCTTCCTATTCCATTTGCCTTCACTCTCATTATTACGCCATGCTTCATTCTGGAAGATGTTACGGCCACGTTGTGCCTTCCTCTCTTCCTTGGCATTAGCCTGTTGTTTCAAGTTGAGGAACGCATTACTCTTAGCTTCTGCAAGCAATGTGGGGAACATCTTGGCAGGGAGGGTTGGAATGAAGCTATCCTCGTGTGTCCAAGAGGGCACCACTACACCAAAGCATACGGTGTTACTAGCTTGCAAAGTGCTTTCAGCATCAAGGTCGATGCTATCAAATACAAAGGTGGTGTCATCAAATGTGGTGTAATAGAGAGGGTCGCGTGTCAACACAAACCCGTTAGCATCCACTTCACCGGCCTCTTCCACACGCAAGTCAATCATATCTTGGA
>Ga0114976_10002407_pt1 | contig 11770 bp, 23 predicted proteins | sample S_130805_EF_Meta_FD_87319 | JGI IMG/M metagenome (GOLD analysis project Ga0114976, IMG submission 87319) | Freshwater microbial communities from Lake Simoncouche, Canada to study carbon cycling - S_130805_EF_MetaG | ecosystem: Environmental > Aquatic > Freshwater > Lake | place: Lake...
GGAAGTGAATCATTAAAACTTGAATCGGAACAACGCTGGATGACAGCATAACATAAAGAAAGGAGGGCACAATGCCTAGTGTATTTTTAGTAAGCGATACGCACTTTGGACACAAGGGCGTATGTCACTTCACTCGTAACGACGGTGTAACAAAGTTGCGTCCATTTGACACTCCAGAAGAAATGGATGAGTTCATGGTCGCGGCCTGGAACGAGCGAGTCAGACCTAACGATAAAGTTTATCACTTGGGCGACGTTGTGATTAACCGCAAGGCTTTGAAGATTATGAGTAGACTCAACGGCGACAAAGTGTTGATCCGTGGTAACCACGACATCTTTCCAGATGTGGAATATCGTGAATACTTTCGTGAGCTCAGGGCCTACCATGTGATGAATGGGATGATTTTGAGTCACATTCCTATCCACCCAGAAAGTCTGGCTCGGTTTGGTACTAACATTCACGGACATACTCACGCCAATCGTGTCATGCGTGATCTAGCTGTATGTGGACGTCTTGATGTTATTGATACAAGATACCACTGTGTTTGCGTTGAACAAACTGACTTTGCGCCGATCCTATTCGAAGATGTTATCAAACGAATTGAAACCGAAGGTGGTGTAATAGGATTCCAAAACGGCAATGGCCCTGCTCGGTAGTTGACAAGCCGAGTAGGGTATGTTATAATTGTATTTTACAGGAGATATCATGAAAGCAAGAATTGCAAGTCGTGGCGCAGAAATTGACATGGAACAGTGTGTGCAACAAGCCGGCGGTGGACGCTACGATATGGTCTTGATCGGCGCACAACGCCTACGCGAACTCAAACGTATTCACCGTGAAGACACCAGCCGTTATGTGACCTGCGTGGATGCTCTCCGAGAGATCCAATCCGGACAGGTCAATTTGGTTGACTACTTAGCAAAGGTAAAATAACATGGCCAAGCCACAACAAACATCAAGTGAACTAGGTCGCACTCTAGCCGGACAATGGACCAAGAGTGAAAAACGCGAGTATGCTAGCCGTAGTATCATGGAATCAAATCAACGCACTAAAGCTATCAACAAGGCCATCAAGCAACAGCAATTTATGAAGTAAAGGTCAAGCTCCCGTCGTCTAGAGGCCTAGGACATTGCCCTTTCACGGCAAGTACACCGGTTCGAATCCGGTCGGGAGCGCCACAGTACTATCGCGGGTTGGAGAAGGAGTATCTCGAGGGTCTCATAAGCCCTAGTCCCTGGTGCGATTCCAGGACCCGCAACCAAACAGGAGAGCTGGCCGAGCGGTCGAAGGCACCCGCCTACTAAGCGGGCATGGATCTAAACAGTCCATCTGGGGTTCGAATCCCTAGCTCTCCGCCAAGTTTTATAGGGCCTTTAGCTTAATGGTAAAGCGTTCGACTCATAATCGATTGAGTGTTGGTTCAATTCCAACAAGGCCCACCAATAAATTTTTTACGTTAGTTGCCACAAATAAGTAAAAAACAACACAAGGAAATAACATGTCAACCAAAAAAACATTACAACGTAAAAGACCCGGCTTTACCAAAGCTGGTGTAGCCAAGATTGTTAGCATGAGCGTTACGCAATTGGTCAGCGAATTAAATCGTACACAAAAGAAAAAGATCAAGGCCAAAATCAATCGCAGGCTCGATCATTTTGGTTATGTAGCACCTGTAGTAGTCGAAGAAGCAGTAGCAGAGTAAATTACCGAGCCCCTTTAGCTCATCTGGTAGAGCAACTGATTTGTAATCAGTAGGTGGTCTGTTCGAGTCGGACAAGGGGCACCATACAAAGGAAACAACAATGAGCAAAATGAGCGATTTCTTAAAGAAGGCTGCAGACAAGAAAAAAGGCATCCACCATGTAGATGGTAGCGATGCTGGAACCACAGTTGAAAAGAAAACTAAAGTTAAAACAGCACCCCCAACAGGCAAAAAACCACCTACTAGAAGTGCTGGCCGAGGCCGTTGATGTATTCTCCAGGGTTTTATCAAAACCTTTTACAACTGGCTCAACAAGATCTCAGTCAAGCACATCTGCATCAACATTTTACCACAGCCGCCGCTTATACGTCTGCATTTGGCCAAACACCCAATGGTCGCGGAGCATGGAGTTCATTAAAACCTGCGGATACATTAATCTACAATAACGGCACAGTAACCGGCAAAAAATATTGGGTCAGTGGGGTAGAACAATGTGACTGGGTGTTGGTTCCTGTAAAAGATAATAATGATATTGTGTTTGCATTAATTAATAAAAAAAATATTGTTTCTACTCCTGTTTTAACACAAGGAATGGAAGATACTTTAACTGTACATTTTACTTGCGATCAGGCGCCGGCTCAAATACTAGGCAATCGTGCCGATCCCAAAATTAACTCTATCGATCATGCTCACAAATGGTGTTTTATTACCAATCATTTGGGTATAGCAACAGCAACATTTCATGACATTGATTTGCATACTGAAAATAGGGTTGATTATATTAAAAATAAGCTACGATTAGATCTAGAAGTTTTAAATTTGCTCTGGGCTAACAAAATCAACAACACCAGCAACCAAACTCAGGAATATGATCATATTGTTTATGCATTTGCTAAAAAGGTTATAATACAAGTGGCCCAACTAACTACAGAACTTACCGGTAGTGGACTATTTGAAATTGATCATCCTAATCATCAACGCTATAAAGATATCTTAATCTATTCTACTCATATGAGTAATACTGCAAAGTCTTTGAAAGATATAAATTGGTCGTTTTAACTGATAAATAGTTTTGCAACGCCGGGTAGTTCCGACGTCGGCATTCAAATCGACGCTTGACATAGCAATGTCTTTACTGTTATAATATAACATAACGCCGGGCCGTAGCAGAGTTCTTCTGCAAGCTCTTAAAAATCAAATTTAGGAGAAGATTTAAATGTTTAAATTATTAACAGCGTTACTTGCTGTAGTGTCAATCTCTGCGCATTCAGCAGAAACAATCAGTATTCTGAGTCCGTATTCGGCCAACCATTCTGGCAGTTCAGCCATGTTTAAAATTATTGACGAAGCCAATCGTCAACAACGTCGATATAATTTTATTTTAGAATTCAAACCAGGCGGCGAACAAATTATTGCCATTAAACAAATGGACGAACAGCCACAAAATAGACTGGCCGTTATTGCTCCAAAGTATGTTGAACATCTGAGTAGTGGTAAACTCAATAAAGATCAGTATGAGCCTGTGTGGGCATTAGGAGATGCTTGCTGGGTCGTGATTACCAACGTTGGTGACGAGCGCAAGGGGGTTGCTAGCCTCAGAGGACAGAAAGAATTAGTAGTAGGTGGGGTTGGCCTTGGCAATGCCGCTCACTTGACTGCGTTACAACTAGGCGAAAAGTATGGATTTCAAGTTAGATATATTCCGTTTAAATCAAATTTTGATGCGCTACTTCTTATGGCCGCAGATGGTAGTGTAAACATGGTACTAGAACGGGTCAGTAACTATGCGCAGATGAAGATCAAAAACCCCAATCTTAAAATGCTGGCCATGAGTTGTCCACAACGACATCCGTTGGCTCCTAACGTTCAAACTTTACTGGAACAAGGCATTGTTGCACCGTATGTGTTTAACATTGTCATTGCCAATCAAAGTATGCCGGCAACACGACAAGATGAGCTTGGTAAAATTTTAACTCAGGCTACTCAAACCGTTGGTCTTGCAGAAATACAAAAATCCAGCGACATGCGCCCGCCACAATTTGACAAGTTGCCTACTGTGATGTATTATGATAAAAGCATCATGTTAGTGGATCGGCTACTTAAAAAATATCAATCTCAGACACAATCCAATTAATGCCATATCTATATCATAACAAAGGAGTTTACACTTGTAACGGTAAACCCTTTTTTAACAAACTTGAAGCTATATTAGAAGCCAATGTGTCGGGCCAACATATAGGGTGGGATTATCATGATACTATTTTTGGACAAACTCGTTGGGACTTGGATCCGCCCGTTGAACTGGAAGAACTGTATCGTCAGCGAGCCTTGCAACTTCGTGAGGCCTACGACCATCTTGTGCTATTCTACTCTGGTGGGGTAGATTCGTGGTATATTCTTCGAACTTTTATCAAGAACAATATCAAGCTAGATGAAATTTACATGTTTGGTGCATTTGAAGCCGAAGAAAAAGAATACGCTCGGTGGGGGTTAGACAATAGCCCGGGATACTACACAAGAGAAATTCAACGGGCGTTGCCACAACTAAAGCAATTAGTGGCCAAACACGATATCAAAGTTAATGTCTACGACTGGACCAAAAATATATTGGAAGCGGCCAATGATCCAGACTGGTTTTGGTCTGCAGGAGTGAGATTTGATCCTACTTGCATGGTGCGTAGTAAGTTTCATAAAATATTCCGCGAGCACAATGAATTATTGCACAAAGGTAAACGAGTTGGATTTGTTTACGGAGTAGATAAACCTCGCCTATTGCGAGATGATACAAACATTTACTTTGCGTTCTTAGATGTTATTATGACTACGGGCACACTGCCTACAAATGATATTCTTGGCGAGTATTGGGAGAATGACGAATACTTTTACTGGTCGCCAAATCTTCCCGAACTGGCAGTTAAACAAAGTCATGTGGTTGTAAATTGGTTGAAGGCCAATAACAAAATACATCTTATTAAACACATGAATAATATTTCTAGTTTTCATGATGAAGATTATTATCGAGAAGTTAATTTCAGCATTTATCCAGACTGGAATCATAATACTTGGCAGATTAAAAAACCTACCAAAGCTGTATGGAATGAAATGAGTCGTTGGTTTATTGAAGGTGAATTTGAAGCCAAAACCAAATGGGTCAATAGCCTACACGAACTAGAGCGTATATGCGGTCAAAGGTGGTTTAACAGTAATACAGTATATGATGGTCTCCGTGGGCACCTAAGTCCTCTATATAAATTAAACACTTACACGCAGGTTGACCAGAAATAACCTTTTTGCTATAATACTTGTATAGTAATTAAAAGGAGTCAAGATGGCTTACACCGTTTTCCAACATGATACTCGTTTTGGCCCACGTGCTGGCCTGGAAGGCCCTTTTCATTACCCTAGTGGTGCCGTGTTATACTACGATCCCCGAGCCGGTGAGTATTATGACCCACGCACCGACTTCTATGTGGATCGTGCGGATGTTGCCGTTTTACAACAACAGATTTTTGACCGCTTGACACAGAATGCGTAATTTGCTATAATAGTCGTATAGTAATTAATTTTAACCTGTAGTAAGTAATTTAAAGGACACAGCCATGTCAGAAACAAGAACAGTCACTTCGGTGCAGGCTCGTAAGAGTCTACTCAAAGCATTTAAAAAACAACGCCCACTATTCCTCTGGGGTCCTCCTGGTATTGGTAAAAGTGAATTGGTAGCAGACATCACCGAAGAACTCGGTGGTGTAATGATTGACCTTCGGTTGGGGCAGATGGAGCCCACAGATATCCGTGGTATTCCGTTTTATAACAAAGACAATGGCAAAATGGATTGGGCGGCGCCAATTGATTTGCCTACAGAAGAATATGCCGCACAATATCCAATCGTGGTATTGTTCCTAGATGAGATGAACTCGTCTGCGCCTAGTGTTCAGGCCGCGGCTTATCAGTTGATTCTAAATCGACGTATTGGCAAATATTTTTTGCCTAAAAATGTAGTGCTAGTAGCCGCAGGTAATCGTGAGAGTGACAAAGGTGTTACATATCGCATGCCTACTCCGCTAGCAAATCGTTTCATCCATCAAGAGATGAAATGTGACTTTGCATCATGGCAGGAGTGGGCCGTAAACAAGAACATCCACAAGGACGTGGTTGGTTACTTGAGTTTTGCCAAGCAAGACCTGTATGACTTTGATGCCAAAAGTGCTAGTCGCGCTTTTGCAACACCACGAAGCTGGACCTTTGTAAGCGAATTGCTGGAAGATGAAGATGGCGACGATGACACCATCATGAACTTAATTGCTGGTACTGTAGGCGAAGGTCTTGCTGTTAAGTTTATGGCACACCGTAAAATTGCTGGTAAAATGCCCAAGCCCGAAGACATCTTGTCAGGCAAGGAAAAAGAGCTGAATGTCAAAGAAGTGTCAGCCATGTATTCCTTAGTGATCAGTATGTGCTATGAGCTCAAAGGCGCCATTGAACGCAAGGTTGCGGATAAACAGTTCCACGAAATGGCCGATAACTTCTTTGCTTACATGATGAAGAACTTTGAAACTGAGTTGGTTGTTATGGGTGCAAGGATAGCCTTGACAACATATAATCTTCCGTTCCAGCCTACCAAGCTGAAGAACTTTGATGAATTCCATCAACGTTACGGCAAGTATATTTTACAGGCATCCGCCTAGTCGTCCAAGGAGGGTGGTGTAGCGGTATTACACGGGCTGTGTTCGCACCGCCCTCCAACCTTTTATGAAGACACAATATGACTATTGGAAAGAAGATCATGATCGTGTTATGGCTGAGATGGCCGCGATGCAAATGAAATACATATTAGAAGATACTGTGCCCAACGATCATTTTAAATACCTAATTAGGATACCTAGAATGCTAGAGTTCCATACAGTGAGACAATGGCTATCACAGACTTATGGACTAGCCGAACAACTTGACCGCGATACTGTACATAATCCCTATTGGGGATTTCAAATTAAAATGGGTGCGTCTACTGTTTACCTACGTGGTGATGAAGAGCTGAGTTGGTTTAAGATTCGACACGGTGATCCTGTATGAAAATAGCCAGTGTTATGGCACCTGTAGTGAACGCAGATCCTATAAATGGTCACAGATATCAAGGATGGACTCCGTGTATCAAATGGTGTGATGAGAACTGCGAAGGACCGTGGTTGTTTGTTAGTGAAGGTGTATTTGAGTTTGAATGGGATTCGGACTATGTCTTGTTTATGTTAAGGTGGGCATGATTAGAGCCAGCACCGCAGATCCAGCATTTAACCAAGCATGTGGTAATGCCCTTCGTGCCCTACCAGTTTATGATTTAGAACAGCCTAGACAATATGGCCAACGGTGGCGTGAAGCGTATCGTTGTAGGATTGATCCTAATGATACCCCCGGATGGCCGATACGAGTTTATGTATTTGATCATGATGCGGACTACACTTGGTTTATGTTACGATGGGCTTAAAAATCGTCGTTAAGACCGCCCACGAGGCTTTCTTATACAACGATCAAATTGGGGGTCAAGGACTACAGCGTGATGTTGATTATACTTGGCGATTTACCCCAGCGGTAAATACCTGGTTGGGCGATGATGTAATAACTCCGGCCACAGTAGAGTTTGATTTTAAAGATGAAGCATGGGCAACTTATTTTCAATTGAAATGGGCTAAATGACAAATAAAAAATTTGGAAATTACACTTCTCCAGATCAATTAGATCTTAATAGATGGTATGTTTATACGCACACCGATCCTGCAACAGGGGAAATTGTGTATGTTGGTGAAGGTACTGGGCAACGATTTGCGGCTGTAAACACTCGCTCAGCCGACCATTCCCAATTTCTTAAAGAAGTTATACACGATAAAAAATTAGATTGTTTTTGTATTGTTGAATCAAGATTGACTAAAGAACAAGCAAGGGCAGTAGAAAAACAGTTAATTACAAAATATAATCCACGATTTAACAAGTTAAAATGAATTACTACTACGAAATAGATCCCAAATATGATGGCACTATCTTTGGTGACAAATGGCGCTATTGGTGTATGTACAACTGCTCACCGGCAGACAATGGCAAGATGTGTTTCAAAACACACGATGACTTTATGGCCCGTAGCACTCGTGTATGGTTGGAAAATGCCAACGCGGTTTATCAAGTTAAACCTAAATGGAATTTGGGTCGTGGGCAAGTAAATGACCGAGAGTTTACCATGATCAAACTACGAGCTAAAACAATCAAATGGTGGCACGATGAGTAAATTTCAAGTTGATCTACAGCCCAGTTTTTGCAACCACTGGCCGGAAATCGCGATTGAAATCAACGGGAAAGAACTGTGGAAAGGTCATGTAGATCATGCACAGACTGTACGAGTCAGATTTGATCTTCAGCCCAATAATTGTGTATATCTACGATACCTAAACAAACGAAACGGACCCAACGAGTGGGATACTCAAACAGATCTTGCCGGCAATATCATTGCCGATCAAAATTGTGTAGTGAGCAACTTTTATTTGGGCGGATCTTGTTGTGATTTTTTGCTACATCAACTTGATTACTATCACAACAACGGAACTGTTGAAAAAGCCACCTGGGGATTTATGTCACAGCAGGGCTATTATAAAATTGAATTTCCCCAAGACATTTATGGATGGATCGTTAAAAATCGGGTACCAATGCTGACACAGACACAAAAACGCAGCAGTAGTTTAGATTACTGGAATAATTATTTAGGCAATCCCAATGATCCAAAAACACAAGTGCTACTGGCAGAAATAACAGAATTGTTGGACAAGGTAAAATGACCAAGACCCTAGTAATCAACCCACCGTTTTTAGAACCGCATCGGCCACCCATCAGTTGTGCCATCATTGCCGAAGTGGCCAGATTGGCCGGGCACGACGTTACCATGCTGGACATTAATATTGAACTGTTCAACGCGGTAGGGCACAATACTTTTATGCAGTATCAAAATGAGTATTTGTTCACCAATGATTCTCCCAGCAAAGATGTATTACAAAATTTTATTTTAGATCAACTCAATGCAACCAATTTAGAGCAGTTTGACTGGATCTTGATCAGTTGTTTCAGTGATTGGGAATATGACACCACCGTGATCATTTCAGAATACTGCAAAAAAACCTGCTCGGCCAAAATTGTGATTGGCGGGCCTGGAGTACATACCCGTGGAAAAGAGTTGTTGGATAAAGGCTCAGTTGATTACTGGGTTGTAGGCGAAGGTGAATTGTCCTTGAAGAGTTTGTTTGCTGGCCAAACAAATTACCCTGGCATTAACGGACGTGAGCCCGAACAAATTGAAGACATAGAAAATTTACCTTGGCCCAACTACGATTTTTTTGATCTAGCACGTTACGATTGGTTGCTTGAAAGTCCCGACGTGTTTATCTATGGTAGTCGCGGTTGTGTTCGTAAATGTACATTTTGTGATATCGCTAGCTTTTGGCCTAAATTTAGATGGCGTAGTGGCAACAACCTAGCTGATGAAATGATAAATCATTACGAAAAATACGGCGTACAGAATTTCTTTTTTGCCGACAGTTTGCTAAATGGTAATCTTAAAGAATTTAGAGTGTTTTTAGATCGTTTGTCACGATTTGACGATGCTAAAAAATTCCATTGGGGAGGATATGGTATCATACGACCCAAGAGTCAACATCCAGCCGAGCTGTTTGATCAAATGCGTGATGCCGGCGGTAAATTTCTTAGCGTGGGCGTTGAAACTGGAGTAGATCGTATACGAGAAGACATGAAGAAAAAGTTCACCAATGATGATATAGACTGGCATCTCGAACAAAGCCAACGTATTGGTTTACAAAACGTATTCCTGATGATATCCAGCTGGTATGACGAAACTCCCGAGGAGCACCAGGAATATCTGCAAATTTTTAAACGTTGGCAAAACTATGCTGCCGACGGCACTATATATGGCATGAATGTCAATCCAACATTGCAATTTCTCGCAAATACGCCCATACAAGAATTGATAACTCGTAACGAAATGTCAATAGAGCCTGGTGCCACTAAACCCAGTTTAAAAACCATAGCCTGGGTCAATCCTAACATGCCCGAGTTAACCTTTGCTGAACGTCTAAGACGCACGGTGAACTTGGTTGAAGAAGCTACCAAGAACAACTGGAACGTTATCAACAAAGAAGTCAAGTTAAACGAAATCAAATTATCCCTGCAAAGTTATCTAGAACACCAGCATGAAGTAAAAAAACCTGTGTTTCAACTGCATTTAGAAAAACCATAATGAAAGACGAATACTATGCCAGCACAGCCGCTAGGTTAGACACTATCATAGGCGGTGATACCGTTAACTTTGCTCGTATTCAACAGTGCAAGAAGGAATGGGATCAGTTGGCTGAGGCTGTGCCCGTGGGGCAAGGATTCCTGACCTTTGAGGATTACATACGACAATACTACGGCATTCGGCTCACTATGAATCAAAAGATGGGCGGCATTGATCTCGATTATGTAGTAATAGATAAAAAGAAATACACTGTATTCCTATTAAAGTTTGGCCAATAATGTACGTAAACAATCACACACTGCCTAGACCTGCAGACGATGTGCTGGAACGATGCCACCAGGTAATAATCGGAGATCCAGCATTTAGAATGTGGGCAATGAAAAAGTATTGTAGAGAAAGTAATTTAAGTTTGGTATGGTCGGAGCTAGTCGAAACGTCAGATGTTAGTGCATTTTTTGACGAAGTTTGTGCTTTTTACTTTATTGACCCAGCAGATGCTACCCTGTTTAGATTAAAGTTCAAGTAATGGCCATAGATCGTAATCCACGTCTAACTATTCCTGTCAAAACCTACACTCATTACAGCGAGTGTGAGCCCTGGTGCTTGACCAATATAGGTGAGTGGAACGTTGCTTGGTGGCGAGACTTTCCGGATATGGGCATGGCAGTAATTGTTGAAGGGCCACACGAAGATTGTTATTGGTTCGCCAACGAACAAGACGCTTTAATGTTTAGGTTACGGTTTCAGTGATCAACTGGAGTACGCTGATTGCTAAATTTGTATCCACGTGTATGTCATGGATAGAGGCTGGCAACCTACGCAACCGTTGTTTTAAAATGGCCGAAGAGAGTGAAATCATGATGACTGCCCTCGAAGATATTGAACGTATGAGTAAGGAAGCAAATATCAAGCGGTATGCTCGCAAGGCAATTGAAACAGTAAAAGGACTACCTGTTGAAGATTACCGTTAAAAAGAACCTAATCATATTCCACAAGCCTCACGAATGGTATCAGCTGGCTGAACAGTTGAGAACTGAATACGGTCAAAGTATTATGCTGATTTCAGCAAGATGTAAGCGTGAGTTGGGCTTTACCGTTAGGCATCACAAAGGGCTAGAGCCGCACGAGAAAGAGATTTGGGAAGTAATGAAAGACGAAGGGTGGCACCATCGTTATCATTATGAAGACCAAGTGCATTTGGACTTCTATAACGAAGCCCAACAGACGTTTTTTGTGCTTAAATACCTAAATAATTAGCGGTTGACCAGAAATTCCATTTATTGTATAATATTAGTATAGTAAAAATTTAGGACACTTATGAGCACAGCCACTACAGCCAACAAAAAAGAATCCGACAAGTTTAAAAACCTGTTGGGTGCTACTGATCCCAAATTGGATCGTGAAGTGCGTGAAAAATTGATCACTGCTCGTGTGGGCCTATTGCTCCGTGCCAGCTTCTTTGGTAATTTGGCTACTCGACTGAAGTTGGTCAATGCTGATGAATGGTGTCCTACTGCCGCAACGGACGGGCGTAATTTTTACTATAACAGCCGTTTCGTAGACATGCTCAAGCCCAAAGAGATTGAATTCTTGTTTGGGCACGAGGTCCTGCATTGTGTGTATGATCACTTTGGACGTCGCGGTGACCGTGACCCTCAATTGTTTAACATTGCCAATGACTATTGTGTAAATGGCGACTTGAAAAAGCATCGTGTGGGCGAGTTTATCACTACTGTGCCTTGCTTGTACGATCACAAGTACGAGGGCATGAGTAGTGAAGAGA
>Ga0114976_10002409_pt1 | contig 11767 bp, 15 predicted proteins | sample S_130805_EF_Meta_FD_87319 | JGI IMG/M metagenome (GOLD analysis project Ga0114976, IMG submission 87319) | Freshwater microbial communities from Lake Simoncouche, Canada to study carbon cycling - S_130805_EF_MetaG | ecosystem: Environmental > Aquatic > Freshwater > Lake | place: Lake...
CCGCGCGTCGACCGTCGTGTCGGTCAGCGGCAGCAACCCAGTTTCGGATTGCCTGGGCGGAAGGCTCGAACTCGCGGGCAAGCTCGGCCGGCTCGCGTCCGGCGCGAACCAACTCGACCCTCTGGCGCCGGAACTCCGGCGCGTAGGCAGCATGCGTTTTGGGCATGGGGACACCTCACGCGAAAGCTTCGTTGATGTCCACCGAGACGGGGCAAGCCGACCAGCAGGGTGCGCAAACTATCTGGTCAATTATGCTACGCTTCCGTTTGAAAGCAGCATGCTTTGGTGACGGCCTCGATGCCGGCCCCACCAGCCCGAAGGGCCTGCTCATGACGTGCTGCAAGCTTGCCCCCTGCCGACCCCCGGCGCGTCCGCGGCCGCTGTCGTGAAGGGCTGACCGATTGCAGTCGGAGCTATTGCGCTCTCAGCCCCGCGCAGAGGAACGGCACGATTTCCGCCACCGCCCGGTGGAAATCCCCGCTGTCGCAGGCGCCGCCTGACATCGCCTCGAGCCGCCCGCTACGCAGCAGGGTGTAGCGATAGGCGCCCATCATGAAATAGAGCCGCCAGCACAGCCGGTCGTGGTCGAGCCCGGGCAGCACACGGTCGAATTCCTGCAGGTAGGCCAGCGTCGTTTCGTCGTAGACGGCGCTCAGCACTTCCTTCGCCACGTCGTCCGGCTCGGTGTGCAGGCGGGCGTGCATGCGCATGGTGGCGCTGCCCTCGGGCGAATTGCCGGCCAGCATGAAGGGGGTGACGAAACTGCGGACCAGCGCCTCGAGCGGTATCGGCTGCCCGGCGTGTTGCGTCCGCAGGTCGACCAGGGCGCGGGCGCGCGCTTCCGTCACTTGCTCGGCGCCGCGGCGATAGGCTGCCTTGAACAGGTCCTTCTTGGCGCCAAAATGGTAATGCAACTGCGCTAGATTCACCCCGGCGCCCTGGGCAATGGCGCGGGTCGAGGTCGCGGCATAGCCGTGCTCGGCGAAGAGCGCCTGCGCCACGTCGAGGATGCGGTCGCGCACGCTCGGCGCCGCCTCCGCCGTCATCGGCCTGGTCTTCTCGGTCACACCCATGAGTCTCGATTCCGACTAACCCGCTCCGCCATCCTTGACACGGCCCGGCCTTCCCGTCGAGATTTGGTCGGACGACTGAATATACCCCGCCGGGAGAGCCACGTCATGAGCGCAGCCCTCGACATTACCGATCTTTCGCAACTTCGCGGCAAGCCCGACCCGGTGGCCCGCGCCCGCGCCATCGCCCCGATCATCGAGGCTGCCGCGCCGCGGATCGAGGCCGAGAAAGGCCTGACCCCCGAGGTGCTGGACGCCATGCACGGCGCGGCCATTTTCCGTACGCTGCTGCCGCGCGCCTACAATGGCGAGGAAATCCGCCCGGCCCGCTTCTTCCGCCTGCTTGAGACCGTCGCAGCCGCCGATGGCTCGACCGGCTGGGTGCTCTGCCAGGGCTCCGGCTGCTCCTTCGCCTCGGCCTACCTGGATCCAGCCGCCGCCTGGCAGATCTGGGGCGACCCGCGCGCCGTGCTCGCCTGGGGCTTCGGCACCGGCGACGCCCATGTGGTGCCTGGCGGCTACCGCGTGACCGGCAAGTGGGCCTTCGCCTCGGGCCAGAAGCACGCGACCTGGATCGGCGGGCATTGCCGCATCATTGAGCCCGACGGCTCGGTCCGGAAGGATGCCGACGGCACGCCGATTGAGCGCAGCATGCTGGTGCCGCGCGAGAAGGTGCGGTTCTACGATGTCTGGAACGTCGTCGGCCTGCGCGGCACCAACAGCGACACCTACAGCTTCCACGACATCTTCGTGCCGGAGGAATTCGCGGTGCGCCGCGACCTCGACGAGGAACGGCGAATCGACAGCCCGCTCTACAAGTTCACCACCACGAACCTCTACGCCTCGGGCTTCGCCGGCGTCTCCATGGGCCTGGCGCGCGGCCTGCTCGATGCCTTCACCGACATGGCGAAGACCAAGACCGCGGCCGCGACCACCCGGCCGATGCGCGAGAGCGAGGTGATCCAGAACGGCATCGCGCAGAACGAGGCCAAGCTGCGCTCCGCCGGCGCCTGGCTGGTCGAGGTGCTCGAAGCTGCCTGGGACACCGCCGAGCGCACCGGCGAGATCGGCATGGATGAGCGCGCCTGGATCCGGCTCGCCACCACCTCCGCCATCCATCGCGCGAAGGAGGTGGCGGAATGGGCCTACCACGAGGCCGGCGCCTCGGCGATCATGATCGGCGGCCCCTTCGAGCGGCGGATGCGCGACATCCACGCCTCCGCCCAGCAGGTGCAGGGCCGGACCTCGCATCTCGAGATGTGCGGGCAGCACTTCCTCGGGATGAACCCGCACGGGCGCTTCTTCTGACGTAGAACAGGGCGCAACGCCGCCTGCTTTGGGAGAGAGACGATGCCGCTGGAAGGCCTGAATCACTACACCATCCGCCCCGTCGACCTGGAGCGGACCAAGGATTTCTACGTCGACGTGCTCGGCCTGCATATCGGCTACCGGCCGCCGCTCAACTTCCCGGGCTATTGGCTCTATGTCGGCGACAACCCGACCGTGCACCTGATCGGCCCGCGCAGCGACGACCAGCATCCGAAGCACCGCGAGGTCGGCCCGACCGGACTGCTCGACCACATCGCCTTCACCTGCTCGGGCCTGGCCGAGATGAAGGCCCGGCTCGCGCAGCGCGGCATCAAGTACGAGGAGCGCATCATCCCGCGCGACCGCCAGACCCAGCTCTTCCTGATCGATCCGGACGGCGTCGCGGTCGAGCTGAACTACGACCCGAAGGAGACGCCGGCCTCGGCCTAGATCCGGCTGGGCCCCGGCTTCAGCTGCGGCTCGCGGAACACCCGCTCGACGCCATCCTGCTTGCTGCGGGCGCGATAGGTCCGGTCGAAATCATCGCCCGGCAGGGTGCGCGTGATGACATGCGTGCCCTGCGGCAGGTTGCGCTCCAGTGGGCTGATGGAGACCTCGACCTCCTCGCCCACGGCGAATTTGTGCGGGGGGGTGGTGTAGCCCATGGCGGCGTTCTCCGGGGGGATCCCCGGCATGCGCCCGCCGCTCCGCAACGACAAGCGTTGCCGCCGCACGGTTTCGTGTAGCCTGCGACTCGGCGGCAGCGTGCCAGGCTGCCGCCGCATCGCCGGTGGAGGCGCCATGCAGCACCCGAGCGCGCGACGGGCCCGGCGCGAGCGCCAGGCCGATGCGATCGTGCACCTCATCGGCCTCTCGGCCGCGCTGGTCGGCTGCGCGCTGCTGGTCTCGACGGTGCCGGCCGAGGCGGGCGCGCTGCCGCGGCTGGCGTTCGGCGGCTATGCGCTCGGGCTGGTGGCGATGCTGCTCTGCTCGCTGCTCTACAACACCGCGTCGCCCGGGGCCTGGAAGGCGCGTTTCCAGCGGATGGACCATGCCGCGATCTTCACCATGATCGCCGGGACCTATACGCCGGTCGCGCTGCTCGGCATCGGCGGGCTCGCAGGCTGGCTGCTGGCGGGCGCGGTCTGGCTGGGCTCGCTCGGCGGCGCGGCGCTGAAGCTGGCGGCGCCGCTCCGGCTCGCGCGCTGGGACATCGCGGCCTATCTGCTGCTCGGCTGGCTCGGCGTCGCCGCGCTCGAGCCGCTGCTGACCCGCGTCGGGCTGACCGAGGTGCTGCTGCTGCTCACGGGCGGCCTGCTCTACAGCGCCGGCGTGCCGGTGCACCTGGCAGCGGCGCGGATGCCCTATTCGGCCGCCTGCTGGCATGGCTTCGTGATCGCCGCGGCGGCCTGCCACTACGCGGTGGTGCTGCGGCTGGCGGCAGGGCTGGGTTAGGCCGGGATCAGCCCGTGCCGCTCCATGATGGCGCGCAGCCTGGCCTGGTCGGGCGGCGGGGCGGCGAGTTCGGTTGCCATCTCCTCGAAGTAGCGCCGGCCGATCGAACCGGGCGTCAGCACGATGAGGGAGCGCGCCGCGTCGCTGCCGAGGTTCTCGTGCCGATGCACCGCGCCGCGTGGGATGAAGGCATGGTCGCCCGTGCGCAGCACATGCGCGGTGCCGTCGATCGTGGTGGTGAGTTCGCCGCCGAGGCCATAGACCGCCTCGTCTACGGCTTGGTGGTAGTGCGCGACCGGCACCTTGGCGCCCGGCGCGATCACCATCTCGAACATGATCATCTCGCCGCGGCCCATGGTCTCGTCGACCAGGAAGCGCAGGGTGATCCCGCCCGTCCGCACCGTCTTCGCTGCGTCCACCCTGGCCTCCCAACCCTGCCGCGCCATCGCGCCGCCATCGGGGAACGTCCGTGGCGGGGCGTCAAGCGGCATCGCCGCCGACGGCTGGCCAAGCCTCCGGCCGCGGGATAGGAATTGCGGCGACACGCCGGAGGAAACGATGAAGCAATCCTGGATCGGCAGGCGCGGCGCGCTCGCGCTCGCCGCGACGCTCGCCGCGCCCGCGACGCCGCGCGCGCAGGGCTGGCCGGAGCGCCCGATCACCTTCGTCATCAGCTTCCCGCCGGGCGGCTCGACCGATGTCTCGGCGCGGCTGGTGGCACCGGGCCTGTCGGAGATCCTCGGCAAGCCGATCGTCATCGAGAACCGCGGCGGCGCCGGCGGCAACATCGCGATGGGCTACGTCGCGCGCGCCACGCCCGATGGCTACACCTTCCTGGTCGCAAGCTCCGTCTTCGTGGTCAACAGCAGCCTGTACCGGAACGCGCCCTACGACCCGTTCCGCGACTTCGTGCCCGTCGGCACGCTGAGCGCCTCGCCCAACGTCGTCTGCGTCCGCACGGAGAGCCCGATCCGGTCGCTGCCCGAGTTGATCGCGCTCGCCAAGGCGAACCCCGACCGCTTCAACTATGCGAGCCCGGGGATCGGCACCACGCCGCATCTCGCCGGCGAGGTGCTGAAGCTGCGCACCGGCATGCCGATGACGCATGTACCCTTCCAGGGCGGCGGCCCGGCCGTGCAGGCGATCCTGGCCAACACCGTCGAGGTGATCGTCGCAGCGCAGGGTACCGTTGCCGTGGCCCTCGCCGCCGGCCAGCTGCGCGTGCTGGCGCAGACCGGCTCGACACGCTCGCCCGACATGGCGGATGCGCCTACGCTCGAGGAGCTCGGCATCAGGGACGCGATCTCGGAGACCTTCAACGCCGTCTATGCGCCGGCCGCGACGCCGGCGCCGATCGTGGAGAAGATGGCGGCGGCCATCCTGCAGGTGCTGGCGCGGCCCGAGCTCCAGGAGAGGTTCCGCACCGCGGGTGTGCCGGTCGCGCCCGAGGGCGCCGACGGGCTGAAGGCCCGCGTCGCGCGCGAGGTGCCGATGTGGCGCGACGTCATCGTCCAGTCCAAGATCGTCGCCGAGTAGAGGGAAGCCGCGCGTGACGAAGCCCTGGCACGAGATTGCCGTCGAGGTGCTGAAGGCGAACGAGATCCGCCTCATCCCCTATGTCCCGGACAACGTGCTGAAGCCGCTGATCGCGGCGATCCACGCCGACCCCTACTTCACCGCCTTCACGACGGCGCGCGAGGAGGAGGCGATCGGCATCGTCTGCGGCGCGGCGATGGCGGGGCTGCGCGGCATGGTGCTGATGCAGACCTCGGGCTTCATGACCCTGCCGAACGTGCTCGCCAGCCTGCCCTGCGCCTTCCAGATTCCCGCGCTGATGATGGTGAGCGAGCGCGGCACGCTCGGCGAGTTCAACATGGGCCAGGCGGCGGTCTGGCGGACCATGCGGCCGACTCTCGAGAGCCTGGCGATGCCCTATCATGTCGTGACGCGGCTCGACGAAGCCGAGTTCATCTTCGACCGCACCATCAAGCAGGCGCTGATGACGCAGACGCCGGCGGCGCTGATCCTCTCGCCGCTGCTGACCGGCGGCAAGGCATCACCCGTTCGGGCGGGGGGCTGAGCCATGGCCGAGAGCAATCTGCACCGCATGTACCGCTTCGACCTGACGAAGCGCCTGGTCGCCAAGCTGCAGCGCGACGAGGCCGTCATCGGCGGCATCGGGCATTCCAATTTCGACCTCTGGGCGGCGGGGCACCGGCCACAGAATTTCTACATGCTGGGCTCGATGGGCTTGGCGATCCCGATCGCGCTGGGCGTCGCGCTGGCGCAGCCGCAGCGGCGCTGCTTGGCGCTCGAGGGTGATGGCTCGCTGCTGATGCAGTTGGGGTGCCTCGCCACGGTGGCGACCCTGGCGCCGAAGAACCTGACGATCCTGGTCATGGACAATGGCAGCTACCAGATCACCGGCGGGCAGAGCACGCCGGCGGCGGGCGGCGCCGACTACGTTGCGATCGCCCGTGGCTGCGGCCTTCGCAGCGCGGTCTGGGCGGCGGACGAGCAGGATTTCGAGGCGCAGATCGACCGGTGTCTCGCGACCGACGGCCCGCATTTGATCGGGCTGAAGCTGGATGACCAGCCGCCAGCGGCGCAGACCGAACGCGACCCGCCGCAGATCCGGGATCGGTTCATGCGGGGCATGGGCGTGAAGAAGAGCAAACTCCCAGGCTGATTCAGACCAGCGCGAACTTCACCACCGACAGCGCCGCGATCAGCCAGACCGCGCCGTGCACCTCGCCGGCGCGGCCTGCGACGGTCTTCACCAGCGCATAGGTGATGAAGCCGAGCCCGATGCCCGTCGCGATCGAGAAGGTGAAGGGCATCGCCAGCGCCGTCACGATCGCCGGCAGGTATTCCGTCTCGTCGTCCCAGGCGAGATCCTTCAGCCCATGCGCCATCAGGCAGGCGACGAAGACCAGCGCCGGCGCCGTGGCGAAGCCGGGGATCGAGGTCGCCAGCGGCGCCAGGAACAGCGTCAGCAGGAACAGCACGGCGACGGTCACGGCCGTCAGGCCGGTGCGGCCGCCCGCCTGGATGCCGGCCGCGCTCTCGATGTAGCTGACCGTGGTGGACGTGCCGAGCACCGCGCCCAGCATGGCGCCGCCGCTATCGGCCATCAGCGCGCGGCCGAGCCCCGGCACCGTGCCGTCCTTCTGCATGAGCCCCGCGCGATGCGTCGTCGCGATCAGCGTGCCGGTATTGTCGAGCAGGTCGACCAGGAAGAAGGTGAAGACGATCCCGACCAGGCCGATGCCGATCGCGCCTGCGATGTCCATCTGCAGAAAGGTCGGCGCGAGCGAGGGCGGCAGGTCCACCACGCCTTTGATGCTGGTCAGCCCGAAGGGGAGGCCGGCCAAGGCGGTTGCCAGGATGCCCAGCACGATCGCCCCCGGCACGCGCCGCGCCACCAGCCCTGCGATCAGCACGAAGCCGGCGCAGGCGATCAGCGTGCTGGTCACGCCGAGCGGCCCCATGCCCACCAGCGTCGCCGGGTTCGCCACCACGATTCCCATGCCGCGCAGCCCGATCAGCCCGAGGAAGAAGCCGATCCCCGCGGCGATGCCGAGCTTCAGCGAGAGCGGAATGCCGCCGACCAGCCATTCCCGGATGCACAGCACCGAGACCAGAAAGAAGATCAGGCCGGAGACGAAGACCGCGCCGAGCGCCACCTGCCAGGGGATGCCCAGCGCACCGACGACGACGAAGGCGAAATAGGCGTTCAGCCCCATCCCCGGCGCGAGCGCGATCGGCAGGTTCGCCAGCAGCCCCATCAGCGCCGAGCCGATGGCGGCGGCGAGGCAGGTGGCGACGAAGGCGGCGCCCGGGTCGATGCCGGCGGCTGCCATGATCCCCGGGTTGACCACCACGATGTAGACCATGGTCAGGTAGGTCGCGAGCCCCGCCATGATCTCGGTGCGCCGCGTGGTGCCGCGCGTCGCCAGCTCGAAATACCGCTCCATGCCGCCCCCCAGGCGAATCCCGCCCGGGGATGAAGCACGCCGCGTGCCGCGACGGGGCGGCTTCCCAGCCTGGCGGGATGCGCGGCATGCTGCGGCAAAACGAACCGGAGGAATCCCATGCTCAGCCGTCGCTCAGCACTCGCCCTGCCGCTGCTCGCCGCCCCTGGCCTCGCGGGCGCCCAGGCCTGGCCGAACCGCCCGATCCAGCTCATCGTCCCCTGGGCCGCCGGCGGCGGCACCGACACCGTCGCGCGCATCTTCGCGCAAGGCCTGCAGACCGAGATCGGCCAACCCGTCAACGTCGTGAACCGCACCGGCGGCGCCGGCATCACCGGCCATTCGGCGATCGCGACCGCCGCACCCGATGGCTATACGCTCGGCATCGGCACCTCGGAATTCGCGACCTTCCGCACCATGGGCCAGAGCGAGCTCGGCCCGGCCGATTTCGACCTGCTCTCGCGCGTCGCGCTGCTGCCGGCCGGCGTCACGGTCAATGCCGGCGCGCCCTGGCGCGACTTCCAGAGCTTCGCCGCGGCGCTGAAGGAAGGCCGCAAGGGCGCCATCACCGGCTCGGGCGTCGGGCCGGGCGGGTCCTGGCACCTTGCCTGCGCGGGCATGTGCCGCGCGCTCGGCCTGCCGGCGGACCAGGTGCGGTGGATCCCCTCGACCGGCGGCGCGCCCGCGCTGCAGGACCTGGTCGCGGGCGGCATCGGCCTCTTCACCGGCTCGCCGGTCGAGGCGCAGTCGCTCGCCTCCGCCGGGCGCGTGCGCGTGCTCGCCGTGATGGCCGAGAACCGCATGGGCACCTTCCCGGATGTCCCGACGCTGAAGCAGGCAGGCCTCGACTGGGTCTACCAGAACTGGTTCGCGCTGGTGGCGCCGAAGGGCATCCCGGCCGAGACCCGCGCCGCGCTGCTGGCCGCCGCCGGCCGCGCGCACAACCGCACCGATGTCCGCGAGCAGATGACCGCGCGCGGCATCGTGCCGGTCTGGGAGAGCCCCGCGCAATTCGCCGCTTTCGTCGCGCAGTTCGGTGAGACCACCTCGACCCTGCTGCGCGAGCTCGGCCTGGCGAAGAGCTGAGGCGTGTTCGACCACCCGATCATCGACGCCCACCACCACTACTGGGACCTCGCGCGCAATCCGCATCCCTGGCTGCGCGATCTGCCGATGATCCCCTTCCGCTACGGCGACTACGGCGCGCTGCGCGGCCGCGACTTCCTGCCAGCCGACTACGACGCGCTGGCCGCCGGCCTGCCGATCGTCGCGACCGTGACGATGGAGGGCGAGTGGGATCCGGCCGATCCGCTCGGCGAGGCCCGCTGGATCAGCGACCTCGCCGCGCGCGAAGGCCGGCCCGCTGCCCACGTGGCGCAAGCCTGGCTCGACCGCGACGACCTGCCCGAGGTCCTGGCCGCCCTCGCCGCGATGCCGCTGGTGAAGGGCATCCGTCACAAGCCGCGCAGCGCCGCCGCGCCGCATCTCGTCGAGCGCGGCGCGCCCGGCTCGATGGGCGATCAGCGCTTCCGCGCCGGCTACGCGGCGCTCGCCCGCCACGGCCTGCATTTCGAGCTGCAGACGCCCTGGTGGCATCTCGACGAGGCGCTCGACCTGATCGCCGCGCACCCCGAGGTGCCGCTGGTGCTGAACCACACCGGCCTGCCATCCGACCGCAGCGCCGAGGGCCTGGCCGGCTGGCGTGCCGCCATGTGCCGGCTCGCCACCGCGCCGCAGGTAGTCGTGAAGATCTCGGGCCTCGGCCTGCCCGGCCGGCCCTGGACCGTCGCGGACAACGCGCCAGTCATCCGAGACACCATCGAGTTCTTCGGGCCGGCGCGCTGCATGTTCGCGTCGAACTTCCCGGTCGATGGCCTCTGCGTCGACTTCGCCACGCTCTGGCACGGCTTCGCCGCAGCGGTCGCCGACCTGCCGCGGGCCGAGCGTGTCGCGCTGTTCCATGACAATGCCGTCAGGACCTATCGGCTCGGGACTCCCTGACCAGCTTTGGGCCGTGTGCCGGCTTGGCGCGCCTCGCCCGCTGCGGCACATTCGCTGCAACGCAACAAGGAGCCGCCAGCATGTCCGAAACGCCGAACACCCCGATGACGCTCGAGGGCCGCTTCCCCATGGTGCGCGATCTCGCCAACGGCTGGTGGGTCTTCGTGCTGCGCGGCGCGGTCGCCATCCTGTTCGGCATCCTGATCCTGATGAACCCCGGCATCGGCCTCGCCTTCGTGCTCGGCATCCTCGCGGCCTGGATGGCGATCGACGGCGTCGGCACGCTGTATCACGCCTTCAAGGGCACCGCCGGGAAGACCGGCTTCTGGTTCTGGCTCGACGGCATCATCTCGGTCCTCGCTGCCGGCATCGTGCTGTTCAACCCTGGCCTCGCCAGCCTGACGCTGGTCTTCATCGTGGGCATCTGGACCATCCTGACGGGCGCCATCCGCCTGGTCATGGCCTTCCGCATGGGCTCGATCCTGCTCGGCATCCTCGGCGCCATCGCCGTGTTCTTCGGCGCCTGGATCATCATCCAGCCCGGCGCCGGCCTGCTGGCGATCATCTGGATCGTCGCCTTCGAGGCCCTGCTGATGGGCGGCATGCTGCTGGCCTTCGGCTTCCGCCTGCGCAGGATCGCCAACGACCCGCACGGCCCCGAGGCGCAGGCCGCCTGACCTTGTCGCCTGCGGGTTTCGCGGTGAGATTGGCGACCCTTTCCTGAAGAGCCGCCGATCTTGTCCGACCCGCCGCCAACCATCGTCCCGACCAAGGCCGAGCTATTCCTCGGCTACTGCAAGATCGGCCTCTTCGGCTTCGGCGGCGTCGCCGCCTGGGCCCGCCGCGTCATCGTCGAGGAGCGGCGCTGGCTGACCGAGCGTGACTACGCCGAGATCCTCGGCGTCGGCCAGGTGCTGCCCGGCCCCAACGTGGGCAATGCCGCGGTCATGATCGGCCGGCGCTTCCATGGTCTCGCCGGCGCCTTCCTGGCGACTGCCGGGATCTATTCCGGGCCGCTCGTCATCCTCGTGATCCTCTCGCTGCTGTACGAGCGCTACGGCCAGTTGCCGAACGTCGCACCCGCCATGGCCGGCATCGCCGCGGCGGCCGCCGGCATGGTGATCGGCACGGCGGCGAAGATGGTCGGCAAGCTGAAGCTCGCGCCGGAGGCGATCGGCATCCTGCTGCTCGCCGTCATCGCCGCAGTCTGGGGCCGCATCTCCCTGCCGCTCGTCGTGCTGCTGCTGGCACCCGTCTCGATCGCCTGCTCGCTCTGGCGCGCCGGGCTGCTGGGCGCCTCGAAGGCGGCGCCGCGATGAGCCTGCTGCTGCAGATCCTGCTGACCTTCGGCGTGCTCTCGCTGGTCGCGGTCGGCGGCGCCAATGCGGTGCTGCCGGAGATGCACCGGCAACTGGTCGACATCCATCGCTGGCTGGACGACGCCACCTTCACCCAGCTCTATGCGCTGGCGCAGGCCGCACCCGGGCCGAACATCCTGGTCGCCTCGGTCATGGGTTGGCGCATCGCCGGGCCCGCCGGCATGGCGGCCGCGACCATCGGCATGCTGCTGCCGGCCGCCATCCTCGCCTGGACCATGGCGGGGCTGCTGCACCGGCTGCGCGGCGCGCGCTGGCTGAAGCCGGCGCAGGGCGGGCTCGTCCCCGTCGCGGTCGGCCTGCTGCTCGCGGCCGGCATGGTCATGGCCGAGGCCTCGAGCCAGTTCGGCCTCCTGCCGCTGGCGATCGTGCTGGCCTCGGCGGTCTTCGTTTGGCGGACCGATCTCAGCCCGCTCTGGGTGCTGGCGGGCGGCGCGGCGCTCGGGCTTCTGCTGCTGCGTTAACAGGCTGCGGAAATTCGTCTGTTCAGATCGGTCATGGTCTGATTCGCTGCTGATGGTGGCGGCGGGTGCGACGATGCGCGGATCGGATCGGCAGACGAGTTCGATGTTCAGCTATGTGA
>Ga0114976_10002410_pt1 | contig 11766 bp, 9 predicted proteins | sample S_130805_EF_Meta_FD_87319 | JGI IMG/M metagenome (GOLD analysis project Ga0114976, IMG submission 87319) | Freshwater microbial communities from Lake Simoncouche, Canada to study carbon cycling - S_130805_EF_MetaG | ecosystem: Environmental > Aquatic > Freshwater > Lake | place: Lake...
CTGTAATAACACTTGTTATTAAATGGGTATTGACGTTCTGAACCCGGTTTCAAAGGTGTCAATGTATTATTTGATGTTACGTAGAACGTATCAGTTTTTCCCGAATTTTCCCTTACAAGATATGTTTTACGTTGTAAAGAGAGATTATAATGTCCGTCTTTCTCTTCATAGAGACTCTGAATATTTTGTCCCGTTGCAATATTACATACAAATAGTTCATTATACCAGAGTTTCTGTTTGACACCGAGGTAGTAAAGGCGCGGTCCATCAAAAGATACTGTAGGGCCAACTGGAGATTTCCGGAAAAGTTCTTTGCGTGTTTTAACGTCAATACATACAAGTTCATATTTTTCAGCACCTTTTCCAATGTCGTGTGTATAAACAACGTATTTTCCGTCTGAATATACGTCTCGCCCTTTTACATATGTGTTTTCTCCGTCAAATCTCCATTTTAGGGAAAATGTTCCAAGAGGCGTAATTTTTAGTGGACCAGATTCAAAACATTCGAGGTCAAAAGGTTCTTGTGCAGCCTTTAATTCATTTTTAAATCGGGAGATTTGTTCGCTCGTTGTATTTTTATTCAGAAAATTAGAAAGTCTTGTATTCTCTTCTTGAACAAGTGCTGTCCATCTTGGACCGCTCATTGCTTCCATCCACGCATCAGGGTCTTTCCATGATAAAAATCCAATATCTCGTATTTCCTTAGCCGTCATTTGATGGCCGCCTAAACCTCTATAGTATTCTCGGTTTAGATGACGCCTACTCCTTCTTCTACGAAAAAGATTCTAGATGTAGCAATTGTTTACAACCGCTCTAATGAGGGTGGTATTCAGAGGGACGCAAAGTTACTTGAAGAGAATCTTGCGTCCGTTGCTCGCGCTCAAGGCCAGAGTATTGGCAAGGTAAAGCATCTTGACTCTCGCGAAGTGCCGGTTATGTGTGATATTATTATACATCTTGAGATCCCTTACTATGCGTGGATTCCATATGCTCGTTATAATATTGTAATGGTGAATCCAGAGTGGTGGGTATCTGAAGCATATGATGCCTATCTATCACAATTTGATTTAGTGCTATTTAAAAATGAGGCGGTAAGAGATACTTTTCAGATTGTTTGCGCTCTTTCACCAGAGAAGACGGCAGTTGTACCTTGGTGTGTGGAATCAAAGGGTGCAATTGTAAATGGTGTCAAGGAATTCCTATATCTCATTGGCGGTTCGGTAAATAAGGCGGCTGCTGCGAAAGATCTTGTGTCTCTTTGGAAGCCTTCATATCCCGCACTAAATATTTACACAACTCTTAAGGACTTTACAGTTGAGGCTAAGGATAATGTAGTTGTTACACGTAAGCAACTTGAATCTGGCGAAGTTATTTCCTTACAGAGGCGTTATTTTGGTCACTGTGCGGTGAGTGAAGCGGAGGGATTCGGAATAAGCGCTGCTGAAGCGGAAGCCGTTGGTGCGTTCTGTTTACTGAACCACAATGAGGCATATGATGCAACATACTCTGATGATAATTATGTTCGTTTCCTCCCTACTACACAAATTGCAAATGATAAGACACGTTCAAGCCGCTATGTATTAGATCTAAGCGGTTGTGTTGCGCCTTTAGATTCCGCTGTTGCAGATTTTATGAAGTGTGATTTTGGATTATGTGCTTCTTCTCGTATGGCTGCGTCTGTGGCACGCCGTGCTGCTTTTAAGGAAGCACTTGTACCAGTTTTCGCAAAGGCCTCACAGGGTGTTGAAGTAAGCCGCTCTGTGCCTGGAGGGAAGACTCGGCATATTCCTCCTGGTCTTTCAAAGGAGGAGTGTCCTCCAATTAGTATTATTACGCTTATTTATAATCGTCGTAAATTCTGGGATCTTGCCTTACATAATATGATGATTACTGATTATCCTCGTGATAAACTTGAGTGGGTCATTGTCGATGACAGTGATGATATGGATCAGAGTATTAGTGATAAGATCACTAAGATTCAGAATGTTCTTCCTGGGCTAAATGTTGTATATGTTCCTCATCATGAGAGATTGACGATTGGTGGTAAGCGTAATATGGGTATTAAGAGAGCAACTCACGATATTATTCTTATGATGGACGATGATGATCATTATCCTGAGACGAGTTTCCGGAGACGTACTGCGTGGCTCGTGAAGAATCCTGAGAAGTCTTGTGCGGTTTGTACAACAATTGCGCTCTATGATTTGAAGACTGGAATTAGCGCTGTAAATGTGCCGCCTTATGATCTCTCTCTTGGAAAGCGTATTAGTGAGGCTACTCTTACATTTCGTCGCAACTTTTTCAATAGTCGCAAGTTTGAGAAGATTAGTATTGCGGAGGGTGAGACATTTATTACTGGACGTGAAAGTGAAGTAATTGAAATGCAGCCTCAGCAGATTATTGTGAGTTTCTGTCATGGGGAAAATTCAAGCAGCCGTCGCATCCCACCTTCAGATGTGAAGCCTGCGTGTTTCTGGGGATTTCCTCCAGAGTATCTTACATTTATTCATAAAATTGCGGGTATAGAACTTGAATTAGAGGGTCTACCTGCGGCTCCGCCTTCGCCTCGTACGCCTAGAAGATGATTTACCTCCTTTTAACGTTTGTTTCATACGATTTAGAGGACCGCCTGGTTTAGGAGAAACTTGTGGTGTTAAAGTATCTGTTATTGCCGCAGCCACACCGCCTGGATTAATTCCCTTACAGGCTGTTGCTAAAGTATCTGAAGATGTTGGGACACTCATTAATTCAAGCACAAGACGAATTGGAACATTCTTCATCATTGGCTGAATAACTTGCTGGAACTCTGGCGAACAATATATTTCTGGTCGGCTCGCTAAAACTTGAATATTCTGAATATCATCAAGTGATGGGACCATCTGTAAGGGAAGTCTTTGAAAAGATACTTGTAGACCTTGAGGGTCTAATTGACGTTGCGTTGTCGTCTCCAATTCACCTAGTTTTTTATTAAAATCCTCTAAGGGTTTTGCTAAAGATGCTAATGATTGGTTTACAGAGGCTCTAACTACATCTGGTGCTAAAATACTAAACATATAGAGCCAAAATCCAACAAACATTGATTTAGCACCTTTATATACTTCATTGCTCAAAGATGCACGAGTATTAGGTGAAATAAGATTCCACGCATTATTTATAAGTTTTCCTATAATTCCTAAAAGGAGTGGTGTTGAACCAAACACACCTGCAAAAGTAAGCACAGCATTTTTCCAACTCCCTGTAGATAAATCTGTCATTGCGAGAACGATTGATAGAATTTTACGTAACATATCACTTTTAAATGCGCCAAATGTCACTAATAATCGTAGCATTTCAAGAAATGATGTTATAAGGGGTACAATAATTCGCGCAGGGACTTTAATAGGAATAAGAGGTGGTGGAAGAGGAATTATCGGGTCAACTTTCAAGTCATCAATAAATTTAAATGGGCCGAGCGTCTTTGCCAAAATTCTGTTCTTCTCATCTAACGCACTAACATAATCTGAAACTGCTGTTGCTGCTTTATCAATACTAATATCATCTGGATTTATAGACCCATAAGGCGAACTATATGATACTAATGAGTCTTTTGAGAATCCTGGTTTGTATTGACCTCCCTTTTGTATGTCGTCTTTATCCAGAAATATTGGATCAATAAATTGGGACATTCCTCCAAAAGATTTTTCCAAATATTCTTGTTCCTCACGAGTATAAATTGGTTTATCTTCATTATTACTCATAATATTTTGCGACCATCCTTGAGAACCTCCATATTTTTTATACGCAAGAAAAAGTGTACTTGCTCCATTAAGCGCCTTATAGAGTGATTCCTTATCTGCATTTAAAAATGAATTCTTTGTTTTTTGTATTTGCTCCAGGACCTCCTGTTGAGTGGTCATCTAAGAAGAGCAGAGAATACAGCCCTCGCCATTATCTGCCGCACACTCTTGCTTAGCAGCCTCCTCTGCTTCCTTCGCAAGACGATCAATTAGTTCTTTACGCTTCTTCTTACGCTCATCTTCAGAATTTGTTCCAATAGGAACTTCTGCCGTTACAGTTGTAGAGGACGGAGTAACCTGTGACAGAAGTTTCGGATCAACTGTAAACTTCTGAGCCATAACAGGTGCCTTAGTTCTCAGATAATAACAACCTGTCTTCAGACCCTTTCTCCAAGCATAAAAGTGCATTGAAGTCAGTTTCGAGTATGTAGCATCAGCAACGAATAGATTCAGACTCTGACTCTGGCAAATGAAAGCGCCTCGTGCCGCCGCCATATCAATTAATACACGCATCTTGATTTCCCAAGTATTCTTATACAATGCCTGAAGGTTCTCCGGAATTTCATCAATCCCCTGAACAGATCCGTTATTTGCAATTAGTTTCTGCTTCAGATCCTCATTCCATAGCCCGCGCTCAAGAAGATCTTTTAGCAAGTGCTTATTAAGCATTGGGAATTCACCTGCAAGAGTACGTCTCGCATAAATATTTGTTGTGAAAGGCTCAAAGCACTCATTGTATCCGAGAATCTGGCTTGTTGACGCAGTAGGCATTGGCGCAACAAGGAGCGAGTTACGAAGACCGTGCTTCATTACATTGGCACGAAGAGATGCCCAATCAAGTGTACCATCACTCTCAGTAATCGGTGTTATATTCCACATATCAGGCTGGAGAATTCCCTGACTTGCTGGAGAACCTGGGAAAGTTTCATAATGCCCATCTACTTTCGCGGCCTCCATTGACGCCTCCACTGCTGCGAAGTACAGATGCTCAAAGATAAGTTGATTCATTTGCGCAGCCTCATCAGTCTCCCAAGGCAACTTTAGCATAGCAAATACATCTGCGAGTCCCTGAATGCCAAGACCAATTGGACGATGGCGCATATTTGAACGACTCGTCTCAGGAGTAGGGTAGTAATTAATATCAATAACACGATTCAGATTATTTGTAATAATCTTCACTACACGACGAAACTCTGTGAAATCAAAACTGTGTTCCTTAAAAGTAATACCATCCGTGTGAGTTACATCCTCATATTTCACAAATGCTGGAAGACCAATTGATGCGAGATTACATACAGCCTGTTCAGTTGGACTAGAATACTCCATAATTTCCGTACAAAGATTTGACGACTTAATTGTTCCGAGATTCTTCTGATTACTCTTCTCATTCGCAGGGTCCTTATAAAGGAGATACGGTGTGCCAGTCTCCATCTGTGTATCAAGAATCTGAAACCATAGTTTCTGGGCCGACACAGTCTTACGTGCGCGTCCCTCGTTCTCATAACGGGTATATAGTTCGCGGAACTTATCTCCATACACATCTGATAGACCAGGCGCTTCATTAGGGCAGAAGAGTGACCACTCTCCACCAGCCTCTACACGCTCCATAAAGAGATCAGAAATCCAGAGAGCATAGAAGAGATCGCGCGCCCTCTCCTCTTCTGAACCAGTATTGAGTTTTAGACGGAGGAAATCTTCCACATCCGCGTGCCACGGTTCTAAATAGATCGCAAATGAGCCATTGCGCCTTCCGCCTCCATTATGGACAATACCAAGATGTGCTACAGTATAATCGTGTGTTCCAGCAATTTCAAAATCATGTAATGTGCCCTTATATTCTTCTGTAGAAATACTTTCAATTCGAGAATATATATTATTGTTATGCTTCAGATATGATACAAATACCCCTACAGGTGCTTCTGAGAAGAATGTCATCAACTCAGGAATACGAGGAATGCGTAGAACCTTTGTTGTCTTACGAGTTGTAATATTTTTATAAGAACTAACATTTCCAATACGATCTCTATCATATCCTGAAGCAAGAGCACCCAGACGAAGAAGCATATATCTAACACCTTCAATTACATTATCAGAAGACATTTCAAGACTAACCTCTTTTGTTCCAACGCATCCATCTGTTTCAATAAGCCCACGAATAATTTGAATAATTTTGTTAACAGGAAGATGTAACATAGCATTATCAATATGTTTTTCTTTATTAGAATCATATAACTGTGAACGAGTAAACTTAAATCCAGGATTGTTTGAAGACCATCGGATTCGAATAGTCATTTCTTCACGCTCTGTAATATTAGTCTGAATACCCCTCTTACTACAATATTCTTGGACAAAATCAGAAGTACTCTGTTTGTTTTCCGAATGAAGTGATACATATGCTGTTCCGTCAGAAATATGACCATCTCCTAGAAGAATACCATACAAACGACAATCCTCCTCTGTTAAAGTTGGAATATCATATGAATACTTAGGAATTGGGTATACAACAAAATCACCAACTACAAGATCACGAGCATCTACAAATTCAGGCGCAGTAATATTCTTCTCAAGTCTGTTACGAATTACATCAAAGTTCAATCCTTTTGCCTGACCTTTAAGAGCGAAAATCTGATGTTCAGGAGTTACTCTAATGCTTGAAATAGCATTCTTAACTTGAATATTTAGTATAGATCCGTCATAATCATGGCGAATTGGCTGATTCACTGTTGAATATTCTCCAGTGCTTGTTAAAACTTCATCTGTTAAACTGACATCTTCAATTGGTTTTGCTCCGTTCTTAGTATATATTAAAGTATCTGGTGTAAAACATTGGTCAACGTAGCGCGCAGTATTATTAAATACACGCAACATCGGAATCAGCCCATTACTCGTACCATTCGTTCCGCGAATAATAGAACCACGCGCACGAACATTATGAGCGTGAAGACCAATACCACCAGCATACTTGCTAATCAGAGCACAATCACTCAGAGTCTTATAAATACCAGCAATACTATCATCGTGCATTGAAAGCAGGAAGCATGATGATAGTTGCTGTCTGAGTGTACCTGCATTAAAGAGTGTAGGAGTAGCGTGAGTAAACTTTTTCAGACTCATCAAGTCATAAGTCTCAAACGCCTTCTTCAAATCAATAGACCCCCACAGTGCAAGCGCAACACGCATCCACATATGCTGAGGACGCTCCAGGATCTTCTTGGATGAATCACGCAGCAAATACGACTTCTCAAGTGTCTTGAATCCGAAATAATCAAATAGATAGTCGCGGTCATAATTAATATATGCGTCAATCTCCGGACCATTCTTAAGAACAATTTCCTTTAGTTCATCTGAAACATATGAGAGCGCCTCACCAGTCTGAGTCATCGTTTGATTTCCGAGAGTATTTACAACAGCAGTAAACGACTCTTGTGTATTCTTCTGATGGTTGCTTACAGCAATTTGAGACGCAAGTACACCGTAGTCAGGATGAAGAGTTGTTAGACTAACTGACAGTTGGCACGCAAGATCATCTAACTCAGTTGTATGAACACCATCATAAATTTGGTCAATTACACGCTGAGCGATTGCCGTTGAATTCACCTGGAGTCCCTTCGCAGCCTTCCGAATACGTTCCAAAACCTTGTCAAAGGAAACATCCTCCTTACGACCATCGCGTTTTACCACCTGCATGCTGTTATTGAAGTCCATCTTTCTGACCGCCAGATGCCGCAGAAAAACCCGTCAATTTTTACAAAATGATATACCCTTACAGGGATGTTGTGGCTTACTTCATTAATACTTTTAGTTGGATCAATAGTTGTGCTCATATTTTTTACAAATCGGGAAGGATTTCTCGATTTATCACCGACGGACAGCACATTAGATGCTATGCGAAAACCATATGCGCTTCTTTCACAGGAGACAAAGCCATTTCCACAAGTTCCAATTGGTCCTACTAGTCAACAGTGTTACGAAGCCGATTATGAAGCAGCGTTGTCTTTAGTACCCAGTTATCGCCAAATGACAAATAATTATAAACATAAAAATGGGGAGTCTTGTTCAGCCCCCAATCATGACCTTATTTTAGGCATCTACGCTTAGAATAGGCTCTTCGTCATTGTGGTCGTCTATATTATTATCAATAACCATAAAGTTATAGTTCCTTTTTGTACTGAATTTCGGTTCAATATCATCTTGAATCAAACAAGCGCTTTTTGCGCGCATTTTTCGCCCTTCAGGAAGTATAAATGTTCCCTGTCTGGCTTGTTCAACATCTTCCCAGAATTCTGAAAGAGACGGTATAATACTATTAAACCATGTGTGGGAACGATGCACAGGTACAAGATTATATCCAAGAAGTTCCCACGGAATTATTTCCAAGAGTGTATCACCCTCTTGTAAATCAATTGCTTTTGTATCTGGTGTAAGCTCATTTAATTTACTATAAACATATCTATATGGTTGAGGTTCAACATATGGATGTTGTATTTTACCAATTGAATATACATATCCAAAATACTTAGTTGGACCTTCTGTAAGGGCTCCAATACTGTTTTTTGCTTGTGAACGAAGATTCACTTCAAAATAGTCACATCTATCTACATCTGTAACTTCCATTTGAATTTGCATTTGATGCCAATAGTTTTTTGGTACAACACCAGATTCTATAACACGCGAAATAGGTGCTTTGAATTCAACAAGACATCCAAGACGTTTACCAGATGGGTCATAGTCTATAATTCCGTCTGGCGATGCTGCTAATTTATATTTGGCTTCAGGATGAACAATTCGTCCAACTTCTAACACATGTGTGCCGCCAGTTATATGTTCATAAATCATTTTCGCAACCGGTTCGAACCGAATCCCCCAATCAAACGGATTTGTTTCATTCAGCCAAACAGCATTGCGACGATTCTGTTGAGTTTCATCCTCATCTTTCTTAACTTTGGACATTACAAGTTTTCCTCGTGTCCTCTTTGCGCCTAGTAAATCGCCAAACTGACTCGCTGTTAGGAATTCCTGAGCGTGTTTATACCATTCATCCGAACGTTGCTCAATTTGAGCAATATTTCAGAACTCTTCAAGGCGCATCTGGCGCTTTGAGAATTCTTTTTCAATTCGTTTTTCTGTTACTCCTTCATAAAATGAGGGGATTATTTCTATTAGCATATCTTTAATTGCCAGAATATTTGTATCTTCTACATCTTCGAACAGTTCTTCAACTGATTGTTTCCAAATATCAGTTGCAAATTGTTCAACAGGTTTTACGTCAGAGTGTGTTTCAATATAAGTTACAATATCTTGAAACATATTCTTTTGGTCGTCCATCACTTCAATCCTATTTATCAATTTTAGTTGGTTCGCCTGTCGGTGGCGAAGAAGCCCTTGGTTTTCTAAACGTAATACTATTTGTCTTACGTTCAATTATTTGGAAGAGAACACGCTCTTCTGCGTTTCTATGCATAACAAGCCCCTTAATCTCAAGTATACGCTCCTTTACAGGATCGTAGTTTACTGTTGATTTACTATTAAGTAGCTTCTTATCGAGACTTTTAACTAAGAGACTGTAAAGGTCCTTACTATCTTGATCAGATAAACCTAGGCGCTTCTTTTCTTCTTCTGCAAAAAGATTTAGTCTATTTAATCTAAGCCCCCTTTCTAAGCGATGCCAAGGACGCTTGTACGCTTCATTTACCTCAGCATTTAGAAAATTATCTAGTGCCTCTGAGGTAGGACCCTTCCAAGGACCAGGATTGCCACTTAAGTCGACATTTCGTCTGAGTGTTTTATTTCTCCATGTATTACTTTGCATCCTTATATTTATTTAACGCTCCATACCTTTAGGGCGTTACTTAACATATTTTCATATTCGTCAGGATAGTTCCATTTATCTAAGAAACTTTTATTATGATCTGTATCTAAGAAATAATAGAATGTTTTCCATATAAGCCCTTCGTGTTTAGGTGTTTCTTCATATAATACAAAATTCTGAATCTGAGTAACTTCGTTGTTGATTGGTATATATAAGACATTATCAATAATTTTCCAAGACTTTTTCTTAAACGGAGTAATCTCATTTGGAGTAAGACAACTCTTTTCAACAGTGTTTAATTCGACTTCAGATTCATTCCAAATATTCTTAGCGGAGTCTAAAAGAAAGGCAATTCTATAGACACTTACATTATGTTCCAACATTTTAACATTATAAGGTGCTGACACTAGAAACGGTAGAAGTTTCATTCTATAATATTCAATAACTCGCATTTTAGACCCAATTAAAAATAGGTTATTCAACAGTAAAATGGCTCAACCTGTCTGGCCTGAAATTAGTCATAATCAACTTATACCACCACCTGCTTTCTCCCTTCGAGCCCGGCGAGAAGCACCTACACGTGATTCAGTAAATGCTAGACAGTTTGAACATTGGAGAAGTGATACTCCGAGCCTTACAATGGAACGGCCAAAACCTGGTTCACATGGATATTATCAGGATATGAATCCTGAAGCAAGTAGAACTAATTTTAAAGATTATGCTCAAGCACAGCCTTTTGTTGTTGATGGAGGTGGTATAGAGGCGAACCCTTATTTTCAGAAGTTTGATGTGACACAGGACCCACGAAACGTGGTTCGTGAATTACGAACAGCAGTAACAGAAACAAAAACAGATAGGGGACTTATTGAATCAAAAGATCTTCTTTCAAGACAACTTATGAATCGCTGGATTGGCCCAGATGTTGTACAGAATAAAGAATATGATACATTGAGCGCTTATGATAGAGTTATGAAGCCGCAGACAAATGATATGAAAAAGAGTTATAGATAATGGGTTTTTTTGGCTTTAGTTGAATGTTAGTCATTAGGACGCACGTTTGACTTTAGTCAAATGTTAGTCATTAGGACGCACGTTTGGCTTTAGTCAAATGTTAGTCATTAGGACGCACGTTTGACGCTAGTCGAACGTCAGGCAAATCTCTACATCCTTCTTATGCATCTGTTTAGCAGCAGGTGTATCTTTTTGACTAATTCGCTTTCTTAATGAACCTGAAGAATTTGTAGATTCGGAAACTGCTTCACTACGAAGTTTCCTCTCCTCTTTAAGGCAAAGGTTCATTTCTTTTTCAATATCTTCTTGATTTTCACGAATATAATCTAATATACCCTTTTCAATCGCCCAACGGAAAAAATTCAACTTACCAACAGTTGTTTCGAACATAGGCTTTGTACCAATTTCAAAATAAATACGCTCACGCCGACAGAATGGGTCAAAAAGTTTTTTACTAAATGCTTTGAGTTGACTCTTATAGTTTACATATACAAGAAACTCTTGAGTGTTCCAAATATATCCAATATTCTTCTTCTTGGAATAATTTGTTACAAACCAATCAATAAGACGGAGGCTCATTGAGCCTTCACCTTTTAGCAAAGTAATTATATTATCAATATCTTGACAATTATTATAAAATTTCTGTAAAGATAGAACTAATAGTTCTTGTTTACATGGTATTTTCTGTTTACGAGTTTGAGGATCTGGACCAGCAATAACAATAGTTTCCATTGTTTTAATAATATTGACTTGTTTTTAGATACTGTCTAAATGAGCAGTCCACCTCCTGGGTTTGACCCATCTATAAGTAGACTTCCGGACCCTGGTCCAAGTGCTGCTCCAATGGTGGCGATGAGTGGTGGTGGCAGTCGCAACAATAATGGCTTAACTACAATAACAATTCTTGGGGAATCTTATAGAATTCGTAAAGTTATAACTGCGTATCCATTATTAGAAGAGGAAAATAGAGTTTTAGAAGCATTTTTAGTCGATCCTGATAATCATAAAATTCCAGATAAAACTGTTTTTGAATTCTTTTATGCTCTAGCAACTTATAATTGTGAAAAAGAAGAGGGTGTGTTATTAAATCCTAAATGTGAGCCTGTGCGTGCTATTCTTCGTTCAACACTTTTAACTGCTATTAAAAAACAGTCAAAACCTGAACCTGAA
>Ga0114976_10002411_pt1 | contig 11761 bp, 20 predicted proteins | sample S_130805_EF_Meta_FD_87319 | JGI IMG/M metagenome (GOLD analysis project Ga0114976, IMG submission 87319) | Freshwater microbial communities from Lake Simoncouche, Canada to study carbon cycling - S_130805_EF_MetaG | ecosystem: Environmental > Aquatic > Freshwater > Lake | place: Lake...
CGGACGTATTGTTTGACGCCATGAGGCTGTCCTACTTATCTATAGAGTTATAGCAAGTATGACATACTTTGAAAATGTGATTTTCCGGGCGTCCACTCCGTTAAAGGCAGAAGAGGACATCTACTGCATAGTTCTTGGAAGAGATCTCTTTAATCATTCGTCATCCTTAGTAAAGAAGATCATTGCTTGAGCAACAAGATAGGCTGCTAAACATGGAAGGCCAATATACTTTGCAACCATTAAAAGGGAATCAAACATTCTCTTATTCTACTAGACTAGGCAAAAGTCAATTTTCCGGGCTCCCTGTCCGTTTTAAGACGAGGCGGAAATTTGGGGGAAAGGTGGTAGGGTGAGGGTATGAATATTAAAAAGGTAGTGGTTGTTGGTGGGGGATCTGCTGGCTGGATGACGGCTAGTGCGCTAGTTAAGTTTTTTCCTGACAAGGAGATTGTCGTTGTTGAAGATCCCAACACTCCTACTGTTGGCGTAGGAGAAAGTACCTACGATGGCATCAGATATTTTTGCAAACTTATTGGCATAGAAAATGATGACTTCTTCCTACAAACAGATGCATCTCTAAAGATTGGTATTTCTTTTGCAGACTTCTATAAAGAATCTGGAGAAGAGCCTTTCCTTTACCCTTTTGGAAACCCACTTCTAGAAGATACTCGATGGCACTATGAAGACTGGCTTATCAAGAAAGTTTATTATCCAGAAACTCCTGTAAATGAATTTGTTGAGTCTTATTTTCCTCAAGCAAATTTAGCTAAGATAGGTAGATTCTCCGATAATAAATCTAAGAAGTTTGGTCACTTTAACCCCGATCTAGATGCTGCGCTGCACTTTGATGCCACTAAATTTGGAGAGTTTTTAAGAGATAATTTGTGTATTCCTGCTGGAGTAAAACATCTGCAAGGAAAAGTAAAAGCTGTCATTACAGATAAGTCTGGCGTTGAATCTTTAACTATGGAAGATGGATCATCTATTACATCTGATCTATTTGTAGATTGCACAGGGTTTAAGAGTCTTCTTCTGGGAGAAGCTCTTAAGGAACCTTTTAACTCTTATGGAGATGTTCTTCCTAATAATAAAGCATGGGCAACTAGAGTTCCATATAAGAACAAGGCAACAGAGCTTCGTCCTGTAACTACTTCAACTGGAATTGAAAATGGTTGGGTATGGGATATTCCTTTGTGGTCACGCCTTGGCACTGGCTATGTCTATAGCGATAAGTTTGTCAGTGATGAAGATGCACTTGCTGAGTTTAAAAAGTATCTTGCTTCAGACAAAATGGTAGAGCCAAGAACTGAAGAAGAAATTGCTGAACTTGAGTTTACTAATATTCAAATGCGTGTTGGTATTCACGAGCGTACTTGGGTAAAAAATGTTGTTGCTATTGGTCTTTCAGCTGGCTTCATTGAGCCTCTAGAGAGTAATGGACTCTTTACTGTGCACGAGTTTATCTATCAACTTCTTCGTGCACTACAGCGAGGAACTGTCAGCTCATGGGATCTAGAAGTGTATAACCGAGCAACCTTAGAGATTTACAACAACTTTGCTAATTTTATTAGAATGCACTACGCATTAAGCCTAAGAAAAGATACTCCTTATTGGAAAGCTAACTTTGATCGTGGACAATACTTCGATAAGAGCGTTGTAGATTTATCTTCTAGAGTAGATCACTTAGATACTCTTTATGAGTCCAAGACAAATAGTTTTAATGCCCCTACTCGTGGTGGGTTGACTATTATTTCTGTTGGTATGAACTATCCAATCTTAGATCCAATATCTATTGCTATTGGTCAGATTAAGAATCAGATGGATTATAAGAGCGATTTATCTCAAAACTTTAGAGATTTAGATGCTAAAAGAATGTTTTGGCAAGATGCAGCTAAAAAGTCTGACACCTTACTTGAGTATTTAGAAAAGAAATACCATGGGGTCAAAAGTGAAATTAAAGAAGAAACTAATGATATCTATGACGATCTTGATGGAGATTTTTATAATTAAGCTTTAGGAAAGTTAGTAGTGTCATCTCTAAAAAGATCTTCAACAAGATACGCTGGAACTTTATGCCCTACCTCTTCATGTTCTTTTATATGATCTACTAGCTCTTGAGTACTTGTTGGTATAAAGTTTTTTACCATTCGTAAGGTACCTCTTCTTGTATGTGCATCTAAATTGCACTCTATACAAGCAAGTTCTTCGTAATAATAACCAATAGTTAGATCAAAGGTTCCACCTAAAATATTGCAATACATTCTTACTCCTACTCTGGCTGATATGGATTGTCAGGATAGTTTTCTGCGTCATCTGCAATTAGGTCTTCAAAGATAGTAGAGGGCATTGAATGTCCAACTCTTTGATGAGCTTTAAGATGATCAATCATTTCTTGCGTAGACTCTGCAGTAAAAGAAGGTGCTGTGTCGTCACAAAAGTAGCACATGGCGCATATAACACCTTTATGCATTGCATAGACATATACTTCATCTGCAAAAAATCTTGCGTAAGCCATATAGGTATTGTACATGAAACTTCATTTTCCGGGCTCTCTTTCCGATATACGACGCCGCAAAGAAAATAGAAGTTTTTGGGGGAAGGTAGAGTGTAGGTATGAATCCAGAAGATTTTGAGTTCGATGAGGATGGTATCGATAACTTCGAGTTTGAAGGTATGAGCCCTCTGGAGCAAGATGCTGCCAATATGCACGAGATGTTTATTGCACTTCTTGAGGCTGGATTTAGCGATATTCAAGCTCTTCGTCTTGTTGCTTTCTTAGTTGAAGAGAGCGGCGGTCCCTCTGCTGATATAGAGTTTCGACATGACCCGAATGAGCCAGACGGAGAAAAATAGTGGAACACTCGCCTGAAGAGGAAGCATTTGTAAAGATGCTCCTTGAATGTGGGGCACTTTATGTTGGTGGAATAGATGAGAACGGTGACGATCTCTACTTTATGGATCCTCCTATTATGAAAGAAAAATGTAAGCCATTCTATGATTTATGGATGCGTGATTTAGATGATGGTCTTATGGAACTATTTAAGCTGGGACTTCTAGATGTTAACTATGACGAAAGTTTGAAGCCACGTTTTTCTGTGCGAACTATGCCCTTAGAAGATTAAGAGTCTCTTACCAACTTAGCAACATAGCGAAGAACCTCGTGAGGTCTCCATGATGGATCAATCTTGAGTTCTTCAATGTCATCTGCAAGATCTTTTTTAAACTGAGCATGCCCCCAACCAAACTTTGTTTCTAAATTTCTTGTAGCCGCTCCACGAAAACTACTATCTGCTATACCCATTTTAATTGTTCTTTCTACTTGTAGGTTTTCTTGTGCCAATATGTTTTTTTGTATCCACCCCAAAAGTATTGACGGATAGGTCCAATTATACGAAGCTCTTTATCATAATCAAAGTTTCCAATCTCTGACTCCCAAGATTCACGTTTGATTGGGATCATTTGCATAATTGGAGTTCCTTTAGGGATAATTCCTTTTACTGATCTTTTTATATGCATTGGCATATTAGAAGGATTTTGAGAGACATGATAGACATCGTTATCTACTACTCCTGAAAGTGGAAAAAATGGAAGCTCTGGTCTATTTAAAGGTGATACATATAGCATGCTCCACCCTTTAGGAAGCTGTGGATTCCATGCAGGATGAAAAACAAATTCTGCTGGATAAAACTCTTCACTGGGTTGAACACTTGGGTTTCTAATAGAAATCATTTCGGGTTCTGCAACATTGGCATACTTAATTCTTCTATCGCCATTTTCATCTGTGTACTCTTCAAAGTAAAAATCTTGCCAAGTTTCTTGAATATAACCTGCTGTAAGAGAATCTAGAAAAGGCATACAATGTCTTATTGTTGAATTTGCTCCACCAGTCTCAATACTAATTTCTGGCTTTTCTGTGGCAAATGGAGGATAAGTTTTATACCATTCTGGAAGATATGATCTAGCTGGACGTGGAGGAGGTATTGTTAACTCTGCCATCTTACTAGTTGGATTAAATATTACTTTCATTCGTAGCTCTTCTTTCTCCAAAAATTCTTTCTGTATGAAGCTGTAAAAGTTTTAAAAAAACTAGTTCTTTCTTTATATGATTTATCTTCATCAAATGAATATGTTTTAGATTTCCATTCATCATATTTAAAAGGAATAATTTGACATATAGGAGTTCCAGCTTCAATGATTCCTTCAAAATCTTTCCTTACTACAAAAGGAAACTGAACTGGAATTGGATGTTTATCTGTATCTACAAAACCTGTAAGAGTAGTAAAAGGTAGATCAAATCTATTAAGAGGGTGTGTAAACATTAATCCATAACCTTTAGGAGTTTTAAATTTCCATTCGTTATGCCATTTTGTGACTACTTCAGTGTGTCCATAAGGCATAGGAATTCCTTCTACTTGCTCTTTATCATGCCATGTAACAAGTGTGCTATCGGATCTCCACCTAATAAAATGACCCAGTCCTTCTCCTCTTTCAACAAATATATCTTCTGAAAGAGTTACCATATACCCATTTGATAGTGACTCTAAAAAAGGAACACATTTCTTTACAGTTGTATTAGGATTTTGAAAACCTTTTGGCATCCTAAGTTTTTTATCTCCATTCATATATGGAGGAATTTTTTTATACCATTCTGGCAAATGCTTTGATGCTAAATCTGGTGTAGGACAAACAAGGTCAGCAGTACGAGTCATGGGTATAAATTCAATAAGTTTCTTTTTCATAAACTTTCTCCAATATACTCGTGAGAGTAGCTCCATCTTTCATTATTTAATTCCCACCTGCTGGTCGTATTCTTTCCATCTGTGCGTCTCATGTGGTTTTTAGAAGTTGGTTTCCAAACATTAGATTGATCACGATACTCTCCTAATCGTGGGTGAGATGTTTTAGAAAAGAATCGCTTACCATTATCAACATAATGTTTAGCAACTACTTCTGAAATTCTTGGTCCAAAGCCAAAACCTTGATAGTCTGGGTGGACAACAAGACGATGCTCTCTAAACGCTGCCTTAACTGTACCAGAAGGATATGCCATAACTGATGAGAAACCCACTAGTTGTCCTTCCCAGATAGCCATGTAGCAGTGTGAGGCTTTGTTGAGCGACTCGGAGAGATAGTGATGCTTAGCGAAGTAGCTCCAAAGTAAGTTTGAGCAAGGTTGTATTTTGAGTACCAATTCAGGTCGTTGAAGATACCTCCCCGAGGTCCACTCGCCACGATCAGTATCAATTACCCAATCTGGTTCTAGGAACTCAAGGATGTCACGATGCACTGTTGCAAGAACTATCCCTTTAATCTTATTCTTACGAACATATCTAGCCATAGAAGTTGATGCTGCCTTTGCAACATTTCTATCAATCACAGATGTGTATTCATCAATAACTGCATTATTACGAAGAGACCTAGCTAAAGATGCCCTGAACTGTTGTCCATTAGATAAAGCTTGAAAAGGTTTAATCCACTCTGGGACGCTCATAAGTCCTGCAGCAGAAAGTCTTTCATTTGCTTTTTCTGGAGTTCCAAAGTGTGATGCAATAGATTTATTTGAATTCCAAATTTGAGGCACAGAAAATCCAAAATTTTTAAGTAAAGTAGATTTTCCAGTTCCTGAAGCTCCAACAATTACACCTATGCCAAAATCTTTAGGAAGGTCTTCTGGAAGTAGGTATGGGTAGAAATGTTCTATACCTGTAGAAAAGTAGTCAAAAGGTCTAATAAGGTCTTCAGTAATCTCGTCCATTTCGACCTGAGATGTGAGTGGTACCTCTGATCTGCTTAAGGGTTTCCAGTCAGTCGTCATATAGTAAATTTACTATACTTACCCGTAAAGTCAAATAGTGAGGTAGAATACTCTTATGAAATGTAGCTTCTGTACTTATAACCACCTGCCAGCTAATCCTATTCTTATGAAGGCTCACGCTGAGACTTGTATTCTAGAAGGTAATACTGGTGGAATTATTCCTGTAGTTGTATGGCGTGACGGTTCTTTTATTCTTGTAAGAGAAGCAGAAGAAGGTGAGCAAACATATGACTTTGGGATTGTTGACTCACGACCACCTGTAGAAGAAATTATTGCTTCAGAGACAGTTTATGAAGAGCCACTAGAAGAAGATACTCATATTGGTGTTGTTGGTATGAATGCACCTTTGCTTCCACCACAACCTGTCTTGGGCTCTAACTAACTTTCTATATAATCAGTATCGTCAAAGATTTCATAAGCTTTCTCTATAAGAGAAGCTTCGTGTTTTGTAAAGTGATGTCCACAGAAAAAAAGCTCTCCAAAAGGAAACTTTACTAAATACATTGCCTTAGCAATTTTGCAGTTATCACAATAATCCATAGGACCAATTGCTTTTATTGGCTTTGAAGTTGACTCTGGTTCAATGTCAACTACTGTAGTTGAAAAGTTCATATAACTCCTTACATGTTGGGCAGAGCGGGAACTTCTCTGGATCTCTACTTGGTACCCACTTTTTTCCGCATAGGGCTATTACTGGGGCACCTTCTATATAAGCAGCCATCATCTCATCTTTATTAACATAGTGAGCAAACCTTTCATGGTCACCATCTCCATGCGAAAGCTTAGTGTCGAGATCCGTGTCGTAAAGTGATTCGCTCATACCTAATTCTAATACTTAATTGAAAGTAGCGATTTAAATACTATTTATTCAGCTGTTCTATCCATAATTTATGATAAGGCATATATGGGTTTGTATCATTACTTCCAGCATAAATCTGTCCAGTCTCTGTGTCAATAAGAATATACTTTTCTGGACATTTTGTAATAATAGTTAGATGAGCTGCTTCTTCTACATCTGGAAGTTCTGTAGCAGGTACATCAAAAGAATAAGTTTTACCTTTAATACTACGACTCACTGCCATACTCCTCTGTTCTATCTAACACAACAATTCTTGCAACACCTGCAGACTCTATAAGCTTTTGACAACCTCCGCATGGTTGACCAGTAACGTATAAGGTTGAACCAGTTAAGTCATTCCAAGATGCACGAATGATTGCATTAGCTTCTGAGTGAGTTGCCCAGCAAAGATCATAATCACCCTTAGAGTGTTCAGCATTTAGATCTAATGCACGAGGGCATTCACCTGTTGCTCCACAGGAGTAGTCACTGCCAACAGGTGTTCCATTGTAGCCAGTAGAAACAATCTTATGATCTTTAACGATGACTGTTCCATGTTGCGCTCGCACACAATCACCACGAAGAGATACAGCCACTGCAATATTCATGTAGTAACTATCCCAGTCTGGTCTAACGAGTATATCGGCCATCGTATGTCCAATCTGTTCTAAGTTCTCCACCTGCAAGATCTTCTAAGAACTCCCTATGAGTTACAAATTTAGGAAGAATATGTTTTTGTTTTTCATTATATTCTGCATAAACTTTTTGAAAATATAAAGTAGTTTGATGATGATCGTTATGCTCTTCTGCATTTTCTTTTATATATTTATTATTATGACCTAAGCCAACTTTCATCCAACTACTGATTGGCCAAATAGAATCTGCAAAATCATCGTATTGAGGCAGTCTTGATTCAAGAAGATCAATAATCTTTTTAAGACCTTCTGGCGCATTTTCTTTTGTAAACTTTTTCCAAAACTCTGTATCTTCTCTATCTGTGTAAAAATGCCAATAAATAAAATTAAGAATCTCTTCATTCATTCCCTTAAAGAAATCGTTAAAGTCGTTAACTATTCTTATATCTCTACTATAAAGAAGTTCAGGAGCAGATAAAACTCTTCCTAAAGAAGTAGTAGCTACCCACAAAGATGTCGCTTCTAACGGTTCTATAAAACCTGAAGCAAGTCCAATAGAAATAACGTTATGTTGCCATGGGGTGTCGTAGTATCCTGCATTAAACTTAAACGCTTCTTTCCTAGGAAAGTAGGGTTCAAAACCTAAATACTCTTCAATTTCTTCAATTGCTTGCTCTTGAGTAATTAAAGAAGAGTCAAAGACATAACCGCAACCATAGCGATCTTGAAGAGCTGTTTTCCACATCCAGCCATACTTCATAGCAATTGCTTGGGTGTAAGGAGGAATTTCTTCTTCTTTATTTATAGGAATAAAAAAAGGAACTGCTGAGTCTGTAGGCAGATGCTTTGCATAGCTGATCCACTCGGATCCAAACTTTTTATTAAAGAAACTAGCAAATCCAGAGCAATCAAATACAAAGTCACAAGAGATTGTTTTATTAGAATCAAGAAGTAAAGAACGCACATCTCCATCTACATCTTGAGCGTATTCTTTTACTATGCCTTCAATATGCATAATACCTCGCTCTAAAGCAATTTTTTTAAGGAATTTAGCTAACTTAGAAGCATCGAAGTGAACTGCAAATGCACCTACATTTGTATACTTAAATATAGGATCGTCTCCTAAAATTGGTTGATTTTCATCTTTATAAAATGGAAGTTTGTTTTGTTCGCACATTTTGGAAAAAAGATCTAAGTCTTCAAAAGATTTATTTTTAAATATAGGTGCAGTAAATTGATATGGAGTAGAGCAGATCAGCTCATCTGTTTTGTAGTAGCTAGGTTTTAGATCTGCATATAAATGAAAGGAGTGATAGAAAGCATCTTTATCTCCCTTACCATTCCAGTTAATAAATCTAACTCCATTTTTTATTACGCAACTAGTTTCTTTTATTAGCTGAGAAACTGGAATTCCTATTGCATCAAAGATGCGAATAATGTCTGGAGTTGTCCCCTCACCAGCGCCAAGGATTCCTATCTTGTCTGATTCAATGACGGTAATCCTTTTATTTGGCATAACTGCTTGTGCGTATAAAGCAGTTAACCAGCCAGCTGTGCCACCGCCGATTACAACAATTTTGTCAATGGATCTCTTAGTCATTGTGTCACCCTATCAGAAATAGTGAGCCGTTTAAAGACTTGCTCAGGTCTCCATCCAAGGGGTAGCGACCCTTGAAATTTATTATTATTTAGTGAGTTCTGCCCAAGTCTTAGGGCCAATTACACCATCTGCTGCACCAAAAGTTGGGTGAGCTTTTTGCCACGCAATAACAGCTTTCTCAGTTCCAGGACCAAAATCTCCATCTGCCTTTAACTTAAGTGCAGTTTGAATCTTCTTTACATTAGAACCTTTTGAACCTTTCTTCAAAGGTGTAAATGCTGGTGCTGCTGCAGGTTCTGCTGGCTTCTTTGCTACTGGAGCTTTTGCAACTGGTGCATCAGATGATTCAACCTTAGAAAGAAGTGGAAGACTTTCTTCTCCAACATAAACTGGGCGACCCCAACCAACAACAGGATTCATAAGCTTTAGCTTGTTATCCTTAACATATGCACGAGTCTTCTCTACGCACATGCCTCCATTGCGCTGATCTCCCTTTGCAGTTCCTGAAGTGTTTCCTTCAATAACTTGAATGGTTCCGTTTCCGTTGTTTTTAATGCAAAGACCAACGTGAGAAATTCGATTGACACCATCATCTGGAAAATCAAAATAAATCCAATCTCCTGCAGTTGGTTCATCATTGCGAGCATCTGCCCAACGGTTATTCTTCTTGAACCAATCAGAAGCTGCAATTGTTGCTGCACTCTTTGGATACTTCTTTGGGTCTAGTCCTGATGTAAATGCACACCAAGAAACAAAAGATTGGCACCATGGAAGAAAGTTTGCACCTGTCCACTTACCGTATTTTGTCTCGTTATCCTTTGGTCCTTCAATAGTTCCAACTTCTGCTTTAGCAACTTCAATAATTCTAGCTGCCGTTCCTTTTGCTTCTGCCATTACTTTTCATCTCCTTCTAGATGTCTGTCTTCGCAATCTCGTGCCAAGCTAGACACGACATAGAGTTTCTTACACCAGTTGCATCGCCACTGATCAAGGTTATCCTTCATTAGGATAATTCTATCGTTTGCCCGCCCAACCTGTTCCCTTGAAGATAACGGCTGTACTTACGTTACCAAAGGTTTTACGCATATCTGCTTTACATTCAGGGCAAGGAGTAGCCTGTGGGGCTTCTCCAAATTTGAATGAAAGTTCCACGTTCTTTTCACAAGTGTCACATCTATACTCGTATGTAGCCATAGGTGATCCCTCTCTTTTGTGCAAGTACTAATCTCTCTTCTTCAGTCATTCCACCCCAGACTCCATAGATTTCTGGAACAGATAGAGCATGCTCTAAACATTTCATCTTTACTGGACACTCTTGGCATAGTGCTTTTGCATTTTGTTCTTTTATGCGCTTCTGTTTCCCACGCATATTAGGTTCAAGAAAAAACATTTCTGGATCTTGATCTACGCAAAGACCGTTATGTTGCCACTCCCAGTTATCGGCAATTGGTTTAAGTGCTGTGCTTACTGTGCTCATCCAGTTATCACGTTCTTCTTAATTGCATCTAGCAATTTTTCTCTAGTATTTGTTTGTTTAAATATTCTGTATCTCTCTGCAAGAGGGGTATATTTACCAAAGATACCTGTACTCTTTCCGCAAGCTGCTTCTATACGTCTAATCTCATTAGTTCTTGTAAAACGTTTAAATACAATTTTTTTATCTGTATTGAACTTTACATACATAATTGGCTCTTCCTTCCCTATAACAAACTCTCTGACATTTGGTCTAAGAATAAACTCGGCATTGACTGGTCTAAACCAAGCACCAATATCAAAAGTACCGGGACATATAACTCCGTATTGCATGTGAGGAGCTTCATCGAAGTAAGGGGGAGTTACTTCCATTTTTACTGACTCTTCGGAAAAGAATACCCAGCTGAGTGCAAGAGTCAAATGAAGTTGATTATTTAAATTTGGTTTTCTTACATCTGTAGTCCCAATAAAACTTCTAATGCGAGTAACAAAAGAAGTCTTGATTGGATCGTAAATATAGTCTGCTTCACTACTTGTACTGAAACTAAAAGTATTCTTAAACATATCTCTAAATGCAGGACAGTTTAATAAGTTACCGGGGATTGCAGTATCAGGATTAAACTTAGGTTTTAATTGACCATAAACATTTATGGGATTGTTGTAAAGAATATTCCAATCAATACCGTCTTTGTTATCTTCTGCAAAAGACGGTGCCCAATAGATAACAAGCTCGTCGTTCTTACTCATACGTCACTTCCTATCTTTATAAAATGTATTACTTACAAGAACAGTCTTTTTCTTTCTTCATCTTTCTCATATCTAACCACATTGAGATGTGATGTACAGCCATAATTCCCATAACAATCCACATTACTGTCATTGAGCTAATGCCCCCTGACCCTGATGCAATCATAGTTTCGTGATCGTGCATGATGCTCCTTATTGGTTATTAGTGATTAGTTTAACTTCACAAGCATCAGTTGTGCAATAAGCCTCGCCGATTGCATCGGATGCCATTCCTGCATATACACCAGAGAAGTCAATTGGGAATAGTTTGTCAACACCTTCTTCATTATATTCTTCTTCAGTGATTTGGGTGTAAGGCATTTGTGGGTAAGTAAAGTTTCCTGATGGTAAGAATGAAACTGTCTTAAGCTGTCCATCATACATATGCAAGACAGTTCCAACATGCTCTTTTTCTGTTTCAGGATTAAAAGAAATAGTTACAGATACAGAGTTGTCAGACCAGTAGCGTTGTGCAGTTGCAGCTAATGCCATCTTTTCAAAAATAGTTACATCTTTTTCTGCACGCTCTGCATCTGACTTGATTGGAAAGAATACAACTGAGGTTGTATCGGGAGACTCTGATGCTGCTTCAACTCTGTAGTTAGCCATCTTAA
>Ga0114976_10002412_pt1 | contig 11759 bp, 10 predicted proteins | sample S_130805_EF_Meta_FD_87319 | JGI IMG/M metagenome (GOLD analysis project Ga0114976, IMG submission 87319) | Freshwater microbial communities from Lake Simoncouche, Canada to study carbon cycling - S_130805_EF_MetaG | ecosystem: Environmental > Aquatic > Freshwater > Lake | place: Lake...
ATTGGTGCATCACATGTCGCTAAATCGAAGCCCGATGGTAAAACTTTATTATTTAGTGCAGATGTTCACTCGATGGCTTCATTGGTTATTAAATCAGTTCCCTATGATGCGATTAATGACTTCATTCCTATATCTCTTGTTGCTAAAGCACCATTAATATTTGTTGTCAATCCCGATTCAGTTAAGTCTAATAATTTAACGCAATTAATTGAAGAAATTAAACCAAATCCTGAAAAATTTAATTTTGCGATATCAGGGGCAGGTTCATCCCCACAACTTGGAGCTGAAATTTTTAAGTCGACAACGAATTTATCTTTATCCACAATTAATTATCGCGGCACTGGCCCAGCAGTAACAGACTTGGCTGGTGGACATGTTAATTTAATGGTCGTTACACCCCTTGCCGTAATGCCTCTGATAAAAGCAGGTAGATTAAAGGCTTTGGCTGTGACATCTAAAAGTCGTTTTTCACCTTTGCCGGATATTCCTACAACCGCAGAAGCTGGTATGCCAGGATTTGAGTTGGAAAACTCTTATGGTTTTTGGGGGCCTAAAGGTGTGCCTTCATCGCAAATTTCAAAAATCAGTCAACAATTAAAAAAGGTTAGTGAAGACCCTGAATTACAACAAAGACTTATAGAATTAGGTGTTAATACTGCGTGGGTATCTCCTGAGGATACAGCAAGACATATTACAAAAGAATTCAAGCGTAATAAAGAAATTTATAACAAAGCAAATATCAAACCAGAATAATTTATTGAAAGATAAAATGAATAAAAATGATCCTTTACAGAATAAGCAGTTTGGATATGTTGACCTAGGACAACATATAGAACGTCTTGATCAAGCAGGTTTACTTTGCCGAATTGATGAGCCGGTAAACAAAGATACAGAGTTACACCCTTTAGTTAGATGGCAATTTCGTGGCGGAATAGCAGAAGAAAAGAGAAAGGCTTTTCTATTTACGAATGTGGTGGATAGCAAAGGCAAACGCTATGATATTGATGTGGTTGTAGGGGCTTTAGCTGCAAATCCAGAAATATACCGAATTGGCATGAATGTGGCAAATTTTGAAGATATTGGACCAGCTTGGGAGAATGCAATTGCCCATCCCATACCCCCAGTGATAGTAGATACAAAAGATGCGCCATGTCACGAGATGATTATTCAAGGTAGTGACTTAGAGGGAGCAGGAAATGGATTAGAGTCTATTCCTTTTCCAATTTCAACCCCAGGTTTTGATGCTGCGCCTTACATTACTGCCGCTTGTGTAACTACCCGAGACCCAGATACAGGTGTTCAGAATATGGGCACTTATCGGGGACAAATTAAATCACCTACTCGACTTGGCATGATGATGCTTGCAAATTTAAGAGCTGGTGGTTTAGAGCATTGGAAAAAATACAAAGCAAGAGGTGAGAAGATGCCTGTTGCCATCGTGATTGGCTGTCCTCCATTTGTCAATTTTCAAGGGCCACAAAAACTACCAATTGGATTAGATGAGTTATCGGTTGCAGGTGGATTAGCAGGTGAGCCGATTCGAGCCGTTAAGGGCCATACAGTTGATATTTTGGTACCAGCTGAATCAGAAGTTGTAATAGAAGGATTGGTGGATACGGAATTTTTGGAGCCGGAGGGACCTTTCGGTGAATCCCATGGCTATGTTGCACTTGAAGACTACAATACGGCTGTTACAGTAACCGCTATAACTCGCCGTAAAAAAGCGACAATCATGTCAATTATTTCGCAAGTCACACCAAGCGAGTCTAGTGTGATCAAAAAATTAGCATACGAGCCTTTGTATCTTAGTCATTTAAAAAATCGTTTATCCATTAAAGGCATTAAAAAAGTTACGCTACATGAAGCCCTTACTAATTTGCGTAAAGTAGTTTTCTTACAGTTTGTAAGAGGAAGCTCTAAAACTGAAATATGGCGTGCTTTAAATGGCACGATGACATTGCAAGCGGCAATCGGCAAATTTGTGATTGCGATCGATGATGACATTGATCCAAATAATATTGACGCTGTTTTATGGGCAATGTCCTACCGCTGTGATCCTGGGCAAGATATACAAATTGTTCGTTATAGAGAGATGGGTCATGGACCACGAAGTGAATATACTCCTGAGATTGATTCGGCAATGCTTATTGATGCAACGATGAAGTATCCAATGCCGCCCTTAGCCCTTCCTAAAAAAGAATATATGGAAAATGCAAAGAAACTATGGGAAAAGCTCGGGTTACCTGAATTAAGACCTGAGTCTCCTTGGTACGGATATGATTTGGGAGACTGGAGTGAGCAATGGGATAAGAACGCCCTAGATGCCACAAAGGGCCTTTGGATGGAAAGAGACCAGGACTACATAGATAGGAGAAGTTATGATGCAATTCCTAACATGCCTGTAAAGAAAAAAACGGATTCAGATTAAGCAGCTTTAATTCGCTGAATAAATAGGTTCCCCGTTTGTTTTGTGCCTAAAGATCCACCAATATCTTTAGTCGTTTCCTTAGAATCAATTGCTTGCTCCATACACAAGTCGATTAATTTCGCAGCTTGAGTATAGATTGGTAGTTGATGTCTTTGTCCTAACCAGTTTAAGAGCATGCTTGCAGAGGTAATTAGGGAAAAAGGATTGGCAATATCTTTTCCTGCAATATCTGGGGCGGAACCATGCGCAGCCTGCCCCATTGCATAAAAGTCACCAGCATTGAGAGATCCACCTAAACCAAGGCTTCCAGACAACTCTGCAGTTAAGTCAGAAAGAATATCACCGAACATATTGGTTGCGACAATCGTATCAAAGCGCTCAGGGGCTCTAACAATGTGTGCCATCATAGCATCTACAATAAATTCATCGACGGTGACTTCTGGGTAGTTTTTTGCAACGTTATAGCAACTATCCATAAACATGCCATCGGTGATTCTTAAAACATTTGCTTTATGAACAATAGAGACATGTTTTTTTCTCGTCATTGCTAGTTCAAAGGCTGATTTAGCTATACGGTCACAACACAGGCGCGTGATTCTTCGTAGAGCAATACTTACTTCAGGAGTAACTAATATTTCACTATTGCCTGACTCCACATTACGGTCTGCATAAAAGCCCTCTGTGTTTTCACGAACCACTGCTAGATCAAAGGGATTCATCCGCGTTGGAATCTTTGGAAAAGTTTTCGCAGGGCGAATGTTGGCATATAAATCTAATTGTTTACGAAAAAATTTGGAAGGATTAATCTCGCCTTTGGATTCATCTTTAAATTCAAAAGTTGCCATTGGGCCAAGCATGAGGCCATCAGCGTCTTTCACTTTGGCGAGTAATTCTGGGGTAACGGTTGCATGATGTTTTTTTAGACTATCATGACCGGCAATTTCAGGAACTAGTTGTAATTGAAGATTGAGTTTGTCTGAAACGGTTTCTAAGACTTGGGTGCAAACAGCCATCGTTTCGGGACCGATACCATCCCCGGGAATAACAATAATTTTCATAAATTTATTCTATTTTTAAGTTAAGTGATTGAAGACTCTTTTTATAATTATTAAGTTCAGCACGATGAAATTGGGTAAATTCCTCTCGTGTATTTTGTTTAATACTGATGCCATCTTTTTCAAACTGTTTTTTAAATTGAGGATCATTCAATATTTGGTTGATCATCGTGTTGAGGGATTGAAGGATTGGCTCTGGAGTTTCAGCAGGAGCAAAAATTCCACCCCATAATGTAAAACTAAATTCTTTTCCAATATCTTCAGCAACCGAATGAATTTGTGGAAAGATATTCATTCTTTTTGGTGAAGAGACTGCGAGCGCTTTTAACTTATTACCTTCAATGAATTGAACCACTGAAGGTGTACTAGCAAAAAAGATATTGACGTGACCTCCCAAAATATCGGTCATTGCTGGCCCAGCACCTTTATAAGGAGCATGAGTCATTTCAATACCAGTCAATTGCGCTAAAGACGCACCAGCTAAATGGCCAGGAGTGGCAGTTCCTGAGGATGCGTAGGTATATTTATTTGGTAGAGATTTGGCTAACTTGATAAACTCAGGAAGAGAGTTGTAATTGGAGTTTAAAGGGGCAACTAAAGTTAACGGGACTTCACCAATCAGAGCAATAGGTTTCAGATCTTGATACGGGTCATAACCTAAATCCTTAGTAACAATCGTATTGATTACCATTTCACCAGTTTGTCCAAGCAAAAGGGTATAACCATCTGGTTTTGCTTTTGTTACAAAGCGAGTACCTAGAGCACCTGTAGCACCAGGTTTGTTTTCTACAATAAATGATTGTTTCGTTTTAAGGGTTAATTGTTCAGCAAGTTGTCTTGCTAAAAGATCGCCAAGACCACCAGGAGCATAGGTAACTACAATAGTTACAGGCTTATTTGGGTAGGCTTGCCCAAAGCTGAGTGAGCTCATGAAGAAAAGGGCACACAATAAGAAGTTTTTCATATTTGTCTCTTATAAGAAGAAAGGTTGATGTCTATTTTAGCTGAATTAATATCAAGCAATTTCATTTAAGTGATAATTGGTAATACTTATTTAGGAGATCAAAATGACCATTCAAAACAAACAAGATGAGAATTTATTAACGAATTATTTTTTACAAAAATTAAAAAATAATGAATTAGTTTCATCCATGACAGTGAGAATGGTCAAAGGTATTGAGATTGCTCAAATGGCTAAAACAGCTGGTTTTGACTCAATCTATATCGATTTAGAGCATAGTAGTTTTTCATTAGAAACTACAAGTCAAATTTGTATGGCTGCTTTGAGTATTGGCCTAGCACCATTTGTTCGTGTGCCAGCAAATACTCCAGAGTGGATTTCTAGAGTGTTAGACATTGGCGCTTTAGGCATCATCGCTCCCCATATTCGTTCAGCCAAAGAAGCGGCAGAAGTAGTAAAGTTCGCGAAGTTTCCCCCCATGGGAGAGAGATCTGCTGCAGGGGCATTGCCGCACTTAGCCTACCATTCACTTCCCGCCACAAAGTCCTATCCGATCCTGAATGCCAATACGCTGGTCATTGTCCAATTTGAAAGTCAGCAAGCTCTTGATCAAGCCGAAGAAATCATTTCTACGCCAGGGGTTGATATTGTTTTGATTGGTACAAACGATTTAACTGCTGATATGGGAATCACTGGTCAGTATGATCATGCGCGAGTAGATGAGGCTTATCGTCTAACCATCAACTTATGTCAAAAACATGGAAAGTGGTGTGGGGTAGGGGGATTATCTTCACGACCTGATTTAGTTGAAAAATATGTGAAGTTAGGGGCTAGGTATGTTTCTGCAGGGACTGACATGGCTTTTTTAATGTCAATCGCTGCAGAAAAAGCAAAGCAAATCAAACAAATCGAATATTAAAAACCAAATAAACGCGCTGGATTTTCTTCTAAAATGAGCTTTCTAATGCTTGCTTGGTCGGTCCAGCGCCCTAATAAGTTAAAAAGCTCAACTGAGCTTTTGTCACCAAAGGACAGATGAGGGTAATCACTTCCCCAAATAATTTGCCTTGGAGCCGCTTCAATAATTGCCTTTGCCAATGGATCGGCATCGACAAAGCCGGGTGTCTTCGACATTCTATAAATACCCGTAAACTTTGCATATGCGAGTTGATTAGGATCTTTTAATAAATTTAAAAAGTTTTTGAAAGCTGGAGTATCAACACCATCTTTTGCAAGATTCATACCCATATGCGCCATGGAGAAAGGAAGTTCTAATCTTTGTAAAACGGGCATCAGTTCTGCCGTTAACCAACCAGGTAATAAAAAATCTAAATGCCAACCAATTTCAGCGCATCGTTTAGCAAGAAGATCAATACGCGATTTTAATTGCTCTGCAAGTCCAGAAGTTTCTGGAAAAACTGGGCTAACATTGACCCTAACTCCTCTAACTCCAAGATCATTCATAGAAGCCATCAAAGCCTCAGGAGCATCTTCATCAATATCAACAATGCCTCGACATTTTTCTTGACCAATAATTTTCATGGCCTCTAACATACAAGAATTATCTCGACCGTAGGCACTAGGTTGGACAAAGACAAATCTTGTAATACCTAAATGCTTTGCAAGTTGAAGGTAATCTTCAAGAGGGGCATGTGGCGGTGCATATCGTAAATCTGAGCCATAGGGGTATAACTCTGCTGGGCCAAAGACATGAAAGTGGGCATCGCAAGCATGAGGAGGTGCTGTAAATTGAACCTTTTCAGCAGGATTAAAAGACATAAAATTCCTTACATTGAGTTAATTAAGATTTGCTTTAATATCTGATTTTTTAATGATTTCAGACCACATGGTACTTTCATCTCGAATCATTCTTGAGAACTCAGAAGGAGAGTTAGACGTTGGATTTACCCCAGCATTTTTAAACACCTCGATGACTTGAGGAGTTTGAATAGCATGAACAATTTCTTGGTGCATTTTTTCAATGATGTCATTTGGGGTTCCAGCTGGAGCCATCACACCAAACCAATAGGTCATTTTATAGTTCGGAAAACCTGCCTGAGCAAAGGTCGGGACTTGAGGAAATAAAGGGTGTCTTTGATTACCGCTGATTGCAACCCCCATTAATTTTCCATCACGAATAAATGGTGCGGTTGATCCAACACTACCTATCGCTAAATCTACACGATCAGCCATTACATCAACGATTGCACTAGCAATTCCTTTAAAGGGAATATGTGTCATTTTGAGATTATTTTGTACCAAGAAAGCCTCCATTGCAAGGTGTGCGGAAGACCCGATACCCCCTGAGCCATAGTTATAAGCGTTAGGATTTGAGCGTGCAGTTTGAACAATATCTTTCAGATTTTTTTGAGGTAAATTGAGACGACTAACTAAAACAGCCGGAGCATCAGCGACTAAAGAAACCGGAGCTATATCTTTTAAAGGCTGATAAGGTAATTTTTCATACAGAGCAGTGGAAACAGCGAATGAATTATCGGTTAATAAAAAAGTATATCCGTCAGGCACAGCTTTTGCCACTGCATCTGTCCCTAAGGTACTTCCAGCACCACCCTTGTTGTCGATAATGACCGTTTGGCCAGTATGTTTAGTTATTTCCGCACCGATTACTCTGGCTGCAGTATCGGTAAATGAACCAGGAGCAAATGGGACGACTATCTTGATGACTTTATTCGGCCAATTATTGGTTTGAGCATATCCAATATTAGAAAAACTGAAAAGAGCAACAAAGCAAAGTACGAATGGGAGCTGAAAAATATTTTTCATGGGACTATATTTCCGAGAAATGTTGATTGAGATATTGAGCCGTTACTTGTATAGATGACAAGACGGGTTTGCCTAAAAGTGATGAAAGTGGATGAAGAACTTCTTGGGTGGGTAATTGTGAGCAAGCAATAAAGAGAGCATCAATATCATCTGAAAATAAAGTTTTCGCTTTTTCTTGAACTTGTTCTGCCGTAATTTTTCCAAGAGCGATAACATCCTGAGCATAAAAACTATCGAAATGTCGAACCTCAATTCCGCCAGATTTAAGAAACAGTTTTAGTTGATCATTTACATGATCTTGATATGGAGTTAGCAATGATATATTTTTAGCTCCGATTTCTTGAAGAGCTTGCACCATGGAGTGAGCGGTTGTAACAACAGGTTTACCAGTGACTGATTCAATCCGCTGCGCCATCTCACGATCTCCTTCAGGACCTAAAATAAATCCAGCCGCTGTACATCCATAAGCAACAATATCGAATGCATCGTTGGCAGATTGATCACACACTTCTATCGTGGCGTTTTTATAGGATGGAAGTGATTCACTAGTAAGTAGACCTTTACCTCTAGGAACTCTTACGACTTCGCATGATGATCCAATAGGTAGCCAGTGTAATAGCTCCTGATGCATTGTTGTATTGTTTTCAGGAACAACTAACATGACTTTAAGTGGATTTGTGGATATATTCATTTTGAATTAATTATGCTCTTGGTTGCGGGCGACGAACTGTTATTGAATGTGGCGGTCGATCATCATGATATTGAGTTGTACGCCAATGAAGAGCTCGTAACTCACCAAATTCATGAGGCAACCTCTCCCAAGTGATGCCTTTATCTATACTTTTAAATAATTGCCCTAAGTTAGAACAAACAAATAGTAACCCTGTATTTGATTCGTGCGTGGCAATACACCATGGAGTGGAATTAAGCGATTGAGGTAACTTTACTTCCGTCCATGTATATCCATAATCAGAGCTTTTAAGAAGTTTTCCGGTATTGCCTGGTGGACCATTGCCATTACAAAGCCAAATCGTTGAAGGATCGTCCATTTGAGTAATAATTGCACGCGTATATTGCCAATCAGAGTCTAGCAGAACAAATTCCCAGTTGGCACCATTATCTATTGAGCGATGTAGGCCTTGATTCGTTGTTGCATAGATAATTTTTATACCATTAGGCATTTGAGTAACACATATTCCATGAACATCAATTGAAATCAGGCCATTTGAAACCTCTTTCCAAGACAATCCATGATCGCTGCTTTGAAAAATACCGCCAATCTCAACTGTTGCCCACATCATTCCAGCGTCAATAGGATCAAATAGGATTTGAGTAAAACGGGTTGGCCCCATATTAATTGTTGAAAACGAGGCGAGACCTTGAATCTCAATTTTCCCCCAGGTCAATCCAGTGTCGATTGATTGATAGAGCTCGGCTGGTCTTGAGCCAGCAAAAATGATATTTGGATTATGTGGATCTTGGGCTAAAGCCCAAACATCTTGCATAGGACTTTCGAGAAACTTCCAACGGCTTAGGTTTTCATCCCATTGAAACAAACCCATATCCGTTCCACATAGAAGAAATTGGGGTTGTTTTGAGTGGCTTGAAAAACACCATGCTCTTGCTTCAAGATACATGCCAGAATGGCTATTGGGGTGAACAAAACTTTGACCAACATCATTGCTAAACCAGACTGAATGACCGGCAGTGCCTGCATACACCTCAATCCGGGTTTTCATAAAGTATCCAATGTCTATTGTTATGTGAAGTATCTTAATCGAATGCTTTATATTATATCTAATTGCATTTTTAAAAATATCAGGACATAAGATGAATTATCTGAAATTACTACTTCAAGTCTTTTTTTGTTTTTTTCTGGGCATTGTTCATTTCACCTCTCAGGCTCAAAGTTACCCTAATAAGCCAATCCATATTGTGATTGGGTTTCCTCCTGGTGGTGCGATTGATACTCTCGGAAGAGTATTAGCGCCCAAAATATCTAAAGAGCTTGGTCAACCAGTGGTCATTGATAATAAAGGTGGGGCAGGAGGAGTGATAGGTATGCAATTTGTTGCCAATGCAGAACCAGATGGCTACACCTTATTTTTAGGAACTTTAGGTAATTACAGCATCACTCCTGCTATGGTGAAAGATTTGCCATATAACGTACAAAAAGATTTTGTCCCTATTACACAGGTAGCTTCTTCGCCATTTATTATTTTTACAAACCCGCAATTACCCATTAAAAATGTAGCTGAACTCATTAGTTATGCAAAAGCAAATCCCGGAAAAGTATACTTTTCATCAAGTGGTAATGGGGGTTTGCCCCATATGGCGGGAGAAATTTTCAATGAAGCAGCAGGCACAAAAATGATTCATGTTCCTTATAAAGGAAGTGCTCCAAGTATCACTGATGTCATTGGTGGTCAGGTACAACTTACCTTTGAGGCTATTGCAATTGGCTTACCTTATCTCAAATCTGGAAGACTTAAGGGAATTGCTACCACGGATAGTAAGCGTTTATCCATATTGCCAGAGATTCCTACTGTTTCAGAGTCTCTTCCTGGATTTGTGTTGAAAAATTGGTTTGGACTTTCAGCACCGAAACAAACTTCTTCAGACAAAATCCAATTGATACAAAGAAGTGTCCTCATTGCGATGAAAGATCCTGAAGTAATTAAAACAATGAATGATTTGGGATTAGAACCAGTAGGAGATTCACCAGCTGAGTTTGCGCAATTCATACGTCAGGAAACGAGTCGTTGGCAGGCAGTTTTTGCTAAGGGCAATATCAAATTAGATTAGTCTAAATGTCTATGGGGTATTAACCAAACGCATTCGATAAAGAATGATATTGGCTTTATGTGTTGCAATAGAGGAATTTCTCATTTGATCAAATCTTCTAGGGGCGGGCAGAATAGCAGCTAACCACGCAGCTTGTTGGGAACTTAACTGGGATGCTGGAATACCAAAATAGTGCCTGGCAGCTGCTTCAATACCAAAAATGCCGACTCCCCATTCGGCGACATTGAGATAGATTTCTAAAATACGTTTTTTACTTAGAACGACTTCGAGCATTCCAGTAATGATCATTTCTTGAGCTTTTCTAATATAGCTTTGCTGTGCAGATAAAAATAAATTTTTGCTAAGTTGCATCGTAATTGTTGAACCCCCACGTTTAATTTTTCCTTGGGTAGCGTTTTCTTTTGCGGCTTTTTCTAAAGCATCCCAATCGACACCATCATGAACAGTAAAGTTCGCATCTTCCGATGCAATCACCGCTTGCTTAATAGATAATGACATTTTTTCATAAGGAACCCATTGCTTTATGATTGCTCTAGGCGGGTTAAGCGAGCTTAAACGATTTTTTTCCGCATGCATAAACGCTGTTTCTTTGGGATTAAACTCAGAGTACCAAACCACTTGTACAAAAAAATATAACTGAATGGTAATAAACAGACCCAAAATGATTTTCAAAAAACTTTTCAAGTTTCTTCCTATGCACATTAGTGAAAGAGATGGGTACTATCGATTGAATGACGTTGTCATTTTAACAAAATGCTAAGAAAGAAATTCCCGTCCTTTAGGGCGGGGAGGATGTCAACGAAACCTGAGAAATACTTCTTCTAAAGTCTTAGAGTTATGCGTGGATGGCTAGAGGATTGGTTTTTGGGATTTTTTTGCATATTTATGTTTGGTTTGATATTTAAAAGATTGAATCTGAACACATATTTGACTATGAAAACCCTTATAGGGTAAAGGGTTAATGACAAATTGTTGAAGATAGTATCTAATAGCTTACATGTAAATTTCTTAGGAGAAATCAATAATGAAGTTGAGTTATTTAAAAGCTTTAGCAGTTGTTGCAATTACGTCAACCATTATGTTGAGTGGAACGGTCGTTGAAGCAAAAAAAATGGGTAACGGTTCCAGTGTCGGCCGCCAATCGAACTCGGTTACAAATAACCAAAGTGCTTTACCTCCCAAACCTGCCGCTGCACCGGTTAACTCCGCAGCAAAACCAGCTACACCAACTCCTGCTGCTCCACAAGCACCGGCCCCTAGTCGTTTTGGCGGAATGGGTGGAATTTTAGGCGGAATTGCTGCTGGTATTGGTTTAAGCTATTTATTCTCACATTTAGGAATGGGGGCTGAGATGGGCTCCATGTTATCTTCATTACTCATGGTGATTGCTGTTGCTTTCATTGGATTGTGGTTGTTCAGAAAGTTCATGAGCCGCAATGCCTCATCACCAGCATTAAGTACTGGTATTCCTGGAATGAATTTCCAACAATCTGATGCTTCTATCAATGCTGGAAACTCTTACTCAGCAAGTAAGGCATCTAGTGCAACACCATTACAAACGATGCCAATTTCAAATCAAATGCCGCTCATCACTGAGCCTGCTCATCACGATTTGCCATCAAGTGTTCAAGCGAATTTAACGCCAAATTCTTTTGCCGATAAGGAAAATTTTCTAGAAAACGCGAAGAAGTTATTTTTACAGCTTCAAGAAGCTTCAGATCAGCAA
>Ga0114976_10002413_pt1 | contig 11755 bp, 9 predicted proteins | sample S_130805_EF_Meta_FD_87319 | JGI IMG/M metagenome (GOLD analysis project Ga0114976, IMG submission 87319) | Freshwater microbial communities from Lake Simoncouche, Canada to study carbon cycling - S_130805_EF_MetaG | ecosystem: Environmental > Aquatic > Freshwater > Lake | place: Lake...
CAGGGCCGAAAGCGCCAAGATAAGCGACATGACAGGACTTCCTCCGCCGCGTGCGGAAAGAACAAGAATCCATCAAGCCGCGTCGCGGGAAGACGTCATTTTCCCAAGTGCGATTCCCCTGGGCCCTTTCCATCCTGCCCCATCCATGGTTCACGCCGCGCCGACCGAAGGAACACTCGCGATGTCCCGCCGTGCCCCGACCTCGACTGCGCCCCCCGCGCGCGCCACGCCGGCACTCGACCCCGCCACGATCGCGTTACCTGGGAGCCATGAGGCGGCGACGAGCCGGATGGTTGCGCGCAGCGACACCCGCAACGCCGATGCGCCGCGCCGCCTGCTGGATACGTGCCACCGCGAAGCACTGACGCTCGAGCCTGAGATCGCCGAAACGAGTCTGGCACTCCGGAAGTTCCAAGCGGCGTGGTCGAGGCCCCGCGACGACATGCGCGCCTGGTTCCGGGTCGCCGAGCAGAGCTTCGCCACCTGCCTCGCGGTTGCTGCGAGTCGGCGCTGAACAACGATGACCCCGCAGACCGATGCCCGCCCGCGCTTCTCGGTCGTCGTCAACACCAATGGCCGGCGCGCGACCCTGGCACTCACGCTGCGCTGCCTCGACTACCTCGACTACCCCGACTTCGAGGTGATCGTGGTGGCCGGCCCGGCGGAGGACGGCACGGCGGCGCTGCTCGCGGCCCATGCCGGCCGGATCAAGCAGGCGCGCTGCCCGGTGCTGAATCTCTCGACCTCCCGCAACATCGCGATCGGCCTGGCGGCCGGCGAGATCGTCGCCTTCATCGACGACGACGCGGTCGCCGAGCCCCAATGGTTGGCACAACTCGCGGCCGGCTACGCGGATGACCGCGTCGCGGGCACCGGCGGCATCGTGCTCGACGATACCGGCCTCAAGCCGCAATACCGCTACGCCACCGCCAACCGCATGGGGCGCGCCGACATCGCCCGCACGGTGCCCGCGAACGACCTCTGCGTGCCGGATGCGCCGGTGTTTCCCTATCTGCAGGGCACCAACGCCTCGTTCCGCCGCGCCGCGCTGGTCGAGGCCGGCGGCTTCGACGAGGAGTACGATTTCTACCTCGACGAGACCGATCTCTGCTGCCGGCTGGTCGATGCCGGATATCGGTTGAACCAGCTGCCCGACGCCTGGGTGCACCACCAATTCGCCGCCAGCCATCTGCGCAACGCGGCCAAGGTCACCTTCGACCGCTACCCCGTCATCAAGAACAAGGTCTATTTCTCGCTGGTGAACAACCACGGCCATCACGGCGTGGCGGCGGTGCTACGCGACGCGCTGCAATTCCACGCCGAGGAGGCCTGGGGCATCCACCACAACACCCAGCAGGGGCTGATCCCGCCGGCGATGATCGAGCGCTTCGATACCACCTCGGAACGCGCGATCGCCGCCGGCCTGCTGGCCGGGCTGCGGGGCCAGCGGCGGTTGCGGCCGGCCGGCTTCTTCGCAGCGCTGCAGGCGCCGTTCCTGAGCTTCCTGCCGAAGCGGCCGCCAGGCGAGCGGCGCGTGCTCTGCTTCGCCGATCCCGACGCCTTGCCGGAGGCCGCGCGCGCCAGCGAAGCCGAGGCGCGGGCGGCCGGGCATCACGTGCATCGCCTGCAGCGCGCCGCCGCCGCGGAAAGCTGCGGCTTCGCCGGCGACCACTGGGTCCACGCGCTGCGCTGGGAGGGCGATGGTGACTTCGCCGGGTCGCTCGCGCGGGTGGTCTCGCTCATGCGCCGGCACCATCCCGGGCAGCGGCTCGAGATCCACCTCCCCGCCGCACTCCGGTCGACACGGATCGACGACGAGGCTGCCGATATCGTGGTCTACTAGCCGCCCAGCAGCTCGCGCAGCAGCGGGTTCGGAAAGCGGCGTGGCGCCGTCACCGCGAAAAAGGGCTGCACCAGGCCGGGCAGCCGCTCGGCCTCGACCAGCTCGCCCGAGGCAAGCTCGTCCCGCACCACGATCGGCGGCAGCACGGCGAGGCCGATCCCCTCGCGCGCCAGCAGCCGCATCATCGCCATGTCGTCCACCTCGGCGGCAATGTGCAGCCTGACGCCGAGCCGCTCGCGCAGCGCCTCGAAGCCCGCGCGTAGCCCGCTTTCAGGCGCGGGCAGGATCAGCGGCGCGGCGGCGAGCCGCTCGGCAAGCCCCGCGCGGCCCTCGAGCAGCGCCGGGCGGCCGACCAGGCTGACCGGCTCCTCGGCGAGCCGATGCGCGACGAAGCCGGCCGCGGCCGTCGGCGGCTCGCTCGCCAGCACGACGTCGAGCTCGAGCGCGGTCAGCGCGCGCAACAACTCGGCCATGCCGCCCGAGCGCAGGATGACCTCGACCTCCGGCCGGCCCAGCACCGGCCGCAGGAAGCCGAGCTGGAAGTTGCGCGACAGCGTCGCAAGCGCCCCGACCCTGAGCACGCGCTGCGCCGCCTCGCCGCCGCCGAGCGTCGCCAGCAGCTCCTCGCCGGCCGCCTCGATCGCATCGGCGTGGGTGAGGGCGATGCGCCCGGCCTCGGTCAGCACCAGCCGGCGCCCGCTGCGTTCGAACAGCGCCTGGCCGAGCCGCGCCTCGAGCGTCCTGATCTGCGCCGAGAGCGCCGAGGGCGCGAGGTTCAGCGCCGCCGCCGCGCGGGTGAGGTTTCCCGCATGCGCGACGGCGCGGAAGTAGCGCAGGTGGTGGTAGTTCAGCTCCGGCATGATGTTCGATCTAAGTGAACGAATCGTCCGAAACAATGTGATTTTCTGCAAGGGTCCCGGAGGCTATCCGGCCCGGCACACCCCGCACGGACGCCCGAATCCCATGCCGAGCCACCTGCTGCCCCTGCTGGCCCCCCTGGCGCTGATCGTCGCCGCGATCCTCGCCTTCCGCGGCCCCGCCTTCCGCCCGGTCGAAAGCCTGCGCTGGGCGGAGCGCGCCGCGCTCGCCGCGCTGGGCGCCGCCGTCGCCAGCCTCGCGCTGCTGCTCGCCGCCGGTGCCGGCAGCGCGCCGCTGGCGCTGGTGCGGCTGGATGCCGTCTCGGCCGCGATGCTGCTGCTGGTCGCCTTCGTCGGCTGGGTGGTGGTGCGTTACGCCGCCACCTACCTCGATGGCGAGGCCCGGCAGGGCCCCTTCACCGGCTGGCTCTGCCTGACGCTGGCCGCCGCCCTGTTGCTGGTGCAGGCCGGCAACCTGGTGCTGCTCGTGCTGGCCTGGGGTGCGGCCGGCTTCGGGCTGCAGCGTCTGTTGCTGTTCTATGCCGAGCGGCCGGCCGCACAGCGGGCTGCCCGGAAGAAGGCGATCTTCGCCCGGGCCGGTGACGCCGCGCTCGCCGCCGCCGCGCTGCTGCTGGGCTTCGGCCTCGGCACCGCCGACATCGGTGCGATCCTCGAGGCGGCGCGGACCGGCGCGGCACCCGGCATCACGGCCGCCGCCGCGGCGCTGCTCGCGCTCGCCGCGCTGCTGAAGTCGGCGCAATTCCCGACCCATGGCTGGCTGACCGAGGTGATGGAGACGCCCACCCCGGTCTCCGCCCTGCTGCATGCCGGGCTGATCAATGCCGGCGGCTTCCTGCTGATCCGCTTCGCCGACGTCATGCTGACCGCGCCTGGCGTACTCGCCGCGCTTGTCATGATCGGCGGCTTCACCGCGCTGTTCGGCGGCCTCGTCATGCTGACCCAGCCGGCGATCAAGACCGCGCTCGCCTGGTCGACCATCGCGCAGATGGGCTTCATGATCCTGCAGTGCGGCCTCGCGCTCTTCCCGCTGGCGCTGCTGCACATCGTCGCGCACTCGCTCTACAAGGCGCATGCCTTCCTCGCCTCCGGCACCGCGGTCGAGAAAGTCGCCGCGATCCGGCGGCCGGGGCCGGTGGCGGTGCCGGGCGCGCGCGCGGTCGGGCGCGCCTTCCTCGCCGCGCTCGTGCTCTACGCCGTGATCGGCACGCTGTTCGGCTGGGAGGGCAAGTCGCCGCAGGCGATCGCCCTCGGCGCCATCCTCGTGCTCGGCGTCGCCTACCTGCTCGCGCAGGGCTTCGCCGATGCGGCGCCCGGGCCGCTCACGCTGCGCACCTCGGTCGCCTCGGCCGCCGCCGCGACCGGCTACTTCGCCCTGCAGCGCGCCGCCGAGACGCTGACCGCCGGCGTGCTGCCCGCGCCGCCCGCGCCCGACGCGCTGGAATGGGTGCTGATCGTGCTGGCGCTGCTCGGCTTCGGGCTGACCGCCTTCGCGCAGGCAACCTTCCCGCTCTGGGCCCAGCACCCGGCCGCGGCCGGGCTGCGCGTGCACCTGGCGAATGGCCTCTACGTCAATGCGCTCACCGACCGGCTGCTGCGCGGCTGGTCCACCCGCACCGCCGGCTGAGGGAGGCACCCATGCCCTTCGATACCCATCTCGTGCCGGCCCCGGCGCCCGCCCTCTCGGCCGCGCTCGAGCGCGCGCTGCGGGCCATCCCGCCGGCCTGGCCGCTGGCGGCGACGGTCGCGGTGAACCCCTTCCTCGGCCAGGCCGGCGAGGACCTCGCCACGACCTCGGCGCGGCTGCGGCGGGTCGCCGGCGAGCGGGCGACCATGCCGCGCGCCTGGTACGCGGCGCGGATCGCGTCGGGCGCGATCACCGAGGCGGATCTCGAGGCGGCGCGCGGCAGCGTCGACCTGGCGACGCTGCGGGCCGCGCTCTCGGCGCCGACGCCGCCGCTGGCCGCGCTGCCGACCGTCGCCGACCTCGTCGCCGCGGCGACCGGCACCGACTGGCCCGGCATCATCGCCGAGCGGCTCGGCGCCTTCGCCGCCGGCTGGTTCGACGAGGGCCAGGCGCTCTGGCCGGCGCCGCATCGCGGCTCGCTCTATGCCTCCTGGCGCGCCACGGCGCTGCGCGACCTGACGCCGGAGATCCTCGGCCTGCCGGGGTTCTGTGCCCATGTCGCCAATGCGCCGGCGACGGCCGAGGCGGCGCTCGCGGGGGCGCTGGCGAGGCTCGGCGTGGCGGAGGACGCGGCCGAGACCATGCTGCACCGCTTGCTCATGACGCTCGGCGGCTGGGCGCAGCTGGCGCGGCAGCGCGGCTTCGAGGCGGAGCTCATCGGCACCACCGACCCGACGCTCGCCGAGCTGCTGGCGGTGCGGCTGGTCTGGGAGCAGGCGCTGTTCCTGCGCCACGCGGAGGCGATCGGCGCGGCCTGGCGGGATGCGCTGGCGGTGCATGCGACGCCGGTCGAGCCCGCGGCGGATGATGCGATCGACGCCATCCTGCAGGAGGCGGCCGAGCGCGCGGCGCAGCGCGAGATCGGCGCGGCGCTTGGCAATGCGCCGGCCGCCGCGGCGCGCCCCGCGCTGCAGGTCGCCTTCTGCATCGACGTGCGCTCGGAGGTGATCCGCCGCGCGCTCGAATCGCTCGGCCACGGCATCGAGACCAAGGGCTTCGCCGGCTTCTTCGGGCTGCCGCTGGCGCACAAGCCCTTCGCGTCCGATCTCGTCGAGAACCGGCTGCCGGTGCTGCTGCGGCCGAGCCTGCTGTCCTGCGCGGCCGAGCCCGCGCCGGGCGCGGCCGACCAGGCGCGGATCGCGGCCAGGGCGAAGCGGGCCTGGGGGCGGTTCAGCCAGGCCGCGGTGTCGTCCTTCGCCTTCGTGGAATCGGCCGGGCTGCTGCATGCCGGGCGGCTGCTGCAGGGCGCGCTCGGCCGGGTCGCGGCGCCGAAGGCCGAGCCGGCGCCGCGCATCGAGCTGCCGCTGGCCGACCGGATCGCTACCGCCGAGGCGGTGCTGCGGGCGATGTCGCTGACCGCGGGCTTCGCGCCGCTGGTGCTGCTCGCGGGCCATGGCGCGCAGGTGGTGAACAACCCGCATGCGTCCGCGCTGCAGTGCGGCGCCTGCGGCGGCTACCAGGGCGATGTCAGCGCGCGGCTGCTGGCCGCGCTGTTGAACGACCGCGAGGTGCGCGCGGGGCTCGCCGAGCGCGGCATCGCGGTGCCGGCCGATACGCTGTTCCTCGGCGCGCTGCACGACACGACGGCGGATGCGGTGACGGTCTTCGCCGACCAGGCGGCGCCGGCGCATGCGGCGATGGTGAAGCAGGCCGAGGGCTGGCTGGCCGCGGCCGGCGCCCTGGCGCGGGCGGAGCGGGCGAGGCGGCTGCCGCGGGCAGCCTCGGGCGAGGTGGTCGCGGCGCGGGCGCGGGACTGGTCGGAGACCAGGCCGGAATGGGGCCTCGCGGGCTGCCGCGCCTTCATCGCGGCGCCGCGGGCAGTGACGGCGGGGCGGGACCTCGGCGGCCGCGCCTTCCTGCACGATTACGACTGGCGGGCGGATGCGGGGTTCGGGGTGCTCGAGCTGATCCTGACGGCGCCGGTGGTGGTCGCGAGCTGGATCAGCCTGCAGTACTACGGCTCAGTGGTGGCGCCGGAGAGCTTCGGCGGCGGCAACAAGCTGCTGCACAACGTGACCGGCGGCATCGGCGTGGTCGAGGGCAATGGCGGCACGCTGCGCGCCGGGCTGCCCTGGCAATCGGTGCATGACGGGGCGGGGCTGGCGCATGAGCCGCTGCGGCTGAGCGTCTATGTCGCGGCGCCGCGGGAAGCGATCGACGGCATCCTGGCGCGGCACGCGGGGGTGCGGGCGCTGTTCGAGAACCGCTGGCTGCACCTGTTCGTGCTGGGGGAGGGCGGGGAGGCGGTGCGCTGGGAGGGCTGAGCGGCGCGCGGGGTGCGGTTTTCGGGTGTGGACGGCCCGATCGATACAAGGGGTGCATTGTCGAAGACGTGGCGGTTGGTGCGTTTGCGTTCGTGTGTCCGGCCTGATGGCGCGGACAGAGTTGGGGCGGTGCGGGCGGCCCGATGCGGGAATCGGACAAACCCCCAGGCGTCCGGGCGGGAAATTTAGTTGCATAAATTTCGTGGATTCGTGACCGAGGCAAATCCGCGGAACGTCAGGGCATTGGCCGGCCTGCTGTGTGTTTTGATTTAGTAATTTATGGCTTGAGGCGGGATTCTGGCGCGAAATTGCCATCCGCGGGGCGCGCGGGGCGACCGTGGTCCGGCCTCTTGTTTCGTCGCGTGATCCACGCCTCCGGGCGGTTCGGTGCATGCGCCGAACCCCTGCGGCGATCACGCTGCAGCCTTTTGTTCTGTCGCGTGATTCACGCCTCCGGGCGGTTCGGCGCATGCGCCGAACCCCTGCGGCGATCACGCTCCGGGGCGGGTAATCCGGTGATCGAGGGCGGATGCAGCTGTCAAGGAGCGCGGGGGCCAGGGCGGCCCCGTGCGAACATGCTGGCACCGAAGGATTGGCCGAAGATGAATCGGCGGGCGCGGCCAGGGCGGCGCCCGGTTGGTCCGTGCGCTCGCGGGCCGAGCATCGAGGCCGTCCAGGAACCCGTCGCGACCGCATCTCGAAACACGGCAGGCGGCCCGCCTCCGCCGCCCGCCGCGTCCACGGGGTGCAAACCGGCGCCCTGGTCGGAAACCGCCCGCCCCCCCGGCGCTACTCCGCGCTGATCCCCGCCGTCCGGATCACCTGCTCCCAGCGCCTGAGGTCGCGCGCCAGCACCGCCGCGAACGCCTCCGGCGTGCCGCCCACCGGCGTCATCCCCTGGCCGCGCAACTGCGCGATCGTCGCCGGCTCGGCCAGCCAGGCATTCAGCGCCGCGTTGATCCGCCCGACCAGCGTCGGCGGTAGCCCGGCCGGGCCGAGCAGCCCGAACCAGAGATCGACCTCGGCGCCGGCGAAGCCGGCCTCGGCCATGGTCGGCACCTCCGGCGCCGCCGCCGAGCGCTGCGGGCTGCCGATCGCCAGCAGCCGGATCTGGCCCTGCTCGGCCAGCGGCCGCGCCACGTGCACCGGCAGCACCTGCGCCGCGACCCGCTTGCCGATCAGGTCCTGCAGCGCCGGCGCCGCGCCCCGATATGGCACGTGGTTCAGATCGACCCTCGCCACCTGGCCGAACAGCGCCATGCCGAGATGGTGCGGCGTGCCGACGCCCGGGCTCGCATAGTCGAGGCTCCGGGTCCGTGCGAGGGCCGCGAACTCGGCCGCCGTGCGGGCCGGCACATCGGGGTTCACCGCCAGCACCATGTCGCCGTAGCTGAGCCGGATGATCGGCGTGAACCCGGCGATCGGGTCATAGGGCACCTGCTTGAACAGGCTGGGGTTCATCACGAAGGTATTGGCCTGCATCAGCAGGGTGCGGCCATCCGGCGCCGCCCGCGCCACCGCCTGGGTGCCGATATTCCCCGAGGCGCCCGGCCGGTTCTCCACCACCACCGGCTGGTTCAGCGCTGCCTGCAGCGGCGGCGCGATCAGCCGGGCCAGGATGTCGGGCCCGCCGCCCGGCGTATAGGGCACCATCAGGTTCACCGGCCCGTCCGGCATCGGCTGGGCCTGCGCACCGCCCGCTGCTATGGCGCCCGCCAGCCCGAGAACCCCGCGTCGATCCAGCATGTCGTCATCTCCCCGGCTTGCCGCCTCCCTAGGGAGCGACGGCGCGAGCGTCAAACCGCCAGGCTTCGAGATCTTCCTGCAGACCGTGCCGGGCCTGGAGCCGGTGCTGCTCGAGGAGGTCCGCGGCAAGGGCTTCCGCCAGCCGAAGGCGGTGCCGGGTGGCGTCGTGCTGCAGGGCGGCTGGCCGGAGGTATGGCGGGCCAATCTCTGGCTGCGCGGCGCGGGCCGCGTGCTGGCGAGGCTGGACAGCTTCGCCGTCAGCCACCTGGCGCAGCTCGACGCCCGCGCGAGGCGCGTGAACTGGGGCGCCGTACTGCGGCCCGACATGCCGTCCCGTGTCGAGGCGCATTGCAGCGCCTCGCGGCTCTACCATAGCGGTGCGGTTGCCGAGCGCATCGCGCGCGCCATCCGCGAGACCATTGGTGCGCCCGAGGCCGAAGACGGCGTGCTGGTGCAGGCCCGCCTCGAGCGCGACCTCTGCACCATCAGCCTGGATACCTCCGGCGAGCCGCTGCACAAGCGCGGCTACAAGCAGGCGGTGAATCCGGCGCCGCTGCGCGAGACCATGGCCTCGCTGTTCCTCATGCAATGTGGTTTCACGGGCAACGAGCCGGTGTTCGACCCGATGTGCGGCGCCGGCACCTTCGTGATCGAGGCGGCCGAGATCGCCGCCCGGCTCAACCCCGGCCGCAACCGGAGCTTCGCGTTCGAGCGCCTGGCGAGCTTCGACGCCGAGGCCTGGGCGCAGATGCGGGGCGTCGCCAGCCAGCGCGCGCCCACCGCGCGCTGCTTCGGCTGCGACCGCGATGCCGGTGCGATCGCGATGAGCCAGGCCAATGCCGCGCGTGCCGGCGTCGCGGATGGCGTCGAATTCCACCAGGCGCCGATCAGCGACGCCACGCCACCGGAAGGCCCGCCTGGCCTCGTCATGGTGAACCCACCCTATGGCACGCGGCTCGGTGAGGGCCGCGACCCCGCGCCGCTCTACCGCGCGCTCGGCCAGGTGCTGCGCAGCCGCTTCGCCGGCTGGCGTGTCGGGCTGGTGACCAGCGAGGCGCGGCTGGCGCATCTGACCACGCTGCCCTTCCTGTCGCCTGGCCCGCCGGTGCCGCATGGCGGGCTGCGCGTGACGCTCTGGCGCACCGCGCCGCTGCCGTCAGTCGGCTGACAGGTTCATCTTCTTCAGCACCGGCGCCCAGCGCGCCGCCTCGGCCGCGAGGAAGCTGGCGTATTCCTCCGGCCCGGTGCCGCGGGCGAACTGGCCTTCGGAGAGCAGCCGCTCGCGCAGCGATGCGTCGGCCAGCGCCGTGGACGCCGCCTGCGCCAGCCGCGCGATCACCGGCTGCGGCGTGCGCGCCGGGGCGCAGAGGCCGAAATAGGTTTGCGCCACGGTGCCCGGCACCACCTCGTCGAAGGTCGGGATATCCGGCGTCTGCGGCATGCGGCGATCGCCGGTCCAGGCGAGGATGCGCGCCTGGCCCTCGCGGTGCGGCGTCAGCGCATTGGCGCCGCCCACCACGATCAGGTCGAGCGTGCCGGCCAGCAGGTCGGCCAGCTGCTGAGCATCGCCGCGATAGGTCACGTCCTGCATGCGGATGCCGAGCGCATCGGCGACCAGCACGGTGGCGATGTTGTTGAAGGAGCCCGGCCCGTTGCTGCCGTAGTTCAGCCGGCCGGGATTGGCCTTGGCCAGCGCGACGAACTCCGGGATCGTCCGCGGCAGGCTGTTCTTCAGCACGAAGGCGAAGGGCAGGGTCGAGAGCAGCGAGATCGGCGCGAAATCCGACAGCTTGTAGGACAGCCCCTTCACCAGCAGCGGGTTGAGCGTCAGCGTGGTGCCGCTGTTGACCAGCAGCGTATGGCCATCGGGTGCCGCGCGCGCCACCGCCTCGGCGCCGATAATGGTCTGCGATCCCCCGCGATTCTCGACCTGGACGGTCTGGCCGAGCACCCCGGCCATCTTCTCGGCGAGCAGCCGGCCCATGACATCGGTCGAGCCGCCGGGCGGGAAGGGCACGACCAGCGTGATCGGCCGCGCCTGGGCCAGCGCCGGCATCGCCAGCGTGGTCGCGAGCACGGCACGGCGGCCGATGGGTCCCAGCATGACTATTCCTCCCGGTGTCTTGGCGCGAAGCTGCCACGCCCATGCCGCCGCAGGGAAGGGGACGCTTGACGCCGCGCGGGCCGCGCCCTCCCATGGCGCACAAGCCCTGGGAGGGGACCATTTCGGAGCATATCAGGGTCTCGGTCGCCGACGGCGTCTGCGCCGTGACCATCGCGCGGCCCGAGAAGAAGAACAGCCTGACCCAGGAGATGTACGAGGGTCTCGCCGCCGCGATCGAGCGCACCCGCGAGGATGATGCGATCCGCTGCCTGCTGATCACCGGCGCGGGCGAGAGCTTCTGCGCCGGCAATGACATCGGCGATTTCCGCAAGCCGCGCGCGGCCGAGGTGCCCGGCCAGCGCACGGCGAGCCACCGCTTCTACTTCAACCTCGCCGATTGCGAGAAGCCGGTGGTCGCCGCCGTGCCGGGCCTCGCCATCGGCATCGGCTGCACCATGCTGCTGCATGCCGATATCGTCTATGCCGCGCCAGAGGCGCGCTTTCGGCTGCCCTTCGTCGATCTCGGCCTGGTGCCGGAGCTCGGTGCCTCGATGCTGGTGCCCTGGCTGGCCGGCAAGCACCGCGCGGCGGAGCTGATCCTGCTCGGCGATTTCTTCGATGCCGCGACCGCCGAGCGGATCGGCTTCGTCAACCGCATCGTGCCGCGGGCGGAGCTGCACGCGACGGCGCTGGCCACCGCGCAACGCCTCGCCGCCAAGCCGCAGGAAGCGCTGCGGCTGACCAAGAAGCTGCTCCGTCCCGAGATGGGCCCGCTGCATGCGCGGATGGAGGAGGAGCGCGCGCTGCTCGCCGAGCGCCTGCGCTCCCCCGAGACCCAGGCCATCATGGCCAATGTCCTGAAACCCAAGGCCTGAGGAACCCCGCGGATGTCCCTGCTCGACCTGATGAAGGGCCGCCTCTCGCTGCCCGTGATCGCCTCGCCGCTCTTCATCATCTCGGTGCCCGACCTCGTCGTCGCGCAATGCACCAACGGCATCATCGGCTCCATGCCCTCGCTCAATGCCCGGCCGGCCGAGCAGTTCGAGGAATGGGTGATCGAGATCAAGGAAAGGCTGGCGGCGCATGACGCCCGCCACCCCGACCGGCCCGCGGCGCCGTTTGCGATCAACCTGATCGTGCACAAGACCAATGACCGGCTCGAGCACGACCTCGCCGTCGTCGTGAAGCACAAGGTGCCGCTGATCATCACCTCGCTCGGCGCCCGGCCGGAGGTGA
>Ga0114976_10002414_pt1 | contig 11750 bp, 7 predicted proteins | sample S_130805_EF_Meta_FD_87319 | JGI IMG/M metagenome (GOLD analysis project Ga0114976, IMG submission 87319) | Freshwater microbial communities from Lake Simoncouche, Canada to study carbon cycling - S_130805_EF_MetaG | ecosystem: Environmental > Aquatic > Freshwater > Lake | place: Lake...
ATACCTTTGCGGCGGGCCTCGCAGGCGAGTTCCCAGGCTTTCTTCTCGCCATGCTTCGCAGCGGAGAAGGCAGCCGTTTTGCGCACGCCGGGCTCTGGGTTCCACTCCGCCGTAGCGAAGATGAATTCATAGGTCTTCTTGCCCTTTTTGACCCGCCGGGTGAGCCAGCGGACGCCAACCACACCAGATGAATTGCGAGCGGAGGGGTTGACCGCGCGTGTCGACGGGGCCTTCTGCGCATACTTGGGTGCCATTTCATCCCGATGCAGGCGTGCGGCCTGCAAGGCCTTGCGCTGGCCGCCGTGCTTGCTGTCGCCAAAGTAAGCTTGGTAACTCTTGCCGGCACGGACGAAGCGCACCAGCCAGCCGCCGGATTTCAGCTTCCCGTTTTCGCCGAAAGTCTCCGCACGGGAGATATTTTTGTTTTGATTTGGCTTGGCCATCAGGGGGTCTGTTCGGGTCATTAGGCCTTCTTTTCGTCCACCACTTCGGCGTCCACCACATTGCCTTTTGGTGCGCTTGATTCAGAGGCGGTGCTGCTGGTGCTGGACGCTCCATCATCGGTGGAGGCGGTAGCTCCCGCTGCGGCAGCGGCCTGGTAGGCGGCGGCGAAAAGCTTCTCCAGCTCTTCGGTGCCGTTCTTCATGCCTTCGTAGTCTTCGGATTCGATCGCTTTCTTCAGGCTGGCGACCTTGTCATTGAGCGGGGCGACCTGCTCGGCAGGGATCTTGCCTTCCATCTCCTTGATCTGCTTCTCGATTTCGTGGGCGAGACCTTCCGCTTTGTTCTTGGTTTCGACCTGCTCCTTGCGCTGCTTGTCTTCTTCAGCGTGGGCTTCGGCGTCGCGCTTGGCTTTCTCGATCTCGTCCTGGGTCAGACCGGAGCTGCCAGCAATGCTGATCTTCTGCTCCTTGCCGCTGACCTTTTCCTTGGCGGAGACGTTGAGGATGCCGTTGGCGTCGATGTCGAAGGTGACCTCGATCTGTGGCATCCCGCGCGGGGCTGGTGGAATGCCGTCCAGCTTGAAGGTGCCCAGGGTCTTGTTGTCACGAGCCATGGGGCGCTCGCCTTGGAGCACGACGATTTCCACGCCGGGCTGATTGTCGCTGTAGGTGGAGAAAACTTGGCTGTGCTTCTTGGGAATGGTGGTGTTGCGCGGAATCATCGGGGTGGCGATGCCGCCCGCCGTCTCGATCGCCAGCGTCAAGGGCGTCACGTCGAGCAGGAGTACGTCCTTGACATCGCCTTTCAACACGCCGCCTTGGATGGAGGCACCGATGGCCACCACTTCGTCAGGATTCACGCCCTGATGCGGGTCCTTGCCTGCGAGTTTCTTCGCCGTCTCAACGACCTTCGGCATGCGAGTCATGCCGCCGACGAGGACAAGTTCGTCGACTTGGGCTGCGCTGAGCTTGGCTTCAGCAAAGCAATCCTTCACCGGCTTCATCGTGCGCTCGAAGAGATCATCGCAGATCTGCTCCATCTTCGCACGGCTCAGGGTCTTCATAATGTGCTTCGGCCCGGAGGCGTCGGCCGTGATGAAGGGCAGGTTCAAATCATAGCTCTGGCTGGAGCTGAGGGCGATCTTGGCCTTCTCAGCTTCTTCCTTGATGCGTTGGAGCGCATCGGGCTGCTTGCTGAGGTCAATGCCGTTCTCGGTTTTGAACTCGCTCATGATCCAGTCAATGATCTTGCGGTCCCAGTCGTCGCCGCCCAGGTGCGTGTCGCCATCGGTCGCGAGCACTTCAAACACACCATCGCCGATTTCCAGCACGGAGATGTCGAAGGTGCCGCCGCCGAGGTCATACACTGCGACTTTTTCATCCGACTTGCTGTCCAACCCATAAGCGAGGGCGGCGGCGGTCGGCTCATTGATGATGCGGCGCACGTTCAGTCCTGCGATCTCGCCAGCCGCTTTTGTAGCGTTGCGCTGGCTGTCATTGAAATAAGCGGGCACCGTGATGACGGCCTCGGTGATCTTTTCGCCGAGACGGGCTTCAGCATCAGCCTTCAGCTTGGCCAAAATCATGGCGCTGACTTCCTGCGGGCTGTAGGTCCTTGTTTCGCCGCCGACTTCCACCTGCACATGCGCGTCGCCATTGGCGGCGGCGACCACTTTGTAGGGTGTGTTTTTGTCCACTGCGCTCAGCTCTGCGAACTTGCGACCCATCAGACGCTTCACGGAGAAGACGGTGTTCGTTGGGTTGGTGACAGCTTGACGCTTGGCAGCTTGGCCCACGAGACGTTCGCCGCTTTTGGTGAATGCGACGACGGAAGGCGTGGTGCGCGCGCCTTCGGAGTTTTCCAGCACCATCGGTTTGCCGGCGTCCAGGACGGCCATGCAGGAATTGGTGGTGCCGAGGTCAATGCCAAGGATTTTGCTCATAAATTAAAGGGGAAAGGTTGACCATTTACAAGGGCACAGAGCGTGCCAGCGAGCCCTAAAGACGCTGGAAGCCTTATTGCAGGGACTTTCCAGCGTGCATGGCCGGACGATGGTTGGCGTGCGGTGTGTCCGTTTTAAGCGCCATTGTGGCGCTACTGGGCGCGAGAAGGTGCCGGGATGGCGCGGAGTAACCTAGGGAGTGGCGGTTGCAAACCGCCGCGTCTTGGCTGCTAGGGCGCGCCGAGCACCACGCGCCCTGACAGCAGGGCCGAAGTCGTGGGATTCGGAAGCTCAGGCAGTTGGAATTGACCGATGCCTTGGTTCACATGTGGCAGCAGCACGCCGAGGAAGGTGACCTTGCGCACGTTCGCGGGCACCGCGTCGGGGATCGTGAACCCACCGCTGAAGGTGCCCAGGGTGAGGTCGATGTTCAAGGTCACGGCGTTGGGATTGGCCAACGAAATGGCGGGCAGGTTGGTCGCGGGCAAGGAGAGAGCCTGTGTAATCGCCGAGGTCAGGCCGCCCATGGTGAATTCAAGTTCCGCAGGGCTGGTCGTAAGACCGAGAACGTTCTTTGGAGCTGTGGGCTTCTTGTATATAGTACCATCGGCTTCCAGGCTGTGCAAGGCAAAGCCGGTCTTGTAGCTTCGCGAGGTGCTGTTGCCGGGCTTGTTGAGCTTCAGCCAGTCGAAGCTTTGCTCAGTGATGACTTGGGCGCCGCTGATGGTGAGCCAGCCCTGCGCCGAGCCACTGCCTGCGGCGTAAAGCGATTGGTGCAAAGGCACGGTGCCATCGCTGGCGAGACCGCTCACGACGGTGAAAACCACGCCGTTAGCATTGTTATCACCCAGGCGGCCAACCCATGTGGCGGTGCCATTCGCCACAACGGTCAGGCTGCCAAAACCACTGCCCTGGGGCAGGGCTGGATCGGTGCTGTCGGCCAAGGTGGAGCTGAAGCCGAGGTTGTAGCGACCTTGCGTCGCCAGCAGGACGGGGACCGCTCGCTTGGCTGAGACGGCAGCACCGCTGACACCGCCCGTGATGACCCCGGTTGCTTCGGTAAGCGTGAAGCTGGCCGTGATGGCGGGTGTGCCGTTGATGGCGGTCGGGGTAATGGTGCGCGTTGTATTGGGTAGGTCGCTGAGCTTGGAGAGGAAGCTGTAGCTGCGGCCTTGGTGAATGATGCTACCAGTCACCGCGCCAGTGCTGCTGATCGTGAGGCTGACGCGGCCGCCGAGTTGATCGTTGCTGGCAGCGCGGGCGATCAGGCCCTGGAAGCTGCCCACCGTCTCTAGCTCCGGCGCATACACGGTGACCGGCACCGGCAGGGGCGCGCTCGTCCCCGCCGCATTGCTGGCGGTGAAGATGATGTTGTAAGTGCCGTCATTGATCGGACGGCCTGTGAGCTTCCCATTGGTCTTGTTGATTGCGATCCCCTCGGGCAAGTTCGCGGCAAAGTAACTCGTTGCTCCCGGTGCATTCACTTCTTGGCCTATCACCAGGAATCCATTCGTCGTCCACGGTCCCAACGTCGGCGGCGTGATCACCGGCCGCATCAAGACTGAGACCGCGAAGGTGCCGCTGTTCTTGGGTGCCAGCGCCCCCATGGTGACCACGCATTTATAGGCACCATCATCGGCATTCGTGGCCTGGGTGATCACGAGCTTGGCCGTGGTGGCACCGCTGATCCGGGAATCGTTTGCCACATCCACACTGTCTTTTTGCCACTGAAAGCTCAGGGCTCCGGCGGGGGCTGCATTGGCAAGCGTTAGCGTGATTGTCGCACCCTGATTGGCGGCGACAGTCGTGTTGGCCACGCCGATCACGCCTAGCTTGGCGGCATCCGACAGCACCGTGTCGGGTGCCTTGGTCACCCGCACGGCATAGGAGCCTCCGTGGGTGAGGGCGACCTTAGGAATGGTGTAGGTCGCCTGCGGGCCGAGGGCTGTCCCCGCACTGTTCTTCAGCCAGGCGTTGGTCACGGGCGTGCCCGAAAGCGTGCCCGAGGATTGCACGTTAAAGCTGGCTGCGTCGCCAATGCCGACCAACAGGTCATCCGGTTGATCCAGGATTTTCGGGTGCGGACCTGTGCGGAATGTGAAGTCACCGCCCTCCGCCGTGCCACCACCATTGGTGGCGACGATGCGGTAATGATAATCCGTGTCCGGCAGCAGGCCCGTCGCCACCGCGCTCCTGGGCACAGCCACGCTGCCGGCCGTCAACGCACCCGCAGTGAGTGGCACCTTGCTGCCGTAGTTCGGGTTGGAGGTCGGCCCATATTCAAACCAAACAGTGCCTGCTGTGCCCTGGGTATTCACTGTGCCATTGAGCGTGGCGCTGGTGCCCCGGATGTTGGTGGGAGCGTCGGTGCTCACGATCGCCTTTGGCGGCAGCACGCCGCTCAACTTGAAGATCGTGCCTGCACCATTGGCGCCGCTGGCGGATGTGGTGCCATAGAAATTCCCTTCGTTGTCCTGGACCAAGGCACCGCGAGGGTCGCTTCCTTGGTTGATCGCGCCATTGCCGGTGAACTCGATCAGCGTTGTGAACGCCCCAGCGCTGCTGACCCTGAAAAGGGTGCCACGGTCGCTGGTGCCGCCCTTGCGCGTGACACCGTAGAACAGCCCATCGGTGCCTTGAACCAGGGGGGTGTCGCAGACCGAACCTTTGGCGGCACCACTGGTGCCAGTAAAGCTGACCAATAGCGTGGCGGAACTGGAGCCCGGGGTGGTCTTATAGATACCGCCAAACCCATTCTTGCCGCCAGCAGTCGCTGTGCCGTAGAGGGTGCCGTCGCGCCCTTGCACAAGAGGTGAGCGGGGAGTTTTCGGAGCGGTGGAAGGGGTGCTGGGACTTCCGAAGTCACCTAGTGTGGTGATCACGCCCGCGGCGGTCATTTTGAACAACGTCCCGCTGTTGCCGAATGCCCCACCCGCCTCAGTCACACCGTAAAGCAAGCCATCCTTCCCGGGCGTGAGGCCGAGAGGCTTGGCACCACGCTTTTCACCCGTCGTCGTGCCAGTAAACTCCACCAATGTGATGGGCGTGCTACCAGGTGTCCTGGCCACTTTGAAAATGGTGCCATTCCCGTTCAACCCTCCCGCCGATGCGGTGCCGTAGAGGAAACCATCCGCACCTTCAATAAGCCTCTCATTGGGTGCCGAGCCAATGCTGGACTCCGTCGCCGTGCGAAAGGTATAAACGGTGTTGAGCGTTCCATTGGCCAACATCTGGAAGACGGTGCCTTTGCCATCGGTGCCCCCAGCTGAGGTGGTGCCATAGAACGTGTCGTCGCTGGCCAGCAGCAAACCAGAGGTCGGAGCCCTGCCGTTCGACGCGTTGGCGAACTCGACGAGACCGGTGAACAACAAAGTGGTAGGGTTGAATTGGTAAACGGAGCCATGGGTTGTGCCGCCCGTTTCCGTGGTTCCCCACAGCAATCCGGTAGCTAGCACCAACGCCCCGCGAGGTGTCTTGCCTTTGTTGGGCGCACTGGCATCTGAAAAATCCGCCAGTGTGGTGAGAGTTGGTGTGGCGGCGTGAGTGATTGCACTGAGGCACAACACGAGGACGAGTCCGATGCGGATCATAGCGAAATAAGTTTTTCCTAGAAGGGCCATTCATTGTGCCCTGCACTGCTGCGAAAAGCCATCACGAATCCTGTCAGGCTCGCATTCTCCTCCGATCAGGGCAGCGATGCCGCATCGATCTGGCTGATACGCGCCTTGTTTTCTGCGTCAAAGACCACCGTGAAACGGGTTACCGCCGAGCCACTGGTGCGGGTGTTACGAGCACTGTTGTGCGCATCAAAGCTGCTGCGCACAACGACGACCACGGTGGCATCGTTGGGCGTGGGCGCGTCATCGACTTTGATGAACACTACCTTCTCGTGCCATGTGGGCCATTCAGCCTGACGAGCGGTCAGGCTGGCCTTCACAGCAGTAGCGGATTGCTCGCCCTTGCCCACGACCAGCAAAGGATCGCTGAACACCGATGCGATCTCGTCGATCTTCTCGGCGGTGAAGCCCTCGTCGCGATTGCCCGCTAGCACGCACGCCTCAACCAGTGCGATCGCTTGCTCATCGCGCACTGTGTGCACACCGGGTGGTGTCGCCGACGCTGCTTCGCCGGTTGGCACCTTTGGAGGCGTGATCGGAATCGCTTTCGGCGTGGGCTGGAGCTGCGCGGGGAGCAGGGGGTGGCCCAATTGATCGCGCAGGCGTTCCTGCTGGTCGCGCTTCAAAAACACCCACCAGCCCAGGCAGGCAAGAGCGACGGCGATGGTGGCGAGAGCCGCCGTCCGCCACTCGGAACTCGACTCCTGAAGCTGGCGAAACTGGTTGCCCTCATCCAGGAGCGGGGGCTTCTCATTAGGATCGCTCAGGATGGCCTGCTGAGCGTGCAGGGCCTGCAAAATTTGCTTCCAAGCTTCCAGATCAGAGAGGCGATGCGCGGCAATCGTCGGGATACCTGCCAGCAGGGGCTGGTCCTCGGGTGACAAATTCAACGCCTCGGCGAGCACGATCACAGTCGGCACTCGCATAGCCCGTGCCACGCGCAGGAGTTCCAAGCGGTCGCCTTCGTCCTCGTCAGCACGCGATAGGCATATCAGCAGCGCCCGGCAGTCCGTCAGCACGCCTGAGTCCGCGACCGTCACGCCCATGGTTCGCAGGCGCAATGGCCACCGGCCCGCCAGAGGATGGTCGGACCGCGCACTGATCAGAATATCCACAGGTTCCGATGCCATCGAACGTGCTGGTGCAAGAGGAGGCTCAGTTTAAAGGGCCCCAACCGCCTTCGTAGCATTCTTTGGCTAGGGCTGGCAAGCAAAGTATCAGCCGATGCTACACTCCGCCACCGAGTGCGGCCTTTTCGACAAGAGTGTGATAGCGACGCCCAAGATTGACTCGGCAAAGTGGGTTTTTTGAATCGAGCTCAGACCAAAATCCTGTGGATTGGCTCAAAAACATCAAACTTTACCTTGTCATTCAGCCGTTCGGTGGGATTATCAGCTCCTAAACAGCAATTTTCAATCCACGACTTTATGGCCACGGAAAAAATGGACGGCGCTCAGGCGCTTATCAAGACACTTGATGCCCTCGGCATTGAGTATGTGTTCGGTTACTCCGGCGGCGCTGCGCTGCCGTTGTTCGATGCTCTCGAAACCATCCAGACGAACATGAAGTTCGTCCTCGTCCGCCACGAGCAGGGCGCGGTGCACATGGCTGACGGCTATGCGCGTGCCACGGGCAAGCCCGCCTGCGTGCTGGTGACCTCCGGCCCTGGCGCGGGCAACACCATTACTGGCCTGATGACGGCCATGATGGACAGCGTGCCAATGGTGGTGCTCTGCGGTCAGACCGTTTCCTGGATGCTGGGCAAGGACGCCTTCCAGGAAGCCGACATCTGGAACATCACGGCCCCGGTCGTGAAGCACAATTACTTGGTGAAGAACACCAACGACCTGCCGCGCATTGGTCGCGAGGCCTATCACATCGCCACGACAGGTCGCCCAGGTCCGGTGCTGATCGATATTCCGAAGGACATCAGCCAGGGTGCCTTCACTGGCGTCATGGACGAGCCGATGGACCTGCCCGGCTATCACCCCGAAGAAGCGCTGAGCATCGACAAGACCAAGATTCACGAAGCCGTAAAGCTGATCATGGGCGCTAAGCGTCCACTGATCCTCGCTGGTCAAGGCGCGATGATTGCCCGTGCTGACAAGGAACTGATGGAACTGGCCACCCGCCTGGGTTGCCCTGTGACCAGCACTTTGCTCGGCAAGGGCGTGTTCCCTGAAACGCACCCGCTGGCGCTTGGCATGTTGGGCATGCATGGCACCGCCTACGCCAACAAGGCGGTGTGTGAGTGCGATGTGCTGATCAATATCGGCAGCCGCTTCGATGACCGGATCATCGGGAAACCCTCCATGTTCTGCAAGAATGCGAAGATCATCCACATCGACCTCGACAGGGCCGAGCATGGCAAAATGATCCGCCCAGATGTCTCCATCGTGGGTGACGCGAAGGCCGCGCTGAAGGAACTGCTGCCACACATCGAGAAGCTCGAGACCAACGACTGGCTCGCCCATCTTGACGGCTACAAGAAGAAATTCCCCCTGGGCTACAAGAAGCAGGGTGGCCTGCGCATGCAGCAGGTGATCGATGAGTTCTACCAACTCACCCAGGGCAAGGCCATCATCACCACCGACGTGGGCCAGCATCAGATGTGGGCCGCGCAGTTCTACAAGAATGACGCGAGCTATCACTGGGTCAGCTCCGGCGGCGCAGGCACCATGGGCTTCGGATTCCCTGCTGCCATCGGCGCGCAGCTCGGCTGCCCAGACAAGATCGTGTGCAGCATCTCCGGCGACGGTGGCTTCCAGATGACGTTGTTTGAACTCGCCACCGCCGCGATCCTGAAGCTGCCAATCAAGATCATGGTCTTGAACAACAGCTACCTCGGCATGGTGCGCCAGTGGCAGGAACTCTTCTTCGACAACCGCGAAAGTGGCGTCGATCTCGTCGGCAACCCGGACTTCGTGAAACTCGCCGCCTCGTATGGCATCAAGGGCTTCCACATCAGCCGCCCCGCCGATGTGGGTCGCATCCTCCAGCAAGCGCTCGACTACAACGATGGCCCTTGCCTGATCGAAGCCGAGTGCATCAAGTATGAAAACGTGTTCCCGATGATCCCTGCCGGTGCTGCGCTGGAAGACATGATCACCGAAGCGCCGAAGCATAAGATGGAAAAGCCCGCCGGTTCCACGTAGCCGCGTGTCCGCCCTTGCTTCCCAACCTCAGACCTTTTTCGAATCCATGTCCAATCGTCAGCCACCACCCTCAGTAGATATCAAACCGGCTCCCAAGCCCGATATCCTCAACACCCACACGCTCTCGGTCTTCGTGAGCAACAAGCCCGGCGTGCTCGGCCGCATCTGCGCCGTGTTTTCCCGCCGTGGATACAACATCGACTCGCTTGTCGTCAGCCAGGGTCGCGACGCGCGCTTCAGCCGCATGACCATCGGTATCAGCGGTGACCCTGCTGGCCTTGAGCAGATCATCCTGCAAGTGAACAAGCTCATCGACGTGATGCATTGCCACGAGCACAGCGACCGCGATTCCGTCGTGAAGGAAATGATCCTGGTCAAGCTGAAGACCGGTGCCGAAGACCGCACTGAGATCCTGCAAATCGTCGAGCACTACACCGGCAAGGCCGTAGACCTGCAAGAAGAGAGCCTGATCGTCATGCTATATGGCAACAGCGACAAAATCGACGCCGCCGTCCGCATGCTGAGCAAGTTCGAGATCATCGAAACCGTCCGCACCGGCAAGGTCGTCATCGCACGAGGAACGGCGGAGACGTAGAATTTTGGCACGAAGGAGCGGAGCCGCAACCAGAGCGCGACTACCGCATCCAGCGCGGTTCCGAGATGGTGCCGCGCCCGCTCACCACGCTGCGGCGTTTGTCCGTGGTCAGGTCATGCACCCAGAGCTGGCCATTCTGCACGTAGGCAAGGCTGCGGCCATCGGGGCTGAAGGAAGGATGCTGCGCGCCGCCTTTCTGCACGATACGTGACGGGCCTTCAGGATACGACTTGACCGCCACGGCATAATCCGCGCCGCTGCGCGTCGTCAAGGCAATCTGCTTGCCATCCGGCGACCACTCGGGGTCGGTGGCAAACCGATGGCCGCAGGGCCAACGCTGAGCACTGGTTTCACTGCCGATGTCGACCAAGAAGAGCTGAGGCCCATCGCCCTCGTTCGAGCTGAAGACGATTTTCTCGCCGTCCGGGTGCCAGGACGGGCTGCACGGCGTGCCGACGCTCTCGGTCACGCACACCGCGTTGCTGCTGGGCAGGTCGAGCACGAAGATTTCAGGATTGCCGATGAAGCTCATGGTCAGTGCAACGCTGCGTCCATCTGGTGCAAAGGCTGCGCCGCTATTCTGCCCTGGCGTGCTGGCCACCTGCCGCTCCATGCCCGCGCCCATGTCCACCAGCACCACGCACGGGAAGCCGGTGCCGTAGCCTGTGAAGGCCAGAAAGTCGGGGCTCAAAGCCGGCGAGACGGCCCCATGCGGATGACGCGTGACCTGCTGCACATTGCCGCCATCGGCATCGCAGACATAAATTTGTTTGGTGCCCGAGACATCGCTCACAAAGGCAATCTGGCTGCTGGCCAAGCCTTGTCGCCCCGTAACGGCGAACAGCACATCATCGGTCAGCGCCTTCACATTGTCGGTCAGGCCAGGGGCGGCATACGTGCGCTCGAAGATCAGCTTCCCGGCGCGATCGTGCAGCTTCACGTTCAGGCGACCGCCCACGGAATCGCCGGAGAGTGTGAAGCGCGCTGATTTGTCCAGCACTTGCACCTCGCCAGAGGCGGTCAGTTGTGCAGTCAGCGCCTTCGCCGCCGAGGCACCCGTGGAGCCGGTGAGCTCCGTCATCTGCACGGTGTGGGCATTTTCCAGGTCACGGTTGGTGCGGCTCGGCCCGGTGGGTTTCGCTTGCCAAAGCCTGTCCCACCAGCCCCCACCGTGCACAGGCCCAGTGGTCATGGTCAGGCTGGCGACCATGCAGAGCAGGAAAGGTAGGTGGCTACTCGACATGAAAATGGATTTGCACTACGTAACGTTCACCCGGATAGACCGGCGGCAGCGCGCGGTCAATCTTGTGCAGCTTGTTGGCTGCTTTCTGCACAGAGCTGTCCAGTGCCTCGCTGCCAGAGCTGTGCAAGACCTTGAAACTGACCACGCGGCCGTCCCTATTGATGGCGACCTGAAGCTTCGCCAACCGCTGGTCGGGGCTCAGCTTCGTCGCATCCGGCGGTAGCCAGTTTTTCTTGAAGCCGTCAATGATGGCGCTGTCGATCTCGTCGAACCGCAGCCCCTTGGCCGCGCCGTCAGCGCCGACGCCCTGGGCATCCAGCACCGCAAGGTCCAGCAAACTCGCCGGCTGCGGCTTCAGCTCCGGCGACGCGTCCTCATGGGTCACGGTGATGTTGGCGGACTGCGGCCTTGTCGGCGTGGGTGCGGTAGTTTCAGCCTTGGGCGGTGCGCCAGGCTGCGGCTCTGGCTTGACCGCCGGCTTGGGGCTTGGCGGTGATAGTGGCTGTTCCGCCGCGCTGGGCGCTTTTGCCATCATTGCCAAGGCTTGCTCAGGTGTGACCGCGACAGCCTTGGGTAGGTCGGCCTCCGAAGGGGCTGCGGGCAAGCTTTCATTCGGATCCGTGGCCGTCTCGGGGCTGCCCTGTGCCGAAGCCGCAAAATCTCCCGGCGACATCCACACCAAATCCGCTCCTGGTGAAGCCTGCATCTCTGTCGGCTGTTGAGTCACCCACCACCAAAGGCCCACCCCTACCAA
>Ga0114976_10002416_pt1 | contig 11741 bp, 14 predicted proteins | sample S_130805_EF_Meta_FD_87319 | JGI IMG/M metagenome (GOLD analysis project Ga0114976, IMG submission 87319) | Freshwater microbial communities from Lake Simoncouche, Canada to study carbon cycling - S_130805_EF_MetaG | ecosystem: Environmental > Aquatic > Freshwater > Lake | place: Lake...
GAAATAATATACCACCAGTATAACCAGATGTACCAGAAATAGAAGTATTGAAACTTATACCACCAATTCCACGAACACCATTTATACCACTCGAATTAAAATAACCAGTAGAACCACATCCAGTAACACCAGTTGTTGTTAAATATAGAAGAACATTATCTTCTTTTGCAGATCGGCGAATCTGCATTGCACCACTAAAACCATTTAAATTTATACCAGTACTACCAGCGTACTTATAATCCATATACAATTTAAAAGTAGTTCCTTGTTCTGCATAAATATCATATCTGCTTGCTGGCATAGTAGTTCTCCGTATTTTTATTTATATTTAATTACCACCATCTATTATCACATTTGGCGAAAGTCGTATAGAGTAAGTAGCCCCACTTTTAATTATATCAATATTATCACCTGCGGTTATTCCTATAGCACCGCTCATTCCATTTATAGAAATAACATAGCTGGAAGGTGTTCCAATATTAATCTTGTCCCAAGCAAAACCATTCCATATCCAACTATTGTCGGATATGGAATGGCTGTCTCCTATCGTGGGTGATGATGGAAAAGTCATATAATTATTTATATAACTTTAAATGTGTTTTCTTTTCTTAAACTTTTTATTTTTTAATGTTTCTGAATTTATAGTCGGAGTTTGCATTATGTCAACAGTAGTATGCTTTTGAATATTTTCTAAAACTTTTTTATAAGATTCAAGATTGGTTTGAATTCTTGGAATTTCTGTTTTTGCTATATTATTTTCTTGTAAAAGTTTTACACATGCATCATGATCTACTACTGGATATCCAGCATAAAATGCTGTAGCAGCAATCTCATCTAGAATTGCATATTTATAGATCGCATCTGCGACGAATAAAATATCTTGATATGGGAAAGGAATATCAGCTGCTGCACGGGCAAACAAATATGCCAAAACAGGCATATTGAATTTTTGACGATACACTTGTGCAATATGATATAGCGGTTCAGCGCGACATGGGCGGAAATTATATGCATCTAGGAATGCCTGTTGAATTTCTGGCCATGGTCTTTCCATCATTGCTTTACATAGTGCCATACGATAGATTGAGTAATAAACTTCTTCTGGCCATCCACCCATTTCGGCACGACGAATATACTGCTTTTCTGCCTTTTCCCATTGCTGTGAATCAAAATATGATTGGGCAAGATAGAAATGATATCGTTGATTCTCAGGTTCATCCAACAATGCTTTTTCTAAAGTTTCAGCATCTTTTTTGTATTTATCAATAGGAGCAATACCGACATTTCTTGCACCCATTGTGCGAGCAACTATACGATAATCACCAATGAGTTTATTTGGAACAACATCTTTCTTTTCACAACGAGCATATTCATGAAGAACACCAACATATTCCCACTTAATATCTAACTTAAATACTTGATTTCTCCACCAAGAAAAATCTGGACGACCCATGCGAAGTGCATAGACATCTGCATCCATAGTTTCTTTGTCAAATGGCATAGTACCTTCGACATAATCATCAGCATCTATGACAAAAGCATAATCTGCTTTTCCCTCACATGCACGAAAGGCCTCGGTTCTATTATGTCCGAATCCCTTCCACTCATGTTGAAGAATTTCGCCTGGAATCCCTTTTTCTTCAAAGAAATTTTTGATTATATTTTGAGTGTCATCTGTAGAACCAGTGTCACAGATTACCCAATAATCAAGATACTTATAAACGGTATTTAAACATTCAAGAATGATGTGAGATTCATTCTTCACGATCATGCATAGTGTAATTGTTTTTTTCATTTTTTATTTTACCACCACTTAAATAATAAGGGCCAAGGTCTTAAATTTGTATTCATTCTATCTAAAGGAGTAGGATAATTGGAATTATCTATTTCTTCATTATCGCAAAACTCTCTGTTTATGTAGGATATTTCAAATGCAGCTGGAATCCCATTATGCATCAAACCACAACAATTATTTGCAGCAACATGAAATATTTTATGTGTTTTATTAATTTTATCAAATATATTAATATGGTTTTCCTGTGGAAAATGAAATTCGATAGACATTTGAGTTATTTTTTTAATATTATTTTCTGATAATACACTTAATGCATTGTATTCACTTCCTTCTATATCCATTTTGAATGTTATTTTTTCAAATTTATCAAAAATTGAATTTATATTATTTGCTGTTACATATTCCTTGTGAAAATAAATATTATTTTCTTTGACATTAATATCAACACTCCCATCATAAAGATGTACATCGCCCAAATATTTTTCTTGCAATTGTAATTCACAAGAATAATCACCATCAACACCAAATCCCAATACAGTATTGTTTTTAAATTTTAAATTATCAATAAGTATGTACCCACCATCATAATCTTGGATTCCAAATCTTTTTTTAATATATTTTGTATTTAATTTTTTTGGTGTTAATATCTTTTGTAATTGATTCATGATTGAAACCTATCTCTCATATCCAACTCAGCAGTGCTCATTATATATTGAGATTCAATCTGAGACTTTATCCAAGAATAGGTCTTGATTATTCCATCTCTTAATGATTGAGTGGGTTCCCAACCAACATTTTCACGATATAATTTATTATTGGAATTTCTTCCACGAACCCCTACTGGTCCTGGTATGTTATTTATACTAAGATTCTTATGAGAAATATCAATGACCATTTGTGCCAAATCGTTAATTTTAATCATCTCCTCAGAACCAATATTCACAGGACCAATGAAATCAGATTGCATCAAACGACAAGTTGCTTCAACACACTCATCAATGTATAAGAAAGAACGGGTTTGTTGACCATCTCCCCATACATCAATATGAGTATTATTTGATGCTTCTGCTACCTTTCTGCATAGAGCAGCAGGTGCTTTTTCCTTACCATTACACCACGTTCCCTCTGGTCCAAAAATATTGTGGTAACGAGCAACACGAACATTTAGTCCATGATTTCTTGCAAATGCAAGGAACAAACGCTCGCTGAACAGTTTCTCCCAACCGTATTCGCTATCAGGTGCGGCAGGATATGCCGAATCTTCTGAGCATTTCGGATTGTCCGGGTCTTCTTGATTGTATGCAGGATACATGCACGCCGAAGACGAATAGAAAACCTTACCGACCTTACTAGTCAAACAACGCTCAACTACATTAAGATTAATTAATGCGGAATTGTGCATGATGTTCGCATCATTCTCACCTGTAAAAATATACCCCGCACCACCCATATCAGCAGCGAGTTGATATACTTCATCAAATTTAGTATTAAATGCAGCATCACATACTAATTGATTACGCAAGTCGCCAACAATAAAATCGTCAGCAGGAGATGGAGCAAATTCGGGTCGCTTCAAATCGACAACACGAACCCAATGTCCTTCTTTTTTAAATTTCTTTACAAGATGCGAACCGATAAAACCACCGCCACCAAGTACTAGTATTTTTTTCATATTATTTACCTCAATAAATTAAAACTATATCACTTCCACATCAATATATATACCCTATATTATACCCTTACAAATGTTTTAAACAATGTCTTGTTATCAATAAATCTTTGGTTGAATGGTTCATGTGGTCTTAATAAATTAGAATCAACATGATGATCAAATATTTCACTTCCAAAATCATGAGCCATTATCATATCTCCTGATTTTAGATATTTTGAAAAAACAAATAACTCTTTCGGTTTATCTCCACCATCACAAATAATTAAAGTTTTATATTTTGCTATATTTGATAAAATTATATCTATTGCTTGTTTCGAAAAAATATCAAATTCAAAAGATTTACAAAATAAACAGAGTGTTTCTATTTTTTCAAACCAGTGTCCTGCACCTTCATGTTCTCTATTATACCAATCTTTTTTACTAATATCAAATGTATGAAATAAAAACTTTTCAGATACACATGCCATAGTACCAAGATACACGGATAATCCACCTTTTTGAGAACCAATTTCTACTACATATTGTGGATTTTCATATGTGATATAATCTTCTAATAATTTAAATGCAGAAAAATTTTGTGAAGCTCCTCCTCCTAAAATTCTGGTATTGACTCTTCTTAGACTTTCACAATCTACATTTTGATTGAAGTTTTCTTTTGGGATTGCTGTTCCGTGTTCGTAATTAAAATTCATAATTTATATTTCTTTTCTAGTATTTATGAAGATAGCATCCGCATTTGGACTGGAGTTGACATACGAATAATCAACTACATCAAATAACTCAAATCCCATTTCTTTCATAGAAATAATATCTTCATTTATGTGAGTTTGGCCTTCAAATAATTTGACTGACTTGTTTTTGCTAACGCTTGTTTCTATTTGAATAAACATTGTTTTTTCCAAATATTTTTTCATGCTTTTTACTACACGAATATCCACACCTTCTGCGTCTATTTTTAGATAGTGTATTTTATTTGTTTTAAAATGGTCTATGGTATTTAAAACATTACTCATAGAATTAACCAAAATTGGTTCTACCTTTAAAACTTTTTGAATAGGAGTACCACAATACCATTTTGTATCATATTCTTCTATATTGTGAGTGACTACCTCTGTATTCATTTTAAGAAGAGAACTGCAAGCATCGCAGTCTGCATTAAATGTAAATGGCAAATATGTTGGTTCGTTTACATCATCAACTGCACAATTAAAAGAAATGGTATATTTAGATAAAGAATTATAAGAATTATTCGGTTCTATTCCAACAGAATATAGAGGTTTAAAATTTAGAAATGCATTTATTTTATCTAAAAACATACCCCGATAAACCCCAACATCAATAAAATTTATTATTTCTGGATTTGATTTATGTATATGCTCAAACGCTTTTGCTAAAACAGTATCTATGGTGTTCATTGTTTTTTCCAATCTTTCCATGAAATCCAACCAGCATATGGTCTTCTAGTAGCAGCCCATTCATCATTTGAATATATTTCCATATTAAATAATCGTATTTGACTTGCGGACAATTTGAATAAATTGTCTTTCGCGCATTTGTATATAGAAAACTCACAATTGGGATGTTTAAAATTCTTCCAAGTCTCAAAACAGTTACCATATTTGTCCATTAAGTCACTAGAACCAAAAGCAAACATATCACCATATGGCAAGGAGGGATCGTATGATTCGGGAGCAGCATTGCAAGCAGTATGAATCATTTCATTTTTTAATAAAATTTCATTTTCTGGAATGCCTTCTTTTAATAAAGAATCCATTCTGGCATTAATTACTAAATCATAAACAAAATTATTATCAATTTCATATTGTTTTTTTAAATTATTTACTTTAGATATAGAATATGTCATTGCCGCACAAGACGCAGTTCCCCATATATTTGAAAAATTATCGTAATTTTCAATTACATACGATTTAGGTTGTATTGTATTTGTGATAAAATTTTCTTTTGTCGTGGAATGACATGGAGGAGCGGACAAATGTTTCTGAAACCTAGTTCCCCCATGATCTATATCCCAAGTATGAATAAAAACATCACAATTTAAAGGATCTAAAATATAAAATTTATTAAAAATATAAGAGATTTCTAAACACCGAGAAAGACCAAAAAAACAAAAAGCAGTTTTCATATATTATTCTTAATTTTTAAAATTGTTTGTTCTGTATATAAATTTATATAATCTGTACATATTCCTATACACTCGCTCACATCATCATCATTCAACTCTGGCATCACCGCTATACTGTTTATAATTTTTTGTTTTCCGGGATAAGCCCATATATATTTTTTACTTGTTATTGATACTGTGTCTGTTTCGTGCCAAAAATAATTCCAATTTGTTGATTTTAAAAAATTTAAAGATTCAATATTTTTTGCATGAACCCATAATTTTTTTTGTCTTTTCTGTATCCAATTTTTTGATATTTTATATTGTGGCACATCATGACCTAGATACAGTTCTTTATTAACAAACCATATATCAACTTCAGCATTGTAACCTTGTTGTAATGCTTTATCAATATATTTTGGAGAATTTTCTTCAAAACTATTTGGTCCAAAAATGTTACCACGGTGTGCTATTAAAATCATTGTTTGTGATAATTGTCAATAAAATATTTTAAATCTTCCGGTGTTCCTATTCCCCACATCTTATCAGCATTCGATGTAATAATTTTTTTATTATCTAACACTGCTTGATTGAATACTGGACAGACATAAAATTCATTATTGACTCTAATATTTTTTCTTATCATTTCTTCTGCATATTTTACAAAATCTTTACCTTGTTTCCAATAGTAATATCCAACCGTTGCTAAATTTGAAATTGGATTTTTTTCTGCTACTTCTGTAACATATCCTTCATTATTTATTTTTGCAAAAGACCATTTTGGATGAGTAGATGGGAATGTCACTATACCACCATCAGCATTTCTTTCTAACATTTTATACATAAATTCATTAGAATCCCATTCAACAAACTGATCACTATTAGCAAAAAATAGAGGATTTTCATTGTTTATTATCTCTTTGGATATAAGAGATGTACATGCAGCCCCCTCAGTCACTCCATCTACTTCTAGCACTGTGCAGTTTGGTGCGATTAAATTTAATAATGCATCTAAATTATACTTTTGTCTGTGATTTTTTTGAACAATAAAAATATAATTGGCATCTATATTTAAATTTTCAACTACAACTTGTATCATTGGCTTACCGTTAACATCAATTAGAGGTTTTGGAGAACTGTATCCTGCTTTCTCAAATCTGGATCCTGCTCCAGCCATTGGAATTAAAACATTCATTTTTTTATTAGTCCATTTAGGCATATTTAATTCTCTTTTTGTATTTAATTCATTTATTTTATCAAATAAATTTTTAGTTGTAACTTCATCTGGCGATGAAACTCGTAAAACATTTGCTCTACTTCTATATGCTGCAACTAAACCATGTGGAGAATCTTCTACAATTAAAGTATTTTCTGGTAAAGTTTGCATATCAGACATACACTTCCAATATATTTCTGGATGTGGTTTACTATTTTTTACATCTTCGTTAGACAGTAATAAATCAAAGTATTCCACAATTTGCAATTTATGCAAAACCATAAGTATTGTTTTTCTTATGCTGTTGCTACAACATGCTATTTTGTACCCCAACTCACTAAGTTTTTTTAGACAATCTATGATCTGATAATTCGGATTAAGATTTTTTAATTCATTTATTGTATATTTTTGTTTATTTAACCAAACGGTATTGTGTAGTTGTCTGGGCAAATTTTTTTCTTTTGTGAGCATTTCTAATTTTTGGTTTGTTTTTAAACCATCATATTTGCTTAAATGTTCTTCCCAAGAAATTTTATATTCATCGCCAAGAGCTTTATTCAAAGCATTAAAATGAATTTCTTTTGCTTTTACCAAAACTCCATCTAAATCAAAAATTACTAAATTAATATTATTCATTGAATCAAATTATTTTAAATCTTCATGATAATATTCACCCATACTTCCATACCAAGAATATGGATATTCGTCCCAATTATATTTTGTCCACTTTAATTTAATTTTAGGTAAAACTTTAAAAACAGAATCCCTAGTTTTTTCTGAAAAAATTCTAGCTTCATTATTTGGTGCATTCATAACTAAATACTCATTAAATTTTAAAAGATAATCTTTAACTTTCGGATAAAATTGAGAAAAATACATAGCACCTAGATAAATTGGACATTGTAAAAATACACTAAAATCGGCACCATCATCAACTAATCTATCTAAATATTTTGGTTTAAGAGGAATATCAAAAAGTCTATACATATCCTCTTTGTATCCCCAAAACAAATGATCTTGTGGATGAAAAGGAAATACACTACTCATACCCAATACAAAAATGTTTCCTTTTCTTTTAATTCCGTTAGAATATAGCAAATTAGTATCATTTATAGATTGATTTACAAAATTATTAATCAATACCATACTATCGTTATTGATCATTTGATCTGATCGTAATTTAGCAACTATTGAAGACTTAGTTTGTTTGATTCCTTCGAACGAAGAAACTATCTGATAATTCATAGTAGATTTATCGTTTCCTCTTTCTGGTAATTTTGATTTTATTATTTGTATTCTATCATTTGAACTTTCTATAGATTCTCCTTCCCATGTTGAAATTATAACATTTTCAACAAAAGATAGTTTTAAATATTGTTCAGCTGTAGAATATGTGGTAGAAAAAATTTTACCTTGTAAAACTATATCCATAATTATTTTTTCTTTGGAAAAAACATTAAATAACCCTGATGACGATAATCTTTTGTTACATCATGCGTATCACTAAAAGCCTCATATAAAAATGAAGAATTTTTAGTTACTAACTCAGAACGAGTAACATTTAAATTGCATCTTTGGGCATGACCATCAAAACTACCCCATTCATAAGGGCCGTCTTCATATAACCATAGATCGTCAATTATAATAACATCATTGTATACATTTTTTCTTTTTTTAATTTCTTCTATTTCATGATATAAAGGAGCACGAATGTCTTCATTTTTTTCATTATTATATGGAACTTTATGTACATCTGCGCCAGGAAAATGAGCATCCAACCAAAATAGTGTTGATTTGTTTATCAAGGGTAATATTTTAATAAGAACTTCAGTAGAATTTCCATGATGAATTTTTACTTTGGAATTATTAACAAATCTATTATCTGCCTTTTTATATAATTCTTCGTCTATTTCTATAGAATGTAATTCATCAAAAACAGGCAATAACCACTCTACAGTATCTCCGTGTAATGTTCCTGTTTCAACAAACACATCAAGATTGTATTTATTTTTAATTGAATTGATGTCAAATATTTTTAAATCGCCCATTATTTTCCTTTCAGATTATTAAATAAATCTTGATGTATATAAAAATCATCACAATTAGAACGATTGAATAAAAATACATATCCTTTTTCTTGTAAAAATTGTCTAGATTTAGTTATCCTTTCCATTCCGGTGGAATTATCCAAAGGACAATTTCTATAACTGTCAACCTCAAAAGTAATAGTATTAAATTTATATTCATCAAATGGTATTTTAAATAAACATTCAAGAGTAATAGAAGGTGGTTCCAGATCTATACTCAAATAATCTATAACAGATGGTGCATTATATTTTTTAAACAATTCACTATAATTAATATCCAAACAATCTGAAATAATATAATGCGTATTTGGTCTAAAATCTTCAAAATTTTCTTTAGAATTTGGATCTAGGCTAGAATGTTTTATATCAACAGCAATGCCTTTCCATCCGAAATATTCTTCTAAGCAATAAGTATTACTAATATATCTTGGAGGTCCTGCTCCTAAATCTACAAAAAAACCACCAGTTTTACCATTTAATGTATCAATAACAAATTTATCTTGACCAATTTGCGATGTCCATACTATATTACTCATATATTCCTCAATATTTAAAATACGATTTCTCTTCAACAATATTTGAATTACTTAATTTATTAATTTTATTTTTAATGTTAAATCTTATATCATTAGTTATATAAACAGAACGAGCTAATTCAATAAATTCATCATCAAATTCCATTTTAAATTCTTTTATTCTTATTCTATCTTCTATATCCCATAATTTTTCATTTATTATTTTTAATTCATTTGTTTCAGTTGAAAATAAAATAAAATAATTATGTTCAGACAAAGATAAAGATAATATATTTTTTTCCTTAATAATGTTAGTTAACTTATCTTTATCTTTTATTTTTTCAGATTTAATATCAAGAATAGTATATTTATCAATAACCTCACCAACAGAAACTTCTACCATCATAGTATTTTATTCCATTCTTTTTTGTAAATATTTTCAATATAATCAAAATTAAAATATTGATTACATCCATTTATTTTTCTTGAATATAAATTCAAAGAAGCTTTTGTATGTAAACATTCAACCAAGTAACATAATGAAGTTTCTACAGTATGAATTTCTTCTGCATTTTCCAATAACCACGAAAAATCAAAAAAATTAAACATATTCAAGTGTTCTGGTTTATGTTCAACTATTTTTAAATTAGTAGAATAATTCATCTCTCTAGTATAAATTTCAGGAGGAGATGCAAAAATATTATTAACAAATATAAATTTATCTCCCTTATTAATACCAAAATATTCTCTACATTTATTTTCTCTCTCTGGATATCTTTTAAATTTACAATAGTTTTGCCAATCACTGAAATCTAAATTTATTAAGCAATATTTTTGTTCTAAAAAATTAGAATTATTTCCTGTAATGTTAGAAGCTTTTTCAAATGGAATATAATTAATATTTGAATTAGATTCGAGTAACAATACATTATTTTTATATAATTCTTTAATTTCTCCAACTATTGAATCGATTGGAATAAATTTTATTTTATCATTATCAATATAATCTTTCAAATATTCATAATGCTTAATAACTGGCCAAATAATTTCATCATATCCAGAATGTAAAAAACTATATGCTGCTTTTTGCAAAAAAAATATATCACCTAAACCAGCATATTGTCTAAAGCACATTTTTTTCATTGGGTAAGTGTTTCTTGTTGTGACCAAAGATAGTGATACATAATCTCTTCAAAATTATATTCACTTCTGATCAATCCAGATGCTAATAATTTATCGCAATAGTCAGAATCCTCGCCAAAGTTCTTTTCTGGATAACCAATTTGTTTTGCAATATTTGTTTTAACCGGATTTAAATGATTAAGTGGTCTATATTGTCTGCCATTATTTTTAAAATGACCATTATTTTTATTTGCGTGATTAAACAACATTGCTGCATTATTATCAACATAATACATTCCCCAGAATCCAATACCATCATACATTCCACTATTTAATTTTCTTACTATTTTTGGAATATAAGTTAAAGACACTACATCATCGTCATCAATAAAACAAACATATTCACCTTTTGCTTTATTTAAACATTCGTTTCTTTTTTGACCTACTGTTTTTGTTCTATTGTCTTTATTTACTATTATTTCTATTCTATGCTTATAACTGACAGGAATAGTTGAATTTAGAATTTCTATAAGACGATTCAATTTATCTTCTCTTCCATCTACAGTCAATATGCAAATAGACCAAAGAATGTCTTCCTTTTCCATATGGAATTTGTGTTCCGTCTTTACGATATTTTCTATTCTACTAAAGAATGATTTTCCAAACTCTTGCGCCAATTTGTAATTCTTTTCAATGTATGGCTTCATCGATTCATAAGTAGTTTCATCGATTTTATTGATTTTTTCTATAAAATCATCAAAATTTTGAACTACAATCATTCCACGAATATCAAAAAACTCATCGATATCGGGAGCGCCCCAATAAATAGGAACAGTTTTTGTTAATAAACAATCAATTATCTTTTCTGTAAAATAAGAAGTTTCTTTTGAATTCTCAACAGCAATAGAAAATTGATGATCAAAAAGATATAGTTTATCATCATCTTTTATAAAACCATCATGTAGTGTTGGTGGATCAGAAAATAAAGTCTTTGTCACACCATTTACATGTAAATAATAATGTGTAGTTGGATGTCTACTGCTGGAATAAAATTTATTTGGAATCTTTACTTTATCTCTATTATTCCAAATTTTCTTTCTTAATTCATACCCCTCTTTCATTTGCAAACATGTAGTCAAAAAGGTTACGCCAAATTTTTTGTCTTTAATTTTATCTAAAATAGATTCATCAAAAGAACCCAAAGAATCCAAA
>Ga0114976_10002417_pt1 | contig 11740 bp, 9 predicted proteins | sample S_130805_EF_Meta_FD_87319 | JGI IMG/M metagenome (GOLD analysis project Ga0114976, IMG submission 87319) | Freshwater microbial communities from Lake Simoncouche, Canada to study carbon cycling - S_130805_EF_MetaG | ecosystem: Environmental > Aquatic > Freshwater > Lake | place: Lake...
CAAAACACGTACTGGCAATTGTTCCCGGCCTCTAAGGCCCAACTGAGCCAATGCAGCCTTGGCTTGGCTCTCAGACAACTGTCGCCCAGCAACGGCCGCATGGGACAGCAGATTTTCTAGGGGGGTGAGGTCTTCTTTGAGGGCCAATTGGTGCCCTAAATAGGCCAAATTGGACCGAAATTCGTCCTTATTTTCTGAAACTGGCTGGCCTTGCCAGCAAATCTCGCCCTCCTCCAGAGGGCTTAAGCCGCAAGCCAGCCTCAATAAGCTGGTTTTCCCAACCCCATTGTCGCCCTCCAAATGCAAATACTCGCCGTGTTGCAATGAAAAGGAGACGCCTGAAAACAGACGCTTTTCACCGCGGGAGCAACAAAGATTGGAAACGCTGAACATGTGCCTGAATGATCGCAGAAGATGCCCATCCAGAATTGATTCAGGTCAAAAATAATGAGCAAAAAAAAGGGCAAATTTGACTTTGCCCTTCATTTTAGCGCTCTGGCTTATTCATCTGGCTCTTCGTACTCTTTGGGCAACTGGTGCGCAATGCCCTTGTGGCAGTCAATACAGGTTTTACCCTCCTCTTTGGCCTTCATGTGCTTTTTGTAAGGGGTTTGTTTTTGAAGCTCAGCACTCATGGCGTCAAAGTTATGGCAATTTCGACATTCTCGTGAATTACTGTCCTTCATTCGAGCCCACTCATGGGTGGCCAATTGCATGCGTTTGGCTTCAAATTTTTCGGGTGTGTCAATGCTGCCTGTTATTTTTCCCCACACTTCCAAACTCGCCTGTGATTTGCGGATCATTTTGTGAACCCAATCTTTAGGCACATGGCAATCTGAACAAATGGCCCTGACACCCGTGCGGTTACTGTAGTGAATGGTTTCCTTGTACTCTTTGTAAACCGTGTCGCGCATTTCATGACAGGTGATACAAAATTCCAAGGTATTGGTCATTTCCATACCGGTGTTAAAGCCACCCCAGAAAATAATGCCCGCCACAAAGGATGCCGATGAAATTGCCAGCAATGAATATTTTGCAGGCTTGTTCAAAGCGCGCCAAAGGCGCTTGAAAAGGCCGACTTTCTCGTTGTCCATGTGAGTTCCTAAGCTTGTTGATTTGAGAGGATGAGAGCGCGCATCAAATCAAAAGTAGTGCGTCAAAGTCACAGCAAGCGCGTTGGCTTTGTAGCTTGGTGCCACTTGATTGGTTGGGATCAAAGTGGCCGGCGTGAAGCCATACTGATAACCGTTGTAGTAGAAGTCTGAGCTTGTGAGTTTCTGATAGGCATACCGAACAGTCACAGTGCTGGATTTATCGACTTGATAACTGGCTTTGAGTTTGACCTGACCAAATTGACTGCGAATGTCAGGCAGTTGGCCGCATGAGTTGATGGCCGCAGCATTGCAGGAAAGGCCGCCAGTGGTGGTCGTGGCATAGTTCAAAACAGTGCCGTAAGCACCTGTTCCTAAGGAGTAAGCCACATCACCCGACACTTCCAATTTGCCACCCATCAAGCCAGTTTGCTTGATACCAACACCCACCGTGGTGTCGTTGTCTTTCAAGAGGTTGGTCCAACTGGCAGTCGCTGGGATGCCAATGGCTGTCGCAGATGCTGCGCTGGCAGTGACTGTACTCCGCTGCAAACTGGTCAGTTCACGTTGCCGATGCTGCTTGGTCGCGTAGGCAAAGAATGAGCCGTTTTCTTGATATGCGTAGGAAGTGTCTGCGTTGAAACTCCATGTATTGCCATTTTGAACACCATAGGTGCCTGTCCCGTATTTATCTTCGGTGTACTTGGTGCTCAGGCCAACAGACACTTGGTCGGATGCTTCCCAATTGATCTGGCCTTTCACAGACTGCTGTGTGCGTGAAGCCGAGAAGAATGGATAGAACCCATAGTAATCGCCCGCGTTCTGACCTTTGGGGGTAAGGTTGGGTGATGGCACAGGACCTGGCACCGCACCATTGGTGCTGATGAAATTAGAGATGGCATAAGGATCTGTGGTGGCCTGACGGTCACTGTAGCCCACACCCAAGCGAAGATCGACAGACTCATTGGCTTTCAAACGATACGTCGCTTCCAGACGATCGTCTTTGCTTGAAATCGCAGTGACACAGTTGGTACCAGCAGGATAGCCCGGACTCACCGCGAAGCTGTTACACCAACGCTCCACATCTTCATGCACATAAGCCATTCGCGTAGATTGACCGGCTTTGATGCGGTAGTCACCTGCCAACTCCAGTTGAGATTTTTTGTTGCTCAATGGCGTGTTGGGGTACAGCGCTGTGTGCTGACCACTGATCGCATTGAAGTTTTGCATGTAGGACGTGGTTTGGTTGTCACGTTCATCAAATTTCAAACCAGCAGACAGCGTCAAATCTTTGTAGGAGCGGTCGGTGAGCTTGACATCGGCATGGGTGTTGATCACTTCACCATTCAAAGAAGTCATGGGCGAAGCAGCCACGATGAGGCCAGTTTCCGGCGTCACAAATGCGCTGTTTTGTGTGTTTCTGCCGTACGACAAATTGGCTGCTAATTTGGTGAGAGGTGTCAATGCATAGCCACCCTGTAAATTCAACTGATTGAAGCTGTTGCTAGGCGGCGTGGTCATGGCTTGCAAAGCACCTGTGTAGGCTGTGGTGCCTGCAAAGCTTTGAAAATTTACACGGTCGTAGTCGTCGGTGTAAAAAGACCCAAAGTAGGAAGCCGTTAAGTGTGCACTCTCGCCCTTCCAGTTCCAAGCCACTGTCAGGGTGTCTGTTTTAGAGGAGGTGGGCATTGGCAAAACCGTGACGGCTTCTCCCGTGGCGCCGCCCACACCTGCTACGCCAAAACCCATCAACTTAGCGCCACTTTGAGCCAAATGGTTGAAGTCAAAACTGAGGCTATTGCGTGCATCAAGTGCCAACGATGCACTTAGGGACGAATTGTGACGGGTTGAAGAAATATCCAGATTGTGAAAAGCGGCCAACTGATTGGCCGTCAAGACATTGGTCCCCGCGCCTGCGGTCGCTGTCAGGCCAAAATTAGATGGCAAGTTAAACAAGTTGTTGCCAATAGCGCCCAAATAGGGTGTCTGGTAACTGCCATCCAAGTTATGGCGCAAGGAATCAAAACCTAATTTATAACTCCAAACACCTTGCTCTGAAGCACTGACTTCTGCAGAGCCAGAAGACAAACCAATGTCGCTCGCTTGCAAAGACCACCGCTCTAGCCCGCCCTGCTCATTCTTGTTGTACGCGCTACCACCACGGACATTGATACCGCCAATGAGCCTGGAGGCTGAGGTGTTCAGGCCGTTGTACTCACCAAATTTGGCCGAAGTTTGAGACGGCGTGACCACACCCACCTCGACCGAATTGGCGGGTTGTGTCAGCGCTTTCATCTCTGCGTCATCGGCCTGAGCTGCGAGGCTTAACAACACACCCGACACCGCTACGGCAATGGCGCTCAACCGTAAATTGTGACTTTGAACTTTCATGATGTTCTCCGATAGAGGTTGATTAGCGTTGCAGATAGCCGCCAGCGGGGCTGTTGGTGCCGTGAACTTGGCTATGGCAATTCATACAAGAACGACCCACGATGTTTTTGCTTGGAAATTGCGCCACACCGGCTGCGTTTTTGCTTGCCAAACCACCTTGAAAACCAGCTGCGTTCACGCCAGCTGGAGTGCCGCTTGCGTGGGTGCCGTCATGGCAGTCTTGACACAAGAAAGGTGCGCGTGATTTGAGCAATGGCGAAATGTTAGAACCGTGAGGTGTGTGGCAATTTGCACAGTCTTCGGTCACTGGCTGGTGCTCGAACAAGAAGGGGCCGCGTTTTTCGGCATGGCACTGATAGCAAGTTTCTGTGACTGTGTTTTTCTTCAACAGCTTAGGACCTGCAGCACCGTGTGGGTTGTGGCAATCTGAACAGGCCACTTTGCCTTCTTCGAGAGGGTGATGAGAGATTTTTTTGCCATCCGCACGTTGCTCTTTGTGGCAGGTGTAGCAAACTTCAGTTTGCGTTTTCTTGCTCAACACTTTGTCGGCAGGCCGGTGCACTTTGTGACAATCGTTGCAAGCCACGCCACTGGTGTCGTGCTTGCCGCCATCCCAGTTGTTGCGTTTGCTGTCTTTGTGGCAAGTTAAGCACTGTCCGGCGCGCTCTTTGTCTTCAGACATTTTGAAGGCACCTTTTTTGAACACAACATCAGGGGCTACGCGCACTTTGGTCACAGGGTCGCCCTTGACGTGCTTGTCGCTGGCACCATGACAAGACTGGCAATTAGGCGCCTTGGGGTCGCCCTTCACACCGTGCTTGGTTTGATAGATTGACAACACAGGTGCTGTTTCGCTTTCGTCGTGGCACTTGGTGCAAATGGCATCTTTTTTCAGCGCTTCTTGTGCACGCTGCGCATTGGCAGAAGGCGCTACAGGCGCATCGGCCGCTTGGGCTGTCAGAGCCGCCGTGCCAAGACCAAAGCTGCTAACTAGCACCAAGGCCGACATGAACTTGTGGATTATTTTCATAGTGATACCCAAATGGTTGAGATACTGAAGGGGCACGTGATGCTTGAATCGATCACTGAGCCAAAATCCACTGCACCAAGTTTTTGATTTGTGCGGCGTCTTTAGGGGGAGAAGTTTTCACAACTTTGTGCTCTTCTTCGTGGCCATCAGGAAACTTGGCTTTCTCACCCGATGTGATGTGCTCGATCAAGCGAGCCTCTGCGTTGGCTTTGCCTTTGTACTTGGTGGCCACTGCTTTGTAGGCCGGTCCATCTTTTTCTTTTTCAATGGCGTGGCACTTCAGGCAGTTGTTTTGTTTGGCCAAGGCCTTCGCTGCTTCTTCATCTACAGCGTGTGCGCTGGGTAAAAAAACCAAAGTAGACAAAGCCAGAACGACTGACACTGCAAATTTCAGATGGATATTCATTTGGTGGACCCTTTTTAGATGTTCATTCATATCTAGAGTCGATTCTCGTGAGTCAGAGAAGTTTTGAATATCAGCGTGAGATGAATTTGAGTATCAGACTATTCCGACAAGCATCGGAATTCTTCTGACCCAAACTCGCCTTTGCAAAGGCGATTCAAACTAATTGGCAATCAGTTGATGGCTGATGGCATACCGAACCAAATCAACTTGGTTTTTCATTTCCATCTTGGACATGATGTGAGATTTGTGGGTACTGACCGTCTTAATGCTCAATGACAATTCGTGGGCAATGGCCGTCAAGCTGAGACCACGGACAATGCGATCAAAAATTTGATACTCCCTGTCGCTCAAACGAGTGTGCGGCAGCGACTGAGCATGCGGCGCAGCCTCCGACACCAACAACTCTGCCACCCTGGCACTGAAGTAAACGCCCCCAGCTGCCACCTTGCGCAAGGCAGGCAGTATCAAATCACTGTCACCTTCTTTGGACAAATAGCCAGAAGCACCTGCTCGCAATGCTCTCACTGCGTATTGCTCTTCAGGATGCATGCTGAAAATGAGCACCGGGCACTGAGGCCTTTCGGTCTTGATCAGTTTGATCAACTCCACACCACTTCTGCCAGGCATTGACAAGTCAAGGACCACCAAACCCCAATTGCGTTCGCGCACAAGATCTAAAGCAGCATGGCCATTCATAGCCTCACCTGCAACGACCATGTCCTCTGTGTCAGCCAATATTTTTTTCAAGCCATCGCGAATGATGGCGTGATCGTCCGCCAACAGGACTTCAATTTTCATCATGTCATCTCCAATTCATGCGCCGACAACGGCAGCCTGACTTCGATCGAAACGCCAGCCATGGCGTCGCCTTCTTTGACCTTTGAAATGCTGAATTCCCCGCCCAATGCAACCGCTCTTTCGCGCATGCTCAGAAGGCCCATGCCGCCCACTCTTATTTTCTCTGGCATGCCAAGGCCATCATCCTGAATGCGCAGGCACAAAAAATTTTCCTCGACCGACAAAGTGATGGCCACATTTTCAGCTTGCGCATGACGCAAAATATTGGTCAATGCTTCTTGCACGATTCGAAAAAGGGCTGTGGCTCGCGCATCGTCATTGACCAGTGGGTGCGCTGCCAAGTCGAGTTCAAGCTTCAGATGGCTTCGCTTCATCACTTCTGACGCATGCCATTGCACAGCCTCTGCAAAGCCTAAGTCATCCAAAATCAGCGGACGCAAATCTGAGGATAGACGGCGCACCGACGAAATGGCCACATCCAACATCCGCTTCATGTCAGTCACTCGTTCCAAGGGCATTTCACGCCCTTCCTTAATGCGCGACCCAAGCCAAGCCAATTCCAATTTCAAGCCCGTTAATTGCTGCCCTAAATCGTCGTGTAACTCTCTGGCAATGCGAGAGCGTTCTTGTTCGCGAACTTCTTGCAATGATGCGGAAAGTTCTCGCAACTGCGCATTCATGTGACGCAATTCAAATTCAGCGCGCCTTCGCTGCGTCACATCGCGCAGCACTGCGGTCATTTGAACTTTGCCACCTATCCGTGTTTTGGAAATGGTGGATTCAATAGGAAACTCTGTGCCATCAGCACGGCGGCCCATCACATCCAATCTGGGCGCCATGGCACGCGACTCGCCTAAAGAGCCAGCAAAATCTTCAACATGTCTTATGTGCGCTTGACGCAAGACATCTGGCAACAAAATGGACAAATGCTCACCCAATACTTCGACCGCTTTCATTTGAAACATGCTTTCAGCAGCCGGGTTGAACAACTGAACCTGTTGGTTTTCATCAATCCCCACAATGGCATCCATGACCGATTCAACCGTGTGGTGATAGCGCACATGCGCTTCATTAAGGGCCAATGACATCTTTTCTTCACGCTGGATTTCTCGTATCAAAAATCCGGCCACGGAAGCAATGGCAATCAACACGAGGACTGCGCCAAGGGCAATGGGCACAGATGTTTCTCGCCAAGACGCCAAGGCCATGTCCTCATCGTTCATGACGCTGACTAAAAATGGAAAGCTTTTCAGCCGTCCCAAAGAAAAAACAATGACCGCACCATCTCCACTGCGATGGTGGATCAATCTGGATTCACCGCCTGCTTGAGGCAGCATCTCACGGCTCAACTCTGGGGTATAAGCCCCCATTAAATTTTCTCGGTGCGGTGAACTTGCCACCAAGGTCCCATCCAGCATGTAGATGGAAATGGGTCGGTCGTATTCAAGCTTGACATGGCTGAAAAGCTGTTCCAAATTGGCAATGCGCAAAGTCACAACAACCAATCCACCAAACTCATTCCGGGGCCCGTTCAAGCGCCGCACCAAGTTCAGCGTCCAAGCGTCCTTTTGCTGGGTTTTGCTTGGATGGTCAACATAGAGACCCAGATCGTCTGTGGCTTGAAAGACTTTGAAAAAATTCTGATGGGAGACGTTTGTGCCCAATTCAGGCGCATTCAACGAACTGTTGACCACGTTCCCGTGCTGGTCTACCAGCAGCAAAGTGCCAGCAGCTTTCAAGGCGGTTGCTCGGGTGTTCAGCAAAAGTTGTATGGGTTGGCTGTCCAATGCAAATTGCCGACCATAAGTGGTTTGCAGCCTTTCTTGCACGCCTTGTAAAACCATATCTGCAGATTCAAGTGACTGCTCCGTCTGCCGCATGAACAGTTGAGTCAGCCCCTGGGTTTCAAGTCGAGATCTTTCCAATTCGCGGACGCGCAAATCGCGCAGCAACAAAAGCACAGCCAACAACACCACACACACAGTGATGCCAGCCAACAAGATAATGGAGTGTGCAGGTTTGAAGCTCAGGCGCATGCGCCAATTTTGCTTCGCAGCGCCTCGTCAAAGGCGCTGGAGACAGCATCAATCCTTGATGTACATCAAGGATTGATGGGGCAAAGACTAGTTTTTAGGCAAGGCGCCTTGTTCTTGTTCTAATTCTTTGGCCCGTTTATCGGCCTCAGACTTTCTGTACAAGCCCAACACATTGGGCAATCTGTCTAACATTTCAGTCCACTCATATTCAAACGGCAGGCCTACCCATTCACCACTGGATTTGAGAGCGGCAATGCTGGCCTTAATGTGCTGACGCGCTACGTCAAACATTTGCAACTCTTCTTCGGTCAAGGACTCGCGATTATTTTTAGAGATGTCCGCCTCCAGCAAGACCAACTTATCGTGATGCATCGCCAAATCGCGCTTGAGAGTCTCAGAAGGAAGCATGCTGCCGTGCGGATGCTGAATTTCCTCTAACTTTTCAGAAATTTCTTGAAAATTTTGCTGGGTCTGAAAATAAAAAATCAGAAAACCTGCCAACAGGATAAAAAGGACAGCAATCACCAGCAAGAAAAAATTGTCCATAGCCAACCTCACTTCGTCAATTTGCCACCATCCTACCTAACTGTCACCTAGGCGGCAACTCGGCGTGAGCCATTTTCGCCACCATGAGCAAAAAATACACTTCAAAGCTACACTGCGCGTCAAGGAGAACCCGTCTGTGAACCAAGCTTTAGCCACCTCTTCCGTAGATTCATCCCCCGAGACCACCCGCTTTGGCAGCGGCAAATCGGTCAAACGACTCGAGGACCAGCAGCTCCTTCTAGGTGCCGGTCAGTACACCAACGACGTTACCCTGCCCAATCAGTCTCATTTGGTTTTCCTGCGTTCGCCTTATCCGCACGCCAAAATCACCCGCCTTGACACCAGCGCGGCCAAAGCCATGCCGGGTGTCTATGGCCTCATCACAGGACAAGATCTCTTGGCTGCTGGCGTCAAGCCCATGGCGCGTCCTATGAACTTCAAACGGGCAGATGGCGGCCCCTTGTCTTCAACCACACGCCACCCCTTGGCCACAGACACCGTAAGATTTGTGGGTGAACCCATCGTTGCAGTTGTGGCTGATTCTGAAGAAAACGCACGCAATGCGGCTGAGGCCATTGAAATTGAGTTTGACCCCTTGCAAAGCGCAAGCACCTTGGCCGATGCACTGGCACCCAATGCCCCCTTGTTCACCGAAGCGCCCGACAACCGCGTAGCAGAAACTCGCTATGGCGACATCACGGCCACCCAAGCGGCCTTTGCACAAGCCGCGCATGTGGTCCATTTGGACATTGTGAACCAGCGCGTGGCCGCTCTGGCCATTGAACCCCGAAGCGTGTTGGCCTACCCTGAAAACGGTCGACTGACCATTCGCATGAGCAGCCAAATGCCAACCGGCGTTCGCACCACCGTTTCTGATCTGATCGGCCTTGACAAAGAAAAAGTCCGTGTCCTTGTGGGCGATGTGGGCGGTGGCTTTGGCATGAAAACTGGCGCCTATGCAGAAGACGTGGTCACTGCCTTTTGTGCCCACACTTTGAATCGGCCCGTGAAATGGATTGCCGACCGCAGTGAAGAATTTTTGAGCAGCGCTCACGGTCGCGACATTCAAACCAAAGCGTCTTTGGCCTTGGCCCAAGACGGCAAAATTTTGGGCTTGCGCATCGAAACCTTGGCCAATGTGGGCGCCTACCCCACCATGACCGGCTTGGCCATTCAAATGCTCATTGGCCCTTGGGTGCAAAGCAGCGTGTATGACATTCAAACCATTGATTACCATTTCACGGGCGTGATGACCAACACCGCCAGCACGGGCGCTTACCGCGGAGCCGGCAGGCCCGAAGCCATTTACAACATGGAACGCTTGATGGACGAGGCTGCGCGTGTGAGCGGCATTGACCGCGTCGAGTTGCGTCGCAAAAACTTCATCAAACCCGAACAAATGCCCTACAAGAATCCGATGGGCCAGGTGTATGACACGGGCGCCTTTGAGATGATCATGAATGAAGCTTTGGAAAAGGCCGACTGGCACGGCTTTGCCAAACGGGAAGCCGCCTCCAAAGCCAAAGGCTTGTGGCGCGGTTTGGGCATTGCCACCTTCTTGGAATGGACAGGCGGCAATGCGCTTGAAGAAAACGTGCAAGTGCAAATTTTGGCCGATGGCATGATTGAAGTAGCCTCTGCGGTCAATGCCATGGGTCAGGGCATTGCCACCTCTCTTGCCCAATTGGTGGTCGATGTGTTTGGCGTCGACATTTCGCAAGTTCGCGTCATTTTGGGCGACACCGACCGCGCCAACGGCTTTGGCAGTGCTGGCTCCAGGTCTTTGTTCACGGGGGGTTCGGCCATGCGCGTGGGTGCAGAAAAAACTTTGGACAAAGCCCGTGACCTGGCGGGCCAAGCTTTAGAGGCCTCTCCTGCAGATTTGGCCTACCAAGGCGGCACATTCAGTGTCAAAGGCACCGACCTGAAAATTTCACTGGCCGACTTGGCCAAGCGCCAACCTGAGGCGCGCATTGAAATGCAATCGAGCACCACCGCCAGCGGCCCCACTTGGCCCAATGGCTGTCACATTTGCGAAATCGAACTCAACCCTGCCACTGGCGAAACCAAAGTGGTTTCATACACTTCCATGAACGATGCGGGCCGCATTGTGAATCCCATGATTGTGGAAGGGCAACTTGACGGCGGCGCCGTGCAAGGCATGGGTCAAGCCTTGTTAGAGGGCATGGTTTATGACGCGGAAAGCGGTCAATTGCTGACGGGCAGCTTGATGGACTATGCGGCACCCCGCGCCGACATCATGCCGGAAATGTTCCATACCTTCACCAACCAAACAGTGCCCAGCACCAACAACGTCTTGGGCGTCAAAGGCGTGGGCGAACTGGGCACCATAGGCGCAACACCTTGTGTGGTGAACGCCGTGGCTGATGCCATGGCGAGAAATGGCCATGCCCAAAAAGCTCTGAAGCTTCAAATGCCCATGACACCGTTCCGCCTATGGGAACTGCTGCACACCGCGTGAATTAATTTTCAAAGATTTACAAGAATTCAAACATGCTTTTCTTATTCTGCACATAGAATCTGAACCATGAATTCTCAATGCAAATCAGCCAGTGCCAATGCCTACATGCGGTTCCTGCAATTGGCCAAGGCGGTTCAAGAATTACCTGACGGGCCACAGTTAGACGCCAATGAAAAAGCATTGCTTGAAGAAATTGCTTTGAGTTGGTTTGAAAACCGCGTCATGACCGTGCGTGAAGCCATTGGCCTGTCTCACCTAGGATCACCGGCCACCTTGCACAAGCGCATCACACGTTTGCGTCAAAAAGATTTGCTGAAGACCTTCAATCAACCCGAAGACAAGCGCGCCAAGTACCTCATCCCAACCGATCAAACCATTGCCATGTTTCGTGACTTTGGCAAGAAAATGAGTTCGGCCATTTCTTCACCCGCCTAAATAAAACAGCGCCTTTTTGATGGGCGCCTGTTCAGGGTTCTGCTAGAAACAATTCTTGCAGATCGCTCAAAAAATCAAAACCCTTTTCAGTCGGCCAAACTTTGGCCAAATCTCTGGCCAGCAAGCCTTTGGCTTCAGCTTGTGCCAAACCCTTTTGGATGGAAGTCATGGCCAATCCGGTTCGCGCCATGTAATCGGTCAAGCTAAAGCCCTCTTTCAAACGCAAAGCGTTGAGCATGTACTCAAAGGGCAATTCTTCACGCGACACTTCTTCATGCTGAGTGGCAGGCTCTCCCTTAAGGGCTTGGTTCATGTAGAGCAGGGGCTCTCGAAAACGCACCTGCCGAGTAATGCGATGCGCAAAGCTCAGTTTGCTGTGCGCACCCGCACCAATGCCCAAATAATCGCCAAATTGCCAATAGTTCAAGTTGTGCCAACATTTGTGACCTGGCTTGGCATAGGCAGACACCTCGTACCTTTGCAAACCATCGGCGCCCGTCATTGCCGTGATCAAGTCCATCATGG
>Ga0114976_10002423_pt1 | contig 11721 bp, 12 predicted proteins | sample S_130805_EF_Meta_FD_87319 | JGI IMG/M metagenome (GOLD analysis project Ga0114976, IMG submission 87319) | Freshwater microbial communities from Lake Simoncouche, Canada to study carbon cycling - S_130805_EF_MetaG | ecosystem: Environmental > Aquatic > Freshwater > Lake | place: Lake...
AATTGGTAAGCTAATGAGTCGCCATCAGGGTCGATTACACCATGATTGTAATTGAAATTTTGACCAAGGCAAACTAATGCAATAGGAATGTTCGTAAAATTTGGTGCATTATTACATGGCGCGAGAACATTATTAAGTTTTGCTTCAACATACAAAACAGAATTGGAGGCGCATGGATTGTTAATAGTTGTAATAGCACAATTTCTACAACAAACATTGTAGCTAAAGGTCCAATCCGTTTGAGCTGATGGTAATGTAATTGATCCTACGTAAACAAACTTTCTAATTCCGGTTGTCGATCCTCCATTGCAAGTAGAATTACTAGAAGCACAAGGAACGGTAATTTCATCACCAGTTCCTGAAATTTTATTTGCTGTGAGAATAAGATTTTGTGAACCACTTGAACTTTTGACACTTACTGTAATGTTACTTGGTTCAGCAACACCGCCACAATCTCGATAGAATGTTACTTCAACCTCATATTGCAAGCCTCCTAAGCAACGATATTTGATGTCGGAACCAGCAGCGTGAGTTGCAAAAAGTTCGCTCGCACTGACTATTAAAAATAGGCTGGTCAAAAGCAATAAGTTAACTACGTTTTTCATTCGATTTTTCATTAGTATTTTCATTCTGCTAAGTATAATTGTAATTTAGCTTTAGAAACTTTATGGTTTTTCTTGCCTCAGTTATTCGATTTTTAATGATAAACGTTTCGTTTTTTGGTAGATTTCTTCATTTTTTTTGCGAATAGTAACTTTATATTAAAATCGACGTTTAAACCCATCGAAAAGTGTTTTAGCCTTTTAAAGCAATTATTTACTGCTGTGATTGTTTTTTAGTAATTTAGCTACATATTTTATAGATCAAAAAGACCTTTGCCATGTCAAAAAAGAAACTGTTTATCGTAGAAGACAATCCCACTTTTGCTGAAATTTTAAAAGATTACATCGAGCGAAAACCGTTGTGGGAAGTTCAGGTTTTTAATTCTGGAGAAGCGTGTATAGAACATGCATTTGAAGACCCTCATGCAGTTATTATCGATTATCATCTCGATTCTGTTAATTCTAAAGCTTTGAATGGAATTCAAACATTAACTCAACTTAAGAAAATTTCTCCAAATGCACATTGTATATTTTTGTCGTCTCAAGAAAAATATGGATTAGCACTTCAAACATTGCAACATGGAGCCGAAAAGTATATAATTAAAAACGATGATGCATTTGAAGAAATAGCAAAAGCACTCGAAGAAACTTTATAACCATTTTCGGTTTAATTCTTTTCTCTTCCTGAAGTATTCATAAATTGAAATTGTCATCAATAATATAAAGCAATCGATGAAGAAACTTTCAAGAGGTATCAAATTAAAAATTAAGCTTCCACTTGTTTCGGAATTCAATAGTTGAACAATTTCAAATCGAGCTGGTAATAATTCTAATAAAAACACTGGAATAGCCATAGAAAAAATTGTGAGATAATAATTCCGCATAAAACTTCCTTTTTTAATTATCACTATCGTATGATAAATACTAGCCAAAAAGAACAAGTAAAAACTATAAGATTTTGTAATGAAGTTAATAGCTAGTAAAACCAATATAGATAAGCTAAGTGCGTTACAAGTGCTCGCTAATTTTCTAAATTTATGATTTTTAATTCTCGATTTTAATTGTAGGTAAATTAAGCAGCCAAGCAATTGCAAGTTGATGACTGACAGTATTTTTTCAATAGGTAGATTTGCTATAAAGAAACCTGCAAGATTTGCCGCAGTGTATTTCATTACTAATAAAAGCGTGAAATAATAGTCGAGACAGCAAAAGAAAAGAAGGGTAATACATATAGATTTGATGAGCGATGCTGTATCAAATAATTGTTGTTTGAAAAGTTTGACTGCTACAAAAGTCAGTAAAAAGAAAATTCCTATTTGAGAAAATAAATATAGGTATTTTTCCAATCAATAAATTAAATTAAATTAAATTCAATCGGTATTTAAACCAACTAGAACAAAGTAAAGCAAATTTTTCTTTGTTAGGAACGCGAATTCGTGTTGATTGTATTGAGTTTGCCGGAAGTCTTATTATTTTTCTTAAAAGTGCTTTATAGTATATGTAAGCTACATAAACTCCAAACTTAGCTTCATCAGGTAGGTTTAAGATTCCTTGATATGCATCTTTAAAATCATCTTCAATTTCCTTTTCAATTTCAAGTTTTACTCGGTCATTAAATGAGTTGAAATCTACACCAGGAAAGTATACGCGACCTCTTTCTTTGAAGTCACTTTTCATGTCACGTAAAAAATTTACTTTTTGAAAAGCAGATCCTAACTTTCTTGCTGGTTGTTTAAGCTTTTCAAATTCTTCTTGATTGCCATCACAAAAAACCTTCAAACACATCAAACCAACTACTTCAGCTGATCCATAAATGTATTCATTGTATTCATTGGTATCATAAACGTAATTATCCAAATCCATTGCCATACTATGCAAAAATGCTTTAATCAATTCGTGATCTATTTGAAATTTATTTACCACTAGCTGAAAAGATTGCAAAATCGGGTTGGTGCTAATTCCTTCTTCAATAGCTTGCCAAGTATCTTTTTCAAAACGGTACAATAATGATGCTTTGTCAAAATCATGAAAGGTATCAACTATTTCATCTGCTAATCTAACAAAGCCATATATGGCATAAATCGGATCATGTAATTTTTTATTTAGTGTCCGAATTCCTAAAGTGAAGGACGTGCTATAACTCCATGTGACTTGCTTACTTAGTTTTAAGCAAACCTTGTTAAATTCTTCCATCGTCTTTTAAGATTCTTTCGGTTACTAATCTAGAACTAATTACGACAATAGGCAAACCTGTACCCGGAACTGTACTTGCACCAACATAGTATAAGTTCGAAAATTCTTCATCCTTATTTGCAGGTCTAAATCCACCAATTTGATTTAATCCATGTGCTAAGCCTAAGCCACTACCTTGATATAAGTTGAACTTATCTCTCCAATCAATCGGGTTAATAATTGTTCGGCTTACAATATTTGATTTTAAATCAAAATCTACTCTTTTGCCCAAATCCTCAATTATTGTATCAGCAAGTAAATCTGAATCCGACCAATCGCGCTTGTGGCGCATATCAGGAACAGGACAAAGTATAAATAGATTTTCATGTCCTTCTGGAGCACAATTTGGATTCGATCTAGAACTTACGTTTACGTAGTAATAGGGTTTATTAGGACTTACCGAAGTTTTAAAAATTGAATCTGCATATTCTTCAAAATTATTTCCTAAGAAGTAATTATGATGATGCAAGTTATCCATTTTTCCTTTTACACCTAAATATATAGTAAATGGTGCCAAAGTCCATTCCATCTTATCAAGCTTAGTATCCGTATACTTTTCTCGTTTTAAAACACGACCACGGAACGAAGCAGCATCGGAATTGCTGACAATGAAATCCGCTGTAAATTTTCTGCCATCCGTTGAAATAACAGTATTTAGATTTCCATTGTTGCTTTCTACCTCAACAATTTCAGTGTTGAAGTGAAATTTCACGCCACGATCTTCAAGGATTTTCTTGATAGAGGTTGTTATGGAATACATTCCGCCTTCAACATTCCAATATCCATCATGCTTTAGCTCTGTATAATTTAATAAGGAATATACCGCTGGAGTTTGAAAAGGGGTGGATCCCAAGAAAAAGGAAACCAATGAAAATATAACTTTAACTTCTTGTGAATCAAAGTTTTTATTAAGTTCGTCCCACATAGAACGGAACATTTTTGGAGCATGCTTTAATGGAACACGAGCAAGTTGAAGTAAATAACCAAAAACAGAATCGAAATTCTGTTTGATTACTATATGTTCAGTATCATGAAATAATTTACCTGCTGCGGCTAAATATTTTTCTGTCTTACGCTTTAAGTCAGGCTCAATATTTTCGAATTCTTTAGCTAGTTTTTCTAAGTCTTTATAAATCAAAAAAGGACTTTTTTTATCTTCAAAGTAAACGGCGTAAAGTGGGTTTAACTCTCTTAATTTTAAGGGGTTCGGAATATTGCAGTACTCAAATAGCTCAGTAAATTCATAACTCATACTAAAAAAAGAAGGCCCCATATCAAAGGTGAAACCATCTTTCTCTAACATATTTAGCCTACCTCCAGCTTGATGGTATTTCTCCACCATCTCAACATCATAACCTTTTGAAGTGAGCCTCAGTGCAGTAGAGAGCCCGCCTAATCCTGTACCTATTATTAAAACTTGTTTTTTCGACATAAGGAATCTAAAATTCTCAACAAGTATAGTTCAAAAAGGTTTATAATTTTGTTGAATAGTTTACTTCTTCCCAAAATCAATGATTTTATTCGGTTTTTCCTTGAAAAATTACTGAATTCAACATGAAAATTAGTTTTTGTGACCAATAAAAAGACGTAAATTCGCAGACCGTAATATTAACATTCTCAACTCACAATTGTTATAAATTTATGATACCACTAAGTACACCTGTCGACTACCTTCCAATTGCCATGATGTTTATTGTAGCAATGGGATTTGTGTTGTTTACCATGTTTGTAACACATTTGCTAGGTCCAAATTTAAAATCTAAAATAAAATTGGAATCTTTTGAATGTGGTGTTGAGTCGCAAGGAAATTCCAGATTGCCATTTTCTATCAAGTACTTTTTGATTGCAATCTTATTCGTTTTATTTGATGTAGAGGTAATTTTTATGTACCCATGGGCAGTTAATTTCTTTGAGTGGAGTAAGGAAGGATTAGCAGCATTTTATCAGATGGCTCTTTTTATTGGATTGTTAGTACTTGGATTAATTTATATCATTCGTAAAGGTGCCCTTAAGTGGGAGTAAAATTTTATTTCACTAGACTAGTAAAAACTAGAAGATAATGTCGCAAAGCATAGAAAAATTAGAAGGATTTGAAGGACCAGGTTTTATGGCAACTTCTTTAGATAAAGCTGTTGGATTAGCTCGTAAGAATTCAATTTGGCCATTACCTTTCGCAACTTCTTGTTGTGGAATTGAGTTTATGGCAACTATGGCTTCTACTTACGATTTAGCACGATTCGGCTCTGAAAGATTGAGTTTTTCTCCTCGTCAAGCCGATTTGTTAATGGTGATGGGAACTATAGCCAAAAAGATGGGACCTGTACTTCGTCAAGTATACGAACAAATGGCAGAACCAAAGTGGGTAATAGCTGTAGGAGCATGTGCATCGACAGGTGGAATTTTTGATACTTATAGCGTATTGCAAGGTATCGACAGAATTATTCCAGTTGATGTTTATGTGCCAGGATGCCCACCTCGTCCAGAACAAATTTTAGATGGTGTAATGAAGATTCAAGATTTAGTGCATAACGAATCATTGCGTCGCAGAAACTCTCCTGAATACAAAGAAATGTTAGCATCATACGGAATAGAATAATGGCTTCAACAATTACTCCCGATTTTATTACTCAAAAGCTCCAAGAGAAATTTGGAGACGATATTCAACTGGTTGAGTTGCCATACGGATTTCCAACTTATACAGTAGCTAAAAAAGCAGTTTATGATGTTGTTGCCTTTTTGAAGAATGATCCTGCATTGAGTTTTCAATTTCTAACAACTATGTGTGGTTTGCATTATCCAAATACCAATAAAGATTTTGGATTGATGTTGCAATTGCATAATCTTCCTGAAAATGTGCAAGTGAGAATTAAATGTTTTACCGACGAGGTAAATCCTAGTTTTAAAACTTTTACTACACTTTGGCCAGCAGCAAATTGGATGGAAAGAGAAGCATATGATTTCTTCGGATTTAATTTTGAAGGACATCCCGATTTAAGAAGAATATTAAATATGGATAGCTTAGAGGGTTGGCCATTGAGAAAGGAATTTCCGTTGGAGGATCCTTTTAGAAGAGATAAAGACGATAAAATGTTTGGAAGATAATTAGTCAATTGGTCAATTGGTGAATTAGTGAATTAGTCAATTGGTAAAGTAAACAGTGTATTTATAAATAATACGAATTGAAATCAAACTCTGAAACTCTTAATTTTTAACTCTGTGAAACTCTACCGCAGTAGCAATGCACTGCGGCACACGTGTGGTTAAAAACAAACAAATTAGAATTGACAGATTGAATAAGTACTACAAATTAATACTATAAATGAGCAGTCACAAAGCAATACAACGCGAAAAGGAATATACTATTCTAAATCTAGGTCCCACTCATCCTGCAACACATGGTATTTTTCAGAATGTGATGAAGATGGATGGTGAGTTGATAGTTGAAGCAGAACCTACGATAGGTTATATTCATCGTGCTTTTGAAAAATTAGCTGAACGTCGTCCGTATGGACAAATTACTCCAATAACTGACCGATTAAATTACTGTTCATCTCCAATCAACAATATGGGTTGGCATATGACAGTCGAAAAACTTGCTGGTATAGAAATTCCAAAGCGTGTTGAATATTTACGTGTTATCGTGATGGAACTAGCTCGTATTGCTGATCATATCATTTGCAATTCGGTAATTGGTGTTGATAGTGGTGCTATGACAGGCTTTTTATATGTGTTTCAATGGAGAGAGTTTATCTATGAAATTTATGAGGAACTGTGTGGTGCTCGACTAACAACAAATATTGGACGTATTGGAGGAATGGAGCGTGATTTTTCACAAAAGGCGTGGTTAAAGATTGAAAAATTAATGAATGATTTGCCTAAAGGTTTAAAAGAATTTGAAGACCTACTTGTTCGAAATAGAATTTTTATGGATCGTACAATTGGTTGTGGTCCAATCAGTGCAGAAATGGCATTGAATTATAGTTTTACAGGTCCTAATTTACGTGCAGCTGGTGTTGATTATGATGTGCGCGTGATGAATCCTTATTCTTCTTATCAAGATTTTGATTTTATCATTCCTGTTGGAACTAATGGTGATACTTATGATCGCTTTATGGTTCGTCAACAAGAGATGAAAGAAAGTATGAGTATCATTCGTCAAGCAATGCAAAAGCTTGATAAAATGGAAGATAAAACTACTTACCACGCGAATGTTCGAGAATTTTATTTGCCAGAAAAAGAAGATGTTTACAATACAATGGAAGGATTAATTTATCACTTCAAAATTGTAATGGGCGAAACAGAAATTCCAAAAGGAGAAGTGTATCATGCCGTAGAAGGTGGTAATGGTGAATTAGGATTTTATCTTATCAGCGATGGTGGAAGAACTCCTTATCGTTTGCATTTCCGTCGACCATGTTTTATCTATTACCAAGCATACCGCGAAATGGTGAAAGGCTCTATGTTAAGTGATGCAATTCTAACAATGAGTTCTATGAATGTAATAGCTGGCGAGCTTGATGCATAAAAGAATAGAATAGATTTTTCGTTAATAAAAATTCAGTAAAAGAAGTTCAATGAAAGCAGAAATTAAATTTAGTGATGATGCACTTGCATTAGTACAGCGAATCATAAAACGTTATCCCGAAGGAAAACAAAAGTCGGCAATATTACCCGTGCTTCATATTGCACAAGCTGAGTTCGGTGGATGGTTAAGTTCCGACACTATGGATTATGTTGCAACTATTTTAAATATTCAATCGATAGAAGTGTATGAAGTTGCTTCTTTTTATTCGATGTTTAATTTGAGGCCAGTTGGAAAATGTGTGATTGAAGTTTGTAGAACTGGTCCATGTTGGTTGTTAGGTGCAGAAGATATTGTGAAATACATGGAGAAGAAATTAAATATTAAAGAAGGACAAACTACTGCTGATGGAATGTTTACATTGAAAGCTGTTGAGTGTTTAGCTTCTTGTGGTACTGCTCCAATGATGCAAGTAGGACAGAAGTATCATGAATGTTTAACGATAGATAAGATTGATACAATATTAGACGATTATAGAAATACTACTTCTGAGCCAATTTCTCATTGGGCAAAGAATGAAATTAAATAAAATTAATTCAAAAGTCATGAGTATCGCTAAGCCAATTCAAATTAGACCTGAGAATGGATATAAACTATTTATAAAGTTCTCTGATGGCAAAGAAGGTATTGTCGATCTTTCTAATCTTGTTGGCAAAGGGGTGTTTAGTGTTTGGAATGATCAGGAGTTATTTAAGCAAGCGTATATTGATGTAACTGGAGCAATAGCATGGAATAATGATCTTGATATTTGCTCGGATGCATTATACGATAAGTTAACTAATTTGAATAATGCCTAAAATTAGCAGCTTCTATGGAATCATGATTTATATGTATTACATGGATCATAATCCACCACATTTTCATGCGATATATGGAGAGTATGAAGCGATTTTTGATATTTCAACTAGAAATATTATTAAAGGAGAGTTGCCACCTAAAGCGATATCGCTAGTGTTGGAATGGTCAAATCAACATCAAAATGAGTTGGAAGCAAATTGGAATAGAATAGTAAAGAATGAACAATTAAAACCTATTGAACCTTTGAGATAAGAGATAATAATTATGGGACGCAAATTATTAACCAAAAATATAACAGTACCTGGAATACGCAATCTTGATGTTTATCGTCAACATGGTGGTTACGAAACATTCAAGAAAGCTTTAGGTATGACCTCCGAAGCTATTGTTGAAGAAGTAAAGAAGTCAGGATTAAGAGGTAGAGGTGGAGCAGGATTTCCTACAGGTATGAAATGGAGTTTTTTGGCAAAACCAGAAGGAGTTCCACGTTACCTCGTTTGTAATGCGGATGAAAGTGAGCCTGGAACTTTCAAGGATCGCTATATGATGGAAAATATTCCTCATCTTTTGATTGAAGGAATGGCGATAGGGAGCTTTGCGTTAGGTTGCAGAAGTTCTTACATCTATATTCGTGGTGAGTTAATGTATGTCTATCATATTTTACAGAGGGCAATTGATGAAGCGTATGCTGCTGGGTTACTTGGAAAGAATATTTTAGGAAGTAGATTTGATTTCGACTTACACGTACATTGCGGTGGTGGTGCATATATCTGTGGTGAAGAAACTGCATTGATCGAATCTTTAGAAGGTAAGCGTGGAAATCCTCGTATCAAACCTCCATTTCCTGCTATTCGTGGTTTGTGGGATTGTCCTACTGTAGTTAATAACGTTGAGAGCATTATGGCTATCGTTCCTATAATCGATATGGGTGGTGATGAATATGCTAAAATTGGAATTGGAAAAAGTACGGGAACTAAATTAATTTCTGCTTGCGGACATATCAACAAGCCCGGAATTTATGAAATTGAATTAGGCGTACCTGTAGAAGAATTTATTTATTCGGATGAATACTGCGGTGGTATTCGCAATGGTAAAAAATTAAAGGCTGTTGTTACAGGAGGATCTTCTGTTCCTATTTTACCCGCTGAGTTAATATTAAAATTAGCAAACGGTGAACCACGATTAATGTCGTACGAATCGTTATCCGATGGTGGATTCGCTACTGGAACTATGTTAGGTTCAGGTGGATTTATCGCAATGGATGAAGATACAAGTATCGTAAAAAATCTGTGGACATTCACGCGTTTTTATCATCATGAAAGTTGTGGTCAATGTAGCCCTTGCCGTGAAGGTACTGGCTGGATGGAAAAAATATTACATAAAATTTTGGATGGACATGGCACTTTAAGTGATGTTGATTTATTATGGGATATTCAATCGAAAATTGAAGGCAAAACAATTTGTCCTTTAGGCGATGCAGCAGCTTGGCCAGTAGCAAGTGCTATTCGTCATTTCAGAAGTGAATTTGAAGAGTACGTTAAAAATCCTGCGAACATTAAGAAAGATCATCATTATTATAGATTGAATAATTTAACTCCGGAGTTTAGTTAGTTGTTGAATTTGTTCCCGAGCGAAGTCGAGGGATTGAGTTGGGGATTTGTTGAGTTGTAGATTTTTTGAATTGTTGATTTGGAGATTTAATGAATTGAAGATTTGTTGAGTTTGTTTTTGATCCTTGTGGTCAGATTGATGATTTAGTATTGAAATGCAATTGGCTTAAATAAAATTTCTTTGTTTGTATTAATTTCAATTTTACAGTTATGAAAATTACAACATTCATTTTATTGGTTTTTCTTGCAACCATTAGTGCTTATTCTCAATCATTTCAATGGGGAACACGAATGGGTGGTTTTGTAGGAGATATAAATCAATTCACCAATGATAAAGTTGAAGAGATTGAAATAGATTCCTTAGGAAATGTATACGTATGTGGAGAAGTAATGCAGTTTGCGGACTTTAACGCTACTCCAGTAACCACTTACGGCCTACGAGATATTTTTATTGCAAAATACAATTGCAATGGAAATCTGCTTTGGGTCAAGACCGCTAGAAGCCGCTTTGATGATTATGCATATGACATGAAAATTGATTGGTTAGGACACATTTATCTTACAGGATTACTTTTTTCCACACCAATTGACCCCTGTAATTTTTTCGGAAATACAATCGTGTTAGATGGATCTGCTGGTTATCTTACAAAATTAGACACTGCCGGAAATGTAATTTGGTCTAAGTTTTCTGGAGCAGATAGCACACATGGTTTTTATGCGGCAGTCCGTAATCTTGAACTTGATCAGTTAGGAAATTTAGTTAGTTTCTTACTGGTTGATTCTGGAGAAGTCTTCCCAGGAATTAATGTATTGAGAGGGAACTATATTTTCCAATTTGATACCAGTGGCTCTGTAATGAATTACGGGATATTTTCCGTTGTCGATCTTGTTGGGGAAATTGGAGATTTAAAAGTTAATTCTAATGGTGACCGAATTGTGACTGGGCATTTCAACTCAGATTCTTTGGTCATCCAAAATCAAACAATATACAATCCTAAGTCTGGCGATATCTTTTTTTTAGCAAAATTTGATTCTACAAATACGTTGGTCTGGACATATCAATTTACAGATACCTTAACAACTGCTACTGGTTCTTATGGCTATGGACTCTGTACAGATACATTCAATAATATTTATGTAACGGGTGTTGTCTCCCCTGGGCTAAAGGCAGCTAATCATGTATTCATTGATCCTTTCCCACCACTGAGTCTTATTCCAATTGTTGTAAAAGTTAATAACTCAGGGAATGCCATTTGGGCAACTCAAGGTTTTTATAAATATAATTCATACGCGAAAGGCAAAATAGATTTAAATAGTCAAGGGCATTTATTTTTCTCTGGTTCATTTGGGACTCAAGCAGTTTTTGGAAATGATACATTGCAAGGTGCTTCAGTAGGACTTCAAGATATCTTTTTAGCAGAAGCAGACACCAGTGGGAACATATTAGGCGCAGTATCAATATTAGGTACTGGCTCAGAAGATGCAACCTTTGTTACAAAAGTAGACTATCAGGATAATGTATATGTTGGTGGAATATTTGATGGTATAATAACGGTTAACGGTAATAATTTAGCTTCAGTTGGAGGACAAAATGATGCGTTTATTGCAAAGTATGGTTCGGTTTGCATTACTGGAATTGCAAGTCAAGAAGTAACTTCAAAAATAGATGTACTAGAAGTATTTCCTAATCCTACCTCAGATTACATCAATATTCGGTTAAATACTCCTAATAGTAATTTACAATCTACATTACAATTGTATTCTATAAATGGGGTATTGGTTAAAGAAACTAAAATGAATAACGGTAACTTGAAAATTGACCTGCAAGATTTACCTCCTTCTATGTACCTATTAAAATTAACAACAAGCGAAGGGGTCTATACTAAAAAGGTATTGG
>Ga0114976_10002427_pt1 | contig 11696 bp, 10 predicted proteins | sample S_130805_EF_Meta_FD_87319 | JGI IMG/M metagenome (GOLD analysis project Ga0114976, IMG submission 87319) | Freshwater microbial communities from Lake Simoncouche, Canada to study carbon cycling - S_130805_EF_MetaG | ecosystem: Environmental > Aquatic > Freshwater > Lake | place: Lake...
GGACCGTAACATTTTGTTTTTAGTAAATCCTATTTCTGGAACACGAACAAAAGAAAAATTAATTGCTTTTATTACAGAAAAAGTAGAGGCAGCTAGATTGTCATTTTCTATAGATTACACAAATGCTACGGGTAATTACATGTTGTTAAAAGAACAAGTGGTAGCAACGAGCATTACAGACATTGTTATTGTTGGAGGAGACGGCTCTGTAAATCAAGTAATACAAGCCTTTGCGGAACTACCCGTACGCTTTGGAATTTTGCCCGTAGGTTCCGGTAATGGTCTAGCGCGCGCTGCGGGTATTCCAACGAAAATTAAAAGAGCGTTGCAGGTAATTATAGATGGTAACACCATGCCCATTGATGCATTTACCATTAATGACAAATTTTCATGTATGCTTAGCGGGCTTGGCTTTGACGCTCAAGTGGCACACAATTTTGCTCTTAAAGCGAAACGCGGTTTTTTTAATTACGCTAAAGAAAGTTTGCTCCATTTTTTTAAGGCACAGCCCTATGGATTTGAAATAAAACTTCCAGACTTTACGTTTTTTGCAGACGCTTTTTTAATTAGCATTGCCAACAGCAATCAATTTGGAAATAACGTTACCATTGCACCGCAAGCAAAATTAAATGACGGCCTTTTAGACGTTATTGTGGTGCAAAAAATGCATAAAGTAAAACTACCTTATGCCATTTTACAACAACTCAGTGGAAATAATAAAATGCAAAAACTTGTAGAGGACATGGAGCGCAAAAACATTCTCTACTTTCAAACGCCTAGCTTAGAAATTAACAATACGCAGTTAGCGCCGCTTCACATAGACGGAGAAGCCGTTGCTTCTGCAAAGCAAATTCAAATCAAAATTTTACCTAGCTATTTTACTTTGTTTGTGCCCGCATCACGTAATAAGTAGCCACCAAACTTAGTAGCAAACTCATACCTACCAATTGGTGTATTTGCGCCATCCATTCAAAAATACCCCATACACCAGGAATAATACTGCGCGCATATAAAAGGCTTGCAATACCAAGTAATACTTGTAGTACAACAAGTAAGATGGGAAGTATTTTAATGCGGTTAAATATTTCACTCCCTTTAATTCGAAATAATTGAATGGTCCAATAAGCGATGAGCAGGAGTAAAATATAGGCGATGCCGCGGTGCATAAAATGCACTAGGATTTTGTTTTCAATAAAATTCAAGAAAAAGTTAGGATCGGAAAATAAATTACTAGGCACATAATCTCCATTGATGGTTGGCCATGTAGGCGCTACCATGGCAGCTTTGTGGCCCGCCATAAGTGCTCCATACATGAGTTGTAGCACAAGTAGGGCAAGTATTAGCAGATTAAATCGTTTTGCTTTTTGAACGGCCTGATGCATGCCTGCCGGAATTTGAAGTTCCGTTTTAGGAATTAACAATTGAAGTGCAAACCAAAATGTATAAGACAGTAACCCTAATGCAAAAATAAAATGTAGCGCAAGTCGTGTAGGCTTTACATACACAGCGTCACCTTCTAACCCACTCGCAACCATAATCCAACCAATAGCACCTTGCATGGCACCTAAAAAAAAGAGTATCACCAGTGGCCTTATCATTTCTTTTTTAAAATGCTTGGCAACTAAAAACCAAACAAAACCACCTGCAAAAACAACACCAATGATTCTGGCCCATAAACGGTGAAACCATTCCCAAAAAAATATGTATTTAAAATTTTGTAAGTCAAATTCAAAATTTAACAACTGAAACTGTGGTGTTTGTTTGTATTTAGCAAACTCCTCGAGCCATGCCGCTTCTGAAAGTGGTGGCAATGCACCCGTTATAACATCCCACTCTGTAATTGAAAGTCCACTACCCGTTAAGCGCGTTACACCACCCAACACAAACTGAATAATAGTCATGGCTACACCCATCAAAAGCCAAGTGGCTACTAATTTATTGGATCTATTAGTTGTTTCCATATTAGATGCAAAGGTAGTACTTAGAACCCTGTTATTTTTTACCTATTTTGCAACAAATTGTGGAACCAAAAAACCATGTTACTAAACAACTATCAAACAGCGCTATTAGAGGCAGGGCTTGACGAAGCCGGCAGAGGTTGTTATGCTGGACCGGTATTTGCTGCGGCCGTTATTTTACCACCCAATTTTTATCATTCGCTTTTAAATGACAGTAAAAAACTAACAGAAAAAAATAGAGCCATTTTAAAACCCATCATCGAAAAAGAAGCTATTGCATGGGCCGTTGCAAGTGTATCACACACAGAAATTGATGAGATCAATATTTTACAAGCATCCATTAAAGCCATGCACTTAGCAGTGGCCGCGCTTAAAAAAAAGCCAAAATATTTGATAGTAGATGGCAACCGTTTTAAGCCCTATAAAAATTTACCACACACTTGTATAGTAAAAGGAGATGGAAAATATGCATCTATTGCAGCAGCTAGTATTTTAGCTAAAACACATAGAGACGCTTATTTAGATACACTACACAAGGCATATCCGATGTATGGCTGGAATAAAAATAAAGGATACGGAACCGCTGTACACCGCGCTGCTATTGAGGTACACGGCTTATGCGAACACCATAGAAAAAGTTTTGCTATCCTTCCCACACCCCCGCCCCTTCTCTAATGACGGTATAATCATCGGTGGTGCAATCGATAATGGTAGAAGGAATCATGCCACCAATGCCACCATCAATTACAATATCTACTAGCTTTTCAAAGTTTTCATGAATCACATATGGATCTGTGTAATCTTCCACCATTTCACCAGGTAAAGACGCAGATAATATTGGATGTTCGAGTGCTGCAACAATGGCACTAGCAATTTGATTATCAGGTATTCTTAGTCCAATGGTATTTTTTTTGTTTTGCAAAAGCTTAGGCACTTGCTTACTGGCAGGTAAAATAAAAGTGAATGGACCTGGTAAATAATTTTTTAAAAGCCTATACAGTGGCGTTGAAATAGGCTTAGCGTAATTGCTTAAATCGGAAAGGTCGGCACAAACAAAACTAAGTTGTGCTTTGGCTGGATCTACCCCTTTAATTTGAGCAATTTTTTCGATGGCTTTTGGCTGGAAAATATCACAACCCAATCCATAAATGGTATCTGTGGGATATGCAATGATACCGCCACTTTTAAGGCAGTCTACTACAGTAGCAATATGTCGAGGGTTAGGATTGTTTGGGTGTATTTCTAATAACATATTATAGAATCTCCCACACTTCGCGGCCACGTAGCATTTTATCCAAATCGCCTTTTCCTTTTGTAGCGATCACTTCTTCAATTTGCATGGCCATTACATCTTCGTAACAAGCTCTATCGGTTTCAAAGAAAACACCAAAAGGTCTTGGAAAATGTCCGTCCGGTTTTGTAGGTGAATCAAATAAACGAACCAGCACTTGTGCTTTATAAAAATCTCTTTCGTCGTGAATCCATAAATCATCGGCAGTAACACCTTCACCAAGTGAAACAACTACTGGTTTTAATCCGTCAAATTTGATACCCTTATCCTGGTTAGCACCAAAAATTAATGGCTTGTCTTGTTCTAAAAATAAAGCCTCTTCTGGCTTGGTTGCTTTTTCTGTAAATATTTCAAAAGCCCCATCATTAAAGATGTTGCAGTTCTGGTAAATTTCTAAAAATGAAGCGCCTCTATGTTGATGAGAACGCGTAAGCATTGCTTGCAGGTGCTTAGGATCGCGATCCATACTGCGTGCAATAAAACTTGCATCGGCACCAAGTGCTAATGCAGCTGGATTAAATGGATGATCGATACTTCCGTAAGGCGTACTTTTTGTAATCTTATGTTCTTCGGAAGTTGGTGAATATTGCCCTTTTGTTAAACCATAAATTTGGTTGTTAAACATCATGATGTTAACGTCAAAATTTCGACGAAGCAAATGAATGGTATGGTTACCACCAATACTTAAACTATCTCCATCACCAGTTACAATCCAAACACTTAACTCGGGTCTTGTGGCTTTTAAACCACTAGCAATGGCCGTTGCACGTCCATGAATGGAGTGCATGCCAAATGTGTTCATGTAATAAGGGAAACGACTACTACAACCAATACCACTAATGATGACAATGTTTTCTTTGGGAACACCAATATTGGGCATTACTTTTTGAACCTGCGCCAAAATAGAATAGTCTCCACAGCCTGGGCACCAACGAACCTCTTGATCTGTTGCAAAATCTTTAGCGGTTAAAATGGGTGCTTCGGTTATAGTATCGGTAGACATCTGGTATTATTTGAATGATTGGAGCCCTAAAGGTCCGACTAAATTTAATAATGAACACAAAATTTTTACCCGTTTACCAGCGCTTCCCAAAATTCGGCACCTCGGCGGGTATGCGGTATAACAATAGTACCGCCTACAATATTGGCTACTGCAAATATTTCATATACTTCAGCTGTAGAAAGACCCAATTCATGACATTTTTGAAGGTGATATTTGATGCAATCGTCGCATCTAAGTACCATACTTGCCACAAGGCCTAACATCTCCTTTGTTTTTTTATCAAGGGCACCATCGTCGTAGGTATTGGTGTCTAAATTCCACAAACGCTTTAAAACGAGGTTGTCTTTACTTAAAATAACGTCATTCATTTTTTGACGGTACTCATTAAACTCTTGTATTGTATTATCCATGATTGTGCTTTTATGTTTTTTAACGTTCTATTCTTCTGATCCAATCTTGTAATCCAGCATGAATTTTTTTAGCCACGTCTTTGTGAAAGTCGGGATTAATAATTTTTTGCTCATCATCAAGGTTGGATAAAAAGGCTATTTCTACTAAACAACTGGGAAACTCAGTTGGTTGACTGAGTGCAAAATTAAAACTTCCTACATTGCCAAACTCATTAAGCCCAAGCTCTAGCATGCGCGCTAAAATGATTTGTGTGAGAGGTCTAAAACCAATATGCTTATAATAGGTACTGGTGCCATTTATTAGCGGGCTGCCACTTGAATTTAGGTGTAAACTAATGACCACATGCGGAAGTTGACTTTGCAACCACAAAATGCGGTCTTTGTTGTCAAATGTAGAATCGGAAGTTCTGGTCATGAGCACATTTTCAATTCCTGCATCCAGCAAATGCTGTTCGAGTGCTTTGGCAAATAATAAAGTGGCATTTTTTTCTAGCACTTTGGTACAAATACCATCGGCCCCAACATTAGAGCCACCATGGCCGGCATCAATGGCGATCACCATTTTAGTTAAGTCCAAATCTTGTGGCTGCCTTCTTACGATAAGTTCAAGCCCTTTGCTACTATAACGTAACGAATACCCCCAGTGCTGCTTGTGCTGTAACTCAATAGTGACCCTAAGTATATCATCGTCTACTTGATGGTAATAAACATTTTTTACTTCTTGCAAACTAGACAGTTGTGTAATCCAGTTGGTGTTGGATGCTACTCCATATATATCAATATTAATTTTAGACGGATTGATGTCCATCCAAGATTGGTAGGGTAGTTTTTCGGGTAACCGAATAGAAACATAATCAAATAAAGAATCGCCTTTTGCAATAATTGAATTACTGGTATATGGATAAAGCGTAAGTGGTTTATCAAGTGCGTTGGTATCAACAACAATAAACTGCTTGTCTATGTATGCAAATCTATTTTTAGAAAGCTGCACCTGAAACATGGATTTAGCAGTATCCACCACTTTAAGCAACACGTTGGTATCTAGGTAGCCCATTTTAGCACCACCCAAGCGGTCTTCCCCTAAGCCATAAGCGAGTGCAGGTAATTTACCCGCCGTTCTGGCCCAAAAACCAGGATAGCCGGGGCTTTGCGCAGCAACCGACTGGACAAAAAAAACGGTAATACATAGGGCTACCCTTATATAATTCATGTAGCCAAGATACAAAAAATAAAATTCCCTTACATTTTGTAGCCATCATCCGCCACCAACTTATCTGCAATTCTACGGCGAGACTCTTTGGTATTGTAAGGATCTACTTTTGTAAAACGCTTAAGTCCAATATGCATCATGCGAAGTTCATCACCATCTGCAAAACTATTGAGCGCGTCTTTACCTGCTTTGTTAATTTTATCTGCGGCGTCGTATAAATAAGTGCGCATGATATCTGCTTGAATACTGGTAGCAGCCTCGCCATTTTTTTCCGTTAATTTAATCACCCTTAATAGTGCACTCTCTGTGTGAAAAACCTCAATGGCCATGTCTGCAATGTTCATGAGTACTTCTTGTTCTTTTTCAAGTTGCATCATAAGTTTTTGAACAGCAGCACCAGCAACCATGAGTATCGCTTTTTTAAAGTTGGTAATGTATTTGCGTTCTTTTGCAAAAGCAGCTTCATCGGTATCACCAAAATCAGGAATACTCATGAGTTCTTTTTGAACCGCCATAGCAGGGGTCATTAAATCTAATTTGCCTTTCATTGCACGCTTTAATACCATGTCTACGGTAAGCAAACGGTTGATTTCATTGGTACCCTCGTAGATTCTGTTGATTCTACTATCGCGGTATCCCTTAGAAATTTGATACTCATCGCTAAAGCCATTTCCACCATGTATTTGCACCCCTTCGTCTACCACAAAATCTAAAACTTCACTACCAAATACTTTTAACATAGCACACTCAATTGCATATTCTTCTGCAGCGCCTAATAGTGCTTGCGCAAAAGTTTTTCCTTCTTGTAGTAATGCTTGCTCTTTATTATCAATCCATTTTGCAGTTCTATAAAGACCCGCTTCGCACACCCACATTTTTATGGCCATCTCTGCCATTTTATGTTTGATGGCACCAAATTTTGCAATGGGTAATTTAAACTGCTCTCTTGTTTTTGCATATTGCACACTCACTGTAGTAGCTCTTTTAGCGCCACCAAGTGTTGCGGCACATAATTTTAAGCGGCCAATATTTAAGACATTAAATGCAATGATATGGCCTTTGCCAATTTCCCCTAAAACGTTACCCACAGGCACTTTGCAGTCTTGAAAATAGAGTTGAACGGTAGAAGATCCTTTGATACCCATTTTATGCTCTTCGGGACCTTGCGTAAATCCTTCCATGCCTCTTTCAACAATAAAACCGGTAAATTTTTCGCCATCAATTTTTGCAAAAACAGTATACACATCTGCAAAACCACCGTTGGTAATCCAACATTTTTGACCATTTAAAATATAATGTTGTCCATCGCTAGATAATACCGCTGTTGTTTTTGCACTGAGGGCATCACTGCCACTATTAGGCTCTGTTAAACCATAGGCACCCTTCCACTCGCCAGTTGCTAGTTTAGGAATGTATTTTTGTTTTTGTTCTTCTGTACCAAAATATAAAATAGGAAGTGTACCAATACCCGTGTGTGCAGCAATCGCCACTGAAAAAGAATAACCCCCACCAAGCCCTTCATTAACAATAGTAGAAGTAATAAAATCTTTACCAAGTCCACCATATGCTTCGGGACAAGAAGTAGACAAAAGCCCCTGTTCTCCTGCCTTTACCATGAGTGAAGGCATAAGCCCGGGCTCCATTTTATCGATACGATCTACAATGGGTAAAATTTCTGTGTCGATAAATTGATCACACATGTCTTTTACCATTTGTTGTTCTTCATTAAATTCTTCTGGAATAAAAGTAGAGGCAAGCGTACTTTCTTTAATGATCCACTCACCACCTAATAATGGTTGTTGATTTGTCGTTTCCATATCTATCTTTTTAAAATACTTTTATAATAAATTATCATACACTTTTTGAAACACTAGTTTCACAATTTCAATTTCACTTTTATTAACCCCAATAAGCGCTTCATCCATCGTTTGATTGGCGAGCTCAATGGTTTTGTCCTGTAATATTTTTGCAGGTTCTGTTAAGCACACCAAATTAATACGACGATCCTCTTTAGAAGGCATACGCTTTACTAATTTTTGCTTTTCGAGATTATCAATTAAACGCGTGATACTTGGCTTGTCTCTAAATGTTCTATTGCAAAGTTCTTGCTGGCTAAGTCCGTCTTGCTTCCACAAATGATAAAGTACACTCCACTGCTCAATGGTAATTTCGAGTCCTGCCAACCTAAAGTTTTTTTGTAAACGACGTGCAACAGCGGTAGACGCCATACCATTGATAACGCTGTATAATTCGCCTCTTTTAAATTGGTTGTTTGACATATAGTTAGTTATGCAACTATTTCAAAGTACGGCCGTTTTTTGCATAAAACCAAGAAAAAAATGTGGAAATGAAGGGGCAGGCCTAACAAATAGACCAATTATTGATTTTCTTTGTTAGATGTACCTTTTTACAGTAACCCTTTGCTTATTGGCGGCCTATGGCGTATTAATGGCCCTGTACACAAAAGGGTACTGGAGCATGCGTTCTTTTAAGGGTAATGGCAAAACACCTATTACAAAGTTTTCAGTAGTGATTCCGGCCCGCAACGAGGAAGTAAATATTGAAGCATGTCTAACGGGCATCTTATCTCAAAACTACCCCAATCATTTATTTGAAATTATAGTGGTAGATGATTATTCTGAAGATGCAACGGCATTAATTGTGACAAAAATTGCATCGACACATAAAAATGTTTGCTTAGTAAGCCTTCAAGATTTTACTAAAAATGAAAACTTAGTTGCGTATAAAAAAAGAGCTATAGAAATTGCCGTTACGCAGGCCACTGGTGATTGGATAGTTACCACCGACGCTGATTGCAGTTTTACAAATAATTGGTTAGCTACCTACGATGCATACATTCAAGAACACAATTCTGTAATGGTAGCAGCACCTGTAGCGTATGCAAACACCGGAAGCTTTTTATCTATTTTTCAAATACTAGACTTTATAAGTTTACAAGGTATTACCGCAGCAGCCGTTGCATCTGGATCACATACACTTTGCAATGGTGCTAATTTATGCTACTCCAAAAATGCTTTTGAAAGCGTAGGTAAATTTAGCGGAATCGATTATTTACCCAGTGGCGATGATATGCTACTCATGCATAAAATGAAAAAAGTATTTCCAGGTAAAATTGGTTATTTGTATGCACAGGATGCAGTGGTAACTACAGCCCCAAGTGCTACGCTGGATTTATTTATACAACAGCGAATACGTTGGGCTAGCAAAGCTTTGGGCTATCAAGACAAAATTATTTTTTGGATACTACTGCTCGTTTACCTCGTTAATTTTACTTTATTAGTGTACCTACCTGTTAATTTTATTCAAACGGGTAATATCAACAACTGGCTTATTTTAATAGGCTGTAAAACGCTGATTGAAATACCTTTTATGTATGCGTCGGCGAAATTTTTTAAACAACAAAAATTACTATTGTGGTTTGCAATTATGCAACCTTTTCATATGCTCTATACAGTAATTGCCGGATGGTTTGGTACCTTTGGATCTTACAATTGGAAAGGTCGAACCATTATGCAAGCGCAACCAGATAATTTTTTTAGAAAGCTTAGACGCAATAAAACAGCAAGCGTTTCATTGTATGTTGTTGCAGCTGCTTTTTTGATGGCGGTATTTGCTTATTTTATGGCACCCGAACATTCGCCAAACGCCAACCGTATGATTCCAGAAATTGGAAGCATGAAGCCAGGATTTACGATTCAATTACTCCAAGTAAAACGAACCACTCAAACGCCACATACTTCATTTTTTGAAAAACTTATTGGCGGCGAAGAGGATAGAAATACATTTATCCCTATCACATCTTATCAAATAAAAAGTGATAGTATTTATTATAAAAAATATATTGACGAAGGCATTACAGAAGCTGGTGTAATGCCACTAAGCTTAGCTGCCAAAGATCCTGTTATTACACAAACCTATTACGCCGGCACCGATAAGTTTGGAAGAGATATGTTAAGCCGCTTAATTATTGGCGTGCGCGTAAGTTTGGGCGTTGGAATGATTGCGGTTTTATTGTCATTAACCATTGGCATTTTACTAGGCGCGCTTGCTGGTTTTTACAGAGGCTGGATAGATGAATGCATCATGTGGTTTATCAATGTTATTTGGAGCATCCCAACACTACTGCTGGTGTTTGCCATTACACTTGTTTTAGGAAAAGGATTTTGGCAAGTATTTATTGCCGTTGGTTTAACCATGTGGGTGAACGTTGCAAGGCTTGTGCGTGGTCAAGTAATGGCCATTAAAAACAGAGAATTTATTGAAGCAACCAGGGTACTTGGCTACTCCGATATGCGCACTATTTTTATTCATATTTTACCCAATATTATTGGACCCGTTTTAGTGATTGCAGCAAGTAATTTTGCATCAGCAATTGTAATTGAAGCGGGTTTAAGTTTTTTAGGCGTGGGTGTACAACCGCCACAACCCAGTTGGGGCCTGATGATTAAGGAAAACTACAATTTTATAATTACACACAATCCCGCTCTAGCATTAGCACCAGGTATTGCTATTATGATATTAGTACTAGCCTTTAATTTATTAGGCAATGGATTAAGAGATGCCTTTAATGTAAGGGAGAAATAACTATTCTTCTGTTGGAGAAACTACTACACTGCGCACCAAACTTTCTTCTAAAGAAATAAATGTTTCTGTTCTTTCAATGCCTTTTATTTTTTGTAACTCATCATGTAAAACATAACGCAACTGCTGAATGTCTTTACAAACAATTTCTGCAAACATGCTATAATTTCCGGTGGTATAATTTAAGCGCACAATTTGTGGCACTTTTTTTAGTTCTTTAGCAACACTATCATACAACGAACTTTTTTCTAGGTAAATGCCAATAAAAGCTATTACGTCGTAACCTAGTTCTTTTAAATCGACAGATAATTTTTTACCCTTTACCACGCCCAGCTCTTCTAATTTTTTGATGCGCACATGGATAGTCCCGCCCGACACAAAGAGTTTTTTGCCCAAATCGGCGTAAGACACTTCTGCGTCTTCCATCATTTCCTGAATAATCTGTAAATCCAGTTTGTCGAGATTTAATTTAGGGGTCATATTATGGTATGTTTTTAGTAGTATTTTAAAATAAAGGCAATTTATTGATATTTTTCTAAAGTTTTTGATTATCGGTTAAATTATTTGTAACAAATAGGCTTAATGCTTTAACATTGCATTGTTAATGAATGACAAACAGTTCTTATCTATTGTGGGGTGATGAAATATTAGGCAAACATGCCCTCTTGTCTCGAGGGTGAGGATAACGGGATAAACGTAACATAGAGCCGCTTAGCAATAAGCGACCAGGGTCGACCACTGAACTTTGTGTTATAGCTAACTGCCTTCTGGAGGTTCGATCCCTCCCCCTACAGCTACAAAAAGCTCCTATTACATTGATTTTAAATGTTTTAGGAGATTTTTTTTTTGTTAGGTGACACTATAGGTGACACTAAAACAAATTTAGTGTAACATTGTCAGATGAGCATAATAATAAACCTGCCCTTTGCTGGGATGAGTTAGATTGAAATTGAAGACGAGTTGTATAATATGATACAAGAAATTAATACAAAATAGCAGTTCCTAGCATTCATAGGACTGATTTTGGAAGGTTTTAATAGGGATGTCAAGCTGGGTTTATAAACTAAGCATGAGAATGAGTATAAACAAAAACTATTATTCATCTAAAATAAGACATTATGTAGTCAATATCAGTGTGCTTGAAAGAATTTGCTTAAAAAGTTAGGGAAATTTTAGATGTTAATCTTGAAAACCTACATAAAATAATTCATTTTTATTTTAC
>Ga0114976_10002428_pt1 | contig 11696 bp, 13 predicted proteins | sample S_130805_EF_Meta_FD_87319 | JGI IMG/M metagenome (GOLD analysis project Ga0114976, IMG submission 87319) | Freshwater microbial communities from Lake Simoncouche, Canada to study carbon cycling - S_130805_EF_MetaG | ecosystem: Environmental > Aquatic > Freshwater > Lake | place: Lake...
ACCCACGCCGCTTTCACCCCTGAAGCGCGGCGTCCACCACAGCTCGTGCCCCGGCCTGCACCTGTGCAAGGTGCTCAGGACCTTTGAATGACTCGGCGTAAATCTTGTACACGTCTTCGGTGCCGGAGGGGCGAGCCGCCGCCCAGGAATTCTCGGTCACGATTTTGATTCCGCCGATTGCGGCACCGTTGCCTGGAGCCGTCGTCAAGACTTCGAGAATCTGTTCGCCGGCGAGCTCGGTGCCCGACACGTCAGTGGCAGACAGGGCTGCCAGTCGTGCCTTTTGCTCGCGATGGGCTGGTGCATCGATGCGGGCGTAGGCGGGTGCGCCAAAGCGCTGCGTGAGAGCTGCATAGTGCATCGAGGGTGAGGAGCCGGTGACGGCCAGCATTTCTGATGCCAGAAGAGCAGGAACAATGCCGTCTTTGTCTGTTGTCCATGCGATGCCGTCGCGGCGAAGGAATGATGCCCCGGCACTTTCCTCGCCACCGAATGCGACCGAGCCGTCGATGAGTCCCGGCACGAACCACTTGAACCCGACGGGTACCTCCCACAGGCGTCGGCCACGTGCGGCCACGACACGATCGATCATCGACGAACTCACGACCGTTTTGCCGACTGCTGCATTACCGGGCCATTCACCGCGATGAGTGAGGAGGAAGTCGATGGCCACCGAGAGGAAGTGATTGGGATTCATCAGTCCGGCATCGGGCGTCACGATGCCGTGTCGATCGGCATCCGCGTCATTGCCTGTGGCGATGTCGAAATCGTGACGCATGGAGATGAGGGAAGCCATCGCATGTGGTGATGAACAGTCCATCCGGATCTTGCCGTCCCAGTCGAGGGTCATGAAGGGCCAGCGCGGATCGACGGTTTCATTGACCACGGTGAGGTTCAGGTCGAAGCGATCGGCAATGGCAATCCAGTAATCGACCGATGCGCCACCCAGCGGGTCAGCCCCGATGCGTATGCCTGCGGCTCGAATGGCCGCAAGGTCCACCACGGACGGAAGGTCATCCACATAAGAATCCAGAAACGGGAAGCGATCAACGAGATCGCCTGACAGCGCACGGTCCAAGGTGATCCGACGAACTCCTGCGAGCCCCGCTGCCAAGAAGTCATTGGCGGCCTGCTGCAGCGGACCGGTGATGTCACCCCCGGCAGGACCGCCATCGGGTGGGTTGTACTTGAAGCCACCGTCACGCGGCGGGTTGTGCGAAGGCGTCACCACGATGCCGTCTGCGCGGCGAGGGTCATCGGCGGCGAGGCCACGGTTATGCGCGAGCACCGCATGGGAGAGAGCCGGGGTGGGGGTGTAGCCGTCCTGACTGTCGATCAGCACCGTGACGTCATTACCGACGAGCACCTCCAGCGCCGTTCCCCACGCGGGTTCGCTGAGGCCATGGGTGTCTCGAGCCAGGTACAACGGACCACCGATACCGACCTGACGCCGGTGGTCACAGATGGCTTGAGTAATCGCCGCGATGTGATCCTCGTTAAATGCCCGGTCCAGGGCCGAGCCCCGATGGCCGGAGGTGCCAAACGCCACCCGCTGCTCGGGAAGGGATGGATCCGGCCTCAGGTCGTAGTAGGCCGTGAGCAAGGCCTCCATGTCCACCAGATCGGTGGGCTTGGCGGGTAGGCCGGCGCGCTCGTACATGGGGCCCTCCGGGGTCGGTTTGGGGCTTACCGGGCGATCGTGGCAGACTACGACGGCTTCGCGCGGGGACTACCGGTGACCATTCCGGGAACCTCGCATGACGTTCGGAATCATCCGGACCGCAGGAGGCCCTGCCGCAGGGGGGCCGACTGATGAGTGACACCCTCCCCATCGTGGGCGACCTGTGGCGCCTGCAGGAAGAGTTGTCATGAAGGCCCTTGACGCCGTTGATGCCGCCCAGCTTCGTAGCGACATCCCAGAATTTCGCGCAGGCGACACCCTGAAGGTGCACGTAAAGGTCGTCGAAGGCAACAAGACCCGTGTTCAGCTCTTTCAGGGAGTCGTCATTGCCCGAGCCGGTTCGGGTATCAGCCAGACCTTCACCGTGCGCAAAGTTTCCTACGGTGTGGGCGTCGAGCGGTGTTTCCCGCTGCACACTCCGATCATCGAGAAGATCGAGGTCGTGACCAAGGGTGACGTGCGTCGCGCCAAGCTCTACTACCTGCGTGATCTGCGTGGCAAGAAGGCGAAGATCCGCGAGCGCCGCGAGAACGTCGAGAACTGATCTTGGCGGGCCGCGACCGGCAGTCGTGGTGGGACGTACCGCTCACGATTCTGATCGCTATCGGAGTCGTCCTCCTCATCACCACATTCATCGTTAAACCGTTCTCCATCCCCTCGGGGTCGATGGAGAACACGCTCGGCATAGGCAATCGCGTCCTGGTGAACCGGATGGTTTTCCACACGCGACCCATTGAGCGAGGTGACATTGTCGTCTTCGACGGCACAGACTCCTTTGTTCCGGCGGCCGATGTTCCTGATCGCAACCTCATCTCCGGGGCCCTTGCGTGGGTCGGCCAATCGTTTGGTCTTGTCCCGCCCGACTCCACAGATTTCGTGAAGCGGGTCATCGGCGTCGCTGGCGACCATGTCCAGTGCTGTGACGCCAAGGGGCGCATCACGGTCAACGGGCAGCCGCTCAACGAGTCGTCATACCTTTATCCGGGCGATGATCCCAGCACTCAGACGTTCGACGTCGTGGTTCCCGACGACTCGCTATGGGTCATGGGCGACCACCGCTCAGATTCTGCCGACTCACGTTCACACATGGGTGATCCAGGTGGTGGATTTGTGCCCACGTCACGTGTCATCGGACGAGCGATGATGGTGCTATGGCCGTTCACCAGCCTGCGTTTCCTACCGATTCCTGACACGTTCGTAAAGGTCCCGGCGCCAGCCGGTTCGTGATGGCACCGGGCGGGCTACTCAGGAGACGGGGCCGGCATGCGCGCAGAGCGACAAGTGGGCCGTTTCGATTCGCGCGTGAGATCCTCATCATCTGTGTCATTACTGTCGTCATTGCGGTCGCCGTGCGGTTGTTCCTCTTTCAAGCGTTCTTTGTCCCGAGTGCCTCGATGGATGACACGCTCAAGGTGGGGGATCGCATCATTGCCTCGCGGATCAGCACCGCCGTCGGAGGTGTGCACCGAGGTGATGTCGTGGTGTTTCATGATCCCGGGGGTTGGCTGCCCTCGGGTGCAGGAGATCGGTCCGGCCTACCCGGGTGGCTGACGGGAGCGCTCACCACCGTGGGCCTGATGGCCAGCAATTCCGAAGAAGAAGTAGTCAAGCGCGTGATTGCGGTGTCTGGTGACCGCATTCAGTGTTGTGATGCAAACGGTCGCATCATCGTCAATGGTGTTGCGCTCGACGAGCCCTACATCATCGGACCAACGGATCAGGTGCGCTTTGACGTGACGGTAGGGCCGGAAGCCATGTTTGTCATGGGGGACAACCGTGGGAACTCCCGCGATTCGCGGTATCACCTTGATATGGATTCCGGCGCAGTCCCGGTAAAGAATGTTGTGGGCAGGGTGATGGCCATTTTGTGGCCGCTCTCTCGGATAGCAAGCGTTCCCGTTCCAAATTCTTTCGCGCAACTCAACGGATGACCGATCCCTCGCTTCGTCTGGAGCGCACGTTGCTGCGACAGGGAGTTGCGTCGGTGTGCGGCATGGATGAAGTCGGTCGAGGTGCCTTGGGCGGCCCGGTGTCGGTGGGAGCGGTGGTGGTGAACGACGCTACCCGAGCGCTTGCAGGTGTCCGAGATTCCAAATTGTTGAGCGCAGCCGTGCGTGAAGAACTGGTTCCTCACATACGTGCATGGGCAGTCGACTGTGCCGTGGGGCATGCGTCCGCAGCTGAGATCGATAACCATGGACTTATCTGGGCCCTTCGCCGGGCGGGGCAACGAGCGTTGGCCGCACTGACCATGCGGCCTGACGTGGTCCTACTGGACGGAAGCCATGATTGGTTGAGTGCTCCCGACCAGTTGACGCTGCTAGATGAAGACGAGAGCGACGACGTCGTACCCCGCGTGACCATGCGAGTGAAGGCAGACCTCACGTGCACGTCGGTGGCCGCGGCCAGCATTTTGGCCAAAGTCGAGCGCGATGGGATTCTCTCCGAGCTATCCACACGCTTTCCGGGCTACGGTTGGGAAGGCAATAAGGGCTATGCATCTGCGGAACACCGAGCAGCGCTCAAGCGCTTAGGGCCAAGCAGCGAGCATCGTCGGTCGTGGCGATTAGGCGTGGACGACAAGGGGGCAACATGACGAACGAGCAGGCTGCGAGTATCGCTGACTTCATTGCGCCGTTGCGCGTGGAGCCGGGTCGCAGGATTGTGCTGCCCAAAGATTTCGATCCCGGGTTCTGCCCGCCCGGTCTGACCAAGGAGACGGGTCAGGAGCAGCTCCAACGAGGAATTGAGGTTCTCGCCGAGTACCAGGACCGGCTTGCTGCCCAGAACGTGTACGGGGTTCTGTTCTGCCTCCAGGCCATGGATGCGGCGGGCAAGGACGGCACGATCCGCCACGTGATGTCCGGGGTCAACGCTCAGGGTGTTCGCGTCACGAGTTTCAAAGTTCCGTCCACCGAAGAGCTCGATCACGACTATCTGTGGCGGTATGCCAACGCACTACCTCGTCGTGGCGAGATTGGAATCTTCAACCGTTCTCACTACGAAGAGGTTCTCGTGGTGCGCGTTCATCCCGAGGTCTTGGGTCGTCAGAACCTTCCCGCGCATGCTCACGAGGGCATCTGGAAACGCCGCTATGAAGAGATCAATAACTGGGAGAAGTACCTTGTCGACAATGGCATTGTCGTCGTCAAGGTCTTCTTGAATGTCTCTCGAGATGAGCAGCGTCGACGATTCCTCGAGCGCATCGATCACCCACACAAGAACTGGAAGTTCTCCGCCGCCGACATAGCCGAGCGTCAACACTGGGATGCCTATCAGACTGCCTACTCCGACATGCTCACCCACACGAGCACGTCGTGGGCGCCCTGGTACGTGGTCCCAGCCGACAGCAAGTGGTTCATGCGGATGTGTGCGGCAGCGATCCTTGGACACACGCTTATCTCGATCGACCCCCATTACCCGACGGTGTCTCCTGAGGTACGTCATCAACTTGCTGCTGCACGGGCGGAATTAGAGTCCGAGGGCTAATCCACAGGTGCGCCAGCGAAGGGCTTTCATCCCCATGTTGTAGGTGGCGGCTCGGTTCGCGAAGCATCGTCCGGCAGCCTCCCGCTCGGAGGTGGGCGATGCGCGCCAAGGATGCACTGGGTAAGTACGGCGAGGACCTTGCGGTCCGTCATTTGGAAGAGCACGGCATCACCGTGCTGGAACGCAACTGGCGTTGCATCCTCGGCGAACTGGATGTCATTGCCCGTGAGGGCCAGTCCCTGGTGGTGTGCGAAGTCAAGACCCGCCGGAGCACCGCCTTCGGAACCCCCGTGGAGGCTGTCACGGCGCGCAAGGCGCGCCGACTCCGCCGACTGGCACTGCAGTGGCTGGATGAACGCCAGGTGTTCGTGCCGACAATTCGCTTCGACGTGATCGGTGTCCTCCAACCTCCTGCAGGGCGCGCCTCAATCGTGCATGTCCGAGGAATCGACTGACGTGGCCCTGGCGCGTGCCATCGGAGTGGTGCTGTCAGGAGTGTGCGGATCTTTGGTCCGGGTCGAGGTTGAGGTCAGCTCCGGGCTGCCGTCTGTGGGGGTAGTGGGCTTGCCCGACACGTCCGTTGGCGAAGCACGATGGCGTGCTCGATCCGCGCTCACGAGCATCGGCGCGACGTGGCCCGCGCAACGGGTGACCGTGAGCCTTGCCCCAGCCGAGGTGCGCAAGGTGGGTGCCGGGCTCGACCTGCCGATCGCGATTGCCGTGCTCGTCGCTTCCGAGCAGCTCACAGGAATCCACCTTGATCACACCGTGCTGCTTGGTGAACTGGGACTCGACGGAAGTTTGCGACCCGTTCGCGGAGCTCTGGCAGGTGTGTTGGCAGCGCATGGCAGCGATCGGATCATTGTCCCGGCAGCGAGTCTGGACGAGATTGGGTCGATTCCCGCTGTGTTTGGCGCCCATGATCTGCGTGAGGCGGTCGCGATCCTGCGAGGTGAAAGCGCAGGTGCGTCACCGGTGTTTCGTGCTCAGGTTGATCCCGAACGCCCGGATCTTGCGGATGTACGAGGGCACACCCACGCTCGCCACTGCCTAGAAATTGCGGCCGCGGGTGGTCACCATCTCGCGATGGTGGGGGCTCCGGGCATTGGCAAGACGCTGCTTGCCGAACGACTGGCCAGCGTCATGCCCGACCTCGATCACGACGCGGCACGCGAAGTTGCCGTGGTTCACTCGTTGGCCGACCGGCCCTCCCGAGGGGCGCAGCCGCCATTCGAGGCACCTCACCACTCGGCGTCCACCTCCGCACTCATCGGCACTGTCGTCGGTGCTCGGGTCACCCCCGGTGCGTTCGTTCTGGCGCACCGCGGAGTTCTGTTCATGGACGAGGCACCGGAGTTCGCTCGTCCCTGCCTCGAAGCACTTCGGCAGCCGCTCGAAAGTGGTGTGGTGTCGCTGCATCGCAGCGGTTGGTCGGGCACTCTTCCGTCTGCCTTCCAATTGGTACTGGCGGCCAACCCCTGTCCTTGCGGGATGCGTGGAACGACGGAGTGCTCGTGCCCGCCGGCCGCGGTACGCCGATATGCGGCACGCCTGTCGGGACCACTCATGGATCGCATAGACATCCGGGTTGGTCTATCGAGGCCGCTTGAGGTTGAACTGCGTGATCCTGAGCCGGCCGAGTCTTCTTCACGAGTTCGTGAGCGAGTCACCTCGGCGCGCGACCGCGCCGCACGACGCTTTGCCGGCATGCCCTGGCAACTCAATGCGCGGATTCCGGCAGGGGAACTTCGTCGTTCGTATGCGCCCGATCACGCCGGCTCGCAGTTGCTTGCCGATGTGGAACGGCAGTCTCGAAATCTGCGCGGCCCCGATCGCATCCTGCGCGTGGCATGGACCCTTGCGGATCTGCACGGACACGACAGGCCCACCCGCGACGATGTCGCGCACGCGCTTGGCGTGAGGGGAGTCGCCACACCGTGGGCGGCCTGACCGCGAGTTGGATCGCTCTTGCCCACGTGGTGGAGCCAGGCGACCCTCGCATCGGGAAACTTGTTCAGCGCCACGGACCGCAGGCCGTACTGACCATGATCGAGAACAGGCATCGATCCATCCCCGAGCCAGTGTCGCGCCGGTATGAGTCCTTACTCGAGTGCGGCACTCACCAAGTGTGGACGGCAGACGCCTTGGCCGTGGGCGCTCGCATCATTACTCGCGAGGATCGTGAATGGCCGACGCAGATCGATGACCTCGGGGCCCGTACTCCTTTCGCCCTGTGGGTGGTCGGGGCACCTCACGTGCGCCTGAGTTTGCTGACATCAGTCGCCATTGTCGGAGCTCGCGCCAGTACGCCGTACGGCGAAGAGATCGCCCGAAGGTGGTCGGCGGAACTTGCCGACCGGGGCATCACAGTGGTGTCCGGTGGTGCCTTCGGAATCGACGCCGCGGCACATCGAGGTGCGCTCATGGGCGGCCTCACGGTGTGTGTCGTAGCCGGGGGAGTCAATGTGGTGTATCCCCGTGCCCACGAGTCGTTGTTGGCACGCATCGCTGATGATGGCTTGATTATCAGCGAGTCACCGCCAGGTCAGGCGGTCCAGCGACAGCGCTTTCTCACCCGCAACCGCATGATTGCGGCACTGACAAAAGTCACCGTGGTGGTCGAGGCCGCGGAACGTTCGGGAACGGCGTCTACCGCGCGAGAAGCCCACGACTTGAACAGACCGGTTGCTGCTGCACCCGGTCCCATCACGTCTGCATCCTCGGCAGGGTGCCACCGGCTCATTCGAGATCACGAAGCGGTACTGGCGTCGTCAGTGGCGGACATCGTCGAACTTCTTGGAGAGACCGCGATGGATGTCCCGAGTCCGATTCAGCGACACCCAGAGATGGACGAGCGCGAAAAGCTTGTCCTCGCGGCCCTCTCGGCTCGACGGTCGGTCACTCTCGACGCTTTAGTGCGCACTAGCGGGCTCAACGTTGCAGAGGTGTCGACTGCCCTGGGAGCTCTCGACGCTGCTGCTCGTGTGGCTCATGACGGACAAGGCTGGCGATTGGTGACCTGACCCGCGAGGCGAGCGTGCAATTGGTCCCAGCATTGCGACGATGCACCCATGGAGCTGTCACGTGGACTTCTGGATGCCCGAGAGGGTTTCTTGTCTCATGTCCGTGACGAACGTGGCCGCAGCGCTCACACAGTCCGCGCCTACGCCGGTGACGTCGACAGTCTTCTGGCTTATTGCGCCAGTGCGGAGGTGCGCGACCCGGCCGAGATCACCTTGATGCACCTGCGCGGGTGGCTGGCCGAGCAAGGTGGGCGGGGTATGTCCCGCGCCACCATTGCCCGCCGAGCCTCGTCGGCGCGCGCATTTACCGCGTGGCTGGCCCGCCGAGGCATGACCCCCACTGATCCTGGCGCTCGATTGGCAAGTCCGACAGTGGCCAGAACCCTGCCGACGGTTCTCGTGGCGCAGGAGGCAGCGGCGATGATGGACCTTGCGGCGGTCGCGGCGGACGATGCCAGTGCGATTGCCGTACGTGATCGCGCGGTGGTTGAACTCCTCTACGGAACGGGCATGCGCGTCGCGGAGCTGTGCTCTGCTGATGTAGGCGACGTTGATCGCCACGCGCTGACCATCAAGGTGATGGGCAAAGGCGCCAAGGAGCGTGTCATTCCGTTTGGTCGACCGGCCGCCCGAGCCCTGGAGGAATGGATCCAGGTGCGCACGACGATGGCGGGACCCCACGCCGGCGATGCCCTCTTTGTGGGTGCCCGGGGTCGTCGCCTTGATCCCCGGACGGCTCGTGCGAGTGTCCATCGACTCGCGCTTCAGGCAGGGATCCCTGACATTGCGCCCCATGGCCTGCGCCATTCGGCGGCCACCCACGTCCTCGAGGGAGGTGCCGACCTCAGGTCAGTTCAAGAACTACTCGGGCACGCCTCCTTGGCCACGACCCAGCGGTACACACACGTGTCGGTCGAGCGGTTGCGGGCTACCTACCAGCAGGCGCACCCGAGGGCGGTGGCGGAAGGTTCTTGAGCACGACTGTGGCCAGCCACGGGGTGGGGTCGCGGTAGATGGAGGCATCACGCAGGCCCACGTGCACACACCCAAGGCTCCCGCCGCAGTGACCCCCTGACGCGGCCACGAGCCCCACCGGTTGCCCCGCCATGACCGGTGTGCCCACCGGCAGGGTTGCGTGGACGGGCTGGTAGGTCGACCGCAGACCTCCGGCATGCTCGACGGTCACCACGGGAATGTCGGCGACGATGCCCGCAAAGGCGATCCGACCAGCGGCCATGGCCCTGACGGGCTGGCCCGAAGTCGATGCAAGGTCGATGCCACGATGGCCCGGCCCGTAGGTGTCGGGGGGAGGATCGAAAGCACGGACGAGGGTCACGGGGACGACCGGCGGGACATGAGGAACCATGAGAGCACGCTCGCGGGTCAGGGATGTCGGGTCGATTGTGGTCCTGTGATCGGGGGACCCAAGCCCGTGGGCCCCGCCCCCTGTGGATACCTTGCCCGTGGCTAAAGCACTCCCGAAAACCCCCTAGACTTGGGCCGCCCGGTTCGCCGGGCCCCGGTTCGCCGGGATCTCGCATGACCCAGACCTGTACCGCTTCGGCACCACAGGCTGCACTGGTCGGTCCCGCCTGGCGGGAGTCAGTTGCAGGGGTCATCAGGGAGGACGGGCACCCGCCCGTTCTCGTCAACCGACGGCGTCGGCCCATGGGGTCGGGGCCACGAAGGAGTGCAGTCATGGCGGTCGTCACCATGCGCCAACTGCTCGAGAGCGGCGTCCACTTCGGGCATCAAACCCGTCGCTGGAACCCGAAGATGAAGCGATTCATCATCACCGAGCGCAACGGCATTTACATCATCGATCTTCAGCAGTCGCTTTCCTACATCGATCGCGCCTTTGAATTCGTCAAGGCCACCGTCGCCAAGGGCGGCAGTGTCATGTTCATCGGCACAAAGAAGCAGGGCCAGGAGGCCATCGCCGAGCAGGCCACGCGCGTGGGCATGCCCTACGTCAACCAGCGCTGGCTCGGCGGAATGCTCACCAACTTCGGCACGGTGCATAAGCGCCTGCAGCGCCTCAAGGAGCTCGAGGTCATCGATTTCGACGACGTGGCCTCATCAGGGTTGACCAAGAAGGAACTGCTCGTCCTGCGTCGCGAGAAGGACAAGCTTGAGCGCACGCTCGGCGGCATCCGCGACATGGCCAAGCTGCCCAGCGCGGTGTGGATCGTCGACACCAAGAAGGAGCACATCGCCGTAGGCGAAGCTCGCAAGCTCAACATCCCGGTCATCGCGGTGCTCGACACCAACTGCGATCCCGACGAGGTCGATTTCCCGATTCCGGGCAACGACGATGCCATTCGTTCGGTGGCACTGCTCACCCGTGTCATCGCTGATGCTGTCGCTGAGGGCCTCATAGCCCGAGCCGGTGGCGCTGGCGGGACCGAGGTTGAGGAGCCGTTGGCTGCATGGGAGCGCGAGCTTCTGGCTGGCACGCCCGCCGAAGAGCCGGGCACCCCGACCGAGTAACACCGCACAACTGCACTACCTGCACGTCCATCGCCCCGCCGACGCAAGGAGAACCAATCACCATGGCGACGATTACCGCCGCTGACGTCAAGAAGCTTCGCGACACCACGTCGGCGGGGATGATGGAGTGCAAGAAGGCGCTCGAGGAGGCTGACGGCGACTTCGACAAGGCCGTCGAAATCCTGCGCATCACGGGTGCCGCCAAGGCGGCCAAGCGCGGTGCCGAGCGCGAGGCCTCCAATGGCCTTGTTGCTTCGCAGGGCACCGCACTCATCGAGCTGTTGTGCGAGACGGACTTCGTGGCGAAGAACTCAGACTTCCTCGCCCTCGCAGACGCCATTGCGACCGCGGCCAATGCGGCGAAGTTGAATGATCGAGACGCCGTCTTGGCGGTGACGCTCAGCGATGGGCGCACGGTTGAGGCAGCGATCGGCGAGATGGCCAGTGTCATCGGCGAAAAACTTGAACTGGGCCGTGTGGCCGTGCTCGATGGCGAGGTGGCCGTTTACCTGCACCGTCGCGCATCCGACCTGCCGCCACAGGTGGGTGTCATCGTGGCCTACTCGGGTAGCGACGAAGCCGCTCGTGGTGCCGCCATGCAGGTCGCAGCCATGCGCCCACAGTTCCTCACCCGCGCGGACGTACCAGCCGAGACGGTCGAGAACGAGCGTCGCATCGCGGAGGCGACGGCCAAGGAAGAGGGCAAGCCCGAGGCGGCCCTGCCCAAGATCGTTGAAGGTCGTGTCAACGGCTTCTACAAGGAGTCCTGCTTGCTCGAGCAACCCAGCGTCGTGGACAACAAGAAGTCCGTCGAGCAGGTGCTCAAGGAGGCCAACACGACGGTCACCGCCTTTGCGCGATTCGAGCCCGGGCAGGCCTAGTAAGCGATACTGAACGTCGGCGAAGGGAGAGGGAGCGTGTCACCTGTCACCGGATCCGGCGTTCAGGCGTCTCTGGACGGCATGATCGCCACGTGGCCGCTGGTCCCCGAGGGCGGCTGGTCGCGTGTTCTG
>Ga0114976_10002430_pt1 | contig 11693 bp, 8 predicted proteins | sample S_130805_EF_Meta_FD_87319 | JGI IMG/M metagenome (GOLD analysis project Ga0114976, IMG submission 87319) | Freshwater microbial communities from Lake Simoncouche, Canada to study carbon cycling - S_130805_EF_MetaG | ecosystem: Environmental > Aquatic > Freshwater > Lake | place: Lake...
AAGTTCATCGCGATTGCCGGGATCCCGCTTATCCAAGTTTGTGATTCTCTCTTCAGTGGTCCGCGCTCGCGCGCGATTGTGACTAGCCCTCCACTTGGAAAATCCCGCAGTAGCAAGGTGCCCCAGCCCGAAGCCGAATCCGACCCATGCCCCGAGACTTCTCAGGCCCTTCCCGAAACTCGCAAGATGGTCTCCGAAGCCGCGCTCAGACTCCTGTGCGGACGGGTCACCAATCGGGGCCTCTTGCTCATCCGAAGGCCGAGGAGCGTCCTGCTCGTCCTGACGAGGCCGATCTTGAGCAACTGCCTCATCAAAACTATCGCGCGCTGCCTGGCCTGAAACGGGTGACGGGCCTTCAGCACGAATCTCCGTGGGCGCGGCCTCCTCAATAGGAGATGGCGGCGCATTCGCCGGCCTCTCATCACTTGGATCATCGCTCTCACTTGAGAGCGCATCCCACGACCTGCGATTTGCGAATAATCCTCCTGGCCTGACGTAGTCTCCATCTCCACCGTAGTCAGGCTGAGGCCCCCCGTAACCGTTTGCGTACAAATGTCTCATAGCAAGTTGTACCGGATCAACAGACTCGGAACTGCTGCGCTCGCTGCCCACATGGAAGAGCCTATTCGCGCGGGGTCCACGCCGGAATACCCCTGCGAGACAGGGGCGTACCCTCGACCCATGCCCCGCTTCACGGCTTGGATCGCCGTTGCGCTCGCCGCGCTCGCGATTGGCGCGGCCGCCGTAGGGCTTGTCATCGCGGGCGGCGCGTACACCCCGCCGCCGGCCGGTCTGCCGGATGTCGGCGCTTTGGTCGGGTGGGGTGTCCCTGTCCTTCGCGTGATCCTCGACGTGCTCTCCATCGCGACGGTGGGGTGGCTCATGGCGGCTACCGTGCTGGATCCCTCGAGTCGAAACGGGGTGATCTCGAACGCGGGTCGGCGCGATCTCGTCCGGGCCGCCGGTTTCGCCCTCGCGTGGGCCGTGGCCGCCATGATCGAAGCGCTTCTTACGCTCGCCGATGTCTTGGGCATCCCGCTCAGTGACGCACTGGCCCCGGAGGTTGTTGGCACCTATGCGAGCGACATTCCGACTGTGCGGGCACTCGTCGTCATGGCGATTCTTGCCGTAGTCGTCTCGGTCGGTTGCATCCTCACGTCATCCACCGGTGCATCGGCGGGCTGGCTCATCGTCGCTCTCGTCGCGGTGGCCCTCCCGGCACTCGGTGGCCACGCGTCAGGCCTGGGTGATCACGCCCTCGCGCTGTCTGCCGGCGTCGCACACGTGGTGGCCGCGGTGCTGTGGATCGGTGGCGTCGTGGCCCTCGCAGTTCACGCGGTGAGCCGCGACATTCCGTTCGCCCGCGCTGTGCAGCGCTTCTCGCCCTTTGCTCTGGCGTCGATTGTGCTAGTCGCCCTCAGCGGTCTGGGCAATGCCTACGCGCGACTGGACTACGTGGGGCAGTTGGTGACAACCCCCTATGGGCAACTCGTCATTGTCAAGACACTCATCATCATCTCGTTGGCGATCATCGGCTGGATCATCCGTCGCACGGTTATCTCACGACTCGGTGACCGAAGCGGTGTCCTGGCGTTCGCGCGCGTGGCCGGTATCGAACTCGCGATCATGGCGCTGGCCGTGGGTCTGGGCGTTGCACTTGCTCAAAGCCCCATCCCTCGCGCGCTCACCGACCTACCGTCTTACGGCGAATCCCTGCTGGGCTACCGGTACCCGTTGGAACCGACGTTCACAAGCGTCGTCGCAAGCATTCACATCGACCCACTGTTCTTCACACTGTGCGTAGTTGCAGCGGCGCTGTATCTCGCAGGGGCCATTCGGCTTGCTCGCCGTCAAGATCACTGGCCGGTGATGCGAACGGTCTCGTGGTTACTGGGCGTCTTTGTCGTGATGTGGTGCACCAACTCGGGTCTCGTTGAATACGCGAGCGTCTCGGTGACCTTTCACATGGTGCAGCACATGACACTTGCCATGCTTGCGCCGATTCTGCTGGTGCTGGGCGCTCCGGCCACACTCGCACTGCGTGCTCTTTCCCCGGCACATGGCAACGAGCGTGGGCCCCGTGAATGGCTGGTGTGGCTGCTGCACAGCAAGATCACCGGCTTTCTCACCAACCCGTTCTTCGTCCTCTTTCTCTACGTCACCACGCTGTATGGCCTCTACCTGACTCCCGCATTCGGTTGGCTCATGGGCAGCCACGTGGGTCACATCGGCATGACCGTGCACTTCATCGCGTCCGGATACCTCTTCTACTGGGTCCTTATCGGGATCGACCCTCGACCCAAACCGCTTCCCTACTGGGCGCGCCTCCTGATGCTTTTGGTCGGCATGGCCGTGCACGCCTTCCTCGCCGTCGTGCTCATGATGAGCAGCCAACCCCTTGCGCCCGAGTGGTACGGAATCGTGCGGCCCAGTTGGGTCACCGACCCACTCGCCGACAGCCTCACCGGCGGCCAGGTGGCGTGGGCGCTGGCCGAAATTCCGGGCCTGATCGTCCTCATTGCCATTGCGATGCAGTGGGCGCGCAGCGATGACCGTGAGTCCAAGCGCCGCGACCGCGCAGCTGACCGCGACGGGGATCACGAGCTCGACGCGTACAACGCGCGCCTTGCGGCCTATGCCAAGCGCGATGCAAGAGACGTCGGCGACGGCTCGTAGACCAAGGTCCTAGCTGAACGGGTCCGCTACACGCCACACGTTGTTGCGAAACTCCGGGGTGGAGTCAAGCATCATGCGCCGCAATGAGTCGTCGCGGATCCGGTAATCGTTGGCCGCAAGTGTGCGTGACACCGAGGCCAAGGACACGTGATCCTCAAGATCACTTGGCCACTGTGCGGGCGCTCGATGATCGACGACCGAACTGATGATCGCTACCTCAGGCCGATCTCGGTCATGGACCTTGACGAATTCCAAGATGCGTCCCTGCTGCGGCCAATCTATGAGTGACGACGTTGTGATTTCGACGAACTCGTGGCTTGAGTCGCCATGCATGTGCGCCGCATGGAAGTGCACGTGCCCGGCGAGCCAGGCAATCACATTGCGATGCCGGGAGAGCGTCTCCACGATGCGATCTCCCAGCACTCGGTCGGGAGCACCCGCGGGCCGATAGTCATTGATGATCGTGATACTCGGATGGTGGGACAGCACCACGGTGTAGCGATCTGCCGCCTCCACGAGTTCTTGCGTGAGCCAGTCGAGCTGCTCTTCGTCGATCGATCCCTGCCAGCCGCCGTGCGGATTGACGGTATCGAGGCACACGAGGCGAAGCGCACCGAGGTCCGTGGCGTAGTAGGCGGGGCCCGATGAATGGCGCGTGATGCGCGGGAAATCCCCGGCCTCAAGCAGGCGCCTTTCGTTGTCTGGCTCGATGGTCGCGCGGGGCGAAGCATCGTTATGCGGATATCGAGCAGGGCCTACCGGAGCGGTTGCCTCCAGTGTGACGCGCGGCGACACTCCCGGTGGTAGATCGAGGATTCGTACATCACCCGTCGCAAGGTTCTGCAGATCGTCGGTGACAGCAACGGTGCCTTGCAGAAGTAGGTCGTGGTTGCCGTGCACGGTCACCCAGTCGAGCGCGAGGCCAGGTGACACCACCTCTCGACGTGCTGCCTCGATGAGGCCGGGCGACTTCGGAAACCCGAAGACCCGACTGGGGCGATCGGCCTCCGTGCCCGCAGGTGGTCCGTCGGGATGCCAGTAACGCTCATCCCAGGTTTCCTGATCGGTGACACCGACCCATGAACTGTGCTCTCGATTGCCGCTCCACGGATGTAGGACGCCACCCTCGACAATCTGCTGGTACCAGCCGAGTTCGTTGTCCTGCGCGTTGTCAACGATGTCGCCCGTGAGCACAACCCCATCAATGGCGATCCCCGTCGTGGGACCGGTGCGCACCGCGTTCACCGTCTCGACCATCGCGACCGCCACCTGCACGGTAAGGATCTCCTGCGGTCGGTAGGTGCCTACGTCACCGAGCTCCTCGCGGTGGGGCGAGTCGGAGTCCCCGTGACGATCCAGATACTCAAGCCGAGCCGGAGACTCCGCGTCGCACAGGTGCAGGTCGGACAGATGCCACAGGGCAGCGATCGGCTCACCAGACGGCACGTCGGACGCATGCGGTTCACCGGGTGCTGATTCGAGGTAGGCGAAGCCGTCCTCGGTGGCGCGGCGGATCGTGCGGTCGGTGGTCACGTGACTCAATGCGATGTCATTGCTCATGTCAGGCTCCTTCAAGGATCAACATGCGATCCACATCATCCCGAAGCCGGATGCGGACCTCGTCTCCCACGCCAAGCCCGTCGGCGTCCACACTCATCACGTCAGCGATCACCTCACCCACCTCAGGGTCGTTGATGCCCACACGGGTGATGGGACCAAGGAACGAGGTCGTGGTGACACGGCCTGATCCTGTTCGATCCACCGCAATCTGCTCCGGGCGTACGACGGCAACACCCCGCGATGAGTCGACCGTTCCCACTCCTTCAATGGAACGCCCCAACACTCGCCAGCGCCCGCCCCCTTCCGAGACTGCCGGAATGCGGTTCGCGGTGCCAATGAATCCCGCGACGAAGGCGTTTGCAGGCGACTCGTAGAGCTCGCGTGGCGGAGCCAACTGTTCAAGTCGGCCATTGCTCATCACTCCCACGCGATCGGAGATCGCGAGCGCTTCGTGCTGATCATGAGTGACGAAGATGGTCGTGACGCCAATCTCCAGTTGCAGACGTCTGATCTCATCGCGCAAGGATTCGCGCACCTTGGCGTCGAGGGCCGACAGTGGCTCATCGAGCAGAAGTACCCGTGGGGACGTGGCGATGGCTCGGGCTAGAGCCACCCGCTGTTTCTGGCCGCCGGACAATTGATGTGGAAACTTTGAAGCATGTTCCCCAAGAGCCGTCACGTCGATCATCCGATCAACGATCTCATTGCGCTCGGCGGCAGATCGGCGCTGCACTTTGAGTCCGAACTCGATGTTCTGGCGTGCACTCATATTGGGGAACAGGCTGTAGTCCTGAAAGACCATGCCAAACCCTCGACGCTCAGGTGGATCAGACGAGATATCAATTCCGTCAATAGTCACGGCGCCACTATCAGCTCGCTCGAATCCCGCGAGGATGCGCAGAGCTGTGGTCTTTCCACACCCACTGGGCCCCAGAAGGCACACGAGTTCGCCTGATGCGATCGAGAGGGAAAAGTCCGCTAGAGCCACCGTCTGCCCGAAGGTCTTGCGGACGTCGCGAAGATCGACTGTTGTCATATTTCACAATCCCGTCGTAGGTAGTGAGACGCCTCGCTTGCGCATGAGTCGGACGACAATCCCCAAGCACAGCGCCGTCACGATCATGACAAAGAGGGCCAACGCGAGTCCGCCACGTGGATCGCTCCCGGCGTACACGAGCATTTGGGTCGGAAGGGTGCTTTTGAGGAGCAGTGATGCGAACGCGTACTCGCCCAATACCAGCGCGGTGGTGAGCATGGCTGCCGCAACCAGTGCCGCTCTCATGTTCGGGAGGATCACGCGAAAGATAACCGTCCAGAGGGGCGCGCCTAAGCCGCGTGCGGCCTCAAAGAGAGTGCGAGCACTCATGGCCTGCAGCCCGTTATCGAGCACTCGATAGGTAAACGGCATGGCCCACAGGGCATAGAACGGTACGAGACACAGGGTGTTGGCGAGAAACCAAGGTGCGGCAGCACGGAAGGTCGCCGAGACTCCCACGACAAGTGCCACGGGAGGCACGACCCACGGTACGAGAGTCAGCGCGGTGAGGACGGGGCGCATGCGCGGACTGCGCACCTCGGTGACGATGGCCAGCGGCACCAAAAGTAGGAAGTTCATGGCGATGGCAAAAACCGCGATCCAGATGCTGATCCATGTCGCAGACACAACTTTGGGGTTAGACAACGCCGACCACAGTCCACTAACGGACCATCCGGTCAAAATCGTGTCACTGGTGAGAAGAACCGTCGGCACATTTTGGAAGGCAAACCGCGCCATCGCCAGCATCGGGATCACGAAGTACAGCGCAATGAGGATCAGGAACGCCCACTTGAGGATCGACATCGAGCGCGAGGAGCTCATGAGCGCATCCACCGAAGTGCTCGGCGCTGAAGAGCGGTCATGACAAACAGGCTGGCCAAGAGCAGTGTGATCACCCAGAGCACGATCGCGTTACCCAAGTCCTCCTGGCCGGTGATGACGTTGCCCTGCAAGAGAAAGCGAATCTGCAAGGGAACTAGTGCGCCGCCCTGATTGAGAACGAAGACTGTTGCGTATGCAATGAACGAGTTGATGAAGAGCAGGATCATTCCGCCCAGCACCGAGGGCGCCAAGATCGGACCGCCCACGCTAAGCCAGTAGCGAGCGGGCGATGCTCCCATGACGGCGGCGGCCTCGCGCCACGATTTCCTGAGCCCAGCAATCGCCGGGGTCATCACCAAGAACATCAGTGGAATCTGGAAGTACAGGTAGACGACCACGATGCCCCAGAAGCCGGTCACCGTGACTCCGTAGTCGCGCAGGTCTAAGCCAAGACCCGAGAGGGCCTTCGTGACCAAGCCTTGCGTGCCAATCGTGGCGATGAACGCGAAGGCAAGCGGGACTCCGCCCAGTTGTGATGCAACCGCGGACCATGACTCCAACGTGGGGTGGAGCCACCTGGGTCGCCGCAGTGTGGAGACCACGAGGGCGAGGACAAGACCGATGAGACCACCAATGACAGCACTGGTGAATGACAACTCAGTTGAGTTGATGAATCCTTGTCGATACGTACCTGACATGGCCCGTGTGAGGGCATCGAATCCCAGCTGCCCCCCGGGAGTCAACGCTTTCCACGCCACCACCGTGATGGGGTACACCAAGAACAAGGCGATGAAAGCAGCAAACGGGATCGCAACGGCGATCCCGAGGCGTGAGTCACGCTGAAACAGCGCCCTCATACGCATCCCTTCTGGCAGGCGTCGGAACAGTAGCGTGCGGGGCACCGCCTCAGGTAGAGACGATGCCCCGCGCGAAACGAGCTGCTATGCGTCGGCGACCATCGGTCCCCAGTTGTCCGTGATCTGCTGCTTCATCACGGCAATCTGATCTGCGGTTGGGAAGCTGATCTGCGAGATCTGATCAGCAGTCGGGAGGTTCTTCTTCATGTCGGCCGTGATGAGGCCAGCCTTCTCAAGTGCGCCGTAACGTGCGGGGATCGCTCCACCAGCGAGGTAGCCGAGGGCGCCCTCATTGCCGGTGATGTGCTCAAGCCACAACTGCGCCGCACACGGGTGAACCGGATCCGAAACCACAGACTGCGCGTAGTAGGAGCCGTAGAGGCCATCGGCGGGGATGGTCACCTGGAAATCGAAGCCGGCTTCCTTCATCTTCTGCTGGATAGCAGGGAAGTTGTAGGACCAGTCCAGTGCGATCGGCACATCGCCGGACAGCAGGGCTGCCTCGGTGACGTCCATCGTCTGGAGGTTGCCTGACTTCTTGAGATCGGCGAAGTACTGGATGCCCGGCTTGATGTCGTCGTACGAGCCACCGTTGGCAAGCGCCGCGGCCACCACTGCGGCGAATGCGGCACCGGCTTCACGGGGATCGCCATTGAGGGTGATCATGCCCTTGTATGCCGGCTTCTTGAGGTCGGCCCAGGTCGTCGGTGCGGTCTTGACGAGCTTTGTGTTGGTGGCGATCGACATGATGCCGTAGTAGGCGCCAACCCAGTTGCCTGCGGCATCCTTGAGGTTGTCGGGGATCTCGGCCCAGTTGGTGGTCATGTAGGGCTGGATGAGGTTCTCGCTCATGGCCTGTCCGATGAAGGATGGGCCAATGTCGATGGCGTCAGGCTTGCTGGGCTGGCCCATGAGGGTCTTGATCGCGGTGAGCTCGTCAGCGGAAGATGCATCCGGCGTCGCAACAGGGGCCTCGAGGCCGTAGGTCTCACGGAACGACTTAAGGATGCCGGCGTAGTTGGCCCAGCTACCCGGAAGGGCGATGAGGTTGACGTTGCCCTCTGCCTTGGCAGCCGCGGCAATTTCTTCCACCGTGGTGCCACATGAGGGCGCAGCCGACATGCTCGTCGATTCTGACGGGGAAGCCGAAGCAGCCTCGGATGACGTCGCGGTGGAGGAACTGGAACTCGAGCAGGCTGCCAGGAGCGCTGAGGCCAGCACCACGGGCACGACGTAAAGCGACTTGCGCATGGTCGTCCTTTCGTTGGGGTACTTCGGACGCTAGAAGTCGCGCATGTCATTGCTGCAACGTGAAGTGAAACGTTGGGACAACGGCCCACAAATGGTTAACGGCAACCGAACCCGTACGGTGGGACTCATGCGGACCGTGTCACGTGCACTCGTGATGTCAACTGTGATGTGTGTCGCACTGACGTTGACCTCGTTCGCTCCCGCTGCAGCTACACAGGCGCTTCCGGATTCCTTGACACACATTGAAAATGCACAGCAGGTGATCGTCGTCACCGCACCCACATGGACATCCACGCGGGGAACACTCACGGCGTGGGAGCGCACGTCGTCGGGGTGGCGCGAGGTTGTCAATGCCACGCCAGCGCTTCTTGGAAGTCGCGGCATGGCGCCCGCGGCCACTCGGCGACAGGCCACTGGTACGACGCCGGCTGGAACCTTCGCCATCACCGGTGCGTTTGGTCGTCGAGCCGACCCAGGTGCACAGCTTCCCTATCGGCAACTCACGACCTGGGATGCCTGGCCCTACAACCCGACAGATCCTTCCACCTACAACGTGTTTCAGGACGCGAAACTCTCGTGGGACTCCTACGGCCGCAACGTCGAACACCTGTGGGATTTCGGCATGCAGTACGACCACGTCGCTGTGCTCGACTACAACCTTCCCCAAGGCCCTGTCACGACTGACGCCAAAGGAATTCGGCGTGCCACCCAGCCGGCCAACACGTCCGCGGGAGGCGGCATCTTCTTGCACGTTTCCAACGGCCGCACCACGGCGGGCTGTATCGCGGTGTCACGCAAGGTAATGCGCACGATCCTGCGCTGGCTTAAACCCGACGCGCACCCCGTGATTGTCGTAGGTCCACAGGACGCGATTACTCAGATGTGAACGCAGAACTGCGAGGTGGCAGCGCGCCGCCACGTTGAGGTGGCTCCGTCCTACCTGCGAGCAGAGTGGGCACGCTGGTGGTGACGACACCGGACTGGAAAAGCAGTCGGGCCTTGAGACGAATGGCACTCTGGTTGTGTAGGAGTCCCTCCCACCAGTGGCTCACCACGTATTCGGGGATATACACGGCGATGAGGTCCCCGGGGTTCTCTTCCTTCAGGCGACGGACGTATTCGACGATCGGCGTCGTCACATCACGGAACGGCGAGTCAACAACCACAAGCGGGACGGGGATCGCGCGGCCTTCCCACTCCGCCTCAAGTGAGGCTACGTTGCTGCGGTCGGTCTGGACATGGAGTCCCACGATGGTGTCCGGGCGCGCTGCACGAGCGAATGACAGAGCGACCATGGCCGGTGAATTGACGCGGGAGACCAGAACGACAGCGTGCACCCTGCTTGGCAGGGTCATGCTCCCTACCGGTGCCTCCAACATCTCGTCGGTTCTGACGTAGTGCCGGTGGATCGACATCATCAGCAGAACGATGAGTGGGATGATCACGATGACCAGCCAAGCTCCGTGTCCGAATTTCGTAATGACGACGATCACCAAGACCAGTCCGGTCACCGTGGCACCGACAGCATTGATCACTCGCGACCTGTAGATCGTGAGCCGCTCACGTCGCTCTGTCACTTTGAGTAGCAGACGATTCCAATGCCGGACCATGCCGGCCTGAGAAATCGTGAAAGAAAGAAAGACACCCAAGATGTAGAGCTGAACCAGTCGGGTGACGCTGGCATCAAACACAACCACGAGTACCACGGCCGCCGAGGCCAGAATGATGATTCCGTTACTGAAGACCAAGCGGTCTCCGCGTCGTCCAAACTGCCGAGGCAGATACCCATCACGTCCCAGCACTGAAGCAAGAATGGGAAAACCATTGAACGCGGTATTCGCAGCCAAGATGAGTACCGTCATGGTGAAGATCTGAAGGGCGTAAAACCCCAGAGAGCCAGACCCAAATACGGCAGATCCGAGTTGAGCAATGACCGTCGTCTGCGAGAAGGCGGTGTCCTGACCAATCATTGCCGGGTCTTCCGCGACGTGAACGTGGGTGACGACCGCCAGAAGGGTGATCCCGCCGAAAAGTGTGACAGCGATGCCGCCGAGCAGCATCAGAGTTATCGAAGCGTTTCGCGATTTCGGTACTCGAAAGAATGGAACGCCATTGCTCACCGCCTCGACACCTGTCAAGGCGGTGCATCCGGAAGCAAATGCGCGAAGGAGAAGGAAGATCAGTGCGATCGTTGTCAGTTCTTGGGTTTCCACCGGGTAGATGGCCGACATAGCCACGGGTGGATTGCCTGTGGCAAACCTGATGGCGGCCGTGACCAGCATGATGACAACCGTGGCAATGAAGAGGTAGGTGGGCATGGCAAAGGAAAACCCAGACTCCTTGACACCACGCAGGTTGATAAAGGTCAACAGGACGATGAAACCGATGCAGAGTTGAACAGCATGACCATCGAAAATGGGGAAAGCAGAAATGAGGTTGGCGACACCGGAGGAAATTGAAACCGCCACCGTCACCACGTAGTCAACTACCAGCGCTGCAGCTGCCACCAATGCCGTCTTCTGGCCGAAGTTCTCCTGAGCTACCTGGTAGTCACCGCCACCACCTGGGTAGGCGTACACGGTCTTGCGATAGGACGTGACCACGGTGATGAGTAGGAGAATGACTGCGACCGCGACCCACGGAGTGAACTGCATCGCTGCAACCCCACCGAGAATGAGAACGAGCAGGATTTCTTCGGTTGCATAGGCAACGCTCGAGAGCGCGTCAGAGGCAAAGATTGGCAGCGCGAGCCACTTGGGTAGAAGTGAGTGCCCCGCGCGCTGGTTATGAACAGGTGACCCAACGACTACACGCTTCAGGACATCAAAAGACACACCCCTAACTTAGCCCCCTTTCGCCGACCCCCCTCGGTACGCGTTCCTGAGACCCTCTCAAAGACGCGTACCGAGGGGGGTCGGCGAGAGGAGGGGGCGTGGTCGGTTAGCCGACTCGGATGTCCTTTAGTGCCGGGAACTGTTCACGCCAGCGCGCTGGCTCGTCAGGATCCACCTCGACGACCACGAATTCCTCGCCCTCGCCGGCCAGCGCGACGACGGTTCCCTTGGGGTCCACCGCGACCGAGTGACCGCCGAGACGGATCCCCGGCTGATCGCCCACCTCATTGCACGCGAACACCCACGACTGATCCTCGATCGCGCGGGCACGGGTGAGGACATCCCAGTGCTCAATACGAGGAAGTGGCCAACCCGAAGACACGACGATCGCCGTGGCTCCCCCTTGCACGAGTGCGCGAAACAGCTCAGGGAAACGCAGGTCGTAGCACGTAGCAAAGCCGGTAGGTCCCAGTGGCGTATCCACCACCACGAGTTCCTCACCACCGCTCATCAGCGTGGTCTCCCCGCCGTCGAAGCCGAAGAGGTGGATCTTGCGATACGTCGCCACGAGAACTCCATCGGGCGCGAAGATCAGGCTCGTGTTGTAGTGGTGGCCGTCGTCGGCCCGCTCGGCGATAGATCCGCCGTGCAGCCAGA
>Ga0114976_10002431_pt1 | contig 11692 bp, 15 predicted proteins | sample S_130805_EF_Meta_FD_87319 | JGI IMG/M metagenome (GOLD analysis project Ga0114976, IMG submission 87319) | Freshwater microbial communities from Lake Simoncouche, Canada to study carbon cycling - S_130805_EF_MetaG | ecosystem: Environmental > Aquatic > Freshwater > Lake | place: Lake...
CAACTCATTGCTGAATTCAGAGAAGCCACCACTTCCAATCTCGCGCGGGAATATCTCGATCGCGCCCTGACGCTTGCTGAAGAAGACCAATGCTACCAGGCGCTGAAATTCGCGCGCCGCGTCATGCGGCATGAGGAAGTGGTGATGGGCCTTACCCCCATTGCGCAATTCGCCACCACGGCTGAATGACGGGTAGCCCCATGAACCAAATGCTTGGAACGCGCGGCTATGGTGCCACGCAACGCGCCAGGACCCTGCGGGAACAGGAAGCCGATGTCTTCCGCCGCGTGAATTACACGCTGAAGGCTGCGATCCACGCCAATGCTATCGAAAAGGCGCGCGCCCTTTCGGATAATCGGCGCCTTTGGCTTGCAATTGAAGCCGCGCTCATCAATCCGGAGAACCAGCTGCCGCAAGAAACGCGCGTGTCCATCCTGCGCCTTGGCCGATTGATCCAAAAGGAACTTGATGCCCAGGAACCGGATTTCAATTTCCTTATCAATATGAATGACCAAATGATCGCTGGGCTCTCCGGCGATCCGGGCTAAGTTACCCGCGCTTCAGATCATCCGCATCAGCGTCCCATCCCGCCTGATGGCGTGGTGGAACAATGCACCGCCCACATGCAGCGCAATCAGCACCACCAGCAGCCAGCCGCCAATGCTGTGCAGCAGGGATAGGATTTTTGCCAGACTCTCCCACGCTTCCATGAATTTCGGGAATTCAATGAAGCCAAGGTAAGCCGTCGCCCCCCGCATCGGGAAGCCCCAGGCATTCGTCGCCATAAAGCCTAATATCGGCTGCAAGATCAGCAAACCGTAAAGCGAATGATGCACGGCGGTGGAAGCGGTGCGGAGCATCTTCGGCATGTCATTCGGCGGGCTCGGCGGCGGGCTCAACCAGCGCCAGGCCAACCGGGCGAGCGCCACAAACAGGATGGTGAGACCCGCGCTTTCATGCAGCGCGTAAAAACCCATCTTGCTGTCATCCTTCACATGCTGGATGACAAAGCCAAGTGGCAGCGCCACCAGCATCAGGCCAAGCGTCACCCAATGAAACAGCTTCGCGATCGCGCCATATTGCCCCGCCGGATGCGCCGCATCCATGCCCTTCGGCGGCAAAGCTGCCATGCTATCCATCACACTCTCCTTCGCACTTGGCCTGAGCATGGCACGAAGCCCTGCCCGCGCGCGAGGGTTTTCCCGCCATGATCGCGGCCCATGCGGATTGGAGCCTGGATGCGCGCAAGCGCTGGGTGACGCTGGCCCGACGCCAGGCAAGGCAATGGCACGCCAGCGCCCCACGATTGGTGGGCGACCCCGCCACCTTGGCGGCAGCCCTGATCGCGGAAGGCGGCCCAGCCGCGCTTGGTCTTGACCTGCCGCTTGGCGTGCCGCGTGGCTTTGCCGAAACCCGGCCCGAACAATGTTTTCCATCCTTTCTGGCGGGGCTTGCGGGAAACCCTGATTTCTTTGCGGTGTCGCCAACCCTGGAAACAATCTCCCCCGCCCGCCCCTTCTACCCGGCGCGCGGCATCAAGGGCATGACCCGCGCTGCCCATGCTGCGGCACTTGGTCTTCCCGATGCTGCTGGCCTGTCGCGCCTATGTGACCGCGCCACGGCCGAACGCCCCGCTGGCGCCCCGGTATTCTGGACGCTCGGCGCCAACCAATCCGGCAAGGCGGCGATCAGCGCCTGGCGCGATTGGCTTGCCCCCGCCCTTGCTGCCGGGGCGCCGCTCCGCCTTTGGCCCTTTGCCGGCGGGCTGCACGATCTGCTCCGCCCCGGCCAGCTTGCTTTGGCCGAGGTCTATCCGGCCGAATCGCTCCGCCATTTGGGGCTAAAATTGGCGGGGTCAAAACGCGCCGAAGCCCCGCGTCGCGCGCTGGCGCCTGCGCTGCGCGATGCGATGGCCGCGCTTCGCGTCACCCCTGATGCTGCGTTGGCGGAGATGATCCAAACCGGCTTCGGCACCGATGCCGCCGGCGAGGATCGCTTTGATTCCCTGATCGGCCTGCTCGGCCTTATTGGCGTGGTTGACGGCAAGCGCCCGGATTTCATCCCCGAAGACCCGATGATCCGCGCTTGGGAGGGTTGGGTCTTGGGCCAAACCGCCCTGCCGCATTAACCGAGCGGCACGCCGGCCGCATCCTTGGCGGTCCTGATCGTCTGCAAGGTCTGCACGCGCAGCACATTGGGCGCCCCGGTCAGCCGCGCGGTCAATTCATTCTCATGCGCCGTATTGCGCGCGACAAGGCGCAGCAGGAAATCCCCGCCGCCGCGGATCATGTGGCATTCGCGCACCTCCGGCCAGGAAGTCGCCAGCGCCTCAAAAGCATCCAGCACGCTTTGCTTTTGCGATTCCAGGCCGACAAGGGCGAAGAACATCACCTCCCACCCCAAAGCGGTGGGGTCTATGTCGGCGTGGTAGCCGCGAATGACGGCTTCTTCTTCCAGCCGACGCACGCGGCGCAGGCAGGGTGGCGCGGAAAGATTGACGCGGCGCGCAAGCTCCACATTCGTGATGCGGCCTTCTTGCTGCAGTTCCGCCAGAATCTGGCGGTCCAGGGCGTCCAGGGCAGGCTCGGGGGTGGGGTTCTTGGAATTGGGCACGGCCCTTCATTGCTCAAAACCGGCTTGCCGCGCAATATCATTCCAAGATCAAGCCGCCGCAATTCCTTGGCTTGCCCCGCCGGGGCAATCATCCGATATCCGCGGCAGCAATTCATGGGTGCGGATCGTGGCCGAGACATTTCAAAGCAAGCTTCTCATTCTTGGTGCCGGGCCGGCGGGCTATACGGCGGCCATCTACGCGGCGCGCGCGGGGCTTTCGCCCCTGCTGGTGGCGGGCATGCAGCCAGGCGGGCAGCTGACCATCACCACCGATGTGGAAAACTACCCAGGCTTTGCGGAGGCCGTGCAGGGCCCCTGGCTGATGGACCAGATGGCCGCGCAGGCGACCCATTGCGGCACCAAGGTAGTGCAGGATGTGATCACATCTATTGATCTGTCGCGCCGGCCTTTCCGCGCGGTGGGCGATTCCGGCGATGTCTATGTCGCAGAAGCGCTGGTGATCGCAACCGGCGCGCAGGCGCGCTGGCTTGGCATTCCGGGCGAAAAGGAATTAGGCGGTTTCGGCGTTTCGGCTTGTGCCACCTGCGATGGTTTCTTTTATCGCGGCAAGGATGTGGCAGTGATTGGCGGCGGCAATTCCGCGACGGAGGAAGCGCTTTATCTTTCCAACCTCGCGCGCCATGTCACGTTGATCCATCGGCGCGATACGCTGCGTTCAGAGAAAATCCTGCAACAGCGGCTTTTCGCCAAGCCTAATGTCTCGATCATGTGGAATACGCTGACGGAAGAAGTGCTGGCCGATACATCGGGCCGCATGCCGGTGGCGCGGGGCTTGGCGCTGCGTGATCGCATCACGGGTGAGGCGCGGGAATTGAAGGTGGATGGGGTTTTCGTGGCCATTGGCCATTCGCCGGCCACGGCACTTTTTCAAGGCCAGATCGGCATGGATGCGGAAGGCTATATCGAAACCACGCCCGGCAGCACGCGCACTTCCATCCCCGGCGTTTTTGCAGCGGGCGATGTGCAGGACAAGACCTATCGCCAGGCGGTGACCGCCGCCGGCACCGGCTGCATGGCGGCGCTGGAGGCGGAAAAATACCTCGCCGCCCAGGAAGCGGGCCACGCGGCAGCGGCCTGATGCCAACGGATTGGGACAAGCTTCGTATCTTTCACGCGGTCGCGGAGGCGGGGTCCTTCACCCATGCGGGTGACACGCTCAACCTCAGCCAATCCGCGGTATCGCGGCAAATCCAAGCTTTGGAAGAAGCACTGAATGTGCCGCTGTTTCATCGCCATGCGCGCGGCCTGATCCTGACCGAACAGGGCGAAACCCTGAACCGCACGGTGCGAGAGGTTTTCGCGAAACTCGCGATGACTGAGACCATGTTGACCGAAAGCCGCGAACGCCCGGCGGGGCGACTAAAGGTGACATCTACCGTTGGCTTCGGCAGCACCTGGTTGGCGCCACGCTTGAAGAAATTGCTTGATATACATCCGGAAATCAGTGTGACGTTGCTATTGGATGATTCGGATTTGGATATCGCCATGCGCGAAGCCGATGTCGCAATCCGCATGCATGCGCCGCGGCAGCCGGAACTGATCCAGCGCCATATCGCAAGCTTCGGCTGGCGGATTTGCGGGGCGGCTTCCTATCTGAAGACCATCGGCATTCCGCAGCGACCCGAGGATTTGGATGCCCATCGGCTGATCATTTATGGCGACTATCAGCCGCCGATTGAGAACATCAATTGGCTGGCTGAGGTGGGCCGGCGCCCCGGCACGGCGCGGCGCGCGGCGATTGAGCTTAATTCCATCCCCGGCATGGTTCAGGCAGTCCGTAGCGGTTTGGGGCTGGCGGCGCTGCCGGATTACATCGGGGCGGAGTTGGATGATTTCGTCCAGGTCCTGCCCGGGGTGAAGGGGCCGAAGATTGAGGCTTACTTCGTCTATCCCGAAGAAATGAGGCATTCCAAGCGTGTAGCGGTGTTTCGGGATTTTCTGGTGGCGGAGCTGACCGGCGCGCTGTGACTGAATGTTACAGCAAAGACCTGAGCTATGCGTTTTTTGCATGGCCGTGTGGTGAAGAACGGGAACCACAACCAAAGCGAGAGCGGCTATAGAATGGACATCCGACGTTGTTCGGAAGGGGTCCGTTGATCCCTCGTCTCCCAGACGTGAAGCCTCCCTGTTGACTTGGCCCGGAAACCTTATGGTTTTCGGGCCATTCTTTTTTGGGCTCGGGAGTGTTGACCCTTTGCCGCGAGAAATCGGCAGGGGGACGCCCGCCGGAAAATGGAATCATCTAGCGAACGTAGCCTCGTCCCGGTAATCAACTGATGTGTTCTCCAACTGCACGAGTCGAGATCTAGGCGCGGTAAGACGCCGCTGTATCTGGTGAAATCATTTGACTTCCGAACGAAGGGGGGTGCGCTTTGGCCAAGGGCTTCAACTGGAACTGCCCGCATTGCGAACGGGCGGTCACTATTACAGATGAGCGCCGTAGTTCGGGCACACACACGCTCAAGATTGCGAACGCAGACGGCTGCCGCACTTTGGGATCCAGTTTTTATGTATGTCCGAACCCGGAATGTCAAAAGTTTACTCTCGAGGTAACTCTTTACGAGAGTGAATGGGAATCAGCATGGAATCGTCCAAGAATTATTAACGCCGTCCAGTCTTGGGCACTTATGCCTGCGTCCTCGGGGCGGAACTTCCCAGATTTTATCCCCGAAGCGATCAGAGCAGACTACCGCGAAGCCTGTGCGATCAAGGCATTGAGCCCAAAGGCTTCAGCAACGCTCGCGCGCCGTTGCCTGCAAGGAATGCTTCGCGATTATTGGAATGTGAAGCCTGGGCGCCTTGTTGAGGAGATCAATCAAATCCAAGGAAAAGTTGATCCGCTAGCCTGGGCGGCAATTGAGGCTGTCAGAAAGCTTGGGAATATCGGCGCTCACATGGAGAAAGATATCAACGTCATTGTGGATGTCGATCCGAATGAAGCTGAACTGCTTATCGGCCTTATCGAGCGGCTTTTGGAGGATTGGTACATTGCTCGTGAAAAGCGGAAGACAAGCATGACCGCCCTCATCGATGCCGCTGCCGCAAAGACAGGGCAGTAACTAAGTCGGCGTCGCGCTCAAGCTGGAAAGCATTCTTCCTGTATTTATGTGGCTGCTCCCCTTCGCTTCTGCGAAGGCTGGGCTTCCCCTTGACTAAAGCCCCATAAAGACTGTGGCATAGCACCGAAAATGAGCTACGGTTTAACTAGAACAACGGGAGGATCAACATGAAAAACACCATCACACGCCGCACCACCTTGGGCCTTGGCGCCGGCTTGCTCGCCGCACCCGGCATCGTCAGCGCGCAGGGCAATTGGCCAACCGGCCCCATTCGCTTCATCGGGCTTTTCCCGCCAGGCGGGGGCACGGATATCCTATCCCGCATCTGGTGCATTAAAATGAGCGAGATCACCGGCCAGCAATTCGTCGTCGAAAACCGTTCCGGTTCCGGTGGCAATGTGGGGACGGAAGCGATTGCGCGGTCCAACCCTGATGGCAATACCATCGGCCTTGCTTCCGTTGCGGCATTGGCGATTTCGCCAACACTTTACAGCAGGCTGAATTTCAACGCCGCACGCGACATCGCGCTGATCTCCGGCCTTTGGCAGTTGCCGAATATGCTTGTGGTGAACAATGATGTTCCGGCGCGCACAGTCCCTGAACTGATCGCTTTGCTGAAGGCAAATCCGGGCAAATATGCCTTTGCGTCATCCGGGTCCGGCACCACGGTTCATCTTTCTGGCGAAATGTTCAAATTCATGGCCGGCGTGGATATCCTGCATGTGCCTTATCGCGGTGCGGCGCCGGCGCATATTGATCTGGCCGGCGGGCGCGTTCACATGATTTTCGATAATATCCCGCAAGCCTTGGCGCTGGCGCGTGATGGCAAGGTACGCGCGCTTGCCGTGACAGGCGCTGAGCGCAGCCCACAAGCGCCGGAAATTCCGACCATGGCGGAATTCCTGCCGGGCTTTGACATTTCTTCCTGGGGTGGCGTTTGCGCGCCGGCTGGGATTTCTCCCGCGCTGATCCGGCGCATCAATGAACTCACCAAGCAATCGCTGGAAAGTGAGGATATCAAAAAGCGCTTCTACGATAATGGCGCCACCACCTGGTACACCACGCCTGAGGCATTCGTGAAATTCCGCGCCGATAATGAAGCTGCCTTCGCGCCGCTGATCCGCGCTTCTGGTGCCAAAGTGGATTGATCCAGGCTGGCTACGCCGCGCGCCTGTTCCACGGCATCAACGCCAGCACATTCGCCATGGGGCAAAGCCCCATGATGCCGGCGAATACCAAGCCCGCGCCGACAAAGGCCGAAAGCGCGTGAAAGCGCGGGTCCACCAGCGCGCCCAATACGGCGCCAAGCAGTACCAGGCTGCCCGCCGTGATTTGCACCTGCCGCATGATGGGCATGGGTGCGCGTTTGTCTTCCGAAACCGGCACCCCTGCCGCGCGCAGCGCCGCCATGCCACCTTCCACCAGCAGCACTCGGCAGCCAGGCGCGGCAGCGGCCAAGGCAGGCGCGTTCTGCGCCGTGCGGCTGCCCGATTGGCAGTGGAAAATCACGGTCGAACCTGGCGCCACCCCAAGCGCGGCGGACCCCAGCCGAGAGACTGGCGCATGGGCAGAACCCGGCACATGGCTCCGCGCACGTTCATCGGCTTCGCGTATATCCACCAGCACGGCTTCCCCAGCAGCGATCAGGCCGGCGGCTTCACGGGCGGAAATAGGGGTGGCGGTCATGGCGTCGCTCCTTGGAACACTCGCCTAGCAGATAAATTAGTATTTTCTTATATTCAAGCGGAAAGAGTCAAAAATCCAAATCCGCGTAATGCTCGGGCGGGATCAGGCCGCTGATCCGGTCTTGCAATAGCGGCCGGAAGGCTGGCCGGGATTTCACCCGCGCATACCAATCCTTGGCGGCATTATTCAGCGCCCAATCCACATCGCCCAGGTAATCCAGCGCCGAAAGATGCGCCGCCGCCGCCAAATCCGCGAGTGACAGTGCATTCCCGCCAAGCCAGGGTCGGGTTTCCGCAAGCCACCCCAGGTAATCCAGATGCGGGCGCAAATTGGCATAGCCCGCGCGAATGGCCCCGGCATCTGGATTGCCGCGGCCCAGAAGCTGCTTCATCTGCTTTTCAAACAGCAGGTTCCGCCCAACTTCCAGGTGGAACTTACCGTCAAACCACGCAACTAGGCGCCGAATTTCCGCCCTTTCGCCGAGTGATCGGCCCAGCAGCGGCATATCCGGATAGGCTTCATCCAGATATTCGCAAATCGCGTATGAATCGATGACGCAAAAGCCGTTTTCCTCCTGCAGCACAGGCACAGTGCAGGCAGGGTTGATGGCGAGAAACCCCTCACGCCGCTCCCACACCTTTTCGATCCGAAGATCAAAGGGAATGCGCTTTTCCGCCAGGGCAAGCCGCACCTTGCGCGCATAGGGGGAGAGGGGAAGGTGATAGAGAATTCGCACCGCGCGCTTATGCCACCCGTGCTCGGTCGGTGCAAAGCGACCCCCGGATAAAGGGGGTGCGCTACCCAACAAAACATGATGAAGTGACAATCCAAGGCGGGACGGGACCATGGCCCCCGGAAACATGCCCCCGCCCAAGGATAAGGAGGAACGCGCATGACACCGCCGCTTGATGCATCCGCCACGCCACGCAATTCCGATCTGGAAGCGGCCCTTGCCGAAGCGCGGGAGAGCTATTCCCGTGCGCGCCCCAAAAGCGCCACCGCGCATGAGGCAGCCCGCGCGGTGATGCCGGGTGGCAACACGCGCAGCACGCTATTCTACACGCCCTATCCGACCGCGATGAAAAGCGGCCAGGGCTGCTATCTGGAAGATATTGACGGTAACAAATACCTGGACCTCTGTGGCGAATACACTGCGGGGCTTTTCGGCCATTCGGACCCGCGCATTCAGGCGCTGCTGCATCAGGTGATCGCCAACGGCATCAGCCTGGCCTCGGTTGGTGAGAATGAGGCGAAGCTTGCCGCCATTTTATGCGCACGTTTCCCCGCACTGGAATTAGTGCGCTTCACCAATAGCGGCACAGAAGCAAATCTGATGGCCGTCGCGGCAGCGCGCGCGCATACCGGGCGCAGCAAGATCATCGCCTTCCGCGGTGGCTATCATGGCGGGGTGATGAGCTTCGTCACGGGTGGCAGCGTGGTGAATGCGCCGTTTTCGGTGACACTCGCGGAATATAACGACCTGCCCGGCACGCTGGCGCTGATCCGCGAACACGCCGCCGATCTGGCCGCCGTGCTGCTGGAACCCATGATGGGCAGCGGCGGCTGCATCCCCGCCACGCGCGACTTTCTGGCGGGGCTGCGGGACGCTACGCGCGAAGTGGGCGCCATGCTGATTTTCGATGAGGTGATGACCAGCCGTCATACGGCGGGCGGGTTGCAGAAGCTGCATGGCATCACGCCTGATCTGGTCTCCCTCGGCAAATATATCGCGGGCGGCATGTCCTTTGGCGCTTTTGGTGGGCGGGCGGATGTCATGTCGGTGTTTGACTCGCACAAGCCCGGCGCCCTGGTGCATTCCGGGACCTTCAACAACAATGTGCTTTCCATGTCCGCGGGTATGCTGGCCATGGGCGAGATTTTCGATGACACGGCGGCGGAGGCGCTGCGCAAGCGCGGCGATGGGCTGCGCGATGCGCTGAATGCGATTTGCGCCAAGCATGGTGTGGCCATGCAATTCACCGGTATTGGCAGTATGGTGCAGCCGCATTTCCGCCTGGGGGCCATCCTTCGCCCCTATACAGCCAGCGCACAGGAAGAGGGGCTTCGGGAATTGTTCTTCCTGGATATGATGAAGACCAACATTTACATCGCTCGCCGCGGCATGGTGGCGCTTAGCCTCCCGGTGGGTGAGGCAGAACTCGCACGCTATATCGCGGCGGTGGAGGAATTCTGCGCTTCCCGCAAGCCGCTGATGGCGGCGTGAATGGGGTATAAGGCGGGGCTGGTTGCCGGCCCCGCCATTCTGTGGCGCGCGCAGGTATAGGTCCCGCTTTTGGGCGCGCTTAACTTCTAGTTTTACGGATGCCGAAGCCGCTGGCTTCAATCTTTTTCCAATTGGACCAACTCGGCAATTCCAACGCCACACCGCGATGGTCACAGGGGATGACATTGGTCGCCGGAAAATCGCTCACCAAGGCCAGCGCCACGCCGCGCGGGCGCGAATAGCCCGCAAGCATGATGTCCAGGCTGCCCTTTTCAGTGATGCGGCGGATTTTGCCCCATTCCCCGGCCTGGGCAGTTGGGACAGGCCCGGCCTCGGCGCGGGTCAGGCGCACAAGGTCACCAACCTCCAGGATTGGGATGGTTCGTCCATCGGCGTTGAAATCAAGCTTCATGGCGGCTTTTTCGCTCAATCTTTGGGCGATTGAGCCCCCTGATGATCACTCTATGGGATGAGATCCGAGGTTTTAAGCAAATTTACCAGAATTTCCAGAGCAAAATTCATAAACTTCTTGACTCTCTCCCTGATCTTTTGGGATAGTCATCAAGAGAACAATTTGATGATCAATCAACTCTCCTTCCCCCAAAGCCAGCCGAAAGATGGTCTACGCCCATCTTCCGGCTCAGTCGGCGCTGAGCGCCCTGCCGGGGCCGTGCCACCGGTTGCTTCGCAGGAGACTGGGCCCGCCAATCCCCGTATGCGGATTGATCGTGATCTAGGCATGGTGGTGATTGAGTTTCGTGATTCGGCCGGCCGCGTGAGTGTTAGCCTTCCGACCGAGCGGGAGATTGACGCTTACCGTGCCTCTATCATGTTTGGCGCGGAACTTCCGACCGATTTAAAGGGTTTGAACACCACCCCCGGTGCCCCAAGTGCAGCGCGCCCCGGTATTCCGCTGCCACCAGAACCGGAAGTCTCATCTACTGCCATCGCTCAAGGTCAATCCGCCTCTTCTAAGCCCGCTCTAAACAAGGTCGCCTGAATTCTGTGACTGGTCGTCGGTAGGCGTTGACCATGGGTTGGGCAATTGGATTGCCCGAATGGCGCTGCAAGGACCCGAAAGACAATCCGATACCGTGCGCCCGCACCAGGCGCCAGGGCCCCCGCATCCGGCACGGAAATCATCGCCGGGCGCATTGATCTGATGATTGACAATTTGCCGAATTCCATCGGCCAGACTTGTGCGCTTGCTATGACCGATACTGCGCGTGATCCCCGCGCTTCCCGATAGGCCGAGGTGCGGCACACTGACCCCGGCAGTATGCGCGCGGTGATGGAAGCGGATATGGCGGAATGGGGCCTGGTAGTGCGCGCCGTTGGGTTCAAGCCAGACTAAATCCTTGTTTGGTCGCATTTTCCGAGTCGCCAAGTGTTCCACTTGGCTTGAACTTTTTTGGTCGCATTTTCCGAGCCGCCAAGTGTTCCACTTGGCTTGAAAATGCTCCGGCCCACTTGCAATCGGGGCTGACTGACTGATGATGGGCCTGCGCCCTTCATCGGGCTGCATAACGCAAAGGGGTGGAAATGTTCTCTCATATTTTTGTTGGCGCGGATGACGTTGCCGTTTCCAAAAAATTCTATGATGCGGCGCTTGGCGTCATTGGCGTCGCAGAAGGCAAGATTGACCCGAAAGGGCGCGTCTTCTACCGCACGCCGACCGGCACGCTTGGCATCAGCAAGCCCATTGATGGCAAAGCCGCCTGTGGTGCCAATGGCGGCACCATTGGTTTCGCCTGCGACAGCCCAGAAAAGGTGAAAGCCTTCCATGATGCGGCTGTGGCCAATGGCGGCACAAGCATTGAAGACCCGCCCGGCTGGCGCGAAGGCGGCGCCGTGCGGCTATATCTTTCTTATGTGCGCGACCCTGCTGGCAATAAGCTTTGCGCGTTGCATCGCGGGTAATCAGGCCCATGGTGTGATCCGTCTCGGCGGATCACACCATCAAGACCACCGCGGTCAGAGAAAATGCCGCGGCACCAGCCCATGGTCGCGTGCCTCACGCGACAGATCCTCACGATAATCAGGATGGGCAAGGCCGATAATGGCACGCGCGCGTTCAGCGACCGACAGC
>Ga0114976_10002432_pt1 | contig 11692 bp, 9 predicted proteins | sample S_130805_EF_Meta_FD_87319 | JGI IMG/M metagenome (GOLD analysis project Ga0114976, IMG submission 87319) | Freshwater microbial communities from Lake Simoncouche, Canada to study carbon cycling - S_130805_EF_MetaG | ecosystem: Environmental > Aquatic > Freshwater > Lake | place: Lake...
GCCAGATCCACCGTGAAGCTGGCCAGGTCGCGGTTGTTGATGCCGATCAGCTTCACCCCGTCGAGGGCCAGCACCCGCTCCAGCTCGGCGGCGTCGTGCACCTCCACCAGCACCGCCAGCCCCAGGGCCCGGGCCACCTTCTGGAGGTAGGCCAGGTCCTGGTCACTGAGGATCGCCGCGATCAGAAGGGCGGCGTCGGCGCCGGCGGCGCGGGCCTGGTACAGCTGATAGGGGCTGAGGATGAAGTCCTTGCAGAGCAGCGGCAGGTCCACCGCCTCACGCACCGCCACCAGCACCTCAAAGCCCCCCTGGAAGAAGCTCTTGTCGGTCAGCACCGACAGGCAACTGGCGCCGCCGGCCGCGTAACCCTGGGCGATCGCCACCGGATCGAAGTTTTCGCGGATCACCCCCTTGCTGGGGCTGGCCTTCTTCACCTCGGCGATCACCGCCGGCTTGCGGCAACTGGCCCGCAGGGCCGCCACGAAATCACGGGTGGGAGGCAGCTTGGCCACCTGCGCCTTGAGCTGCTCCAGACTCAGCCGCTCCCGCGCTGCGGCCACTTCACGGTCCTTCTCCCACACGATCTCCTCGAGGATGTGGCGCGGCTTCTCCTCGGGGTGAGGCGTGCCGTATTCGAGGTGGGCCACCCGCACCGAGGGATTGGGGGGCCGGCGGCGGATCTCCATGGGGGGCTCGAAAAAGGTCAGAGGGTGAAGGGTGGCCGACACTGCCGGCACCACGGCGGCTCGCCGCGATCCGCGATGGCCGCGATCGCCGCCGTCAGCCGGCGACCGCCAGCGCCGCCTGCTTGTAGGCCACCTCCACCACTTCGCTGAGGGTGGGGTGGGTGTGCACCTCGCTGGCGAGCTGCACCACCCCCTGGCGGCGGGCCACGGCGTTGGCGACCTCCTGAATCAGATCGGCCGCATGCAGGCCATAGATGTGGGCGCCGAGCACCTCACCGCTGGTCTTGTTGAACAACAGCTTCATCAGCCCATCGCTCTCCAGTTCCGCCAGGGCCTTGGAGTTGGCCTTGAAGTAGCTGCGCACCACCCCCAGCTCGAAGCCCTGCTCCGCCGCCAGCGCCTTGGCATCCGCCTCGCTCAGGCCCACCGAGCTGATCTCGGGATGGGTGAAGGTGGCTGCCGGAATCGAGCGGTAGTCGATGCGGCGGGGGTGGCCCAGGATGTTCTCCACCGCCACGGTGCCCTGGGCGGCAGCGGTGTGGGCGAGCATCATCTTGCCGGTCACATCACCCACGGCCCACAGATGCGGGATCGGGGCAGCGCCGGGTTCGCTGGAGGCGAGCACCTGCAGGGTGTCGTCCACCGGGATGAAGCCGCGGCTGGTGGTCACCCCCACCGAGGCCAGATTGAGGTCCTTGCTCACCGGCACCCGGCCGGTGGCCACCAGCACGGCATCCACCTCCAGGGTTTCCACCGGCTCGCGGGTTTTCATGTCCACCAGCTCGATCTGCACCGGGCAGCCGGGGGTGATCTTCTGGGCCAGCACGCCGGCGCGGGCGTCGATGTCGCGGCTGTCGATCAGGTTGCGGGCCGCGATCTTGGCGATGTCCGGATCGAAGGTGGGCATCACCCGATCGAGGGCCTCGATCATCGTGACCTCACAGCCCAGGGCGGTGTAGACATCGGCGAATTCCAGGCCGATGTAGCCGCTGCCCACGATCGCGATCCAGCGGGGCAGCCAGGCCAGGTCCACCGCCTCATCGCTGGTGAACACGGTGCGGCCGTCCGTCTCGATGCCGGGCGGCACGAACGGATCGGAGCCGGTGGCGATGATCACGTCGCGGGCGGTGTAAGGGCGCTCCACCCCGCCGCCGCTCTGGCGCACCACCACCCGCTGGGGGCCATCGAGGCGGCCCTTGCCCCGCAGGATCGTGGCGCCGGAGCGCTCCACGGTCTTGGTGAGGTTGGTGCGGATCGTCTCCACCAGCGCTCGGGCGTGGTCGGCGATCTTCTGGCGCTCGAAGCGCACCGGCGCCGCGTGGATGCCGAAGCCCGCCAGGTGCTCGGCATCGGCCAGCTCCCGCACCCGGCCGCTGGCGGCCAGCAGGGCTTTGGAGGGCACGCAGCCCCGGTTCACGCAGGTTCCGCCCATGTCGCGGGATTCCACGATCGCCACCTTGAGGCCATGCTCCGCCGCGTGCTTGGCCGCATCGAAGCCGCCGTAGCCGGCCCCGATCACGATCACATCGAAATCAAAGGAGCCGGCCGCCGGGGCGGACGATCCATCAGGGGCGGAGCTGGCTGCGATCACCGAACGCACTGCACGGATTGGCGGCATTCTCCCCTGCCGCGGCCCCGGGCCGGATCGCCATGGGCACCAAGCCATTGCCCCGGGCCGATGAAGCCGGGAGTGCAGAAGCCCATGGCGCAGTGAGCCATCCGGCAGGGAGCCAAGCGGATGGCCGGCAGGTTGCGGCGCAACCTGCAGCGCCCCCTTCGGCCCGATCAGGCCCCGGTTCCGAATCCGGCCGCCCCTCCGCCCTCCCCCTGCCGCCAGCGCTCCAGCAAGAGCGGCGCGGCCGCCACCGCCACATTCAGGGATTCCACCGCCGGGCTGTGGGGAATGGTCACGAGCGCATCAACCCGCTCCAGCAGAGCCGCGTCCACCCCAGCCCCCTCGTTGCCCAGCAGTAACACAGTGGGCCGGCTCCAGTCGTGCCGCCAATAGGGCGGGGGATCGGGCCGGGCCGGAGAAGGCAGCACGGCCGCCACCACCTGCAGGCCACTGCGGCGGGCCCCCTCGAGGCGGCCGGCCAGCTCTCCGGCCTCCAGGCGCACCAGGGGCATAGCCAGGGCCGCTCCGCTGGAGGAACGCAGCACCTTGGGCTGATGGGGATCGGCCCCTTCCCCCAGCCACACCTCCTCCACCCCGGCGGCCAGGGCCGTGCGCAGCAGGGTGCCCAGGTTGCCCGGATCCTGAAGGCGGTCGAGAGCGAGCACAAAGCGGGCCGGACCGGCAAGCCTGGGCTCGGGCGCGGGGAGCACCGCCAGCACGCCATCGGGACTCCGGGTGGTGGCCGCGACCTCCAGCACCTCGGCGGCCATCGGCCGCAGGATCGCGGTGGGCGGCAGGGCCGCCAGCAGGTGGGGGTGGCGGGCGATCCAGGCGGGGGTGGCCGCCAGTAGCTCGGGCTCCAGGCCGAGCCGCAGCATCTCCTCCACCAGGTGCGTGCCCTCCAGCAGGATCTGGCGGCTCTGCCGGCGCCCCCGCGGCTCATGCAGGGACCGCAGGCGAGCCACCAAGGGGTTGCGGCGGCTGATGATCAGATCCTGGGCGGCATGCTCCGCCAGCGGCCCAGGATCGGCCGGTGGCCCGCCCTCAGAAGGCGCGGTTGCTGCGCACATGCAACTGCTTGTGGATCACCAGCTCCTGTCCATGGAGATCCAGACCACTGACGGCCGCCACTTCACCGCGCAGCCCCTCGGCGGCAAGGTTTTCAATCAGCTTTTTGATCACAATGTCTTCCACCGTGACCTGATCGAAACCATCAGGCGTGAGACTTTCAAGAAATTTGCCCACCTTGGAGGCAAGAATCTCGGAAGAGTTGGTGATCTTGAGAACGATCATGAAGGTGTCGATGCGGATGGGGAGACTTGAACTCCCACGACATTGCTGCCACTAGTACCTGAAACTAGCGCGTCTACCAATTCCGCCACATCCGCTGGCGCACGTCCCTGCGGTGATCGCAGCGACATCGTGATTGTAGGCCATCACCTTCCGGCCGCACCTTCCGCCCGCCCCTTCCGCCCGCCCCTTCGAGCGCCCGCGCCATCCGGCCGCAAGCTCCCCAGCTGGAAGGCGCAGACGAGACAGTTCGGGCGGCGGCCTCGTAGACGATCGGAACAAATGTTGTCAATATGCGCTGGCGTTTCATGACAGGCCCGGCGCCATGACCCTCTCCGCGGCCCCGGCCATTCAGCTCCTCGATTCCCGCCTTGAGGTCTCAGGCGGTCACCGGCTTTCCGGAGAGCTGCGCGTCAGTGGCGCCAAGAATTCAGCGCTGGTGCTGATGGCCGCCTGCCTGCTCAGCCGCGACACCCTGCGGCTGCGCAACGTGCCCCCCCTCACCGACATCACCGCCATGGGGGAAATCCTGGCGGCCCTGGGCGTGCGGGTCACCCGCCAGGGCGATTGCGTGGACCTCGACGGCGAGCACATCACCCAGGTGGCGCCCCCCTATGAACTTGTGAACAGCCTGAGGGCCAGCTTCTTCTGCATCGGCCCCCTCCTCGCCCGCATGGGCACGGCCCAGGTGCCCCTGCCCGGGGGCTGTCAGATCGGCAGCCGGCCCGTGGTGGAGCACGTGAAGGGTCTCAAGGCACTCGGAGCTCAGGTCACGATCGAGCACGGGGTGGTCACGGCCTCGGTGCCTGGCCGGAGCAAGCGTCTGAGCGGTGGTCACATCCACCTCGATTGCCCGAGCGTCGGCGCCACCGAGACCCTGATGATGGCCGCCGCCCTGGCCGATGGCGAAACGGTGATCGACAACGCCGCCTTGGAACCCGAGGTGATCGACCTGGCCCGCCTGCTCAATGCGATGGGCGGCCGCGTGCGGGGTGCCGGCACTCCCACGATCACCATCGACGGGGTCGACACCCTCCACGGGGCCGACTACGCGGTGATCCCCGACCGGATCGAGGCGGGCACCTTCCTGCTCGCCGCCGCCATCACCCGTTCCACCCTGAGCGTGGGGCCGGTGATTCCCGAGCACCTCGGTGCCGTGCTCACCAAGCTTGAGGAGGCGGGATGCCGGCTCGAGCAGCAGGGTTCGATCCTGCGGATCAGCGCCGAGGCCGTGCAGGCGGTTGATCTGCGCACCATGCCTTTCCCCGGCTTCCCCACCGACCTCCAGGCCCCCTTCCTGAGCCTCCTGGCCACCGCCAACGGCACCAGCGTGGTGGTGGAGACCATCTTCGAAAACCGGCTGCAGCACGTGGCCGAACTGCAGCGCATGGGCGCTTCCATCCGCCTGCAGGGGAACACCGCCTGCATCGAGGGTGTGGCCCGCCTCAGCGGCGCCCCGGTTCGCGGCACCGACCTGCGGGCCTCCGCGGCCATGGTGCTGGCCGGCCTCGCGGCCGATGGCATCACCACCGTGCGGGGTCTGGAGTTCCTCGACCGGGGCTACGCCAACCTGGAAGGCAAGCTCAATGCCGTGGGCGCCCGCATCCGCCGCCTCACCGATCCGGCCTGAAGCCCACACCCCTAAAGTCCAACGTGCGGGAGCGTGCCGGAATTGGTAGACGGACTCGACTCAAAATCGAGCGCCTTCGGGCTTGTGGGTTCGAGTCCCACCGCTCCCATCCCCTCGGCGGTGATGGACACCTACGCCCGCTTTCCCCTCACCCTCGTGCGGGGCAAGGGGCTGTGGGTCTGGGACAACGAGGGACGCCGCTACCTTGATTGCGTGGCCGGCATCGCCGTGTGCACCCTCGGCCACAGTGACCGGGTGCTGCGCCGCAACCTCTGCCACCAGCTGGGCACGCTCCAGCACGTGTCCAACCTCTACCGCATTCCTGAGCAGGAGGCCCTGGCCCGGGCGATCTGCGCGCGAAGCAGCGCCGACAAGGTGTTTTTCTGCAATTCCGGCGCCGAGGCCAACGAGGCCGCCATCAAGCTGGCGCGCAAGCACGGACACGTGGTGCGCGGCATTGAACGCCCCCTGATCCTCACCGCCGAAGCCAGCTTCCACGGCCGCACCCTGGCGGCCGTGAGCGCCACCGGCCAACCGAAATACCACCAGGGCTTTGAGCCCATCGTGGAGGGCTTCCGCTATTTCCCTTACAACGACACCGCTGCCTTCGAAGCCCTGCTGGCCGACTGCGAGGCCGAGGGTCCCCGGGTGGCGGCGGTGCTGCTTGAGCCCCTCCAGGGCGAGGGCGGCGTGAACCCCGGTGATCCGGCCTTCTTCCAACGGGTGCGCCAGCTCTGCGATGAACGCCAGATCCTGCTGATCCTCGATGAGGTGCAGGTGGGGGTGGGCCGCAGCGGGCGCTGGTGGGGCCACGAGCGGCTCGGCATCGAGCCCGACGCCTTCACCCTGGCCAAGGGCCTGGGGGGCGGGATCCCGATCGGAGCGCTGGCCGTGAAAGCCTCCGCCGACCTCCTCAGGGCGGGCGAGCACGCCAGCACCTTCGGAGGCAATCCCTTCGCCTGCCGGGCCGGGCTCACGGTGATCCAGGAGATCGAACGGCGGGGGCTGCTCACCCATGTGGAAGCCATGGCCGAGCGGTTGCGCGAACAGCTGGAGGCGCTGGTTCAGCGCCATCCCACCCTGCTGGAGGGGCAGCGGGGCTGGGGGCTGCTCCAGGGCCTGGTGCTGCGGGAGACGGCTCCCTCCGCTCCCGATCTGGTGAAGGCGGCCATGGCCGAAGGCCTGCTGCTGGTGCCGGCCGGTCCGCGGGTGGTGCGCTTCGTGCCCCCCCTGGTGATCCGGCCCCGCCACATCCGCAAGGCCATCAAACGGCTGGAGCGGGCCCTGCTCTCTCTGGCGTGAGCGCCATGGGGGCCTCGCCCGATTCCGAGGCCCCGGGGCGGCCGCTCGAGACCGTTCGGGCGGATGGCCCCACGGCTCGTGGTGCCCCTTCAGGCTCAACCCCCGGCAACGGAGCGCTTGAGGCCGGCATGGAGGCCACCAGGCCCGCAACGGTTGACGCCTTGATCGACCCCGCTGGGGCCGCCGCTCCCTCGGCACCCCCGACAACGGACCCGACGGCCGGACTGCATCCGGCCGCTCCCTGGCGGCCCTGCGGTGGGCTGCCGGATCCCGTGGATCTCTCTGACCTGCTCGAGCCCTTTGCCCGGCGTGGCATCGACCTCGACCTGAGCCGGATGGGACGGGCCCTGGCCGAGGGCGGCCATCCAGAGCGAAGGTTTCTGGCCTTGCATGTGGCCGGCACCAACGGCAAGGGATCGATCGCCACCTTTCTGCACGCCATCCTCCGGGCGGCGGGTCTGCGCTGCGGTGTCTACCGCTCGCCCCATCTGGTGAGCTGGTGCGAGCGGATCCAGCTCAACGACAGCTGGATCGCACCGGCCACCCTCCGCGCTGACCTGGCCCGCTGGCGGCCGATCGCCGCCGCCCACAACCTCACCCCCTTTGAACTGTTCACCGCCGCGGCCTTCGAGCGCTTCGCCAGAGCCGACCTCGATCTCACCGTGCTCGAAGTGGGTCTGGGGGGGAGGCTTGATGCCACCACCGCCCACCCGCAGCGCCCCGTGGTGGGCTTTGGCGCGATCGGCCTCGACCACTGCGAACACCTCGGCCACGATCTGGGCTCGATCGCCAGGGAGAAGGCCGGGGTGCTCACGGCCGATTGCCTGGCGTTCAGCGCTCCTCAGCGGCCAGAGGCCGCCGCCATGCTGGAGGCGGAGGCCCGGCGGCAGGGGGCTGAATTGCGTTGGGTGGAGCCTCTGGCCGGCCCGGAGGCGGGGGGGCCAGAACTGGGTCTGGCGGGGCTGATGCAGCGCAGCAATGGGGCGGTGGCGGTGGCGATGGCGCGGGCCCTGGCGGAGCGGGCCTGGCCGCGGCCGGAGGCACCGCTGAGCGAGGCCGCGATCTTGGCCGGTCTGGCCGCCGCCCGCTGGCCCGGGCGGCTGGAAACCCGCCACTTCCGCGGTGTTCCCCTGCTCCTCGACGGAGCCCATAACCCGCCAGCTGCCAGGGTGCTGCGCCAGGAACTGGATCGGCAGGGTTCCAGAGCGCGCCTGTGGCTGCTCGGCATCCAGCGCCACAAGGATGGATCCACGATGCTGCGCGCGCTGCTTGGACCGGCGGACCGGGCCCTGATCGTGCCGATCCCGGATCACCACGCCTGGAGCGTGGAGGAACTGGCGGCCGCTTGTCCGGAACTCGCCGACCGCCTGACACCGGCCCAGGATCTGGAGGCGGGGCTTCGCCAGCTCACCGGAGCGGCCACGGGCGGCACCGATCGGGACCAGGCGCTGCCGGTGGTGGCGGGATCGCTCTATCTGCTGGGGGGCGTGATTCCCCTTCTGGATCCGCTGCAGGCAGCAGCGCCAGCCCACACCGCTGCGCCGATTGTCCTGGGGGAATCGTAAGAAAGCGGTCAGGCCCTGGCGATGACGATGGCTGCCGACCTGGCCAGGCTGTACGGGTAGTGGAATCTTCCCTTTCCATGGCTGTTGAACTCACCAGCGAAGAACGCAACAAACTGATGGGCGGTCCCCTGGCCGCCGCCATGGCCGTGATGGCCGTGGACATGGGCATCTTCTCCAGCGCCCAGGAAGCCATCGCCCTCGGCAAGGAACTGGCCAGCGCCGCTGGTCGCTATGCCTCCAACCCCCTGATCGCCAGCCTCTTCGATCCTGAGTCGCTCAAGAAGGGGATCCAGCCCCAGAAGCTCAGCCTCACCCCCGAGGATGTGCGCGACGGCAAGGTGCTCGATCGCGCCCTTGAGGAGGTGGACGGGGCCGTGGCCCTGGCCCGCGCCAAAGGCGATGCCGCCTCCGCCCAGCAGTACTGCCAGCTGATCGTGGAGGGCTGCGAAGCGGTGGCCGCCGCCGCCGGCAATGGCCTGTTCGGCTCCGGTGAAAAAGTGAGCGCCGCCGAGAAGGTCGCCCTCGATCGCATCCGCCAGCACCTGGGGGTAAGCGGAACCTCCGTGTGAGCGCATCGGTCCGGGGTCGGCGGCAGCGCCATCCGGCGGCGGCGCAGTCCGGCGGCGGCGGCGCCACGAACGGGCGGCCGCTGCGTCACGATCGGTGTTCACGGCCGTCACCACGGTCGCGGCCCGGGGCCAGGATCGATCCCCAGAGGGGTCGATCCTGGCCCTTTCTCCTCGCCCCACCGGAGGCCCCATGACCAGCCCGCGCCCTCTCGCGACCTGCCTTGCCCTGCTGCTGAGCGTGGCCCTCGCCCTGGGTGGCCTGTTCGGCATGGCGGTCTCCCCGGCGTGGGCCGAATTCCAGGGGGTGGACTACACCCTCACCAACCAGAACGGCCAGGACTTCAGCGGCCAGAAGCTCGCCCAGACCTCCTTCGCCGGCGCCCAGGGCCGCGGTGCCCGCTTTGCCGGCGCCGATCTGCACGGCGCGATCCTCACCCAGGCGGCTTTCCCGAAGGCCGACTTCAGCGGCGCCGATCTCAGCGACGCACTGATGGACAAGGTGGATTTCAGCGGGGCCGACTTCCATAACGCCGTGCTGCGCGGCGTAATCGCCTCCGGCAGCAGCTTCAGCGGCGCTGATGTGACCGGGGCGGATTTCAGCGATGCCTTGATCGACCGGGCCGACCAGCGCGCCCTCTGCCGCGACGCCAGCGGCACCAATCCCACCACCGGCGTGGACACCCGGCTCAGCCTGAACTGCGGCTGAAGCCCAGCACCTGATCCGCACTCAAACAAAGGCAAGGCACGCTCTCAAGCCGGCCCCACCCAGCCCCGCAGCTTGCCGGGATTGAGCAGGCCGGCCGGATCATGGGCCGCCTTGGCCGCCACCTGCTCGGGATCAACCAGCCCCGACCCGCCCTCTTCCACCGTGAGCTCATGGGGATCGGCGACGCCGGCGCCGTGATCACGGCAGAACGCGATCAGTTCGTTCAGCGCCGCGGCGTCGCCCAGTTGCACCACCGGCAGGGCGGACAGCCGAGCCACGCCCCCCTGCCGCACCCCCTCAAGGTGCCAGAGCACCCGCGCTCCCCAGCGCTCGGCCACCGCCTCCATCAGGGGGCGTTCGGGCACCGGCAGCATCAGCTGCAGGTAGGTCCAGCCGCCATGGCGGCCCCGCCAATGCAGGGTGGTGTGGTTCCAGGTGAGTTCCCGCAGGGTGCCACCCCGGCTGGAGCCCTGGGGCTGCTGCCAGCGCAGGGTGCCTCCCCGCTCCGCCAGCCAGGCCGGCAGCAGCGGCAGGGCATCGGGGGCGGCCAGCAGCAGCAGCCGGTGGTGGCCGGCGGCGGGCGGCGGGCACCCCTGCGACCAGGGCAGCCCTGCCGCCAGGGGGGCCTCCAGCAGGGTGAGGTCGTCGAGCTCCATGGCGGTTGCCGGAAGGCTGCGGGCCACCTCCAGGGCGGCCCACCAGTCGGGGAAATCCACCACCACTTGCTGCCAGTCCACCGCGGGGGCGGTGGCCACCGTGACTGCCGTGAGGATGCCGTTGGTGCCGTAGGCGTGGTTGAGGGCCTGGGCGGCGGCGCCCGCCAGCCGCAGCAGGCGCGGCTGGGGTTCCACCGTCACCACCTCCAGGGCCAGGAGATTGCCCGGATCGCGCAGGAAGCCCCAGCGCACCGAGCCGATGCCCCCCGATCCTCCAGCGATGAAGCCGCCCAGGGTGGCGCTGCGCCAGGTGCTGGGGGCCATCCGCAGGGCCCTGCCCTGGGGGGCGAGGGCGCCATCAAGATCGGCCAGGCGGCAGCCCGCCTCCGCCTCCAGCACACCGCTGGAGGGATCGATCCGTCGCACCCGGTTCAGGCCGCTGAGATCGAGCACCACGCCACCGGCCAGCGGCACGCACTGGCCGTAGTTGCCCGTGCCGGCCCCGCGCAGGGTGAGGGGCACCCCATGGCGGGCGCAGGCCGCCGCCACCGCCATCACCTGCTCCACCGTGGCGGCGCTCACCGCCAGCTGGGCGATGCGCCCGGCCAGCAGGGGCGTGAGCACCGGCGAGTAGTCGTGGAAATCGCGGGACAGCCGCGTGCGTTCCTCAAGGGAGCGATGCAGCACCAGGCCCCCCTCGGCGGCCTCCAGCTCGGCGGCCAGGGCCGCGATCGTGGCCTCGGCGGGAGGCTGGGGTAGGGGCGGCAGGGCGAGAGCGGGCATGGGCGAAGCGGATGAAGGGAAAGGGGGCGGGGGTGAAAGGGAGGAGGAGGGCCGTTGCGGTGGGTGGGCTGGAACGTCGGCGAGAGCGGGAAGGGCGGGGATGGGGATCGCGAAGGGAATCTGAAACTGCCCGGCTGGGTGCTGGTCGGCGGGGATGAGCGGGACCGCGACTCTGGAGCGTCATTGCCCAGCAGCGAGGTCGGCGATGCCCGCCTTGCCGACCCTCGCTGACCTCAGCCTGACGCGACCGGGTCCTCCAGGGCCGCCAGCAGGGGCGAGGGAGCCTCCTGGTCGGGAGGGGGCAGCCACTGGCCGGAGCGCAGCACCCGCCGCCGGGGAGGGCGGGCCAGGAGTTCACCCCAGCTGGAGGCCCCCAGCACCAGCAGGTCGGCGGGCGCCCCCTCCCGCAGCACGCCGTCCCAGGGAAGCGCCAGCAAACGGGAGGCTTCGGTGGAAAAAGGGGCCAGCCCGCGGCGCCGCCACGGCTGCTGGTGGCTCAGCACCGGTGCCATCCGAAGCAGCTCCACCGGATCGAAATCACCGCCGGGGTACCAGGGATCCTGCACGTTGTCGCTCCCCATGGCCACCCGCACGCCGGCGGCCTGGAGCTGCTGGATGGGGGCCAGGGGGCGGCGAAGGGGGGTGCAGCCCTCCCGCTTGCCGAGCAGCCAGAGGTTGGTGAGGGGCAGGGCCACCACCGCCACACCGGCGGCCGCCAGGCGGTCGGCGTGGCGGGCCAGGGCCGGCGCCGGGAGAAGGGAAAGGCTGCTGGCATGGCTGCAGGTGATCGGCATGCGGCAACCACCGCGCCGCTCCAGAAGCCGCAGGAGGGCCCTCACCCCAGGGGCGGGAGCGTCGTCGTTTTCATCGATGTGGAGATCGAGGCCGCA
>Ga0114976_10002433_pt1 | contig 11688 bp, 6 predicted proteins | sample S_130805_EF_Meta_FD_87319 | JGI IMG/M metagenome (GOLD analysis project Ga0114976, IMG submission 87319) | Freshwater microbial communities from Lake Simoncouche, Canada to study carbon cycling - S_130805_EF_MetaG | ecosystem: Environmental > Aquatic > Freshwater > Lake | place: Lake...
CACCTGCCGAAATGGCGGCTGAGACCGTGAGATATTCACGAACGGCAACTTCCGCGAGTTCGACGGCGTCGGAACTGGGAATCGTTTCACCAACGGGTGTTGAGGGCGCCGCTGTGGGGTAAGGGCTCGCGTCGCCCATTGTTTGACAACCGCCCACCAACAACAGGACCAGCGAAACAAGCGCACATCGAACAATCATGCGTCGAAGTATCACGCACCGCCACGCGGTTCGGGAACGTTCTCCACAGAGAGGCTGGTGCTGCCGCGACACTCGCATTAAGGAGAAACAGCCCCGAATTTCTTCGGGGCCGAATCAGATGGTTGCGGGGGCAGGATTTGAACCTACGACCTCCGGGTTATGAGCCCGGCGAGCTACCGAACTGCTCCACCCCGCGTTACGTTCCCCAGTTTACACGAGGGTCGAGGTGCAGCGAAATCGGTCCTACTGCGACAGCTCGTAAGCCCGTTGCAACGCTTCCTGCAACTTGATGTCGGCGTTGGCCGCCGCGACCAAATCGTTGGCAGCGTAAGCGGCTTGACGATCGCTCAACGCCTTGCGCGCATCGGCGAGAGCCTTGGTCAGCGCAGCGGACGTTCCTTCACCCGTTCCCGGATCCTCCGGTGACGGTGTTTCAGGGTCAACTGCTCCCGAGTTTCCTCCGAACAGCGAGTCAAGCGCCTCTTCGAGAGTGTCTTCAAACGCGATGGTGTCACCAAACGCGACGAGGATCTTGCGGAGGAGCGGGTAGGACGTCTCACCCGTTGACCGAACGTAAACGGGCTGCACGTACAAGAGACCGCCGCCCACGGGGAGCGTCAAGAGGTTTCCGGGAATCACCTCGGTTTGACCCTGGCGGAGCAGGTTGAGCTGCTGACCAACGGTGGCATCGGAGTCAAACTGTGCTTGAACCTGCCCGGGGCCCGGAATCGTCGTCTGCTTCGGCAGAGTCAGGAGTGTGAGCTTGCCGTAGTTGGGCCCGGGGTCCGAGTTCGCCGAGAGGTAACCGTAGAGAACGTTTCGTGCGTTGTCACCGGTCGACTTCGGAATGAACGTCGAATAGATCGAGAACGCTGGCTTGTCGTCACCAGGCATCTGCATCGTCAAGTAGTACGGCGGCTGGATCGTCGGCGCATCGGGGTTCGATACCGGGTCGTTCGGGGTCACCCACGTGTCCTCCGAGGAATAGAACGTTCCAGGGTCGGTGACGTGGTAGTCGCCCAGCACAGCGCGCTGAACCTTGAACAGGTCAGAGGGGTAGCGGATGTGCGCAAGGAGTTCATCGGACATGTCCGACACCGACTTGAGCGTCGACGGGAACACCTTCGACCAGGTCTTCAGAATCGGGTCTTCGTCGTCCCACGCGTAGAGGGTGACTGTTCCGTCATACGCGTCGACCGTCGCCTTCACCGAGTTCCGAATGTAGTTGACCGTGGGTGTTTGGACGAGCGGATTCGAGGTGTACGAGTCAGCAATCGCGTCAGCCATGTTGACGCGCGTCGAATAGGGGTAGTCGTTCGACGTCGTGTAACCGTCGACAATCCACACGACTCGGCCGTCAACGACAGCGGGGTACGGATCGTTGTCGAGTGTCAAATAAGGAGCGACTTTGTTGACTCGCACGAGCGGGTGACGGTCGTACAAAATCTGTGAGTCATCACTGATCGCGTCTGACAACAGGATCTGCTCAGACTGGAAGTGAAGCGCGTAGAGCAAGCGCGTCACGATGTTGTCGAGTGCAGGGCCACCATCGCCGGTGAACGTGTACTTGGCATTACCGGCATCGCTGTCCGTGCTCGCCGACGGGTAGTCGAGCTCGAGAGGACCGCCGTCACCCGTGGCTCCCACGATCGAATACGCCGGAGACGATTCACCGAAATAGATTCGAGGCTCAAATTTTCCTAGCTTGCCGTCGACGGGGATGCCCGATTCGAGGAACGTTGGTTGACCATCGGCATTGCGCTGATTTCCGTACGCCGCGACGAGTCCGTATCCGTGGGTATACACAATGTGGTCGTTGTACCAGCTCGACGCACCCAAACCGGTCGTATCCAACTCACGAACAGCGAGCACGGTGTCTTGAGAGTTGCCGTCAATTGTGTAACGGTCAACGTCGAGGTGGTCCGGGAACTTGTAGTACTGGCGGAACTGTTCGAGTTGAGCGAAGGCGTCGGACACAAGCGCCGGGTCAATGATTCGAATGTGAGTCGTGGTCTCGGCGTCTGCACGCAACGCGCCGGTTTCCGCGGTCGTCGTCGCGTTGTATTCAACCTGGTTAATGTCGGACAAACCAAAAGCGTCACGCGTACCGTCGATGTTTCGCTGGATGAACTCCGCCTCGAGGGTTCGCGCGCTCGGGTCGACCTGGAATCGCTGAACGACCCACGAAACGCCTCCGAGAACGAGCACGGACACGATGAGCATCGCGGTACCGACAATCGGAAGGCGCCAACGGCCCGTGAATGCGGCGAAGAGGAAAAACAGCACAAGCACCGCGGCGATTCCGGCCAAGATCTGGTAGCCGGGGATGTCGATGGTTGTCTCGGTGAAGCCTGCGCCGGCAGCAACGAAGCCCTGCGACGGTTCGACGACCGCCGAGAACTGCTGAATCCAGAACTGAAGGGCGGCGAGTGCCACATAAATCACACCGAAGACGGCGATTTGGATCCGGTGCGCCCGCGCAACAACGAGCTGACGCCCCAAGAACTGAACTCCGCCGTACAGGAAACCGGTGGCAATCGTAATCAGTGCACCAACGAGGACAGCGCTCTCCAACAGGCCGATTGCGAACGAATAGAACGGCACGTCGTAGACGAAAAATGACACATCGATGTTGAACTGAGGGTCGTTGACGCCGAACGGAGTCTTGTTGAGCCACTGGACGAAAACGGGCCACTGAGCGGCAGAACTTGCCGCCGAAAAGAGACCGATGAGAACGGGCCCACCCCACGTGATGAGCTTGCGAACGGGCTCGATGGCTTCACGGTAACGCTCCGCACTGACGGAGAGGCGTGCGGTGAGGGGTCGGAAACGGTATGCCGCCCAGATCGCCAACCAGGCAATACCGGCGGACAAAACAAACGCGGATACTCCGAGGGTCGCCAGAGCCACCCAGGTCGTGAAGAGAACCGACTGATACCCGGTCTGTCCGTACCAGAGCACGTCGACGAAGACTGCGGCGAACTGATAGAACACAGCACCCAGTGCGACGAGTCCCGCGAGAGCGATGACGAGCGGTGAACGGCGGACATTCGAAACGGGATTACTCACAGAGGCACCTTCCTTGTTGTGAGGATTCTAACCAGACAAACTATGAGCTACGGTGCAGTGCAGTGAGGAAGAGCATCCACGCCCACACCAGAAGAAATGGCCTTGAGTGCAGCCAGTGAATCGCTGAGAGTGGTGACGGAGATGTCGCGCAATCCGGCGGGAACGTGACCAACGAGTGCTTCGCAATTGTCGGCTGGGACCAGGAACCATTCGGCACCCGAACCGCGAGCGCCGTGAGCCTTTTGAACAATTCCGCCGATTGGCCCCACCGTCCCTGCCGCCGTGATTTCACCGGTACCAGCAACGTTCTCGCCACCGTTGAGGAAGCCCGGCGTGAGTTCATCAATGATGCCGAGTGCGAACATCATGCCGGCTGACGAACCCCCAACATTCGCGAGCTGAATGTCGACCTCAAAAGGGAACGTGTAGTTTCCGCGCGTGTATACCCCGATGACCGGGGTCGAATCGTCGGAGTCGCTCGCGACGATTCCGATGGACACAGCCAGAACCTCGCCGTCACGGTCGACCGTCATATCAATTTCGCCGCCCACGCCGATTTCCTTGATTCGGGCGCGAAGGTCGGACACGTTTGCCGCAGACTCACCCGCTGCAGTGAGGATGATGTCACCCGGTTCGAGAATTCCTTCCGCCGGATATCCCTCCATAGCCTCTGTGACGACAACGTGGGACTCAAACGGGATATCCAGTTCGGTCAGCGCCGCGGCAATCGCTTCCTGCTGGGAGTTGTCCATCTGGATGGCTGCTTGCTCAGACTCCGTCTGTTCCGACGTCCCCGGCGCAAAGAGCAACTCCATCGGGATGACGGCGTAATCAGGGCGGAACCACGACACAATCACCTCAAGCCAGCTGGGGTGATCCTCCGGCGAACCGACGACATACACGGTCAACAGCGAAAGCTCGCCACTTGTTTCATAGGTCTCGACGCCCGACACCGTGATGAGGGGAACTTCCGTACCCTCCGAATCGTCGACAAATCCGAGTGTGTTGAAGACAGGCCCCGGCATTTGAATCACGTACGGTGCGGGAAGAGCGGAAAGGCCCACAACGCCAACGAGTGCTGCTGAGAGAAGAATCCACCCAAACGATGATCTACTCCAGCGACGACGCGGAGGTGCTTCGTCGGTCGTTGTTTCGTGGCTCACTTAAAACACTCTAGGTGAGGTTACGGTTGTTGTATGACCGACGACGAACCCGAAGATTTTCGGGAAATGCTCCGTCGTTTTCTTGAAAACGGCGAAGAGTTTGACATGGCAAAGTTTGCGAAAGCGGCGGGGCTCCCCGGTGACCCCCACGCACTCCAGTCGATGATTTCGCAGCTTCAAGCCGCCCTCTCTCGCGGCGGGCCGGGAATCACCGAGCAGCTTGTGCGGGATACCGCAACCAAAGTGGCGAACGCTCAATCGGTTTCAACCGACTCCCCCGTGGGAGAAGCCGCGACGACGGCGCTCAATCTCGCTTCACTGTGGCTCGATGAAGTGACGAGCATCTCGCCCCTCACCGCGACACCAACACTGATGACACGTCCTGAATGGGCACGGGCCACCCTCGTCGGCTGGATCAGCATTGCGGAACCCGTTGCACGCTCAATCTCAACCGCAACAGAACGACTGCTGACCGAGCAGATGGGCGAAGAGTTGGGTGCTGACAAGCGTGGAGCCCTCGACGCCCTCGGCCGGCTCAGCGGATCACTGTTTTCGATTCAACTCGGACAGGTTGTGGGTCAACTCGCAACGGAAGTGACGTCCGGCTCCGACGTGGGGTTCCCCGTGCTCGACGGCTCGAGTGAGCACGAACTGCGCGCCGTCCTCATTCCTCAAAACGTCGCAGCGTTTTCCGAAGGGTTAGAAACCCCGATGGCCGACGTGCTCGTTTACCTCGCCGCACGGGAGATCGCCCACGCCCGATTGTTCAAACACGCCAAATGGCTCAAACTCGCACTCGTTTCGGGCATCACCGCCTACGCAAACGGCATTTCAATCAATTCTGAGGTGCTTCGCGACGCGATGGAAGACCTCGATCTCAGCGACCCTCAGGCGATTCAGCGAATGATGGGAGATGGCGCACTCATTCCACCCAAGACCGAGGACCAGATTGCGGCGCTTGCGCGAATTGAAACGCTACTCGCGCTCATTGACGGATGGGTGGACACCGTAACCGACCGAGCCGTGTCGAGAATTCCCACTAAGGACGCGATTGGTGAAATGGTGAGGAGAAATCGCGCCGCCGGACGACCCGGAGAAAAAGCTCTCGCAGGCCTCATTGGCATTGAAGCCCGGCCACGGCGACTGCGCGAGGCTGCCGCGATGTGGCGAGCGATCGACGACGCCGTCGGCGGAGACGTTCGCGATTCACTGTGGGCGCACCCCGACGTTCTCCCGACGAGCAGCGACATTGATGACCCGAGCGCACTCATTGCTCGACTCACCGGCCCAAAACCCGCACCAGACGCGATCGACGATGAACTTCGGCGAATTCTCGACGACGGTGCTGTGGACGGCGAATAACTCCGACGCTAACGTTGTGACACTCTCGCAGGGTGTTCGTCCAGATCAATCCAGCAGTACCGCTCGTGTGGCGCAATCATTCGTCGGCGCAAGCGGGGATTGATCCCGTTCTTGTTCGGTTCGACGATATAGATGACGTCACCGCTCGCGCCCTCGGGGAATTGGTCAAGGGGACATCAACGTCTCGATTGACAGCACTCCTCGGTGCGAGACGGAGCGCCGAGCTTCAAGCGCAATGCGGTCCGGCGCTGGCGGCAACACCCGCGCCGGCGCTGCCGAGAATTGCCGTGATTGGAAAGCACCAGCACTCCGCACTCATCTCCTCCGTCCTCGGCGGCGCCAGTCACGGAGTTGTGTGCGAAACATCGTCCGGTGTCATCGACGTCGCTGAGTTTGATGTTGCGGTTCTCGTGAGTAGTTTCGTTGTCTCCCCGATGGACAGTCAGCCCTGGCTGGCTCAGGACACTCCGCACATCCCGATTGTGTTCACCGAATCAGGTGCGACGGTCGGTCCACTCGTGCGCCCGGGGACGACTGCGTGTCTCGGGTGCGTCGAACTCGGTCGAGTCGATCGGGACGAGGCATGGAGTGCCATCGCGCCGCAAGTGTGGGGTCGCACGGCAACGGTGAATGCTGCACTCGCGACTCACGCTGCGGCAACAGTCCTCGCCCTCTTGACTGCGCGAGCGGGAAAAGTCGTTCACATCAGTGGGTCAACACTGGCGCGACGAACTACGACGAGCTCGCTCCATCCGCGATGCGGGTGTCAGTCGCTGCCAGGGCCGACGGAATAAGTCGCGAACGAGTGCGCGTACCCTGCGAAACAGTTCCCTTTTCCGCCCACGACAGGTGGAGGAGACGCTGAGCGCGAGTCACCGCCACGTACAGCAGTCGGCGCTCCTCGGCGACGGCCAACTCGTCCGTTGCGAACGATAGCGGGAACAAGCCGTCGCTCAACCCAACGATGAACACGGATTGCCATTCGAGGCCCTTCGCCGCGTGAACCGTGGACAGCGTCACCGCGTTGACCGCCGGTTCGACGTCCAACTCCGAACGGCGCCGCAACTCGTCCGAAATATCGGTGACAGTCGCTGCCGCGGGCATTGCGTTGGCAATGTCGGAGATCGCAGCGAGAAGATTCCACGAATGACGCTCAGTTGCGTTAGACGGCGGCTTAGACGCCCATCCGAAGTGTTCGCGCAAAATCATCCCAATCGCGTCACGCGCGGTTTGGGTCGGGTCGCTTGCCGCGGTGCCTCGGAGAATCAGCATCGTTTCGCGGACTGTTTGTTCTTCAAAGAAGCGTGACCCGCGAACTCGAAACGGCACACCGGCTGCCGCGAGAGCGGCTTCGATGACGAGCGACTGGGAGTTGATGCGGTAGAGAATTGCAATGTTCTCGGGTCGCACGCCCGAATCAATCTGGGATCGAATTCGTCGGGCAAGCAGACTCGCCTCATCGGCGTCCGTTGCCGCGCGCGCGAGGGTCGGTGCGGGTCCGCTCTCCTCCATGGAAACGAGTTCCAAGGGTGAATCCGGAACGATACTGTTCGCGAGCTGAACTACCTCGGGTGTCGAGCGGTAATTGCGATCGAGAGTCACCGTTGTGGCGTTGGCGAATTCTGACTCAAATCTGAGGAGGTGGTCTGCCGATGCGCCAGCAAATGTGTAAATCGTTTGGTTGGGGTCACCCACCACGCAAATGTCGGAGCGCGAACCCCGCCACGCGTCAAGAAGTGCGCGCTGCACGGGTGACACGTCCTGATATTCATCGACGACAAAGAACCGAAACTGTTCGTGAACGCGCTCACGGACCCACGCCTCGGATTCGAGTAACCCGAGGGTTGACACCAGGACGTCTTCAAAGTCGAGTTCTCGCCGCTCGTCCTTGAGTTTTTCATAGCGCGCAATGATGGCCATCGCTTTATCGACATTCATCGACGACGGTAGGGGTCGCGATTGGAGTGCGGTCTCGTAAACATCGGGAGTGATGAGGCGCACCTTGCGCCACTCAATTTCAGCCGCCATCGCCCGCAGCACATCGGTGCTGGTGGGAAGTTTCAACTGTTCAGCGGCCTGTGTCAGTAGCGTCGCTTTTCCGGTGCGGACTCTGGGGAAATTTCCGCCGATGACGTCTGGCCAGAAAAACATGAGTTGCTTCATTGCAGCGGAGTGAAACGTTCGGCAGGCGACGTCGTCGACACCCAGTGCGCCGAGCCGAGCACGCATCTCTCCCGCTGCTTTCGTCGTGAACGATAGGGCGAGCACTTTCTCTGGCGCGTAAACCCCGGTCTCGACGCCGTAGGCGATTCGATGGGTCAGCGCGCGCGTCTTGCCCGAACCGGCTCCCGCGAGGACTCGAACAGGACCGAGCAGCGCGAGAGCGACTTTTCGCTGATTCGGGTCGAGGGCCTCAATGAGAGCGCTCATTGATCTCCTCTCGCGTGGCAACGACAACGCATCCAACCTTCGCCCTACGCTACCAACATGGCGATGTCTCCCATCATGCTAACGGCGTGGGCTGTTGGCAAAGTGCCGTCTCTGCAGATCGACGGCTACCGCGATTCCTCCGTCGCCGGGCTCGATCAGGTCACGTGTCGAACCGCGGACGATTCCGTGATCACAATCTCATCGCCGACGACAGCGGAGGCTGCCGGTGTTCAAGATCGCCAACACGCAGCCGGGAGGCTTCTCAGCGCCGGAGTTCGCGAACGGCTCGGATTCAAGGTACCCCACACTCTCGCGGCAGGAATGCTCGACACTCGACGAATCGTGGTAACCGAAGAGGTATACGGAACTCCACTCGTGACGTTGCGCGACATCAAGCCGGCACTGCCGTCTCTCGCTCACGCGCTAGCAAACCTGCATTCCCTTCCCACGAACATTGTCAAGAAGGGCTCGATCCCGATCAACACGTCGCTCGACTGCCTTCGCGAGGCCGCCGGAATCATCGACCGCGCACACCAAACAACCCGCGTGCCAAGCCAACTCCTCGACCGATGGGATGCGGCGATTGAGGATGCCGAACTGTGGCAGTTCACACCGACCATCACTCACGGCGATCTTGAGCTCGAGGATGTTCTCATCGATAGCACCGACGTCGTCGGTATCGTCAAGTGGACGTCCGCGGCCGTGGGTGACCCGGCGGTGGATGTGAAGGCTGTCGTTGGACCGACCGCACCCGAGGTCTCCGACCAGTTTGTTCAGGAATACATCGCGAGCCGCGGAGCCACCGATCGACGAATTGCACACCGCGCTCGATTCCTTGCGGAGTTGGATGTGGCGGCGTGGCTTGTACACGGCGTTGAAAGCCACAGCGAGACAACCGTCGACGAGGCGGTGTCCATGCTGACAACTCTTCTCGTGTCCGTCACCGACAATCCCGCGAAATCACTCGGTGCCGTGGCGCCGAAGCCAGTCAACCTCGTCGTCGATGTTGCTCCCCGAGTTACTGATGAACCAGTGTTTGAAGAAGACGCACCAACGCGTGTGGCTGAACCGATTGCCGAAGTACCACAGTCCCCCGCCGTGGACATTCCTCCGACGATCACCAATGCAAAGGCCGTCGTTGACGTCTCGGAGTCGTCTCGCACCGAAGCGGGCGGCCGTGCCGGCGAGGTGATAATCGATGCCGAGGTTGAAGAGATTCAGGCGACGATTGTGGAAACCTTCTTTGCGGACGAATCACGACCTTCGCGCCGCGACGACGGCGAAATCCTCTAGCCCGCGCTAGTCGATTGGCGGCAGCGCGTCGAGACGATCGAGGCGGCCGGGCTCGACGTTCCATTCCCAGTTGTGGGCAAGATAGAACAGGTAGCAGTCGATGTCGGCGGCTGGGGTTCCCGTGAGCGCGGACAGCGCGCGACGATAAAGGACGATCTGCATCGCTCTAGCGTCCTTTTCTGACTCCGTCGTGGGCTTGGCTCCGGTTTTCCAGTCGACGATGGTTATGCGGCCGTCAATCTCATAGACGGCATCGATCTTGCACACAATGATGTGTCGGCCCTGGGGTAAGAGGATCTCAATCTCTTTGTGCAGGCAGTACGCGTCGCGCCAACGGGACGCCAGGTAGGTTTCTTTAAGTTTCTCGATGGTGGTGTCGAGCTCGACGATGTCGTCCGAGCCGTTCTCGACATCGAGGCGGTCTTCCCCCGGCGCCCCGCGCTCAATCCAGACGTGCACTTCGTTTCCGACGCGAGCAGCAGCGAACGGCCGGGTCGGCACCGGTCGACGGTTGCCTTCCCGCACGGCGTCGAGGTTGGTCGACCATTCGGCGTATCTCGATGCGGGGATTCGAGTCGGAACGGTTGCTATTTGTTCCGCGCGCGATTCGGCGAGTAGACGTTCGATTTCGGGGTCGTGCTTCGTCGGCGCATCGGGGTTGGAGTCGTTGACGAGCCGAGCAGCGGCATGCACCGTCGCTTCGTGTTTCGCTGACCCAAAGGGGTTCGTCGGCCATGATGCGACAACTGATTCGTCAAGGTTGGGGTTGGTTTCCGTGCACACCTCGGGATCGTGCGGAGGGATGTGTTTCCCTTCCTCGAGTTCGCCCCACCACGCGTCAGGGGGTGTGGGGAGGGTGCTCGTTGCGTTGTAGAACGAGCCAGAAATCATGAGTGATTCGGCTGCGCGAGTTATCGCGACGTACCGCACGCGTCGACGCTCGGCGAGGTAGGCCTTTTCCTTGAGCTCATCCCCGTATGCCGCAATCGCCTTTTCGGCTGCTTCAATCGTCGCGAGATTCTCGATTGCGAGATGGGGCAGATAGAGCGCATCGGGGCGGAACGGGTGCGGAAGCGACCCTTCGTTGAGCCAGCCGAGTTCGTTGGCGCGCACCGTTTCCATTCGCGGAATCATCGACGACCAGCGCGGGATGGCAACCGCGTCCCATTCAAGGCCCTTCGCGCTGTGCACTGTGAGCACCTGTACTACTCCGGGCGAGCTGTCTTCGGGGCGAGGTGAATACTTTTCAAGAGATTGCACATCGGCGACCCATTTCACGAATGAGTACAGGGTGTCACTGAGCCCGATCGAGCGATACGACGCGACCAGTCCGTCGAACGCCTCGAAGTAGCTTCGCGATTCTGCCGACGGGTTGACAACCGTTTCGATGTCGAGGTTGAGGCGCTCCGTGGTGGCGCGAACGATGTCGTTGAGTGGTAGGCGGCCAAGGCGCCGGAGGTCGCGGAAGAACTGAGCGGCGTCGAGGAGCGCGGCGTATCCTCCGTCGCTGAAATCGACGGGGATCGCGGGTGAAGCTCCCAAGGATTCTCGAGTTCTGTCGAGCAGCGAGTCGAGGGCATCGACGAGGGATTGTGACTCGTCGACCGCGAGTGAGGTTCCAAACCGCTCACGGACCTCGTGTGACTGATACTCGGTTGACAGGTTGCGTGCGTGGTTGTGTAGCGCCCAGAGATCGGCGACTCCGATGCGCCAGCGCGCGCCACCGAGCAGGCGAACGAGGTGAAGGCCGGCGTTGGGATCGGCAATTACAGACAACGCCGAGTAAAGGTCGGCGATAGCCGGTTCGGTGAGGATTCCCGGTACTCCCAAGATTTGGTAGGGAACACCGTGGCGTCGAAGCGCGGCACAGAAATCGGTTTGGTGCGTTCGCGTCTCGAGCAGCAGAGCCGCCGTGAATTGCCTGTCTGTCTTTGTTGCCCGATCAAACTTGCGCCGAACCACCTGTGTAGCAAACCACTCCGCAACTGCTTCCGCTTCTTCGTCGACCGTGTTGGTGTACACGGCGTGCAGTGGTTCGGAGGTTGCATCGGGTCCTGCGACGAGTTTCTCACGGTCTTCGTCGACGAACGTGTGCTTCACGAGGTGGTTGGCCGCGTCGAGAATCGAGGTTCCGTTGCGCCACGAGACGGTGAGGCGGAGGATGTCGTCGCG
>Ga0114976_10002436_pt1 | contig 11680 bp, 26 predicted proteins | sample S_130805_EF_Meta_FD_87319 | JGI IMG/M metagenome (GOLD analysis project Ga0114976, IMG submission 87319) | Freshwater microbial communities from Lake Simoncouche, Canada to study carbon cycling - S_130805_EF_MetaG | ecosystem: Environmental > Aquatic > Freshwater > Lake | place: Lake...
CTGTAAGTACCCTCATTGCCCTTTGGTTGATTCGAGCACCTTGACCAAAGTTGGAGTAGTTTAACCTACCTGCTGGGGTTTTACGTGAGTGATTGGAGGAGTAGTCAGTGACTGCATTGAACGCATCATAGAAAGTTTTACCTTCATTACCTGCACCGTGATAGAACAAGTTGTTCAAGGTTTCAATGTGACGAAGTTTTGAGTACTCTTTGTCATAGATTTTTTCCACAGCAGTTACGAACTGTGCAGGGGAGCACTTGGTAACAGCAAGTTGTTCTACATACTCAGAGTAGCGCTTCATGGCACCATTAACATAGTTAATAACAGCCTTGGAGTCAAGCACTTTCTCATTGACACCTACAGAGTGACGATACTTTTCACCAAGGTCACTATAAGCCATCGTAAAAGTGTTACCACAAATCACACGGTGAGCACTCGGTCCAATCGCAACAGAAGCATTTCCAACATGACCATTGAGTAATGTGATGAAACTGTTATACTTCTCACCAAGGACTTGAAACTCTTCGTTTATCTTGGCCTGGGCAAACACTTTTGCTCCACTGTTGAGGTAACCCATGTTTTGAATAGTGAGTAACCCTTCTGAAACCATGGGGTTGATGAGTTTGAGTAGGTCCTCATTCTGTACAAATTCGTACTGAGGAGAAACTGCACCGAGACAGGTTCCATTGTCATCACGAACAACAGCGACCTTATCTTCCCAACGAATTGCATCTCCATTGTCTCCAACAAAGAACAAGGGGCGAGGACTTACAGTCCAATCGAGGTTGTTTGTAACTGCGAAAGTTGGTCTTGACATTTTGGTTTAAAAAGTTGTTTGGTTTAGTTAAGGTTAGTTAAGGTCGTTAACATACAGGAAACTCTCTTCAGAGTCATAAGATCCTGCAAGTTCAACACCTGAAAGGCGAAGAGTTTCAGCCCCTAGTAAATCTCCTGACTCAATCAAAACTTTGTACTGTTTTGCATTGTCCTCAAGACGACTTAAGATTAGGTCTTCAATTGATGCTGGTTGCATTTGGTGTTGCGGTTGGTTTTTCATGTTAATAGTATAGCTCATTACCCTCCAAAAAACAAGGGGGTAAACCCCCCTAAAAGGTGCGGTTTACCGAACACAGTAGCCTTTCGAGGAAGTCCAACCAACTGGGCAAGGTCTGTTGTCGTTCCAGTAAACCATTGTGTTTGGCGAAGGTACACAGGAACCACCTTGAGTGGAGGTCCGAGTTGGGCAGTTACCGTAGCGAGGTACAGGTAAACCTGCCTGTGAATACGCTGCAGAAACACTCGAAAGTGTAGCAACTGTAAGAGCAGTTAGACAAAAAAGAAGAGGTTTCATAGTGAAAGGTGTTTCTGAACTGTACTTACTATAACCCATTACCCTCCAAAAAACAAGGGGGTAAACCCCCCTAAAAGGTAGGGGAAACCGAACCACCAAGAAAAGTAATTAGTTTTTTCTTTAACTTACGCCAGAGTGAAGGGTTTTGGTCTAAAAACTCTTCGTCAATTGCTTTCACAGCTTTTAGAAGATACACATTCCGTATTTCCTCATTAATAAATGCACCATCACCATCAAAACCAATATTCTCAGAAATTAAAGTTTTTCCTCCGCAATCAGGGTAATCTACACGAAACTCACCATGCCGAAGGCGAATGTAACCCAATTTTTCCAAGCAGTCATCAAAAACATCCCACTGCTCAGGGCACATAAAACAGGTTAGTTCCAACTTGTAGACACGGTTTCGTATGTTAACCACACGATCTTCAGGGTCTTCGCCAAAAGGAATAGACATCACTGCTCAACTCCGTAGTCTTGTGCATAAAGTTCTAAATCAGCTTCGGAAAGGGTGTGAAGTTCTGCAACCATTCTGTCCCAGACAATATTTTTCAGTTCCACCAAAGGCATTCCGTCAACAATTCGATCACAGATTTTTTCGATGATTAGTTCTCGTTGTTCGTCAATCATTGACCGTCTCCGTTGTCTGCGGTGTGGATGTTTACGTAGGCTTGGTCCTCTTCAAGTTTGTCAATCAATCTGTTTAGGTACCAACGAGACTTTTGGGCATCCTGCAAAGGATTTTCTTTATCCCATATTCGAAGTAAGTATTTAAGGACCTGGTATTGAAGTGATCCTTTGATGGGGTCCGGCGCCTGAGCAACCGCATCCTCCAAGATGTCGATGACCTCGACTCTGTATTTCCGGTAGTAATCTGGATTGATGGGGTCTGCCATTTTTGTTGTGATTGTTAGATGTATTATGCTATTAAGTCAGGAGAGTAAACCCTGCGTTTGGCTTTGGGATCCCAACCGTTTGCTCGATTGTGTTTTGCCACGTTTCCCGCATTACCTTTGAAACCGTCTTCTGTTGACTCCCAAACTTGCGAAGCAACTATTATTCCAGTTCTTTTGGACCTCTCTATTTTTTCTGTTCTTTGTTCAGGGGTCATAGACTCAGCTAACGCTAATCCTCCTTTCCTCCCCCTTTCAGTTTTTTGCTCTGGCGTCATAGAAACATCAGCGGCTGCTCCGGCTCTTTTACTTCTTTCACTTCTCTGCTCAGGCGTCGCAGTTTCCCAAAAGGCCACAAATGTCCTCATCGCATGAGCGCTTCTACCAAACTCGTCCTTTTCCGCATTGGTTACTGCTGACCCTTTTTTACCTGCTAGGGAACACTTCTCAAGAGAGAAATTGCCACCAACGTGCTCATTAAGACAAAGAGAATTATTCAAGTCAGGCAGAATAATCCGATCTTCGATGAGTCTTGCTTCTTTCCACCCTTCGTTAGTATAAGGGAAGAACTCGAGAATCTGTATCTCTGGGGTATAGAAGTCCCACATCCACTTGTGGGATACAGGTGACCCCATATAGATCTCTCCAAACTTCTTCTCTTTATGCACTCCCCAGTACCAGTGAGGAATCTCCTCAAAGGTAATCTTATAGGTGTAAATCCTTGGGCTCTTCACTACAGTTTTCCTCCAACAGAACCAGAGTAAGTAGTTTCAGTATAGCAGCTTTTCTGCTCCTGTAAGTTTTTCAAATAGAGGTGAGTCATCTCTCGACACTGGTGTTCAGTGGCGGAAGTAACCAACTCTTTTCCATCAAGGTCAACAGAAGTGTAAAGCCCGTAGGGAGTTTTCTTCACTGTGAAATTCTCAGGCATTGTCACCCTCTGTAATAAAATCAAGTTCAACTAACATTTCATAATTATCTTTAAACTTTCTGTAATGTTCAGCCTCTTCAGGCAAAAGTCCAAAAGTACCATATTTTTTGTAGTAAGCTGCTGTAACAGGGGACAGTTTGTATTCTACACAGTAGTCTGCGTACAACTCCCCTAGTTTTGATCCCAACCCCTCAAAAACTTCAACATCTTCATCCTTCACTCCTGCCTCAGCAATAACATCCAAACAGAGGTTGAGAAACACAACCTCTTCACTTGTTAGCATTAAACTATACTCACCAAGTTCGTAACTCGCTGGCTCTTCATTTTCTTTTTGCAAAGCATCAATACCTGGTTGTAGATACCCGTAATCTCGAACTTCTGTAATGGGTTTCCTTTCGCCACACACATGGCAAGTTCCTGTCCACATAGATGAACAACCTACTGAGTATTTGCCATATTTAATGCCACAGTCTTTGCAAACAACATCTGCAGTTTGCAAGCGATCAATCAAGGATTCTGTCATGTTTTGAGCGAGTTTTTTGTCTTCATGAATTAAGTATAGCCTTTTCCCCAGGAAAAGTAAAGGGAGGTAAACCGCCCTAAGAGGTAGTGGAAACCGTCCTCATTTTGTTGATTCAAAAAATTCGTTCGTACCGTACCAGTTGTATCCCCCTTCGATTTGTATTTTCATAGGTACTTGTGTGCGCAGGTAAGTTCGAAACAACCAGTTTAACACAGTTGAATCGATTTTCTTTCCCATCTCAAGTATTTCCAGAAAAACTTGTTTTGACCCGTCAGGGTGGGTCCAATCTTTTGCTGTTATGATTACACCTGACTTGCTGGGTTTCATCCACTCAGGAACATTGTCGTTTTTCAACCATTCGCAGGAGTAGGTCTTACAAGGGGACTCGGGACGGTCTTCGTAAATCGAACAACCGTTGCAACCCTTAAAGTGACAGGGCATCCCCGGATAGAACTCTCTGTCATTAACTACACCTGACAGCCAGCCCTGACAACAAGCTGTGCAATCGCCACACTCGCGTTTGGTTTTAGTCATTGTTCCCCCACTTTCAGTGCTGCTTTGATTTTCTTAAACCTGGCAGGTTTCAGGTAAGAGGTAAACTCCAACCCAGTAAATAATGCTTGAACACTGTCTTCTGAAGGTGCAGAAGATGCGAACCACCGCAAATTAGGAACATCATTATCCAGTGTAACTAATCGCAAGTTAGCAAGGAATACTCCTGCATTGTCACGAACTTTCTGGTGCATACAGATTCTGTCAGCACCGGTGAAATCTCCGATTTCGTCATCTGGTCCAGGCACCGACTCTTCAATTATCTTAACAGCTGTCTTCGGGCCAATCCCCTTGATCCCAGCAATGTTGTCACTGCTGTCCCCTGCTAATGCCTTAAAGTATTTAAGGTCTGAAGGGTACACTCCAAATATTTCTTTCACACCACTAATGTCAACTACTTGGATCTTTTTAGCACTACTAAACAGAATCACTTTGACTTTATTATTTACCAGCTGGAGAAGATCTTTATCGCAGGTGAGTATGAAGATTTCTTGGTATGCAAGTGCTTGCCGAGAGATTGTGGCGATTATGTCATCAGCCTCGTACCCTTTTATACCAACCGGAGTGAAACCTAAACCAGGCAACACTTCCTCGATAAGCAAATTCATGTCAGCGTAATGGGCTGTGGAACTTTGCTCACGATTCGCTTTGTATTCCGTACTTTCCTCCTTCCGCCAGTTATTTCCTGCATCGAAAACAGGGATAACGCAGTCGAAGTTATACTGCTCGATGATGCTGAAGAGTGCATTAAGGAAACCGTAAGTCCCTGTGGTGGGAGCACCATAAGAGGTAGACATTTCGCCCATAGCACGAGTGAGAGCAGAGCGACTTCGGTGGAATAATGCATGGGAATCAACAATCAAAAGTTTTTTGTTCATGGTTTATTTTCCCTCCAATTCATCTAAAACACCAGCCTCTTTAGATTTCTCATAGTAATTATCATACCGATCCCAACACCAAGTACGGCTGATAAGGGAGCAGTCGAACCCAAACTTGTGTGCCCAGAATAAAATACTCAGCACATCCCCAGACCCACTACGAACCTGAATATATGGCCAGGATGGGTCTTCGCTCCAACTAAGTGAAATCTGTAACAAACTCCATTTCCTGATGTTTATGATCGAGGCGTACCAGTCGTGTCCAAAGTCATATCTGTAAGCACCGATAAATAACTTTTTCATTTGCTACAGTCCAAGAAATACTTATATGTAGCCATGTGGTGATCTGTCCATTGCACAACATCGCAGCCTTTGTAGGTGTCAACCACCGCAAAGTTGTTTTTGGGTGTGGGCGAAGGTGTTTCAGGGCTCGGCTTTACCATGTAAAAGGCCAGTAATGTGAAAGAAGCACCGATGATTACACCGATCAGTAGTGTTTTTCTGTACTCAAAATCAGTCATTGGGCAATGCCTCCAGTGCGCGGGCGGCGGGCAACGCGGATATATTTGCTCCAAGATCCTTCGTTCAAATTGTCAAGCACTTCACAGCACGCCTCCAGCTCCTGGTCGGCGCCCCATTGGGAGGCTTGGGCGGCAACTTGCGGGAACATTGCTTCGTTGTGATTTGCCTCTCGCTGCCACTCACGCACCAGCTCAGGCGGTGGGGTGATTGGGTGTTGGTTAGTCATTGTTCTCCTGAACAGTTTTGCAGTTTTTCAAGTCAATTATGGTGACGTAGCCATCACCCCCCTCGGAGTCCCAAGTGCTGGGGTGATTGTCTTTCACGTTGAGAGCTTCCATAAGAGTTTCGCAGACCTTGATAGGATACGAGGATACCCCGCACTCTATACAGCCAACTTGGAAGACCAGGTAGTTCATACTAACTTAGCCTGCAGTTTGTCCAGAGTTTGTAAAAGCTGATTCATCTTGACTGCTTCAGCCTGTGCCTCAGGTATTTGACCCCGAGTTACATAGGTTGCAATCGTTTGCGAATGCTTCTTTCTGTAAGTATCAGCATACGACTCAGCACACAGTGCTAAAGTGGCCCACTGTTCGTTTGTCAGAGATATACTGCGAGAGATTTCCTCTGGCACCTCTGTTGATGGTACCAACGAAAACTCCACATCATCCGTTCTGTCCTTTAATCCCATCATAATGTTCAGCGTGTGTTACGTACCATTTCCCAATACTCAGAGGTTGGGCGTTGACGAGGGGGAATAACATTGATTGGTTGCAAAGTTGCTTTGCGCCGCTTCAAAATTTCCCACAGTCCTGCCTTCAGTTTTGGGTCACTGACAGTATTATAGGCAGTTACGAGGCGAGTAAACGCCTCATCCCGGTCAGGAATGTTACATGTTTCGCGGTTGAGTATTTCCTTGGTGAGGTCGAGTTGACCAGGATTGCCTTTAACTTTTGCCTTTCCAAAATTGCCCGTGTGAGTACCTGTTGTGCGTAGCCCATGTGAGTTACTCATTTGTTTGCCTATTGTTCTTGTTTTTGTTGCTCAGGACCCCAGCCCATATACTTATCGTACTGTGCTTGAGATTCAAAACATATTCGGTTGTGAACAACGACGCAGTGAGGAGCAGCGAGTGTGGGAATAGCGAACAGAATCGCCATTGCAAGGAGTGTTTTCTTCATGTATTAAGTATAGCGTGTTTCCCCCAGAAACACAAGGGGGTAAACCCCCCTAAAAGGTAGGGAAAACCGAACCAGTTGAATGGGAAATGTCAGGTTCGAACTGACGACCTCTTGCTTGTCGAGCAATTGCGCTACCGCTGCGCCAATCTCCCAAAGGTTTAAGGGCGAGGATGTCTGCCTACGATTAGCGACTGGGCGACTTATGCTGAAGCAAGTTTCGCTACTCTACGTTGCAGCTGAGGGGATCCGACATTTAATGCAGCGTTCCTAACTGCACCCTTAATTTTACTATAGAAATTTACTAAGTTTGTAAACCCCTGTGCGTTCTTGAGGATTTTTTGTTCAGTGCCCTAAAGTTAGGGGTTAGAGAGTGGCAGTTTGGGCACAGAATTTCCAGGTTCTCTGGGCGGTTATTTTTTGAGTCACCGTCGATGTGATTGAGTTCCAGAGGTATGATACCGGTGGTAGGGTGAGTTTCACCCCATCCGCATTGGGGACACTTATGATTACATTGGTCAAGAAGGTACTGCTTAATGGCGCGTGAGCACCCTAAAAAAGTGTCTCCAGTTATCTCTCCTTTCAGCCAAGCCGGTATGTCAAACTTTTTAGAATTGGCGCTACACACACTATTGCAGTATTTGCCTTTCTTTCCTACATTTTCCACCCCACAATGGGCACAGACAAAGGTAGGGGCAGGTTTTCTTTTTCTTCCTCTCTGGGAGTAAGAAGCACCGCAACTTTGAGAACAAAAAGTATTCTCAGATTTTTTCTCGTAGGGTACAGGTCCCTTACAGTTAGGGCATATCTTGGGGTTAGATAAATATTCTAATTTATTACGCTCAGAGAGTTCAAGTTGTTTTTGACGACCTCTTTCAGCCGCCTCGGTCATGTTTCTGTAACCTTCTTCTGTGTAAGTGTATTTCATAAATTTAAATAAGCCTCCTGCGAGGAATTGCACCCGCCTCTATGCTTTACAAGAGCATTATTCTACTGATGAACTAAGGAGGCAAGAAAAGGTACCGAAGTACCTTTATTATACGTGGTTTCAAACACGGTAAACTCAAAGACGAGTTATACACACCGGGGCAACACCGTTGTAGGCAAAACCTAAACGGATTGCGGCACCTTCTGCGAGGTCAATGATACGACCTCCGGCATATGGACCACGGTCGTTTATGCGAACCGTAACCGATCTGCCACTGTTTTGATTTGTAACTCGAACATATGACCCCATTGGGAGCCAAGGATGGGCTGCTGTGTTAGCCCCCGAGTTGAACCTTTCACCGTTGGCTGTTAAACCACCGTGAAGTCCGGGTCCATAGTAACTCGCCTGCCCACACTCTGCCTTGGCTGCCATTGGAGACAGTGCCAAGAGAGCGGCGAATAGAAACTTTTTCATGACAGAGAAAGTTTCCGAGCGTAGTCGTAAGCGTAGGAAGTTCGAGCGCCATGGTGGCCCCAACGAATCCAACGCTGAGCAGAACTCATATAGGATTCGATTGACTTACCAGGTGTTTTCATTTGGTGCTCAATCATCTTCCAATCTGATTCGGAAACCAGGTAGGAAAGTTGAGTATCAAGTGAAGTTGGATCTCCGCCGATTAAACGAGCATGAGAACCTAAGCCATTGTAGCGAGATGAGTCGGTCCATTGGATTAAACCATAACCCCCTGAACCACAACCATAGTAACTTGTACGGGCACCACCTTCACAAATTGAGGGCACAAATGTGGACTCTTGTTGTATGTTGCCAAGAATCGTGGCGATGGCATTTTTATCTGTTATACCTTTTTCTTGCAAAAAACTTACTGCTTTTTGCTCATTTGGGTTGCATCCTTTACAGATGAGTCGTTTTTCCTTTGGTTCTTCTGGAGTAGGTAACGGCTGCACCGCAACTGGCGGTGTTGTAACATTTTCAGCCGCAACTAACTGTAAAATTTCCTCAAGACCTGTTGAAGGTTCGACCACTCGAGGTAATAGCGAAGGCGCCGCAAAAGAAAGGGCGATCATTGTTAAAGTAGACAGCATTAAAAAGAATAGAATTCAACATCCGATTGACAAAAGGAGAAGTTCCCCTTCTCAGGGGCAGTTGTCTCGGCACAATTTATTTAAGACGCAATATTAGCGTCCGATCTTCTCCACAGATTGTTTCTGTGGCATCTCTCATAACGATGTAGTGGGTGACACAAGAAGAGACTGGACTTACCTACCAGGGTAGCGCCAGCTTTACATATTCACACATTCTTGTTCATATACTCTTTTAAAAATCGAAGCTCTTCTTTAAGAATCTCCAACTCCCTCTGCTTTGACTTCGCGCAACACGATGGTGCCTGGCAGGACTCCGATATCAAGGGTTGTTCCTTCTTTCCATCCCATGGCTTCAAGAAGTTCTTCAGGGATTTCAAAAGCCAAGTTACCATCTTCATCTTCTTCACAGGTTGTAATAAAACTAGGGTTGTTCATGGTTTTTCTGTTTGATTTTTTCGTTTTAGCCATGACTCTTTCATGGCCCTTGATATGTTTTCTTTGGACTCTTCTGAGCGTTTTTTACCTGTGTTAGCTTTCATTATTTTTTCCAATGACTCCGAAGAATGTTTTCTCCCATAAGAGGGATGGTCCGGATTTGACAGAGTTTGGGAGATTCTCTCCCTTACTTCGAGGCTCCTTACTTTCCCCCTGTTGGCCGCTCCTATTTTCTCCCTTGTATCGCTGGTTTGAGGGTGAGGTGTTCTTAACTTTGCCGCTTTGGAAATCTTTTGTCGAGTCTCTGCCGATCTTTTCTGTCCACGAAGTTTTTCTTTCACGCTCTCTGGTTTGGGTTTTCTGAGTTTTTCTTTCGTTTCCTCAGTATGTGGGCGTTTCTCACCTGTTGGGTCATAATGAAACTTAGTGGAAGTCTGAAAACTTCTGTTTGCGTAAGAAGGGTCCTCCACCACATTGAATACTTTTTGAAACTGGATTTCTGCTCGAATAGCCGCCTCTGAAGTTTTGTAAAACCCGAGGATAATTCTATGAGAGGGGGAGAAAGAGTCATCTTTGAATGAACCTAGATATCCGTCCTCTAAAGTAGAAGTGGATCTTTTGCCGATGTAATTTCGACCGTTTTGACCTCCCTCAAATGAGACATAAACGAAGTGATACATTATGTGTCTTGTGGAGTGAATTTTACACAGTTGTTCTCGGAAACTTCAAGTTTCAGAGTGGAGTCAAGCATTAACATTTCATTACGAATTTGTTGAATGCGTTCTCGATTCTTTGAGGAAGTTCTCAGTTCTTGAATTAAGTATTTTTTATCTTCCTCCACTCTATAAAGTTGAAGAACACCCTCTGGAAAACTACGCGGCGGATTCATGATTCTCCAGAAAAGTGTCTGAAACTAGGAACAACTTGTCTTCGGCATCCTCACCTTGTTCGTGAAGAGAACGAGTGGCAGCAGGAACTGAGAAAAACTCTTTCCCTTGAACGTTCCAACCAAATCCGTCCCAAAATTTTCCGGAAGAGTCGATAACGATAACCACGAGTTGATCACCTGAGTAACTGATCTAGTATAGCCCAAGATCAGGGTTGTAAACTCAGTGACCTAAGTAAGCTTGAAGGAGGTATTGATCGTTGAGAATGACGGAAGACATCGCCTGCATCTGGTTACCGACAGCCACAAGACGAGGGTCATGACTATTTTCTTCGGCAAACTGGTAAAACATTCCAGTTGTTCCAAGTAAGGACATTGTGTAGTCAAGAGTCAACTCAACAAGAGAGTGACAATCGTAGTACTCCATCTCTATGCCAGGACCTTTGAAAAGGTCGAAATCTGGTGAAAACCCGCAGGCACGAAGTTGCTCAACTAAAGGGTCCATTAAGTCTGACAAATCGTCGTAGATTCTGCCGAACATTAAGTGACATTCGTAAAAGTTTGCACCTCTTGTGTTCCAGTGTGCCAATCGGGAAACAATCGTGGCATCGTTCAATGACTTTACGATTTTGTTTGAAAAAACTGAAAGTTCTTCGTTCATCTCTAGTTCCTCTGGGTTTTACGCATTTGACGCTCAAGTTTCTTCGCGTTTCTCTCTTGGATCTTTCTTGTTTTGTCTGCGATTTTATTTGCTTTGAGTTGTGAGTCTCTCAACCTTTTTTGAAACAACTGCTCTCGTTTTTCTGCAGGGGTTGAAACAGGAAGAGAAGTGTCACATTCGACATCAATCGAAAGACCACCCCCTAAATTTGTCACCGAAAAACTAAAGAATTTACTTTCTTCAACAAATTCTTCTAAGGTTTTATTTACTGTCTCTGCTGCTTGCTCATAGGCAAACCGTAGAGAAGCTTCACTAAAACTATCTGTTTTCATGTGGTAAACTCACACCCAGTAGGGTTTTACCCTAGACGACTTAAGGATTGCTGAGAGTACAACTCAACTGAGATGGACTTTTCATTTTGTTGCACTGCTAAAAACTCTGTGTCAGGGTCATAGTTTGAAAGTGTTTCTATGAGTTTCTCTGAGAAAGTTTTTGAATCTTTTTCAGGCAACGAGTCAAGAAAACTAAAAACTTCTTTCCAATCTAAGAAGTTACACTTCTCGTCGCTATAGAAGTGAACACCACGCAAACCCATGTGAGTTTGAAAACTTTCAAACAAGTGTCTCATGTCTGTCTGGGCATTGGTACAAGAGCACCCCGAATCCTGCGTTTCTGTATAAGTCTGGATGCTGAAATCATCGGGGCACTACGTGTGGAAGCATCTTTGCCATTCAAATCTTCGTTACCCTCGCAAGAGGTATTTGGGTTATAGTTTACGTCTGAGTCACTCATATTAGTACTTGATTGACCATTGGTTATCTGCCCCCTCTGTTATTTGGAAAGGA
>Ga0114976_10002438_pt1 | contig 11673 bp, 14 predicted proteins | sample S_130805_EF_Meta_FD_87319 | JGI IMG/M metagenome (GOLD analysis project Ga0114976, IMG submission 87319) | Freshwater microbial communities from Lake Simoncouche, Canada to study carbon cycling - S_130805_EF_MetaG | ecosystem: Environmental > Aquatic > Freshwater > Lake | place: Lake...
CCCGCGCGCGGCGCGGGATCAGGTCAGGGCCGGACCGCCGGGGTCTCGATCGGCAGGCCCGCCGCACGCCCGAAGAGATAGGCCTCGAGCGCCAGCGCCTCGACGCTGCCGGGTGCCAGCAACTCGGCGCGCACGCCGGTGAAGCAGCCGCGCAGGCGCCGCTGCAGCGAGCCGAGCGACTGCCATTCCAGCCGATAGAGCGGATAACCATTCGGATGCCCTTCCGGGATGGTCGCGCCGGCGAGCTTCCCGCCGGCGTGGTCGTCATGGCACTGCGCGCAGGACAGGTTGAGCTGGCCGCGGCGCAGCCGGAACTGCCGCTCGCCCTCGGCGCGCGCATCGGCGAGGCGCGGATCGGGCGTGATCGGCAGGCCGCGCGACTGGTGCGCGACGAAGGCCTCGAGCGCCAGCAGCGGGCGGGTGTCGCGCGGCAAGGGCGGGCGGCCGGCGCGCTGCTCGCGGCATTCGGCGATCCGGCCGGCGAGGTCGATGGGACCGCCGCGCCGTTCGTCGAAGGCAGGGTAGCGCGCGGCGACGCCCTGCATCGACGCAGGCGTATGGCACTGCGTGCAGCCCTCGCGCGCGAAGAGCCCCTCGCCTTCCGCGACCGAGAGCATGCCAGGATTGGCGACGTCGTCGCGCTGTATCGCCTGCAACTCGGGCGTCATGGTCTCGAAGCCCGAGCGCGGGCCGGCTGCCATCAGCAGCAGCGCGAGCGCCGCGACGCGCCGCCTCATGTCACGGTGATGGCGCGCGTCTCGGTCTGGCGGAAACCGTTGTCGCCCTCCCAGGTGAAGGCGAGCACGCCGCTCTGATCGGCCCGGATGGTGAAGGTGAGATAGGGGTTGGCGGCGACCGCCGGGTGCAGCGCCGCCTCGAAGACCGGGCGGTTGTCGTAGAGGCAGGTGAAGCGCCGGATGATGTCGCGCGGCTGCACGGTGCCGTCGGCGCCGGGGCGGAAGCCGGTCTCCATCGGGTGCTGGATCAGGGTGCGGATCTCGATCACCTCGCCGCGGCGGGCGAGGCTGGGGACGCGGAGCAGGACCTGCGCCATGGCTCAGCCCTCGATGCAGGCGGCGAGCGTGACAACCACCTGCTGCTCGGTCATCACGAAGCGGCCGTTGCTGAGCGCGGCGACCGCGACCAGGCGCTGGGAGGTCGCCAGCCGGATGCGCGCGCCGATGCGCGCCGCGCCGGACCAGGGGCCGAGCCTCGCCTCCAGCACCTGCGGCAGCGGGTTGCGCTCGTTGAACAGGGCGATGGCGCGGACATGGTCAGCCTCGGTCATCGGGCTCTCGACCGCGAGCGTGACCGGCACCGCATTGCCGTTCTCGACCAGCGGCGGGATGTCGAGCGTGATGCCGCCGGGCTCGGGCGTGGCGCCGCCGGTGAAGCGCGCGATCGCCGCGGCCATGCCATCCGGCGTCGCGCGGGCCGGCGCCGGCAGCAGCGCGACCGCCAGCAGGCCGCCGAGCGCGGCGCGGCGCGGCAGCTCAATCGGTGAGCGTGGCGAGATAGGCGACGACATCCTCGATCTCCTGCGCCCCCAATATAGTGCGGCCGCGCCAGGCGGCGCCCACCGCGATGAGCCCCTCGGTGCTGTAATAGGCCGGCATCAGCGTTGCCGGGTTCACGACGCGGCCATCGACCAGCCGCAGCCGCAACTGCCCCGGCGTCAGCCGCGCGCCAGCGCCGGCGAGGCTCGGCGCCAGCGTCCCCTGGGCGCGCGCCTCGCCGACCGGCCCGCCGTGGCAGAGCAGGCAGAGCCCGCGCTGCCGGTCGGCGACGATCTCGCGGCCGCGCGCCGCATCGCCCGGCTGGTCGGTGAGCGGCGCCGGCATGGCGTCGCCTACCAGCGGCTGCGCGGCCACCGCGGCGCCCAGCAGCAGCGCTGCCGCGGCGGCAAGCAGCGCTGCCGCGGGCGGCAGCGCCGCCCGCATCAGGCGCGCCGCAGGTCGGTGTGCTTCAGCGGCAGCTGCCGCACGCGCTTGCCGGTCGCGGCGAAGATCGCGTTCAGCACCGCGGGTGCGGCGACCGCGATGGTCGGCTCGCCGACGCCGCCCCAGAAGCCGCCGGAGGCGACGATAACGGTCTCCACCTTCGGCATCTCGTCGAGGCGCAGCATCGGGTAGGTGTCGAAATTCTCCTGCTCGATGCGGCCGTCCTTGACCGTGCACTCGCCGTAGAGGCAGGCGCTCAGGCCATAGACGAAGCTGCCCTCCACCTGGGCGGCGATCTGCTGCGGGTTGACCGCATGGCCGCAATCGGTTGCCGCCACGATGCGGTGCACCTTCACCGCGCCGGCCGGCGTGACCGAGACCTCGGCGCAGGCTGCGACATAGCTGCCGAAGCCATGCGTCTGGGCGAGGCCGCGGAACACCGGCATTCCGTTCACGGGTGCTGGCGTGCTGCCCCAGCCGGCCTTCTCGGCCGCCGCGTTCAGCACCGCCAGGTGCTTCGGGTGGCGCTGCATCAGCGCACGACGGAACTCGAGCGGATCCTTGCCCGCGGCCTGCGCGAGCTCATCCATGAAGCACTCGAGGTAGATCGCGTTCTGATTGAGGTTCACCCCGCGCCAGAAGCCCGGCGGCACATGCGGGTTGCGCATGGCGTGGTCGATGAGCAGGTTCGGGATGGTGTAGCCGATCACAGCCTCCGTCCCGTCCGGGTTGAGGCCCTGGAAGACCACCGGGTCGCGGCCGTCGCGGATGTTCTGCGGGAAGATGCTGGCGACGATCGACTGGCCGGAGATGCGCATGGTCATCCCCGTGAGGTTGCCCTGGGCATCGAGGCCGCCGACCAGCTTGCACTGCGTGACCGGGTGGAAGAGGCCATGCAGCATGTCCTCCTCGCGCGACCAGAGCAGCTTCACCGGCGTGCCCGGCATTTCCTTGGCAATCGCGACCGCCTGGCGGACCCAGTCATGCACCGCGCCGCGCCGGCCGAAGCCGCCGCCGAGGTGGATCTTGTGCACCTCGCAGCGCGCCGGCGGCAGGCCGGCGGCCTCGGCGGTCGCGGCCAGCGCCGCCTCGCCATTCTGGGTCGGCGTCCAGACCTCGCAGCGCTCGGCGGTCCAGAGCGCCGTCGCGTTCATCGGCTCCATGCAGGCGTGGTTCTGGTGCGGATAGGCGTAGACCGCCTCGACCGTCTTCGCGGCGCCGGCCAGCGCGGCGCGGGCATCGCCCTGGCGGTTGCCGACCGCGGCCTGCGGCGCATCCAGCCCTTCCTTCAGCCAGGCGGCGACGGAGGCGGAGCTGACCTTGGCGTTCGGGCCCTCGTCCCACTCGATCGGCAGCGCGTCGAGCGCGGTCTTGGCCTGCCACCAGGTGTCGGCGACGACGGCGACCGCGCTCTCGCCGACGCGGACCACCTTGCGCACGCCGGGGCGGCTGGCGATCGCCGCTTCGTTGACGCTCTTTACCTTGCCGCCGAAGACCGGGCAGTCCTTGATCGCGGCGTTGAGCATGCCCGGCAGTTTCAGGTCGGCGCCATAGACCTGCTTGCCGGTGGTCTTCTCGACGGTGTCGAGGCGGGCGACCGGCTTGCCGGCGATGGTCCAGTCCTTCGGGTCCTTCAGCGGGACATCCGTCGGCGGCGTCAGCCGGGCGGCGGCGGCGGCAAGGCTGCCGTAGGTCGCGGTGCGGCCGGAGGGGCCGTGGGTGACGATGCTGTTGGCGGCACGGCACTCGGCGACCGGCACGTTCCACTGGCTGGCGGCGGCCTGCACCAGCATCATGCGGGCGGCGGCGCCGCCCTTCCTGACATACTCGTTGCTCTCGCGGATGCCGCGGCTGCCGCCGGTCGACATGTTGCCCCAGACGCGGTTGCGCGCGAGGTTCTGGCCGGGCGTCGGGTATTCGGTCGAGACCTTCGACCAGTCGGCGTTCAGCTCCTCGGCGACGAGCTGGGCGAGGCCGGTCAACGTGCCCTGCCCCATCTCGGAACGGGCGATGCGCACGACGATGCGGTCGTCGGGCTGGATCACGACCCAGGCGTTGATCTCGGGGGTCGTCGCCGCGGCAGCGGCGCCGGGGGCGGCCTGCTGCGCGCCGGCCTCGGGCACGCGGATGCCGAGGCTGAAGGCGCCGGCGGCGGCGGCGGTGACGGAGAGGAAGCCGCGGCGGGTCGACTGGCTGATGGCGTTCATGATGCTGCCCTCCCCCTCAGCCGCGCGGGCCGTTGCCGGCCGCCTGCTGGATGCCTGCAAGCACGCGGTTGTAGGTGCCGCAGCGGCAGATGTTGGTGATGCCCTGGCGGATATCGGCCTCGGTCGGGTTCGGCTTCTCGGCCAGCAGCGCGGCGGCGGCCATGATCATGCCGGACTGGCAGTAGCCGCATTGCGGCACGTCGAGCGCGACCCAGGCCTTCTGGACGGGGTGGCTGCCATCGGGCGAGAGCCCCTCGATGGTCGTGATTTTCTGCGTCTCGCTCACCGCCGAGACCGGCATGGCGCAGGAGCGCATCGCGACGCCGTCGACATGCACGGTGCAGGCGCCGCACTGCGCGACGCCGCAGCCATACTTGGTGCCGGTCAGGCCGACCTGCTCGCGGATGACCCAGAGCAGCGGGGTGTCGGGATCGGCCTGCACGTCATGGACGCGGCCATTGATGGTGAGCTTTGCCATTGGAGCCTCCCGGGGGCTCGTGGCCGGCCCCGTTGCAATGCGCCGTTATATACGGAGGGATTGAGTGACGGTAAGGCCCCCGCTTCGCAACGGCGAAGCGGGGGCCGCCGCGGTCAGAGCGCCGGGGATTTCCGGTGCCAGTCCGTCACCTGCTGGTAGGCGTCGGCCGCGCGGAGCACGGTGGCCTCGGCGAAGGGGCGCGCGGCCAGCTGCAGCCCGACCGGCAGGCCGCGATCGTCGAAGCCGCAGGGGATGCTGATGGTCGGCAGGCCAAGGTAGTTGAACGGCCGGGTATTGCCTGAGACCGCCATGAAGCGGTGCCAGTTCTCCGGGCTCGCATCGATGTCGGTCTCGGCGAGCGTCGGCACGCGGGTCTTGAGCGTCGGCGTCGCCACCACGTCGAAGCCGGTCAGCGTCTCCGCAACAAATTGCCGCAGCAAGGGGCCGCGCCGCGACAGCGCCTCGACGTAGAGATGGCCGGGGATGGCATAGCCGCCGAACAGCCGCGCGCTGAGGTGGATGGCGTAGTCCTGCGGATACTCGCGCATCCAGTTGGCGTGGATGGTGGCCCCCTCCACGCGGCTGACGAGGGCCGTGTAGGCGTTTATGGCCCGCAGGCTCGGCGCCTTCACGCGGGTGATCGTCGCACCGGCGGCCTGCATGGCGGCGAGTGCGGCCTCGAAGGCGGCGAGCACCGGGGCATCGGCGCCCTCGCAGAAATAGGTCTCGCAGACCGCGACCTTCAGGCCCTTGAGGCTGCCGGTCAGCGCCACCTCGTAGTCCGGCACGGCTTCGCGCGCGCTGGTCGGGTCCTTCGGGTCGTGGCCGGCGATCACCGCCATGAAGCGCGCGGCGTCGCGCGCGGTGCGGGTCAGCGGGCCGACATTGTCCGCCGAGAAGCTCAGCGGCATGACGCCGGCGCGCGAGACGCGGGTCTGCGTGCCCTTGATGCCCGTCACGCCGCAGAGCGTCGCCGGCAGCCGGATCGAGCCGCCGGTATCCGAGCCCAGCGCCGCCGTGAAGAACCGCGCCGCGACGCCGGCGCCCGAACCGGAGGAGGAGCCACCGGTGCAATAGGCAAGATTCCACGGGTTGTGGCAGTCGCCGAAATGCCGGTTGTGGCCGGTCGGGTTCTGCGCGAACTCCGCCATGTTGAGCGTGCCCATGTCGATCGCGCCGGCGGCGTCGAGCTTCTCGAGCACGGTCGCGGTGACCGTCGGCTTGAAGTCCTTCCGGATCTTCGAGCCGCAGGTGCTGACCTGGCCGGCCCGGTAGTACATGTCCTTGTGCATCATCGGCGCGCCGGCGAGCTTGCCGAGCGTCTGCCCGGCGGCGCGCGCCTTGTCCTGCACGACGGCCGCGGCGAGTGCGGCATCGCGGTCGAGCCGGATCACCGCATTCACCTTGCTGTCGTAGGTGTCGATGCGGGCCAGGCTGGCGCGGACCAGCGCCTCGGCCGAGACCTCGCCGCGGGCGAAGGCATCGGCGGACTCGGTCATGGAGAGTTCGGTGAGCGTGCTGCTCGAAACGGGGGCGTTCATGGCGCGAGCTCCTGCGGGCGGCCTTCCATGCAATCACGCAGCGCGGCCTCGAAGCCCGCGGGCTCGTCCTCGAAGACCAGGCTGCCGCGGAGCGCGTCGAGTTCCCTGATCAGGGCGTCGTGGTCGGCGAGGCCGTGGCGCGCCGCGGCATTGGGGACGCTGACGCCGCTCCAGGCGCGGATCGCGTCCATCATTCGGGTGACGATTGTGGGTTCCATGGGGCTCCGGCTCCGCAGGCGATGGCATGCAAGCCAAGCAAGCCATGTGCCCGCCCCGCGCAAAAGCATTGATCGCCGGCAGGACGAAAGTTATTTTGTATATCATCCACCAAGGAGCCGATCATGGTTAGGACCACCCTCGCCCTCGCCTGCCTCCTCGCCCTGCCCGCCGGCGCGCTGGCGCAGCAGGCCCCACGGGCTACCCCGGTCGCCGCCTCGCCGACGGCACCCGCAACGGCGAAGCCGAAGAAGCCGCCAAGCCCGAAGCAGCTCGCCAGCTATGATCGCATGCGCAAATGCAATGCCGAGGCGCGCGAGAAGGACCTGCATGGCGATCCACGCAAGGCCTTCATGAAGGGCTGCCTTTCGACCCACGCGCAGCCGAGCACCTGAGCGCTACGCGATCTCGCGCACCAGCTTGGCGCGCAGCGCGCGGGCGATGTCGCGGCGATCCTCGGCCGTCACGACGAAGGCGCCGGGCCCGCCGATCACCTCGCGGCGATAGGTCTCGGCGAGCGGCTCGCCCATGCGCGTCACCTGGCCGGCGGCAGCGACCGCCAGCGCGTTGATCGAGATGCCGGCATTGACCGCATCGTCGCGCGCCTGCGTGGCCGCGCGGAAGGAGCGCATGTCGGGCCCGTCGCCCGAGAGGTCGATGACCTTCTCGCCCACGCGGAAGGGCGCCGCCAGCAGCATCCGCGCGCAATGGTCGAGCGCATCGCCGATGGCGTTCCAGCTCTGCCGGCTGCGCGGCGCCGCCAGCACCGCCTCGGCCAGCGTGCGGGCGGAGGCGGCATCCGAGACCCGCATCCATTCGACCACGGTCTCGGCGCCACCCGGCGCGCCCCACTCCACCATGGCGACCGCGATGGCCCCGCGCGGCTTGCCGGTGATGGCCGAGAGCACGGCGGGGTGGGTCAGCGCCTCGGCATAGCCCTCCCGCTGCAGGCGGAACTCGTCCGGGTCGATCGAGCCCGAGGCATCGACCGCCAGCACCAGGGCGAGGTCCACCTCGCCGGGCTGGGCGATGGCGGTGGCGGGCGCGAGGGCGAGGAGATGGCGACGGCGCATCCCTTGCAGATGGGATGCCAGTGTCGTCACGCCAGGGCCAGGACCAGCCCCCCGCCCAGCGCCGCCAGCGTCAGCCCGACCAGGATGAGGGAGAAGCGCGCGCTGCCGACCAGCACGGCATAGCAGGCGCGCGCCGCGGCATTCGCCGCCAGCGCGACGAGCACGATCCGCGCGGCGATCTCCGGCGTGATCGTGCCGGCGGCGGCCAGCTTCGTCGCCCCGAGCACCGAGACGTCGACATCGGCCAGCGCGATCACCGCCGCCGAGCCGTAGAGCCCGGTGCTGCCCAGCCGCTCCGCAAGCCAGCCGCCAAGCGCCGAGACCGCGGCGAGGCCAAGGGCGAAGCCGAGCAGCGCGACGAGGTCGAGCGGATTGCCGAGGCGCTGTGCCGGGGCGGCGCCGTCCTCGCCCGCCGGGATCCGCAGCAGCATCGCGCCGCCCACCCCGAGGATCGCCGCGCCGGCCAGCGCGGCGGGCGCCACCGCGGGCACCAGCGTCGGCGCCAGCACCTGCACCAGCGTGACGACCCGCACCACCGAGACCGTCCCGGCCAGCGCCGCGATGCCCGCCAGCATCGCCGGCGGCCCGCCCCCCGTCGCGGCGCGGCGCGCCAGCGTCAGCGTCACCGCGGTCGAGGAGACCAGCGCGCCGGCGAGGCTCGTCAGCAGCAGCCCGGCCGTTTCGCCGAGCAGCCGCACCGCGACATAGCCGGCAAAGGACAGCGCCGCCGCCAGTACGGTGAAGAGCCAGACCTCGCGCGGATTGACCATGCCCCAGGGATCGATCGCGCGATCGGGGGCGAGCGGCAGGATGATCGCGGACATCGCCAACAGCACCAGGGCGGAGCGGATCTCCGGCCAGGTCAGGCGCTGCAGCACGCCGTGCAGCGCCTCCCGGTAGGCGAGCACGCCGGCGGTGGCGACGCCGCCCGCCGCGGCCGCCCGCATGTCACCCGCGACCGCCAGCGCGCCGAGGACGAAGGCGGCGAGCGCGGCGATGAGGCCGGTGACGCTCGCCTGCTGCCGGCGCTCCGCCTCGCGCGCGGCGAACCAGCCGAAGGCGCCGGCGCAGGCGAGCAGCGCGGCCGGCAGCACCGCTGGGTTGTTCGCGGCCTGCCCGAGCGCTGCCGCCGCGCCGCCGAGCAGCGCGACCAGGCCGAAGGTGCGGATGCCGGCGGTCCGGCTGCCGGGCGCGGCCTCGCGCGCGCGCCAGCCGCGCTCGGCGCCGATGACGAGGCCGATGGCGAGCGCCAGGCCGAGCCTGGCGATCAGCCCTTCCATGGCCGGCGGCGACCGCCGCGCCGGCTAGAGCTGCGCGCGGAGGATCAGCGGCATGTCGGACATCTCGTCCTTCACCGCCTTCACCCCGGGCACGCCGCGCGCCAGCACCGCCAGCCCCTCGCGCATCGCGCCCGAGCGGGCATAGCCGTAGAAGGTCACAACGCCGTCCTTGACACCGGGATAGACCCAGTAGGTGTCGGTCCAGGGCTGCTCGCGCATGGTCGAGGCCAGCGCGCGCTGGATGGCGGTGTCGTCCGTCGCGGCGGCGGCCGGCGCCGTCTCGCTGCGCAGGATGGCCCGCAGCAGGTCGGCGCGGCTGACGAGCCCGACCAGCTTGCCGTCCTTCAGCACTGGCACGCGGCGGATGCCGTGCTGCTCCATCAGCCGGGCGATCTCATCGGCGCCGGCGGTCTCGCCGACGCTGACCAGCTCGGCGGTCATCACGTCGCGCGCGGTCGCGCCATGAGCCTTCCTGAACTGCTCGAGCAGCGGCGCGGATTTCGAGAAGGCCTGCAGGAACCAGCCCCAGGGGCCGGGCTTCTGGTCGGCCAGGCGGCGGATGAGATCGCCCTCCGTGACGATCCCCCGCATCGCGCCAGCACCGTCCACCACCGGCACGGCGGAGATGCCGCGCGCGGCGAGCAGTTCGGCCACCGCCAGCACGGGTGTCTCCGGCTGCACGACGATGAGGTTGGTCGACATCAGGTCCTTGGCTTGCATGGCAGTCACTCCCCGGCACGGTGCGGCAGTCGCGCCCATCACCTGAGGGCACTGAAGCGTATCGCCGCGCGGCGCGCCTTGCGGTGGATCAGAGCCGGGCTTGGCGTCACCTTCGCGTCAGCGCATCCTCGGCGCCCGGAGGATCGCCGATGCCCAAGCAGACCATCGATGGCTACGAGCTCAGCTATGCCGAGAGCGGCACGGGCGATCCCCTGGTGCTGATTCACGGCACCCTCGGCGACCAGCGCGTCTGGGCCGGGCAGATGGCGGCGCTCGGAGCTCGCTATCACGTGATGGCGCTGTCGCTGCGGCATTGCTGGCCGGGCGAATGGACCGAGGGCGGCGACTTCACCATCGACCGGCATGTCGCCGACGTCGCGGCCTTCATCCGCGGGCTGGGCAAGGGCGCGGTGCGGGTGCTCGGGCATTCGCGCGGCGGCCACATCGCCTTCCGACTCGCCGAGCGGCACCCGGAGCTCGTGCGCACGCTGGTGCTGGCCGAGCCGGGCGGCGAGCTGGACAAGACGCTGGGCGGCAGCGCGACGCCGGCCGGCACCCAGGCCAGCGGCTTCGCGGCGGCGGCCGCACTGGTCGCGGCCGGCGACATCGATGGCGGGCTCAAGCGCGTCGCCGAGCAGACCGGCGGGCCCGGCGCCTGGGACCGCATCCCGGACTCGCGCAAGATGCTCCGCCGCGACAATGCCCGCACCCTGCTCGGCCAGGTGAACGAGAATCGCAAGCGCTACGCGCGCGCCGCGGCCGAGGCGATCAAGGCGCCGACGCTGCTGCTGGTCGGCGAGGACACCCAGCCGAGCTTCAAGACCGTCGCGACCGCGCTGCATGGCGCGATCCCGCGCTGCGAACGCGTCGACATCCCCGCCGCGACCCATGCGCTGATGATCGAGCAGCCGGCGGCGGTGAATGCCGCCGTGCTCGGCTTCCTGGAGCGCAACTGATGCCGAAGAGCGTCCTCGTCACCGGCGGCAGCGGCAAGGCCGGGCGCGCCGCGATCCGCGAGCTGCTGGCGCATGGCTACGCGGTGATGAATGTCGACACGGCGCCGCCCGCCGAGCCGCTCTGCCACTTCATGCGCGCCGAGCTGACGGATTTCGGCGAGGCGGTCGAGAGCGTGATGCGCATGGCCGGCACGCTGGACCGACGGCGCGATCCGCTGGCGAAGCCCTTCGCGGTGATCCACATGGCGGGCATCCCGGCGGCCGGGCTCGCGCCCGATGCCGTGACCTTCCAGAACAACCTGATCTCGACCTATAACGTCTTCTCGGCCGCGACCTTGGCGGGCTGCGAGCGCGTGGTCTGGGCGAGCTCGGAGACCACCTATGGCCTGCCGCTGACGCGTAACCCGCCGCGCTTCGCGCCGGTGACCGAGGACCATCCGCTGGTCCCCGAGAGCGGCTACGCGCTGGCGAAGACGCTCTGCGAGCAGATGGCCGCCGAGATGCACCGCTGGAATCCCGGCACGCGCTTCGTCGGCCTGCGCATCTCCAACATCCTCGAGCAATCCGACTACGCGCAGATCCCCGACTGGCAGCGCGACGAGACGCTCAGGCGCTGGAACCTCTGGTCCTGGGTCGATGCGCGCGATGTCGGCCAGGCCTGCCGGCTGGCGCTCGAGGCCGATGTGCCGGGCTGCGACGCCTTCACCATCGCCGCCGCCGATACCGTGATGCTGAAGCCGAGCCGTGCGCTGATGGCGGCGCATTTCCCCGCGGTGCCGATCCGAGGCCAGCTCGCCGAGCATGGCACGCTGCTGTCGATCGAGCGCGCCCAGGCGGTGCTCGGCTACACGCCCGCCCACACCTGGCGGTAGCCTAGGTCCACTGCGTGGGCGGCGGGTTCAGCCCGTAATGCCCGCGCAGCGTCGTCGCCGTGTATTCCCTGCGGAACAGGCCGCGGCGCTGCAGGAGCGGCACCACCTGCTCGATGAAGATGTCGAGCATGCCGGGCAGCACCGGCGGCATCAGGTTGAAGCCATCGGCCGCGCCATCGCGGAACCACTCCTCGATCAGGTCGGCGATGCGCTCCGGCGTGCCGGCGGTCACGTAGTGGCCGCGCGCGCCGGCGAGGTAGCCCAGCAACTGCCGCAGGGTCGGCCGCTCGCGCCGGACGAGGCCGATGATCACCTCGGTCCGGCTGCGCGCCGCCTGCACCGTCGCAGGGTCGGGGAAATCCTCGGGCGAGAGCGGCGTGTCGAGCGGCA
>Ga0114976_10002440_pt1 | contig 11672 bp, 9 predicted proteins | sample S_130805_EF_Meta_FD_87319 | JGI IMG/M metagenome (GOLD analysis project Ga0114976, IMG submission 87319) | Freshwater microbial communities from Lake Simoncouche, Canada to study carbon cycling - S_130805_EF_MetaG | ecosystem: Environmental > Aquatic > Freshwater > Lake | place: Lake...
AAGCGACAGTTTTTAGAATTTAAATATTCTTTAACCATTACCATATCTTTGGTAGGAATACCTTCAGTGATTGCTACAATTACTTTGATACCAGCATCTGCTGATTCCATAATTGCGTCAGCTGCAAAAGCGGGTGGTACGAAAATGATACTCACATCGGCACCTGCCTCTTTAACTGCAGATTCTACAGTGTTGAAAACTGGACGATCTAAATGTCTACTTCCACCTTTACCTGGGGTAACGCCGCCAACCACATTGGTCCCGTATTCAATCATTTGCGTTGCGTGAAAGGTTCCCTCGTTTCCGGTAAATCCTTGAACAACTATTCTTGAATTTTTATTTACTAGAATGCTCATGTGTATATTTTTTGTACGGCAAAAATAACGTTATCGCCTCAAATTGCCATAATAAAGTGAATATATCACCTAAAATAAACGTTACTTTTCTATTAAACTGGTAATATCGTTCGATAATGGACCAGTTGTAGAAGCAAAGTAGACTAATAAATGGCCATTTTCGTCTATTAAATATTTATTGAAATTCCATTTTACTTCAGAATCCAATACGCCATTTTTTGACTTTTGACCCAACCAAGCGTAGAGAGAATGTTGTTTTGTTCCTTTTACATCTAATTTTTGAGTCAATTGGAACGTAACCCCGTAGTTCTTTTTGCAAAATGAACCAATTTGTTCAGAATTACCTGGTTCTTGACCACCAAATTGATTACAAGGACTTCCAATAATGACAAGTTTTTCAGGATATTTTTCTTGAAGCTTTTGTAAATCTTCGTATTGCGGCGTAAAACCACATTCGCTAGCCGTATTTACAAACAATATTTTTTTACCTTTGAATTGATTCAAATCAATTGGGGTCTTCTCATCTAATGCCATTATTTTAATGCCATAAATAGATTCTGATGGTTGACTTGATTGAACTGATTGTGCATCTATGGTTTTTGATTTCCCAAAAAAACACCCGGTCATGATTGCTATTATGCCCGAAGCGAGCAACTTTCTTTTTAAATTTCTCATAATTATTAAAGAAACAAAGATAACCAAACAAAGGTTTTCATTATTTTCGTAGCATGAGAATTTCTAATTTCTTTTTTGGAGGGATGTTTTTGGCTTTTTCGATCATGAGTTGTGAGGAAGAGAATCCGCCAATCAAGTTTACTGAGCGTCCATTATTAGATACCACCTACATAAGCGCTATTCCAACCGCCCAAATAAAAAAGGTTTTTTTGGCTGATGTAACAGGTGTTCGTTGTAACAATTGCCCTCGTGCTGCCTTAAGAGCCGCTGATTTAGAAGCCGCAAATCCAGGTCGCATTGAGATTATGGCCATTTATCCTACTTATAAACCTTTATCTAATCCTTGGGGAGATCCATATGATACCTTAAATACCCAAGATGCAGATGGTTTGGCCAATTCCGTAGGTGTGGTTTCGGCTTTGCCTTCAGGTATCATTGATAACATGCTCTACAACAGCAAAAGATTGATAGATGAAAATTCTTGGTCTGTGGTGGTTGATGGTCAATTGAAAAATACGACTCCCATCAATATTGATATATACGCAAAATGGCTAACTGCCGACAATAAAGGTAGAATTGAAGTAAAAGCAACCGCCAATAAAGCCATTACAAATGGTGTAAGTTGGGTGATTGCCATTCTTGAAGATGATATTATAGGAAAACAGTCTACAGCTACTGGTACAGATGAAAATTACAAATTCAAACACGTGCTCCGTAAAATCGTGAATTCTCCAATGGGAGATCCTTTACAAACTCCAATGGTTGCTGGTTTTACTACCGAAAAGCACTATTATATTCCTAGGGTTGCAAAATGGAAACCAGAAAATCTAAGCTGTATGGTTTGGGTATTCGACAATGTTACCAAAGAAATTTTGCAAGTAAATAAAGTGAAATTTAGTTTGTAATGCTAGGTTGGGATGAAGCTATTATTGGGTTTAAACAGTATTTAACCTTAGAAAAGTCTTTATCAAAACACAGTATTGAAGCGTATCACCGTGATATCGAAAAATTGAAATCTTGGTCATTGAGCCAAGGATTTCAAAATTCTTTGTCCCTCAAAAGAAAAAATTTAGAACAATTTTCGGCGTTTGTTGCTGAAATGGGATTCCAAGCTACTTCTCAAGCGCGCATTGTTTCTGGAGTTAGGGCATTTTATAAATACTTGGTGCTCGACGATTGGTTGGCTGAAAGTCCTGCCGACTTTTTAGAACCTCCCAAAGTGGGAAGGAAATTGCCGGTGGTATTAAGCCCAGAGGAGATCGATGCCATGATCAATACCATTGACCGCTCAACCGACGAAGGCGAACGCAATGTGGCGATGCTAGAAACTTTATACAGTTGTGGATTGAGGGTGTCGGAATTGGTGGGATTGAAAATCACCCATGTTCATTTGAATGAACAATATGTGCTGGTTCTTGGAAAAGGAAATAAAGAGCGTTTGGTGCCTATATCACCAAGGGCGTTGAAACACATTCAACTTTATACCAATAATATACGAAATAAAATGGACATTTCCAAACAGCACCGCGATTTGGTGTTCTTGAACCGATACGGTCGCGGGCTTACTAGGCAATCGGTATTTTTGTTTATTAAAAAAGCAGGATTGATGGCGGGTATCGATAAGGTAATTAGTCCTCACTCATTTCGACATAGTTTTGCAACGCATTTGGTTGAGGCAGGAGCCGATTTGAGGGCCGTGCAAGAAATGCTAGGGCATGAAAGTATTACCACCACCGAAATTTATACGCACTTAGACAGGAACTATTTGGCAGACACGTTAATCAAATTCCACCCAAGATCGGTTTAGTTAAACCAATTAGACCAAGTTTTTTTACCTTTTAGAAAATAACCAAATACCAAACTGGCATCAAGCACCCCTGACAATTGGGTCAATGGAACTGTATTTTCCGAAATTTGGAAATCATTCTTGTGTTTATCGAAGTATTGGTGGGCTTTGATAATTTGCATAAAGTGCTTTGGCTTTCCTTGCAGTAGAAATAATACTCCCGCCAACCCATCAAACAATTTACGCTGTAAAATTCGTTTGGATTTGATTTTTGATGGCAAGTTTTTGTGCAACATCAGCAACGAATTACGGAAATTTAGGTATGTTTTCTTTGGATTTTGATTAGAAAGGGTAGCCCCACCCATGTGGTAGAATGTGCTTTCGTGGCAATTATGAATGGTGTATCCTAGCAATTGCATTCTCCAACAAAGGTCAATTTCTTCCATGTGCGCAAAAAAAGCTTCATCTAAGCCATTTGCTTTTTCCCAAGCATCTCGCTTTACAAACATTGCTGCACCAGAAGCCCAGAATATTTGTCCCGATTGGTTGTATTGGCCATTGTCTGTTTCTACATTTCCAAAGATTCTTCCTTTACAAAAGGGATATCCAAAAATATCAATATAACCAGCAGCAGCACCTGCGTATTCAAATTGGGTCCGGTTAAAATAATCTAATATTTTTGGTTGGCAAGCCCCAAAATGAGGATTGTTTTTAACTATTTCTAAAATGGGTTCCAACCAGTTTGGGCCTGGTTCTGCGTCAGAATTAAGTAATACAAAGTAATCGGCGGTTCTATTTTTGAGGGACAAATTGTAGCCTCCTGCAAATCCAGAGTTGTAAGGCAAAACAACGACTTCTAAATTTGGATAAGTTGCTTTTACAAATTCTACAGAATCATCGGTACTGGCATTGTCAACCACAACCACATTGCAATTCGGATAATTAGAATTTGCAATTACTTGGGGTAAACATTTTTCTAAAATACCACGGGTGTTGTAATTTAAAATGACAATATCAACAGATGGTTGGGTCATTGTTAATTTGCTTTCGCCACCTTTTTAAACGGCATAAAAATAAATTGAGAATGTTGACCAAAGAGCCATAGAATACACATGTTTTTACTTGTATCGCCGAAGGCTTTGATAAATTGATCTTTGCGGTCGTCTGTTAAGATGTTTAATTCAATTAGTCTTTCCATCACTGTTGCATTGATTGAAAAAGGGAAATCAAATTCAGATCTGTCAATGATTAATTCTCCAATTTTTGCATCTTCTTGGTGTGCCACAAAAATTGGGTATTCAGAAAAACCACCTTGTATAATGTCGTCACTTACTTCTTTGAGCATTTCGTTAATCTCATTGAGTTGAGATTCAAGGGTAGTAAGGGCAGCTTCTATTTCTTTATTCAACATTATCTTTCAATTTTAATTTTCTGTGTGAAAGATTTTTCGGGGGTAACAACTTGAACAAAATAAACACCTTCTGCCAAATCGCAAACGTCAATTTTATTTTCCTCAATTCTATTCACGTTCTTACAAACCTTTCCATTTAAATCGTATACATTGATGGCTTGAATGGTAGTTTGTAAATTTAGTTTCACCGTTAAATATTTGCTTGCAGGATTTGGATATAAACTTACAAGTTTTAGTTTTTCTATTTTCTCGTTATTGCTTAATTGAGCCAATTTGATTGCCCACATTCCTCTTCCATGGGTATAGAGGAATAATGTTCTATCTGAATTTCGCATTTTGATTTCATGTACTTCTACATTTGGAATTCGAGTATCTTTTGTCCACGTTTTTCCACCATCAACCGTATAATAAAAACCATAATCCGTTGCTGCAAATATTTTGTTTTCAGGATCTTGAGGGTCAACTGCAACCATATTTACTGGTAAGCTTGGAGGCAAATTGCCTGAAATATTTTCCCAAAGTGGGGTCGATGTTTCAAGGTTGCTAGCTTTCCAAACGCGACCTTCTTTGCTTACTGTTGAAAAGGCCACAAAAATTTGATATTTATTAACCGGGTTAATGGTAATACCGTTAATAAAATCGCTTGTTACAGATGCGGGAACTGAATTATTGAAGCTCACTTCTGTACCAATTGCTGTTCTTGCATTTTCTAACTTATACAATTGTGCGGCAGCTCCTCCATAATAAAGCACAGGGTCTGAATCTTCCGAACATGCCAAGGCTTTAATGCTTGATCGAGATACTTTGTTGATTTTTTCCCACGCATCGCCGCCATTGATGGTTCTATACACACCGCTGTTTGTTCTATAAAAGAGCATGTATTGATCTGCGGGATTTATTGTGTAAGCATTAATGAAGCTAACCCCTTCCGTGGTGAAACGTGAATCGGAAATATTTGTACTATTCGATGAACCAGAGATTGAGAAATTATCCAAACGATTAATTCCTTCATTTTGGTAAGAAACATAAGCAACATCTCCATCTTGTTGACCAATATGGCAATATGCACAATCTCCACCAAATATTTGTGAAGTATTCAATGGGCCAATTGAAAATTGCGTGCCATTGTCTTGCGCCCCTGCAACAGCTCTTATGCCGGTTAAATCGAAACTGCCCGCATAAAATTGGGTAACGTTATAGCCCGTATTTAGATTCCCCATAGCCGTTTGACTGCTCCATTTAAATCTGTAAATTCCACCATCGGTACCAATGATATATTCATTGCTTGCCGTTGAAAATGCAGCAAAAGCGTGGTTGTCAGCATGACTGCTTCTCAATGAATTCCAGGTGTTTCCGCCATTTGTAGAAGTCGATGCATATTGGCAACCTGTAAATATTTTATTCGAATCTATTGCACTTACACCTATGGTTACACAATATGCTTGTTGGCCAGTTCCGCTTTCCGCAGGTGTGGTTTTCTTTACCCAAGTTTTGCCACCATTACTGCTTTTGTAAAATGCCGCAGGTCCAGTAGTATAATCCCAACCCTCGAATAGCGCATAAATCACATTGGGGTATTTTTTAGAATTGGCCAATTTAATAAGTCTATAGGTTCCTGAAACTGGTTTTGAAGGGAATGTTACGGCTTTAAATGTGCCCGCTTTTCCATTGCTATCTGAATAATAAACGGTGTTAGATTGTTGTGAAATTAAAACGCGTCCTGAAGGCAAAGATAAAATTTCATTTACTTGTTTATTTCCCGCAGTGTAAACTGCTGACCAAGAAGCTCCTTTATCTGTAGATCGGAACATTCCGGCTGTATTGGTGCCTACAAAAAGAGTGTTGCTGTCTGAGTTCGAATGCTCAATATCCCAAATTGCATCAAAACCACCCAATTTTGCAGTTGAACTTAATTGTGTGAAAGATTTACCGCGATCTATTGATTTGAAAACGCCATTACCAGGGTTATGTAAACCACCGTATCGGCACTCTCCAGTTCCATAATATATTTCATTGTTATTAAATGGATTTGAGGTGATACAACTGGGTTGTAACGTAATTTCTTGGTCGTTTAATGCTTTCCAAGTTTTGCCGCCATTTTCTGAACGCCACATTCCACCAGAAATTCCCCCTGCCAAAATGAGGTTGTCATTTGATGGGTCAATCCAAAGCACGCGGGTTCTTCCGCCAACATTATTCGGACCAATTTCGATTATGTTATCGATGGGATTTCCATTGGCTCTAATGCTAATTTGAGAATGATCCCATTTGTTCCAGGTGGTTTTTAACCATGAAGGAATTTCTCCATTTGCATTTTTCCTTTCGTTAAACCACTGTTCAAAGTAACCAGGATTTTCTCCAAAAATTTGAGGAGAATGTTTTGGTTTAAGAAAAAGCCCTACTGAAAATAAACCTATAAAAATTATACTTAAAGAGATTGCGCCTATGGCCCTTTGGGATTTCAACATAAATACAAATGTAATAAAAAGGAATTATCATCGAGAAGTTATCTCATGGATTTGTAAAGAAAATGACGAGTAAATTGCAAACAATATATTGCCGATTTGCGAACAATATATGGCCAATTTTTTTCTGAATTACTTTTAAACCAATTTCTGAATATATTTGCAACGGTTCACACAATGATGAAAAAAAATAAAACCCTTTTTATTGCACTTATTAGTTTGGTGTTATTAAGTACAATTGTTTATTTGTCGCCCTATAAATATTTGGTCAAAGGAATAAGTTTAACCTATTTGAAAGGTGAAAAATCTGCGAATTATTTGGATTGGAAATATTTCGATTTGCGAAAAATGCAAAATAATCCCGATAAAATTTTCATCATTCCTTCAAAAAAATATTCAAAAAGCAATGGCTTAGACACTCAATTATTATCGATGTTAACCAAAACAAATTCTGGGTCTTACATTGTTTTAAAAAACGATACCATTGTTTCTGAACATTATTTTAATGGTGTTACAGATTCATCTCAAACCAATTCATTTTCTATGGCAAAAACCATCACAACCTTGTTGGTACAAAAGGCAATTCAAGACAAAATTATTGGATCGTGGGATGACAAAGTGATCGATTATTTGCCCTGGTTGACAGGCGAATTTGCCAAGGATTTAACCTTGCGCAACCTCTCTACAATGACGGCGGGTTTGGATTGGGAAGAAAACTATCTATCACCATTTGGGGTTTCTGCAAAAGCGTATTATTCAAATGATGTTGAAGCAGTGATGAAGAAGGTTGCCGTGATAAAAAAACCGGGTGAGAATTTCAATTATCAAAGCGGGTCAACGCAATTGTTAGGATTGGTATTGAAAAAAGCGCTTGACAAAACGGGTAAATACAAATCGATTTCGGAGTTTACCCAAGAGAGTTTATGGAATAAAATTGGGGCTGAATATCCCGCATTTTGGTCGTTGGATGCTGAAAACGGCAAGGAGTTAACGTATTGTTGCTTCGATGCAACTGCAAGAGATTTTGCCAAATTAGGACAATTGGTTTTACATCATGGCAAAAGTGCTTGGGGGGAATCAATTATTGATTCTGCATTTTTAGATATGGCACAAAAGCCATTTAAAAGTGTCAACTATGGGCATTCTTTCTGGATAGGCGAAACAAAGGGCATTCCATTTACCTACTTTCAAGGACTACATGGGCAATACATTGCCATTGTGAAAAACGAAAATGCAGTGGTCGTAAGAACAGGTCATGGCATAGACAAATCACACGGGCTGCCTGTTTTTGATTGCATCAAAACGTATGTAAGTGAAGGTGTGAAATTGAAGTAAATTTAGTTCTTCCATAAAAAAGAGAAAAGGCGCCATTGGCGCCTTTTCTCTTTTTATATAGCTTGAGGGTTAATGTCCCTCAAAAAATTATGCTACGGATTTGCGGATGATGTTCAATGCGCCACCAGCTTTGAACCACTCAATTTGTTGGTCGTTGTAGCTGTGGTTTACAGTGATTTCATCTTTGCTGCCATCGGCATGGTTTAATACCAATGTCAATGACTTGTCTGCTGCAAAACTTGTCAAACCAACGATGTCGATTTTGTCTGCTTCTTGAATTTTGTCGTAATCTGCTTTGTCAGCAAATGTTAACGCCAACATTCCTTGTTTTTTCAAGTTGGTTTCGTGAATACGTGCAAATGATTTTACCAAAACGGCACGAACACCCAAATGACGTGGCTCCATGGCAGCGTGTTCACGAGATGAACCTTCACCATAGTTTTCGTCGCCAACTACGATACTTCCAATGCCAGCGGCTTTGTAAGCACGTTGTGTAGCAGGAACAGTATCGGTTTTGCCAGTTTCTTGGTTAACCACAGCATTTGCTTGGTCATTGAAGAAGTTTGTTGCTCCAATTAATAAGTTGTCGGAAATATTGTCTAAGTGACCACGGAATTTCAACCAAGGTCCAGCCATAGAAATATGATCAGTTGTACATTTTCCTTTTGCTTTAATCAACAAACGCATTCCTGTTAAATCAGTTCCCTCCCAAGCTTGGAATGGATCTAATAACTGCAAACGCTTACTTGTTGGAGAAACTGCAACCTGAACACCTGAACCATCTGTCGCAGGCGCTTGGTAACCAGCGTCTTCAACAGCAAATCCTTTTGCAGGAAGTTCAAATCCTGTTGGTGGATCTAACATCACAGACTCGCCGTTTTCGTTGATTAATGAATCGGTCAAAGGATTGAAAGTTAAATCACCTGCAATTGCCAATGCGGTAACCAATTCTGGAGAAGCCACAAATGCATAGGTGTTAGGGTTTCCATCGGCACGTTTTGCAAAGTTTCTGTTGAAAGAGTGTACAATGGTGTTTTTTTCTTGCTTTTCAGCACCCATTCTATCCCACATACCAATACAAGGACCACAAGCATTTGTAAATACTTTGGCACCAATTTGGTCAAATATTTTCAAGAATCCGTCGCGTTCGATTGTAAAACGAACTTGCTCAGAACCTGGAGTAATTAAGTAATCAGCTTTTGGTTTCAAGTTTTTGGTAGAAACCTGTTGTGCCAAACTCACTGCACGAGAAATATCTTCGTAAGATGAGTTGGTACAACTACCAATCAATCCCACTTCAACTTTGGTTGGCCAACCATTTTTAGCAGCTTCTTCTTTCATTTTAGAAATAGGAGTAGCCAAATCTGGAGTGAACGGACCGTTCAAATATGGTTCAAGGGTATTTAAATCGATTTCAATTACTTGATCGAAGTATTGTTCAGGGTTTGCATAAACTTCAGCGTCGGCAGTTAAATATTCTTTCACTCCGTTAGCCAAGTCAGCCACATCGGCACGACCCGTAGCGCGCAAGTAGCGCTCCATGCTCTCATCGTAACCAAAGGTTGATGTAGTAGCTCCAATTTCAGCACCCATGTTACAAATTGTACCTTTACCAGTACAGCTCATAGATGTAGCACCTTCACCAAAATATTCAACAATACATCCGGTACCACCTTTTACAGTTAAAATACCTGCAACTTTTAAGATTACATCTTTTGCAGAGCACCAACCAGAAAGTTTACCTGTTAATTTAATTCCAATTAATTTAGGCCATTTTAGCTCCCATGGCAAACCAGCCATAACGTCGCAAGCGTCGGCACCACCCACACCAATGGCAACCATACCCAATCCACCTGCATTTACTGTGTGTGAATCGGTACCAATCATCATTCCACCCGGGAATGCATAGTTTTCAAGCACTACTTGGTGAATGATACCTGCACCTGGTTTCCAGAAACCGATGCCATATTTGTTAGAAACAGAAGCTAAGAAATCGTAAACTTCTTTGCTTTCAGTATTCGCAACTTCTAAATCTTGATCGGCTCCAACTTTTGCAGTAATTAAGTGATCACAGTGAACTGTACTTGGTACAGCAACTTTTGGACGACCTGCTTGCATAAATTGCAAAAGTGCCATTTGTGCAGTAGCATCTTGCATTGCTACACGGTCTGGTGCGAAATCTACATAGTCAGCACCGCGGCCAAAACTTCTTGTTGCTGGGTTTTCCCAAAGGTGGGAATACAAAATCTTTTCAGTTAATGTTAATGGTTTACCTAGAAGTTGACGTGCTGCATTTACACGTTCAGGCATTCTTTCGTAAACAGATTTAATCACTTCAATATCAAAAGCCATTTTCTTATTTATTAATCTATTTACTGCAAATTTCGTATTTTTTTGTGGTATTTTCTATTATTTCGACATCTTTGTATGGTGAATTCTCCACGGATTATTTTGGGTATCGATCCAGGTACAAATTTATTGGGTTACGGAATTATAAAAATGGAAGGTCAAACCCCGCTGTTAGAGACATTGGGAGTGGTGCGCTTGTCGAAATTCGAAGACCATGGAGAAAAGCTTTTTCATATTTTCGAACGCATTGCAGCGCTTATTGATGGATTCAATGTTACTGAGGTTTCTATTGAGGCACCGTTTTACGGTAAGAATGTTCAAAGTATGCTGAAGTTGGGTAGGGCGCAAGGCGTTGCCATAGCGGCAGCCATTTCGCGCAAAGTTCCCGTTTATGAATATGTCCCTCGAAAAATAAAACAGTCTATTTGTGGCAATGGAGCAGCTTCTAAAGAACAGGTTTTGGCCATGCTTCAAGCTCAGTTTCAGTTTGAAACTGCACCTGAAACACTCGATGCAACAGACGGTTTAGCCGCTGCATTATGTCATATTTACCAATTTCAACCTAGGGTATTTGGAACTACCAAATCAACCGGTAAAAAAACAGGTGGTTGGGCACAATTTGTGAAAGAGAATCCCGACAGGTTGGAATAAGATTACATTCTTTCAACTACATTGATTCCCAATAAATTCAAGCCGAATTTTAATCCTTCCGCTGTGTGGTGGGCAAGTTTTAATCTTAGGCTTTGCAATCCTTCGTCGGTTTCTCTTAAAATAGAAACTTCATTGTACAAACGGTTGTAGGCCCTTGCCAAATCGAGGCAATATTGACAAATTACAGCGGGAGAGTATTCTCTTGAAGCTTCGGCCAAAACGGTAGGGAAGTCGTAAAGTACTTTGATTGTATTTATTTCTGAGGGATGTAAATTGTTTGGAATTTCAGCATCCTGCCAATTGATTTTTGCTTGACGCAAAATGCTCTGAATTCTGGCATAAGTATATTGAATAAACGGACCAGTATCGCCTTGAAAATCAATGCTTTCTTCAGGGTTGAATAGCATTCTCTTTTTAGGATCAACTTTTAAAATAAAGAACTTCAAAGCCGACAACGATAATTGATGGTACAAGTTATGCAATTCATCTTCGCTTAAGCCATCTGATTTGCCCAATTCAATGGTTTTGTCTTTGGCAGTTTGGTACATTTCGCTAATTAAATCATCGGCGTCAACCACTGTGCCTTCTCTACTTTTCATTTTGCCGGTAGGCAAATCTACCATGCCATAACTCGCGTGATACAT
>Ga0114976_10002441_pt1 | contig 11668 bp, 13 predicted proteins | sample S_130805_EF_Meta_FD_87319 | JGI IMG/M metagenome (GOLD analysis project Ga0114976, IMG submission 87319) | Freshwater microbial communities from Lake Simoncouche, Canada to study carbon cycling - S_130805_EF_MetaG | ecosystem: Environmental > Aquatic > Freshwater > Lake | place: Lake...
AGGCTTTACGGCGGCCTTTGCCGGGCCGGGCGTCACGGCTGCTCAAAAGGCGCTGGCCGATGCGCTGCTGGCCGCGATTGGCGAAGTGGCCTGGGTGGATCAGGAAGATCATATCAATCCCGTGACGGCGGTATCGGGCGGCGGTCCTGCCTATGTGTTTCTGTTGGCCGAGGTTTTGGAAGCCGCTGCCGTGGAACAGGGCCTGCCGCGGGATTTGGCGCGGCGCATGGCGCGGGCAACCGTCGCAGGGTCAGGCGCGCTGCTGGGCGCCAGTGAACAGGACGCCGCTGATCTCCGCCGCGCCGTGACCAGCCCGAAAGGCACCACGGAGCGCGCGCTCGCGGTATTGATGGAACCGGATGCCTGGCCCAAAACCATGTCGCGCGCCATTCAGGCGGCGACGGACCGCGCGCGTGAATTGGCGGGGTAGGGGGCAAGAAGCGATGCAGCTTGGCCGGGCGGCTTTCAATCCCATAAAAGACCGCGAAGCGGCGAAACGATATTTCGCCAGCACTGTGGGGCGGGTGGAGGTCGAAACCCATTCCTATTGCAATCGTCGCTGTTCCTATTGCCCGAATGTGGTGGGCGACCGGCTTGGCGAAAATGTGCGGATGGAAGAACCCGTCTGGCGGATGGTTTTGGATAACCTGGCCGAAATCGGTTTCTCCAAGAACTTCGTCATGAACAGCTACAATGAACCGCTGGCGGATCGCGCTATTCTGGATCGCATTAGGGAAGCACGAGAAGCACTGCCCAATGCCCGGTTGATGATCTACACCAATGGCGACTACCTGGACCCGGAATACATCGAAGCCCTGGCGGAAGCCGGGCTGAATTACATGCATATCTCGATCCATATGCGCAAGGATGACAAGTATTCGGATATCTATGCCATCAACCGCATGCTGGAAATTTCCGTGCGCGCGGGCATTGCGGCGCGCATCCGCACCATTCGTTCGAATGAATACATCATTGCCGCCATGCCGCATCCGCGCCTGGAAATCGAAACCCGCGCCATCAATTTCATGCGCAATGGGACAGATCGCGGCGGGTTGCTGCCGGACATCACGCCTGCGGCGAAACGCACCGCGCCCTGTTTCTTTCCTTTCGCCCATTTCATCATTGGCTTTTCGGGCAATATCGTGCCCTGCTGCCATATCCGCAGCGATCGCCCCGAACATGAAGATTATCTGATCGGCAACTTGAATGAATATGGCAGCATCTTTCAGGCTTTTGCGAGCCAGCGCGCCGCTGGTTGGCGCCGGGAATTGGTGAGTACGCAGGAGAAGCAAAAGCCCTGCGATACCTGCACTGCCGCCTTCCTGCAGGGGCCGCAAGCCGCCGCTGCCTTTGATCAAGCCTGGCGGGAGCAGGTGCTGCCGTCGGCGTCCCCAGCGCCGGCCTTGGTGAAATAGGCATTGAAGGCCATATCCCAGCCATGACCGAAACTGCCACTGACGAAACCCTGATCGCTGCGCTCTGGCGCGTCATTGCCGCGCATGGCTGGCCGGGGCTAACCATGCGCCGCCTGGCCGCTGAAGCGGGCATCGATACCGCGACCTTGCGCGAACGCTTCCCAACCAGGCTTGATCTATTGTTGCTGCATGGGCGGGTCATGGATCAGGCCGTGCTGGCCGGCACCATTCCGGGTCAGGGCGGTTTGGCTCGGGACCGTGTGTTTGATGTGCTGATGCGCCGCCTGGATGCCATGCAGCCGCATCGGGAAGGCATTCTGCGGCTTTTCGAAGACATGCGCCGTGATCCAGCACTTGCGCTGGCGCTGGTGCCCCATATCGGCATCGCCATGCGATGGATGCTGGAAGCCGCCGAGATTGAAGCGAAAAGCTGTGAGGCCCGGCTGCTGGCACTTGGCCTTGCCGGCGTGTGGCTGGCCACCATCCGCGCCTGGGCGCGCGATGAAAGCCCGGACATGGGCAGCACCATGGCCGCGCTGGATTCAGCGCTCGATCGGGCGGAGCGGATTGCGCGCCCGCTTGGCCTGCTGCGCGGGGGTGTAGATCCGGCGCCCGAAGCGGAAACTTCGTGACCTGGGGCGCGAGGGGCTATAGATAGCGCTCCACCACCGGAGGCCCCCCCATGACCGACCCATTCAGCTTCAAGCCCAATATGGACATGACGAAAATCTTCGCCGAGTTTCGTCTGCCCGCCATGCCGGATATGACCGCGCTTGCAAAGGCGCAGCAGAAAAATCTGGAAGCCATTTCGGCTGCCAATAAGGTCGCACTTGAAGGTGCGCGCGCAGTCGCTGAACGGCATATGGAAATCGTGCAGCAATCGGTTGCTGAAATGCAGGATGCCATGCGCAGTATGTCAAGCCCGGCTGATATTCAGGAACAGGCTGCGAAACGTGCGGAAATGGCCAAGGCTACTTATGAACGCGCTGTCGGGCAAATGCAGGAATTGGCCGATCTGATCCAGAAATCGAGCGGCGAGGCGCTTTCAGTGCTGCATACGCGCTTTGCCGAGGCGATGGAGGAGGTAAAGAACCTCTCCACCGACAAAAAAGCCTGATTCATGCGGCGCGGGGGCACGCCCCGCGCCGATATTTTTACGCCAAATGCTTGGCAAAAAACGCGAGCGTGCGTTCCTGCGCCAGCGCGGCATCCTTCGCCACATAAGACCCGCGCTCATCACAGCCAAAGCCGTGGCCCGCGCCCATATAGACGAAGACTTCCACTTCCTTCCGCGCGGCGCGGATTGCTTCCACATCGCTCATTGGGATTGAGGCATCGGTTTCGCCGAAATGGAGCTGCGTCGGGCAATTCGGCACCTCATCCTTTGCCGCGGCAACACCGCCACCATACCAGCCGACAGAAGCAGAAAAGGCGCTGGTGCGCGTTGCGCCATGCCAGGCGACAGTGCCGCCCCAGCAATAGCCAACAATGCCGCGCTTGGCTTGACGCGGAAGGGCAGCCGCGGCGGCGAGTACATCCAAAACGGTCTTGCCGGCATCAATCTTGCCGCGCAATTCGCGCCCGCGTGCCAGATCGGCGGCGTCGTAGCCAAGCTCCACATTTCGTTCGGCGCGATCAAAAAGCTGCGGCGCAATCACCGCATAGCCGGCGGCGGCGAAATCATCACATAGCTTGCGGATATGGCGGTTCACGCCAAAGATTTCCTGCGTCACCACCAAAGCGCGGTCTGCATCTTGTGGGCCGGTGCGATAGGCTTGCAGGCGAAAACCATCAGCAGCGGTGAGGGAGATCAAGGGCATGGGCGTTTTCCTTTCGGGATGTATTCACCTATCCTGCTTGCATGGCTGAAATCGTCAACCTCAATCGCGCCCGTAAGGCCAAGGCACGCGACGCGGCGGACGCGAAGGCCGCCGAAAACCGCGCCAAATATGGGCAGACCAAGGCCGAACGCGCGCGGCTTGCTTCCGAAAAGGCCAAGCTTCGCGCTGTGATTGATGGGGCGAAGAGGGAAGATTAAGCGCTGCCCGCAGAGCCTATGCAGCGACCCCATGGCCGAAGAACACCGCTTCATGCCGATGCAGCCCCTGTTCGGCGCAATCAAGCGCGAAGCCTGCGACTTCTGCCGGCGTTACGCTTGATAGGCGAGTGCCTGGTGCGACGGCGGTGAGGATGTGGAAGGGCTCGTGCCCTGACTTGGATTTGAACGGCGCAGGGCGAAGGATGGTCCAATCAAGGTTGCTCGCACGGATCAGCGCTTCCTGCCGGTCCTTATCGGCGTAGAGATTCTTCGTGAATAGCGGGTAGATCAGGCGATCATAGAAAAAGCCGCCATGCCCCTTGGTATCATCTGCGCCAACGCCGGTAACCGCAATGAGGCGCCGCGGCCCGCTGGCCTGCATTGCGGCCATCAGCGCCTTGGTGGTTTCCGAGAAAAAAGAGACCTCGCCGCGCCCGCGAAAGCCGAGTGCGTAAATCACCACATCCTGCCCAAGCAATGCTGCGGCAAGCGCTGCCTGGTCATGTGGGTTGGCCTGCACCACCGCGACCGAGGCCGGCAGGCTACCCGGCGCGGCGCTCCGGCTTTGTGCGGTGATGCCATGCCCACGCGCGACAGCTTGGGCGACGATCTCTCGCCCAATGGTGCCGCTACTGCCGAGGACGAGAAGCTTCACCCTCACCCTTTGCGCACAATGCTCGTCCAGCCATGCGGGTCATTGCTGCGGCCATATTGCAGGCCAGTGATGGCATCATAAAGCCGGCGCGTGACATCGCCGATCTCACCACCATTGATCAGCACATCCTCGCCCTTATAGCCGAGCGTCCCCACCGGTGAGACCACCGCTGCCGTCCCCGTGCCCCACATTTCCTTGAGCGTGCCATCGCGGCCTGCGGCCATCACTTCATCAATGGCAATCTGGCGTTCGGTGATCTTCAGCCCCCAATCGCGCATCAATTGCATGGTGCTGGCGCGCGTGACGCCATCCAGAATCGTGCCCGTCAGTGGCGGCGTAATCACCTCATCCCCGATTCTCAGCATGATATTCATCGTGCCGACTTCATCGAGGTATTTGCGGTTCACGCCATCCAGATAAAGCACCTGCGAATAGCCAGCATTGGCGGCATCGCGCTGGCCGGCCAGGCTCGCGGCATAATTGCCGGCGGTTTTGGCTTCCCCGGTGCCGCCCTTCACGGCGCGCACATGCGTGTCGGATGCCAGGATTTTAACCGGCTTCACGCCTTCCTTGTAATAGGTACCAACGGGCGAAAGGATCAGGAAATAAAGGTAATTATGCGCCGGATGCACGCCCAGCATTACATCGGTCGCGATGATGGTCGGGCGCAGATACAGCGCTGTGCCGGGTTTGCGCGGCACCCATTCATGCTCAAGCCCCACCAGCGCATCAAAGCTTTGGCGAATGATATCCACCGGCAATTCCGGCATGCACATGATCTGGCCAGAGCGATTGAAGCGTTCCGCATGGCGATCCGGGCGGAACAGGCGGATTTGATCATCATCGCCGCGAAACGCCTTGAGGCCATCAAAAATCGCCTGGCCGTAATGCAGCACGGATGTCGCGGGATCGAGGCTGAGCGGCCCATAGGGGACGATCCGCGGCGAATGCCAGCCCTTTTCTTCCTGATAATCCATCAGGAACATGTGATCGGTCAGCACCTTGCCGAAGGAAAGCTCATCATCGGCGGGCTTCACCTTGGGGGTGGTGGTGCGGGTGATCGGGAAGGAAGCCATGGCTGCGTATCCTCGGGATTTTTTCTAAGCGCGGTCAGGTTAGCGCGGGTCTGCGTGAAAGGTAAGTAGTCCTTACATAGTTTTTTGCGCGGGCTACCCCATCATGGCGGCAAGCCTCGGCTCAAGCCCGGTCTGCGGTGCCTGCACCACGCGGCCAGGGGGGCGGCCATTGGCGCGGCCGGCCCGGCAGGCCATGACCAGCGCGCAATCAAGGCTATCCAGCACCGGCACGGGCAGCATGGCGGCAAGCTTTGGCGCCAGGCCAACCAGGCCAGCGCCGCCCAGCACCACCACGCCGGCGCCGTCCGCCACGGCTTGGCGCGCTTCTTCGGCGATCAGGTGCAGGGCTTTTTCAGGTTCGCGCGCGATCATATCGCCGGTGGGGGGTACAGACCGCACCTGAACCCGGTCCCGCCCATGGCCGCGGATCAGCGCGAATTCTTCCAGCATCGGCACCCAGGCGGCACCCCCGGTGAGCAGCGCAATGCGCGGCGCCTGTTCCAAAGCCAGCGTGATTGAAGCTTCCGCCATGCCAACCACTGGGATGGGCAGCAATTCGCGCGCGGCTTCAATGGCGGGTTCGCCGAAACAGGCGATGATGGCGGCGCCGAAACCTTGCGGATTATCCTGGCCGATATGCTGAGCAAGCCCCGTCAGCACCGCATGGCCGGCAATGGCGACCGCGGCGCGCGTCGCGATATAGCGCGCGCCAAAGGGGGCCGTCGCGGGCACCAGATCGCAAGCGGGCAGGCCAAGCCGGGGCAGGGCTTCCTGCGCGCGGGCAGCGATCAGGGCGGTGATGGCAGGGTCGGTATTGCCGTTCAGAAGCAGGATGCGCATGGGTGTTTCTGGCCTTGGCCGGGCTTGGCTGGCAAGCCCAGGCAATTTCCTGTTGCGCCCGGGCCTGCGGCGCCGCATGGTCAGGCAGTGCTGCCAATAATTTAGGCAGGGATGAATATCCCTGACCGCCAGCCCAAGGCTGGGGGGTGGCACGAGCTTTGCTGCCTTCGAATACTAGTTTGTCGTCCGGGCCTAGGCCCTGGGGGCGAGCGTGGCAACCAAGCTTAGGCGGCAGTTTCCCCCGAAACTGCCCAAACACGACGAAGGGAGAGTGACGCAATGCGTTTGAAGAAATTCTTGATGACAGCCTGCCTGGTGGCGCTGCCGGTCCTTGGCGCGTCAGTCGCGCAGGCTCAGGGCACGCTGCGCATCGGCATGACGGCGGCGGATATTCCGCTGACCAATGGCCAGCCCGACCAGGGCTTTGAAGGCAACCGCTTCACCGGCATTCCGCTGTTTGACAGCCTGACGATGTGGGATCTGTCGGCGGCCGATAAGCCTTCCGTGGTGATCCCCGGTCTTGCGACCGAATGGGCGGTGGATGCCAATGACAAAACGCGCTGGGTGTTTCGCCTGCGGCGTGGCGTGAAATTCCATGACGGGTCGGATTTCAATGCCGATGCCGTGGTGTGGAATGTGCGCAAGATCCTTGATCGCGAAGCGCCACATTATGACCCGCGCCAGGTGGGCGTCACGGCGACCCGCATGCCAACGCTGCGCCGCGCGGAAAAGATTGATGATTACACGGTGGCGCTGTTCACCTCTGAACCGGACAGCCTGCTGCCGATCAACCTGACCAATCTTTTCATGGCGAGCCCGGCCCAATGGGACAAGATGCGCGCCACCAGCGCGAATGCCGAAGCGGCCTGGCTTGCCTTTGCACGTGATCCTTCCGGCACCGGCCCCTTCCGCCTGACCCGCTTTGTTGCGCGTGAACGTGTGGAATATGCGCGCAATGATGCTTATTGGACGGATAAGGCCAAGCTTGATCGCGTGATCCTGCTGCCGATTCCAGAAGCCAATGCGCGCACGGCAGCGCTGCTGTCCAATCAGGTGGATTGGATTGAAGCGCCGTCACCCGATACCATTCCGCAGCTTCGCCAGCGCGGCATGGTCATTACCAGCAATGCGCAACCGCATGTCTGGCCGTGGCAGCCTTGCTTTACCGAAGGCTCGCCCATGGCCGATGTGCGCGTCCGCCGCGCGCTGAACCTTGCGATTGATCGAGAAGGGCTGCGCACGCTTCTGGGTGGCATGATGTCCATTCCCGTCGGCACCGTGCCGCGCGGCCATCCCTGGTTCGGCAACCCAAGCTTCAATATCCGCACCGACAAGGCCGAAGCGCGCCGCTTGCTCGCGGAAGCGGGCTATGGGCCGCAGCGTCCTTTGAATCTGAAGGTGCAGATCTCGGCTTCCGGTTCTGGCCAGATGCAACCGCTGCCGATGAATGAGTTCCTGCAACAGGATCTGAAGCAGGTTGGCGTGAACATCGAATTTGATGTTCTTGAATGGAACGCGCTGTTTGCTTCCTGGCGTCAGGGCTGCCGCGATGCTTCGGCGCGCGGTGCGCATATGACCAACGTGTCCTTCGCCGCCATGGACCCTTTCTTCGCCATGGTGCGCTTCTGGGATTCGAAAATGGCGCCGCCGGTTTCCAACAACTGGGGCTTCTTCAACAATCCGCGCTTTGACGCGATGATTGCGGAAGCGCGCAATTCCTTCGAACCGGCCGCGCGTGATGCCGCACTCGCCCGCTTGCATGCGGCCGGTGTGGATGAGGCGCTGTTCATCTGGATTGCACATGACGTGTCCCCGCGTGCCATGAGCCCGCGTGTGCGCGGTTACGTGCAGCCGCAAAGCTGGTTCGTGGATCTGCGCTTGCCCTTCATTCAGTAACATCTGATCGCCGGGCGGCCATCACCGCCCGGCGATACCTGGAGAGACGATGTTCTTCTACCTGATCCGCCGCATTGCCTATGCCATCCCCATCGCGCTTGCGGTTGGGTTTGTGTGTTTCATGCTGGTGCAGATCGCACCTGGTGATCCGATCAACGCCATCGTGCCGCCCGATGCGCCGGGCGATGTGGTGGAACAGGTGCGGCGCGATTACGGGCTGGATAAACCGCTGCCTGTCCAATTCGGGCTTTGGTTGCTGAAAGTGGTGCAGGGCGATCTTGGGCGGTCACTCGCTTCTGGCCGGCCGGTCTGGTCTGATCTTTCAAGTGCCATCGGCAATACGCTGATGCTGGCGGCTTCCGCTTCCCTGCTGGGCTTCATCCTTGGCTGCGTGCTCGGTGGGCTTGCCGGCACTTTCCGCGGTTCCTGGCTTGATCGCGCGGCAGTGACGCTGGCGGTCGGCGGGGTTTCCGTGCCGCATTATTGGCTCGGCATGGTGATGGTGGTGATCTTTTCCGTCCAACTGAATTGGCTGCCGGCCATGGGCGCGGGGCCGGGCGGGTCCGCCGATTGGGCCTGGGATTGGGAGCATATCAAGCATCTGATCCTGCCAACTGTGACGCTTTGCGTAATTCCTATGGGGATCATCACGCGCACGGTGCGCGGCATTATCGCGGAAATCATGAATCAGGAATTTGTGACCGCTTTGCGCGGCAAGGGGCTGACGCGGCGCGGCGTGTTCCTGCATGTCGTGAAGAATGCCGCCCCCACCGCGCTTGCGGTGATGGGCTTGCAGCTTGGCTATCTGATGGGCGGTTCTATTCTGGTGGAAACCGTATTCTCTTGGCCTGGCACCGGGCTTTTGTTGAACAACGCGATTTTCCAGCGCGATTTGCCGGTGCTGCAAGGCACCATTCTGGTGCTGGCCATGTTCTTTGTCGCACTCAATCTTCTGGTGGATCTCATGCAAACCGCGCTTGATCCGCGCATCAAGCGGGGCTGAGGCAATGTCCAATAGCGCGACCACCCCATCGGCGGCGGAAGCTGAACTCGCGGTCCAGGCGCGGCAGGCGGCAGAAAGCTCCACCGGCTATTGGGCTGGTGTCTGGAAGCGCGTGCGGCGCGACCCGGTGACGATCTTCTGTGCGTCGGTCCTTTTGCTGATGTTGTTCTCGATTGTGTTCGCGTCGCTGATTGCGCCGCATGACCCCTATCAGGGCAGCATGATCCGGCGCCTGCGCCCTGTTGGTACGCCGAATCACATCCTGGGCACGGATGAGCTTGGGCGCGATATGCTGACGCGCCTGCTGTATGGCGGGCGGCTTTCCTGGTTCATGGGGATCACACCGGTTGCATTGGCCTTCGTGATTGGAACGGTGCTGGGCGTGCTGGCGGGCTATGCCGGCGGCAAGACCAACATGGCCATCATGCGCGTGACGGATGTGTTCTACGCCTTCCCATCCGTGCTGCTGGCGGTAGCGATTTCGGGCGCGCTTGGTGCGGGGATTATCAATGCAATTCTGGCGCTGACGCTGGTATTCATCCCGCCCATCATCCGCGTGGCGGAAACCGTGACCACGGGCGTGCGCAATCTGGATTTCGTGGATGCGGCGCGCGCCTCAGGCGCCAATGCCTTTACCATTGTGCGCGTGCATGTGCTGGGCAATGTGCTGGGGCCGATCTTTGTCTATGCGACATCGCTGATCAGCGTTTCGATGATTTTGGCCTCGGGCCTTTCCTTCCTGGGGCTTGGCACCAAGCCACCGGAACCGGAATGGGGGCTGATGCTGAATACGCTCCGCACCGCGATTTACGTGCAGCCCTGGATTGCGATCCTGCCGGGGATTTGCATTTTCGTGACCTCCATCTGCTTTAATCTGGTGAGCGATGGGCTGCGCCAGGCGATGGATGTGAAGGGCTGAGTCGCAGCCCTTTGGCACCGGCTATTCGACCAGGTTTGGCACCTTGCCGGGCCGGCCGAGTAGCCAGCCCTGCATCGCATCGCAGCCGGCCTTCTCCAGGGCGCGGAGCTGCGCCAGCGTTTCCACGCTTTTCGCTACCACAATCGTGCCCAGCGCATGGGCGGTTTCCACTTGACCGGTGGTGAGCGCAAGCGCGCGACGCGCCGAGAGAGCTTCCCCATCCAGCCCCGCACAAAGGCTTGGGTGCAGCTTCACCATGGGAAAGGGAATGGCGCGCAAGGCCAGGATGGTGCCGCGCGCCACACCGAAATCATCCAGCGCCGCCACAACGCCAAGCCCGCGCAGCCCGGCTGCCAGATTGGCCGCCGCATCATGCCAGAGTGAGACCGCATTGGCCGGCATTTCCACCACCATACTGCGCGGGTCCGTATCGGCATCATAGAGCGCTCGGCGCATCAAAGCGGTGCCATCGCCGCGCAGGAACGCCTCGGCGGTGATATTGACCGAGATATAGGGGGCGGAACGCGGCCAACGTGCCCTGATCCGGCAGGCCTCGGAAAAAACCCAGGCATCCAGCGCGGCTGCCATGCCGGCCTGGGTCGCGGCATTGACCGTTTCCATGGCGAGGATCGGGCCAAGATCGGGATGCACCCAGCGCAGCAGCGCCTCATAGCCCACGGTTTCCAGGCCATTGGCGCTGCAGACGGGCTGTAGATCAAGCCTGAGGCCGGCGCCGTTATTGGCCAAAGCTTCGGCGATGCCCTGGCGGAGTTCCGCCGGCGAATGGGCAAGGTCCAGCCCCGCCGCCGCCCGATCACCCTGACTGCCAAACCCGTCGCTCATGCCTGCGCCCTCAATCACTTGAGGGCGCATTAAACACCGGAACTGCTTACGGGCTGGTTACCAGCCGCGTAGGAAGTGAAAGCGGCTTAGCCGACGATCTCGCTGCCGGCGAAGAAATAGGCGATTTCGATGGCGGCGTTTTCGGCGCTGTCGGACCCATGGACCGAATTCGCTTCAATGTTTTCGGCAAAAAGCTTGCGGATGGTGCCGGGGGCGGCATTGGCGGGGTTGGTCGCACCCATCAATTCGCGGTTGCGGGCGACCGCGTTCTCACCTTCCAGCACCTGGACCACCACGGGGCCGGAGATCATGAAGGATACCAGATCCTTGAAGAAGGGGCGTTCACGATGCACGCCATAGAAGCTTTCGGCCTGCGTCGGGGACATATGGATGCGCTTCTGCGCCACAATGCGCAGCCCCGCTTCTTCGAACACCGCATTGATCTTGCCGGTCAGGTTCCGGCGTGTCGCGTCCGGCTTGATGATGCTGAAGGTGTGTTCGATGGCCATGATGGCAAACCCCTGAATGTCTGGAAAAGGAACGTGGCGGATAGGCGGGATGGGCCGCTTGCGCAAGCCCCGCCTATGCTTCGCGGCGCGCGGCGATGAGGAATTCCTTATTCCCCTCGGGCCCCGTGATCGGGCTTTCGGTGATGCCGAGCACCTGCCAGCCGGGCAGCGCCGCCCACCAATCGGCGATCATGGCGCAGATGCTGCGATGGAGCGCTGGGTCGCGCACCACACCGCCCTTGCCGACTTGGCCAGGCCCCGCCTCGAATTGCGGTTTTATCAATGCCGCCGCAAAGGCGCCCGGCGCACAAAGCGCCAGTGGTCCGGGTAGGATGGTGCGCAGCCCAATGAAGGACGCATCGCAGACCAGGGCGCAAATGGCCTCTGGGATGGCGGTTGCATCCAAATAGCGCGCATTGGTCTTTTCCAGCACTACCACACGTGGGTCCTGCCGCAGCTTCCAGGCCAATTGGC
>Ga0114976_10002442_pt1 | contig 11665 bp, 9 predicted proteins | sample S_130805_EF_Meta_FD_87319 | JGI IMG/M metagenome (GOLD analysis project Ga0114976, IMG submission 87319) | Freshwater microbial communities from Lake Simoncouche, Canada to study carbon cycling - S_130805_EF_MetaG | ecosystem: Environmental > Aquatic > Freshwater > Lake | place: Lake...
GACTCTTCTGAGTCTCAATTAATTGTTGAGTATCCTTAGTCATTGCGTTTATTTGGTCAGGGTCAAGTCCCTGAATTGCCTTCATCAGAGTGGAGCCAGCATCAATATGAGGGCCATTCTTCACCTGTGTAGGAATCTCACCGAGTTTAAACGGAGCTGCTAGCTCTTGCACTTTCTCAAGTGGCGCAGGCTTAGTTTTCTTAGTTTCCTTCTTTTCATCCTCAAATCCTTCAACTAAGGGCCCAGACAGTCCAAAGCCGGGATTAGTATACCCCCCCTTTGTTATATTCTGATAAACACTACCTATGAATCCCTCATCACTAGAGTTTTCTGCCTTTAATTTTCGAATCATGGATGAAATATTGGGCTGTGTTGTATCAGTGCGAAAACCTTCACGCACATAATAATTAACCATTAGTATTAATGTTAATGATAGAATTAAATTAGAAACTAATAAATTACATCCAGCGGCCAATGCTAATAGACCTACACCCAGGGATACTAAGAAGTGAATCATTGTCATGCGATTATATAGAAATGCAATGGTAAGGCCCACAGGTAAAGAATATAAGGCGATTTCTAAAAATTCATTTAATGCACGAGGCTTCATCTATTCATAGTAAAGGAAGTAAGATACGATTTGATGCCCAAAATAAGCCTCCAACCAAGAGTGCCCTAGATAGCTGACCATAAATATTCATATCGCCACTAGACTTTAACATCCAAGGTGCATAATGTGCAACTAGGACACTCAGAAAGGGCAGATTTACAACAAATACTAGAATTGCAATTAAAATAGGGGTCTTCATCTCATCACCCAAGTAAGCAGACCATGCCTTACCCTGACTTGCCTGTATAGATGCAATCTGGGCAGCGAGCTGTGCCTGGCCTTGACCATGCTGTGACGAGCTGTTATCCCAGTTACCAGCTGCGGCAAATCCAGGGGTTGAACTCTGAAGCATCTGTGCAAAATCTGCAGAAGTAGGGTGCTGACCACCTATAATATGAGCAGTAGGAGGGCCAGAATCCATCTGATACTTCTGGGTTGATTGCTGAGGAGGAGGCATAGGCATCATAGGACCTTGCACACCACCCGGTGGCATTACAGAAGATGCACCCGGACGCATATCTTGACTAGAATTCATATCCTGATAAATCATTTTGACAAGGTCGCCATCTCCAGAAAGTGGTGCTTTCCCATCTAGGTCTGATAATAAGGTTCCTGCGTTTGCCATTCTTTTTCTTGAAGACAAAGAAACCCGGAGGCTCCAAGCGCATAAGGCATTAGGTGATAGGTGATAGGTCTAGGCAAAAGTTATAGCTTATAGCTTATACCTTATAGCCTAATATCCTCAAATGCTTCAATTGCTCCCTGTGCAGGACAATCCATCTGAACTGCCTCAAATTTGTAACATTTAGAAGCAATGTGATAAACTGAATCTTTAATTTCATGAATAGGGGGTGCCTTTACTACCATACATGAGCGCCCACGGCAAATTGGAGAAATAATAAGAACTATTGCTAATCCAAACATAAATGATACCATTACCCTAACTATGGGATTTTTAAAAGCGTCTATTATCATGATTTACTTCTATAACTTACTTAGGATAAGATGTATGGCGTTCCTGAATTTTTCCAATTAATACCTTTTATACTTGGTGCAGCTGCCGGCTTATTGTATGTGGGTTTAGGAGGGCGTGGTGCACATGAGATTATTTACAAATATCCTCATCCGACAACGGTTGATGCCCTAGTATACAAGGACCCCAATGGGGCTTGCTATAGATATAAGGTGGAGCAGGTAAACTGCGATAAGAATGAAGGGAAATTAAAAGAATATCCTCTTTCTGGCTAAATCTATCTTAGGCACTAGGACGAAAAACTTACCGCCCCAGCTGGTGCTGCAGCGGCAATTTTAGATTTAAGAACTCTCTTTTGTTTTCCGATAATTACACCCTCTGCAACTTCAGCGGCAGTTTTAGGAGCTGTAGCTGCAGCTGTAGCTGCTGTAGCTGCAGCAGTAGCTTGAGCTGCAGCAGTTTTAGCAGCTGCAGTTTTAGGAGCTGCAGTTTTAGCAGCTGTAGCAACTGTTGCTGCAGCTGCTTCTTCTACGTTAACATAGAGACCTAGAATTGGCTCTACGCGACGTTTAATCTGAAACACATCCGATCCTATTTTTCGATCATCCCTCTTACTTGCAAAAATATCCTTTAATGTCAGACCACTCAGGCCTTCAATCCATACCTCTGGCCTAGAAACTGCAGAACGTTTCTCCATTAATCCCTTAACTTTTAAATTTTGCGCAACAACTGCAGACGCACCCGATTTAGTTGATTCATAGACTTTTACATCTTCTAGTAATTGCCTACGCTCAACTTCAATCTGTTCTTCTAAGCTTGCAATTTCAGCATTCCTTCCTTGAATAATTTCTAACCGTTCTTCAAACGATAATAAACGCCTATTTGGTAATCTAGCACGCACTTCTGCTCTTTCTTTTACTGCCGGAATGACTGCCTCATTATCTCGTAGTTCAATTGCCCGGTCGACCTTCTTTGCTTTCTTAAAGAAATCCCTATTTACCTGGGATGCCATCTGTTTATAACGTCGGTTGATTTTTTGTATCTTTTTCCTTTATACATCAGATATGTCTGATGAAGCTGGCACAACTGCCACAAGTGCGACACCAGTATTACAATCAGGAGTTACAAGCACGATTCGTGTGTCTTTAGGCCTTTGTGTTGCAATTATTCTTGGAATTTTTATATTTTTATGGGATGGTAAAATTATAGATGGATATGGCCTACCAGACTGGTTAGGACCTTTTATATTTTTCCCATTATTATCGGTATTTCTTGGATATGGAACAAATTGTCTAATACAGTATTTAAGTTGTAATAAGATTGAGTGGCTTGTTCAATTACAAAGAGTTGCAATAATTCCACTACCACAGTGGTTATTCTGGGGTTTATTACAGATGATTCCTAGTATACGATGGCCCATAGAAGGACTCATTCAAGAAGTTTCACCTCAATTACAAAAGGGGTTTTCTTCAGGATTCTATGGATTCTGGATAGGTCTATATATCCAAAGTATCATGAATGGCCTTGCTCAAATATGTCCAGTGTAATTCTTTACCTATAATTCAGGTTCTTCTGGTCCTAAATATACATATCGTGGAACCCCATTTCTCCCTGTTGCACCTTCATTTAGCATATAGTATCCGGGAACTAACTCTTTTTGATTATTGGCCCTTGAATTTTTTGGACGATTATTTCTGCTTATAGGTGGCATACTATTCGATGGTTCATACTGTTCACATGGCTCACATACTTGTGAAGGTAAGGATGATGTGTGACCATATATAGTATCTTCAATTATCGTTACCCCCGCATAAGATATAATTGCCCAAATAATTGCAAAAAGCCAAAAGGGTACGTGGGTAAAATGTGCAGGGTCACGACCTATACCAAATTCCTTCCAACGCCCATCTTCTCTGAACATGTATTGCGGCTTAATCACTAAGATTACAGCAATACCTGTTAAATATACCAAACCTGCGACGATTAATCGCCTCATCTATTATAGTTTATTGATTAATAACCAAATTTAATCTCGCCACTATTTAATTTTTTCTTAATTATCATCATCGAAATGATTTATTTCACCGAGCATCTCATCATCAATGTATCCACCCTCATCCCCGTCACCGCGTGCATATCCTAGAGCATCTAGTCCACCACCTTGACCTTGACCACCTCCACCTTGACCTCCACCTTCAGCAATACCTTCAGGACTAAATTCTGTGAAATCCACAATACCAGCCTTAGCTCTCTGCTCTTTTTCCTTATCATACTGGTCAGCATCGTAAGCATATATTGCCTTAGTTCCACCAACTGCCCAATCTCCTATACCAAGTTTCATTTGAATCTTAGAAATATCCTTTTCAGCACGGGACATCTTAGTCATTGTTCTTAAAATATTCGCCTTTTCTTCTTCTTTCCTTGCAGCAATTAGCTCCCTAATCTGCTCTGGTGTTAAATGCAATCCCTCAAATTTAAATCGATTCAACATTTCACTTACAAATTTTGCAGGAAACATAGCTTCTGGTTCAACATGAGAAGGTAGTTCAGTATCAACTGCAATAGGCAAAATACTAGGATCCGCGAAATTTGCTAAAGCTGCATAGAAAAATAATTTTAAGACATATTCATATGTCTGCTTTCCTCCAGGCACTTGTAATGGTCTCAGAATCGCTAAACTATCTAAAATTGGTCTCACTTGCGAAATGAAGGTTTCAACCTTTGCCTTTAGCCACGGTGTAACTTCTACCCTATTAAATTTTAGTAAATAGCTACGATGCTCTGTTAAAAATCCAGTAACGTCTAATTGATGCTGCCAGCTGAGTCCCCAAGATTTACTAATTTTTGTTGATGGAGGACTTTTATACATAAATTGACTGAGTGGAAGTAAGATGTACGCCTGGAGAAATCTCATTATTGAACCGACTCCACCCTTTTCAATAGAATCAAGTAAATCATATTGAGTTTGAGGCATTCGCCTCTTAAGGCCATTCTCAGCCTCCTCAGCTAACGTAGAAAATTCAGATAATGCAAGTGCAACTTCAACCTCTTTAGCATCTGGTGGCAGCTTATTTAATTCAACGGTTGTCTTTAACATGATTTCTCTAAATTGTGCAAATGGCTCTGGCTCCATTTTCAGAAGAATTTCCCAGTTCTGTAAGGGCCCTGGGATTTCGAGTATTAGACTAGATTTGAATTGATTCACTTTATGCGTCTCATTTAATAAATCTTCAAACGACTCCTTAGTCACATCTATACCCTGACTTTCTATTGCAGTAAGACCCTGCTCTGCAGTAAGAAGCTCAAGGTCGGTAGGCAAGGTTAAATCGCACCAAATACATTTGTGCGTTAGACCAAACTCGTGACTACTACCCTTATTATCTCCATCGTAGCACACTTTTAAGAATAGTTGATAATAACTAGATTCGGGTGGATTTGGTAGGGGTCTAGAAATATCAGAAGGTTTCATTGTAGGCTCTATACGTGTTATTTTCGGCGGCGGAACCACGCCAGTGCGAGAAGAAAATGGTGGTAAACTCGGTTTACCCTTACCCGTTGCCCAGAATTCATCGCTTGCTGTTAGGGGAGATAGGCAACATGAGGCCTCGCTAAAAGAAAGAGGCATTGGTAATTTATTTTTCTTTGCCAAAAAATTACCCTGACGAATCCAGAGTTCTACACGGTCTGCCTCACTTGCAGCTTCTGGAATTATAATTTTCTCAACAAAATCCTCCTCGTTCATAGAATACGGAATAGGGGCAAAATTAGCAGGAAGCTCCTCATCTGGGCGTCCCTGACCACCCGCTGCACCCAGAACTTTTCTCATATATTCACGCTTTTGAGATAAGGCCTGTAAAACAGTGGGGTCCTGTAGGGAAGCACGCATGAATGGCTCAAAAATACCCATAATCGTTTTCTGCCTTACTGAATCATCTGGCTCTTTCTGAAACTGTGTTAAATTCCACGGTGCAGAATCTTTCTGGAATGATGAGATAACTGAAATCACGCATTGAATTCCATTAGTCCCTCCTTCAGGCTCAAGTGGCTGACCCCCAAGATTCTTACACCCTGTAGGCATTCCTCTTAGAATTAAATCTGGTTTTCGTGTCTGAATTAATATGAGTAAATGCACGGCAGTTGCACAGACCAGTGCCTGATTTATATAGACGTCATAATCAACAATGACCGAGACAGCGGTTGATGCCTTACCTCTTTTTTGTGCCTCTTGAATCTGAGTAAATCGCTTTCTATCTGGCATTTGCTGAAATAAGCCAAAGACCCGATTTACAATTACTGCAAAATCATCAAATTCTAAGGGTGCAAATAATCTATCTGCAATTTCTTTTGCAGTAGTATAAATTAGCTTCTTCATCGGGTCTTCATATTCCTCTAGTTCATCTACTCCTGGACCAAGGGGACCAAGAAGGGTATCGATTTGGTCCTGAGTAATTGCATCCTTATCTTCTAAGACAGAGCGACCCATCATTGGCCTTCCACTATCATCAAATTCTAGATGAGTATCATACTCTAATTCACTAATTGGTTGTCCACAATTACGACAAATATAATGCCCCTGGAATTGTCCACCTCCAAAATTTAACTGAATCTCCTTATTTAAGGCTGCAACATCTCCTGGCCTCAAGAATTGGTAGATTTGTAAAAGTTCATGTATACACAATAAATTATGGTCACCCACATTACATTTTACCCAATTTTCCTCCTTATGACCTTGAAATGTAATAAGAAACTTGGATAAAAGAGCCAGGCGTTGAGAATCATCTTTCACCTTACGAATCATGGCCAAGGGTTTTACATGCGAGCAAGAAATGGGCTCAGGTGGCTCTCCAGCAAAGGCAATTCGCTTCTTTTTCTGCTGAATATCCATAACTGTCTTCAAATATGCATCTCTGGCATATTTCATACGGGATTTAGTAAGAGCAGCAGGCTGGTTAGCAAGTTGTGCCATGGTAAGTTCTTGATGATTTCTTAAGAGAAGGCCTACCATTGTTATATCGCTGTTAACAAAGGCAGGCATCTGCTCTTTTAAAGATTGCTGTATATCCCTTAATAAGGGCTCTTCTGCAATTTTCTCAATCATAGTTGCAGCGTCAGGAATCATTTGAATTCCCTGGACCGCTGGAGGTTGAGAAATCTGATTCGCCAAGATTTCACGCTGATGAACGATGGCCTTTAAAATCTGATTCTGAGTTTCGCCTATTATCTCTTTTAGTGCCTCAAACTGGTCAATTGTCCATTCTCGGTCATTCATTCCCATTAAGACCTGAAGTGACCAAATATCCCCCATACCCTCTGCCCTTAGTGCTAGGGCCTTGATATAATCACGAATACTAATATTTCCCAGTGTTCCACCATCAACGCTGACTAAGAATGGTTGACTTGGTGAAGGTATATCTGTAATCTCACCAGTTAGCTTTAAAATATCCTTCATTGATAGAGTTGGTTTTTGACCGTCGATTATATCTGAGACGAGTGACTCTTGTTTTAGAACGCTGAGTGAGGCTGCAAATTTCAGGGGAAACACTACATACGATAAAATAGTGGCTTCTTCACCTGGTTGCAGGATTTGAACTCTATTCCTTAAGACTTTCAGAGCGCGTATGAGCGATATTGAGACCTCATTTACATTTTCAGAAGAAACATTCCCCTTTTTTGTCGGTGGTAGGCAACATGGATATCCTGGAATATTTGCCTCCCTTTCAGGTGGAAGCCTTCGAAATACTTCCTCATCCTTCTGAAATGCTATATGCTGTGACCCCCTTTCCCTCCACGTAGCTCCGTATTTTTGTAAATATCCATTTAAGAATTGTGTAAATTTTTGTCCTGCCATTTCTGGAGAAGACTCCAAAAATTCGGAGGACTCTTCTATTTTTTTAGTAAATTCAAGAAGTCGTAATCCATCCATGGCTTCTGGCTGAGGAAATTGGTCTGTATCCATGTCATGATAGATAATCTTATCAACATCCACAACCGCCCTGCTTAACATTAAGAGGTGTCTATCAAGTGCATCTGCCAGAGTTTGAATGCTAGAAGATTTTACACCGCGCGGCGTCCCATCATCGGATGTTCGTAGAATAGAGGCGCGAAGATTGAAAAATACTTCTACTAAGATACGAGTGGCTTTCTGAGTTTCCAGGGTTTTTTGCCTTGCAGGAGTATTTAGGGATAGTAAGTCTGCGTAAGCTTCTGATTTTTGAGTTTGATTAGAATAAGTGCGCTCAGATGTAGGAATTTCAATAAGTTGCTCAACACCATCATCTTCAGCCGGAAGTAATTCATCATCTAAGAATTGAAAATCCTCAACCTCTTCACCCTCTAGCTCTTCACCCTCACCCTGAGCTTGAGTGTCACCCTCACCTTCACCTTCATCCTGAAGTTCACCTTCATCCTGAAGTTCACCTGGAGCTTGCAAGTCTTCAGCCTGACGCCCACGAATTACACGGAAGGGTAACTGTTTAGGAATACCCCTAAATCCAAAGGGAATATCTAAATCACCATCTGTTTCATTGTGTATTGTAATCGTATCAGACTCTGGATTAACAGCGGTAATTGTATATTTTGTAAATGGTTCTCCATCTGGAGAAAATGTTTCCAAGGTTTGTCCAACCCGCAAGTCAAGAATTTCTACCAAATTTGCCTTCTTTCGCTTTTGCAAGATTTCAACTGACTCAATATTTAGAGCTGGGTCAAATCCTTCTTCATTAATTTCAAATTCAATCACCTGATTTGTTAATCCATCTGGAATTATGTGAATTTCTGAGTCAGTTCTATATATAACCTTTCCAGTCGCCTTATCATATTTACCACCGAATATACGAATTCTATCACCTAATTCAATCACTGGCTCTTCTGGCTCAACTGACTCGGGTTCTTTAGATAATTTAACTTCATTTTCGACTACTGGCGCTGCTAAGGCCTCTTCTTCAGCCATCTAATGTTCAACTACAACAAAAATTGAATCGTAGTCGCACCCATATATAATTATATAAAATGCCGCCTTCTTCTTCCCCTGCACAAATGTCTAGCGCTGCACAAATGTCTAGCCTTAGCACATTTGCCTCCTGGGTATCCAAGTATTCCACGTGGCTAGAGCTGAAGGCATGGCTTCAGGTAGAGGAGCCTGGCATTGATATTATTGAGTCGGAGGATAGTGCATATGCCATTCTGCGGAACAGTAAGGAGAAGGAGGGTGAGGCAGCAATTGCAGAGGATGCCGTATCCGAGACTGCTCAGATATGCCGTTCAGTTGTATGGGATACTGAGGCAAATCTGCCTTGCTGCGTTTCCCCATTCGCTGCTCGCCGCGACCAGAAGATTCCTTCTGGTGGAGCAGATGATAGCTCTGATAAGTGTGGCCTGCGTATTGAGGATTTTGTAGAGGGCGTAATGATAAATGTATTCCGTGCACGCGGTGATACGGAGACTCATGTTACTACGCGCTCTAAGCTGGATGCTGATGGCACATTCTATTCCGAGCGTTCTTTCCGAGAGCTCTTTGAGGAGGCTATGGATGCAAAGGGCACCTCGCTCAATGAGATTGAGGAGCTGATTGGTGCACCCAATGATTCAGTGGCTGCAACATTCATTACGCTAGTTCTTGCTCATCCAGAGCATCGTGTGGTTCGCACAGTAGAGAAGGCCAATTTCTGGGCAATCTACCGTGGCAGTGTTCAAAATGATGGCACTGTAAACTTCTATACTGAGGACCTCCCCGTAGCCTGGCGTCCAAAGACATATAGCCTCACCTTCAAGGGCGAGTTTGCAGACTTGAAGGCAAAGTTTGATGAGATTAAGGCAACAAAGCCCTGGTATTGGCAAGGACTGGTTGTGCACTCTGGTCTACAGAGATGGCGTTTCCGTAACTCTGAGCACGACCGTGTGCGCCGTCAGCTTCGTGGAACAGAGTCAAATTCCTATAGTCGTTTCCTAAGGTTGCGTTCTCAGAAGCGTGTTCAGGAGTATCTGCGCATTTACCAGGAGGACAATCAGGATTTCCAGGGATATGAGCAAGACTTTCGTAGTGCGACCAAGGCCCTCTATGGCTTCTATTGCAAGTGTCACAAGGAGCACTCTATCGCATTTAAGAGTCTACCAAAGGCAGTGCAGCCTCTAGTGTTTGACTTGCATAAGTTCTACCTAACTACCCTGCGCCCTGCAGGAAAGAGCCTGCATATGGCCGAGATTATTGCATGGGTTCCTGAGCATTTCAAGACACAGTATGGTATCTCCAACTTTGTTCGTTTCACAGATGTTCGATTCACAGATGAGGCAGAGAAGTCTGATAATAGCCTAGCTAATCGCCATGTTACTGTAAATGGTGATACGCTACAGGTAAGCGTTGATGTGAGTGATTCTAGGGAGCTAACGGGGGCTACTGCACCTCAGAGTCCTACAAGGGATGGAGATACTCGCGGTGTTGTTGAGGCAGTCTAGAATAGCATTATAATGTTAAATACTATAGATGGACCATAGTGCAGAAGGTTCTTTAGAACTTAGATTACCAAGGGCTGCTAATGTAGCAGGGAACAAAAAACGAGAAAAACCATATGGTAAATTACCCCCTCTAGTTCGTCGCCCAAGGCCAGTAGTCAAATCTCCGGTTGAAGCAGGCGTGACAGCAACTGCACTACCAGTAGGCTGGGAATCTGTAAGAGATGAGGAGACTGGTGAAATTTATTATGTTACTCCTGATGGAGAAGTAGAATGGGAACTTCCATCAACTGTAGCAAGTGCACCTGTAGCAAGTGCACTACCTGTAGGTTGGGAATCTGTAAAAGATGAGGAGACTGGTGAAATTTATTATACTACAGCCGATGGAGAGGTAGAATGGGAACTTCCAGTAGCTGAAGGATCTAGCGCAGCTGTCGTACCAGGCTCTAATACAGCTAGAATCGAGCCGGCCAATGTTTCAGTAGCATCTCCACCAAAAGTAGAGGTTAATACAACTGATGAAGAAAAAATAGCCCAATTAACTGAATTACTTAGAACATATGAAATTCGTCCAGATTTTCTTCAACGACTCTTGCAATTAGATGAATATGAGATTGTATTTATTCTAGATAATTCTGGATCAATGGAAGGTCATTCAGATGCAAAGAAACCATCGGGGTTTACTAAACCATGGACCAGATGGGAAGAATTAAAATATATTACAAAAATTTTAATTCCTATCGCAAATGTCTTTGATACAAATGGTGTTGATATATATTTATTTGATGAGATAATAAACAATTATAAAGATGCTATGAATTTTGATAATGTAGCAGGAATACCACGTACAGGCACCCCTTTGACTCAAACCCTGAATAGAGTCTTAGGTCATAAGGAAGGCTTGCCAGCTGGGAAAAAGTTACTTATTTTTATTGTAACAGACGGACAACCAGAAGGTGGTCCTGCCGCTTTTAAAGAAGCTCTTATAAAGAAAGGGGGAAATGTACATGTAAGTATACTCGCTTGTAACAGCGATGAAGGTGCGATTGGATATTTGAATGATATTGATGAGACAGTAGATAGAGTTGACTGTGTAGATGATTATACAAGGGAACAACAAGATATACTTTTTGTTCAAGATGAGCATTTTCCCTTTTCTTATGGTGATTATATAATAAAAGCACTCTTAGGATCAGTTGATCCTGATTTTGACAATCTAGATGAAAAGAATTTATTAACTGGAATATTTGTTGTTAAAGATAATCAACATCATAGCGCAAGTCGCGGAAACACTTCTTTAAGGATGTTATCAGATATTCGTAGAAAATGGAAAATAGGAGATACTCTTGCACTAAAAACTCCTAATGTAATTAAGGGACCACCAATTATTGATACTGTTAAAATTACATTAATTTCTAAAGATGGAAAGAAGGTAGACTTTCAACCTCCTCTACAGCACAATCATTTTAATTATGAGACCGAATGTTTACCTGGCTCTAGTGGATGTTTACCCTTTTGGGGAGGAAGGACTAGAAGGCGCTCGAATAAATCAAAGGCTAAACAACGCTCCAATAAATCAAAGGCTAAACGAAGAGTATAATACACTAAACCAGATATATTACATTATTTCTGGC
>Ga0114976_10002446_pt1 | contig 11658 bp, 10 predicted proteins | sample S_130805_EF_Meta_FD_87319 | JGI IMG/M metagenome (GOLD analysis project Ga0114976, IMG submission 87319) | Freshwater microbial communities from Lake Simoncouche, Canada to study carbon cycling - S_130805_EF_MetaG | ecosystem: Environmental > Aquatic > Freshwater > Lake | place: Lake...
GGTCGATACCGGAACGCCGCGCGTCCATGCGTCCACATCGTCGGCCTCTGAAGCCGGTTCGCGAATGGGCGTGACGAGCACCGTGCCGATACTTCGCTCGTGCAGAGCTCCCGGCAGCCCGTTCACATGGTCGGCGTGGAAGTGCGTCAAAACAATGGCCGGAAGTCGCGAGATGTCCGCATCATGCAGACATCGATCAACTCGGGCCGGGTCGGGGCCGGTGTCGACGAGCACGCCTTCGTGATCGGTCGAGCGCAGGATGATGGCGTCTCCTTGCCCCACGTCGCACATGATGAGGAACCACCCGGGCGGCGGCCAGTCGCGGCGACCCCCCAGGGCGACAACGAGCGCAGCGAGACAGACACCCGCCACCGCGGCCCACCAACGACGACGGGGGCGCCAACGTCGATGGACGTAGCGCGCAACAACGATGCCTAGGGTGCCTGCCACACACAAGGCAACCCCTGCGATGCCGGTGGGCCATCCCACCGAGGCGAACGGCAGTTGCAGACTTGCGTGTGCGACCCACACCAACCACTGCGCCGGAATTGCCGCGACCCACACCAGTGTTGCGGCCGCACTCGGCCACCATGGCGCAAGGGCTGCGGCAAGCAGACCAAGCACAGTGATGGGTGCAACAACGGGCTCGGCAAGCAGGTTCGCAGGCAGCGATGCCCAACCCGCAAACGCCCCCATCGCGGCGAGAGCGGGCAGCGTAGCGACTTGGGCTGCGCACGTGAGCGCCAGTCCTTGGCGCAACCGCAGCGGCCATGTGCACGAGAGGCGCCATCGGCCAAGGAATTCTTCGATGGTGGGAGACAACATGATCAGCCCACCCGTTGCCAGCACCGACAAGGTGAAACCCCACGTGATCGCGATATCCGGTGACACGACGACCAGAACTATGACTGCGAAAGCAAGCACGGATGGCCCCGCTCGGCGCCCACCGGTGAGCAGGCTCAGAACAATCACTGCTCCCATAACCGCAGAACGCAACACGCTGGGTTGGGGGCCCACGAGCACGACGAATGCCACGAGTGCACTGAGCCCGAGCACAACTCGCCAGAGGAGCGACAGTCGCGCAAGCCCAGCAAGACCGATCACTAGGCCCAACACGATTGCGACGTTGCCCCCGGACACGGCCGTGAGATGGGACAGTCCCGCCGACTGCATGGCTTTCGCAGTTTCTGGCGGCAGCGCTGAGTCATCACCAATGGCGAGTCCGGCAACGAGCGCACCAGGTGCAGCAGGCACCTGCGAGATTGCAGACTGCAATCCCATCCGCATGGCATGGGTTAACGCATCGAGGAGACCTGGACCTGCGCGCACGTGGATGGTGTCCACGATGAGCAGGCCGGCTGACGCCGCTGACGCGGAGGCCAACAGGCGTCCATGCGCGGTGATGATGGAGCCCGGAGGCGGAAGCTGCACCCGATCCTTGACGCGAAGACTCAGGGGTACTTCCACATCAACGATCCCCTGCACACTTGTCACGCGCGTCGTCGCCAATTGCGCCTGAATGACATGACTGTCCTGCCACACGGCGGCCTGACGAGCCACCCAAGTCCGCGGCTCCGTGGTGACGACACCTTCCACCACCACGACAAGACGCTCACGTGTCCATGAGGTGAGTGGCTCCTGCGACAACGCAGATGCGTGCATGCTGGCTGCAAGTGCGGCCACCGACATCGATGCGAGCACCACTAGCGAAGCATTCGCCCAAGGTTGAGCGGGCCGACGAATCATCCACGCAGTGAGGCATGCGCTTGTCACAAGACCTACGCAAGCGGGGATGGCCAGGTACCCCCGCCATGGATGGGGAATGACAACCAAAACCGCCACCGCGGTGACCCACGCCATCACAGCCGGCAGAAGGAGGCGTAGATCTCCATGCAATCGCGCGGCAACGGTCACGGCTGCACCGCACCGGTGAGTTGCCCCATCAACGACGGTCCGATACCGGGGACGTCACCGAGTTGGTCAACACTGCGGAAGGGACCATTCGCGGTGCGCCACGCAACGATGCGTGCCGCGAGAACCGGGCCAATGCCCGGGAGGGAATCGAGTTGCTCGACCGTCGCCGTCGACAATGAGATCGTGGCTGACCCCTGAGTCCCGGGTGCAGCCACGCCGACGGCCACCTGCTCACCGTCAATCAGCAGGCGGGCAAGGTTGACGCTCGCATTCGCCTGCGGATCAGTCACACCTCCGGCCGCGGCGACGGCATCTGCCACTCGCGATCCCGGGGGTAGCCGAATCAGCCCGGGTCGAACGACCTTGCCAATCACATGAACCACCACGCTGGTTTGCGGCGGAGCCGGACCGATCGATGCACCTGAATCAACTAGCGCTACCCCTGACGACAACACCGTCGGTGCTGGGATGACGTCATGTGGTCGGCCGGTCCACCACCACCACACGGCAATCGCCAAGGCAGCGAACAGCAGGATTGCGACACCTCGCAGGGAAGGATGGGACCACGAGGCCCGTGGCGTGACGGTGATGTCGGTGGCTGCTTCTGGCTCTGTCTCGCGAAGTCCTACGACCTGTGCGAGGCGAATGGATGCTGCGCTACCCCGCTTGGCCCACGACTGCATGCGCGGACGTTAGGTACTCAGGTGCCGGCACCTCACCCTTCGACAGGTGGCTGTGGACACCGGCCAAACCGTGGGGACAATCTGTACCCCCACCGCACCCCACCCCAAACCACCCAAACCCATCTCGTCGAGCCCCCTCGATACCTGTCCTCTTCACTCCTAATAGGACGCGTATCGAGGGGGCTCGGCGAAAAGGTGTGGCGGGTTACACGCGCGGCGACACCACCACGGCCACAAGCCCCGGGCCTACATGCGCTCCCACGACGCCGCCGACCGGCGACTCCACGACGGTGACACCCGGGAAGCGGCTTCGCAGGCGATCCGCCAACGCGCGTGCGCGTTCGTCCGCCACCAGATGCTGGACGGCTAGATCGACCCGCCCACCGGCCGCGTTCACCGCGGTCACGGCAAGTTCTTCGAGCCGCGCCAGCGCCTTGCCTGCGGTGCGCACCTGCTCCAGCGGTACCACCGACCCGTCACGCACGGTGAGAATGGGCTTGACCTGAAGGGCCTGGCCCACGGCCGCGCGTGCAGCTCCGATGCGTCCGCCGCGCCTGAGGTATTCCAACGTGTCGACCATGAAGTAGGTGGACGCCGCCGCTGCACGTCGCTCGATCGTCGACACGACCTCGCCCGTTGATCCGCCATCACGAGCGACTTCGGCACCTGCGACAACGGCGAAGCCAAGCGCCATGCCAATCGTGCGCGAATCGACAACGGCGACATTCATAGAACTATCCCGCGCAGCAATCAAAGCCGACTCATAGGTCGACGACAAATCACTGGACAACGTGGCAACGACGATTTCTGAGGCACCACCGGCAATGCCAGCTCCGTAGGCCTCGAGGAATCGTGCCGGCGTGGGACGCGATGTGGTGACCGGCTGCCAGTCCTTGAGTGCATCGGCCACCGCACGTGCTTGGTCGCCATCCGTTTCGTCGAAAGCACGCCCGGCCACGATGACCTGCACCGGGACGATGCCGATGCTCTCTCGCGCCGCCCAACCGGAGGGCAGATAGGAGGTGGAGTCTGTGATCACCGCAACGCGCGACATGGCCACGACCCTAGATGGCCTTGATAAGGGCGCGGCGCACTGATGAGGGCCGGACATCGTCCACTTCAATCGAGTCAGCCTTGACCCACGTGGCCGCCTCTCGCAGCGCCGCCGCCGTGCCCGCAATCGTGGACGCCCGAGTGTCTTCGAGCGTGACGCGCCTGGCTCTCAGCACAACGGCACTAGGGGCCTTGTCACGAGCGGGATCCACCCGTGCCACGAGCTCACCGCGGTGCAGGACAGGCATCGCGAAGTATCCGTGCACGCGCTTGTGTGCTGGCGTGTAGGCCTCAAGTCGATGTGCCAACCCAAACAGTCGCTCGGTGCGGGGTCGGTGCCAAATCAACGAATCGAAAGGTGACAGCAGGGTCGTTCGCGACGCAGCAGGTGACGTCGTGCGCGCTCCTCGAGTCAACCACGTGCGCGCCGCTGCGCTCAGATACGCAGGCTGATCCCATCCCTCTACTCGCACCTGCTCAACGCCCATGTCCGCCAGTACCCGCTTGGTCGGGGTCTTGCCGAGGCGATGCACATCAGCGATGTCGTCGAGGGTTCCCACACCCATCACGTCCAATGATTGAGCGACCAGTGCGGTCATGCATTCAGCATCCGACGGACCAAGTACTCCCCCGGTGGTTCGCCAGCCGGGCTGCTCTCGCAGCTCGACCGGGATGGCTCGCTCGGCGAGGTCGTAGACGCGACGCCATCCGCTGCGCTGCGTGCACACCACCGTTCCGATGCTGAGCAACCATTCGACGGCAATCTTGGAATCCGACCAGTCCCACCACATACTCGAGGACTTTGCGCCACCGAGGTCACTCGTCGTCACCGGACCTTCGGCCTTGAGGTGCTTGAGAACACGCTTGAGTCCAGACTCCTTCACCAGATGCCAGTGCTGTCGACGGCTGATGTAATGGCGACGCCGAAAGGCGAAATGAGGCCACGACTCCATCGGCAGGATGCATGCCGCGTGTGACCAGTACTCAAAGCTCGAGTCACCGTTCCAGTAACCCGCCTCGATATTTGTGCGCTCCATGGCTCCATAGCGCGCATAGGCCACCAGCTCATGTGTGCGCGCAAGGGTGGAGATGGTGTCGAGTTGCACTGCACCCAGATGGCGCACCATGTCGTGCACCCGGCGACGCTGAGTTGTGGCCGTGCCCGCCTTCGGGGTTTCTCCGAGGAGGCCTTGCCGCCACAGCGCCACGCTTCGCGCCTGCGCCGCGGTCAGCGATTCCATGTCAGACAGGAACGATGTTGACGAGCTTCGGGGCACGCACGATGACTGTCTTGATGTCGCGGCCCTCGAGCGCCTTGATGACCCCGGGGGTGGCAAGCGCGAGCGCCCTCAGGTCGTCCTCGGAGATGTCGGGGCTGACGTCAAACTTCTCACGCACCTTGCCCGCGATCTGCACCACACAGGTCACCGAATCCTCGACCAAGAGGGCCGGGTCAACCACGGGCCAGCCGGCCAGGAACACCGTGGGCTCGTGGCCGAGCCGGTTCCACATGTCTTCGGAGGTGTACGGAGCCACCAGCGACAAGATGATGGCGACAGCTTCAGCGGCCTCGCGCACGGCCGGGTCGGCCGGTCCACAGCCAGAGTCGATGGCTTTGCGCGTGGCGTTGACCAGTTCCATGACGCGCGCGACGGCGACGTTGAAACGGAATGACTCCACCGCCTGCTCGGCATCGTGCACGGCGCGGTGCGTGATTTTGCGCAGATCGATATTGCCCGTCGTGGGATCCACCCCCACCGCACTGGTGACATCGCCCGACAGTCGCCACGCACGGGCCAAGAACTTGCGCGACCCCGCCGGCGACACCTCGGCCCAGTCGACGTCATCTTCCGGCGGCCCCGCAAACACCATGGTCAGACGGATCGCGTCGACACCGTGCACCGCAAGCTCATCCGAGAGTCTCACGAGGTTGCCGCGCGACTTGCTCATGGCTGAACCATCCATGACGACCATGCCCTGATTGAGCAGTCGTGTGAAGGGCTCGGTGAAGTCGACAAGTCCCATGTCGTACAGGACCTTGGTGAAGAACCGCGAATACAGCAGGTGGAGAATCGCGTGAGTGACGCCGCCGACGTACTGATCAACCGGCAACCAATCGCGCACGATCTCCGGATCGAAAGCAGCACTCGCGTTGCGTGGATCCGCGTAGCGCAGGTAGTACCACGACGAGTCGACGAAAGTGTCCATGGTGTCGGTGTCGCGCAACGCGGGACGTCCGCACGACGGGCAGGCAGTGTTGACCCAGTCGGTCGCTGCACCTAGTGGCGAGGTGCCCTTGGGTGAGAGGTCGAGCCCTTGCGCAGGCGGCAGCCGCACTGGAAGCTCGTCCATCGGCACCGGTACTTCACCGCAGTGCTCACAGTGAACGATCGGGATGGGGGTACCCCAGTAGCGCTGACGGGAGATCAGCCAATCGCGCAGTCGATAGTTGGTGGCGCGTTTGCCGGTACCGCGCTGCTCCAGCACGGTGAGCATCGCGTCGATCGCCTCGACCTTGCCCAGGCCGTCAAGCGGACCGGAGTTCACGTGCGGACCGTCATCGGCGGTGGCGACACCCGTGACCGCAGGATCCTCGCCAGCGTCAACAACCACCTGGATGGGCAGCCCGAATGCACGGGCGAAATCGAGGTCGCGCTGATCGTGCGCGGGCACGGCCATGATGGCTCCGGTGCCGTAGTCGGCAAGTACGTAGTCCGAGGCCCACACCTGAATGCGCTCACCGTTGACCGGGTTAATCGCATAGCGCTGCAAGAACACGCCGGTCTTCTCGCGGGTGTTGTCGAGTCGGTCGACCTCGGAGGTCTGCTTGACCTTGTCGAGATAGGTCGCGAACTCGGCCTCCGCCGAGGTACCGGCAGCAAGTTCCGCTGCCAAGTCCGAATCTGCAGCCACGACAAAGAAGGTCGCGCCGTAAAGCGTGTCGGGCCGTGTCGTATAAACGGTGACCGGCTCATCGCGACCCTCGATGACGAACTGAACTTCGGCGCCGCTAGAACGACCGATCCAGTTGCGCTGCATGAGCAGAACTTTCTCGGGCCAGTTGCCCTCGAGTTGCTTCATGTCGTCGAGCAGGCGGTCGGCGTAGTCGGTGATGCGCAGGTACCACTGCGTCAGCTTCTTCTTGGTGACCGCGGTGTCGCAGCGTTCGCACAAGCCAGCAACGACCTGCTCGTTTGCTAGAACGGTCTGACAGTTAGGGCACCAGTTGACGGCACTGGCGCGACGGTAGGCCAGACCACGGTTGAACATCTCGAGGAAGAACCACTGATTCCAGTGGTAGTACTCCGGATCGCACGTGTTGAAGACGCGGTCCCAGTCGAAGGAGCACGCATAGCGGCGCATCGACGACTTCTGCTGCTCGATGTTGGCGTAGGTCCACGCCACCGGATCCTCACCGCGTTTGATGGCCGCGTTCTCGGCCGGCAGGCCAAACGCGTCCCACCCGATGGGGTGCATGACGTTGAATCCTCGTTGGATCCAGTAGCGAGCAACGACATCACCGAGCGCATATGCCTCCGCGTGACCCATATGAAGGTCACCCGACGGATACGGAAACATGTCGAGCACGTACTTGGTGGGCCGGGGGTCACCCTCACGTCCAGACCTGAATGGCTGAAGTTCATCCCACACTGGAAGCCAGCGGTCCTGAATGCGCTCAAAGTTGAAGGCATCGGCGTCGTCGGTCGGAAAACCGGAATCCGCGGCGCCGGGGACTGGACTGTTGCTCATGAGGGGTCAAGACTAACTGTCATGCGCCCGGCGACGATCAGCCGTGCCCTCGCCCCCCTGCTCTTGCTAGCCATGCTCGCTGGTGCACCCGCCGCAAACGCTGCCCTCGACGATGGATACCCGCCGGGCCAGCCGGCTCCCGGCCGGACGTGTCCGGACAGCCGCGTCGGTCAGGTCGCCGTCAGTCCCTTCAACGGCAAGCGCTTCGTCTGCACGATGATCGATGGCACCAAGCGGTGGTGGCCGCCCGGCACTCCCCTGCCCACCCCCAGCCCGTCCGCTTCTGGGGCCGTGCCGCACATGCCACCGGGCTTCAAGCCCACGTACGTCCCACCCGCATCCGCTCTCTCCAGCATGACCATCCGTCGCGACATCGCCTACGGCACAGACTCGCCAGCCCAGCGGCTCGACCTCTACCTCCCCACAGGCGTGTCGAAGCCCCCGCTGGTCATCTGGATCCACGGAGGCGGTTTCGTGTTCGGCGACAAGGCCGTCCTGGGGTTCGACGAAGGCGCTCGCATGCTCCAGACATTCACACGAAACGGCATGGCCGTTGCAGGCATCAACTACCGATTGGCTGACGAGGCGAAGTTCCCCGCTGCAGGGCAGGACGTGAAGTCCGCCATTAGGTTTCTGCGCGCTCATGCGGCTACCTACGGATTCGATTCGTCGAGATTCGCCGTAGGGGGTGACTCGGCAGGCGCGTATCTGGCGGTGATGGCCGGCGCCACCGGCGATCAGCCAAGTGTCTACGACAATCCACGCGATAAAAATCAAGCAACCTCAGCGTCCGTGACCGCCGTCGTCGATCTCTTCGGCAATGCCAACTTCCGCACGATGCAGGCCAACCTGCTCACGCATCCCTGCGGGCCTCATCTGAGTCAGCCTGCGCAGGCAACGTTGCCCGACAATCCTTGGTTCGGAGATCCCGCACTACCGAAAACGCGAGCGGCGATCGACAAAGCCAACCTGTACCCGTACCTCGCTACCGTGAATCCACGGCCCGCCTTTTTCATCTTCCATGGCGACGAGGACTGCTCGGTGAACTCAGCGGACTCCATCGAGCTTGATGCGCGCCTGAGGTCGTCGGGCGCACAGAGCTCCCTCACGCTCATTCCTCACGCCGGTCACGGGGACGCGAAGGTGTGGGCTGCTGCCGCGAGCGTGGGAAGCGTCCTTCGCTCGCTCTTCACTCGGCATGGCTAGGGTGCCGGAGTGACGCGACGCGGGTGGCTGCTGTTCATTGCCCTTGGCATCATTTGGGGACTTCCCTACTTGCTCATCAAAGTGGGCGTCGCCGAGCTTTCTCCCGTGGTCGTGGTCTTCCTGCGCGTTGCCTCGGCAGCTGTCATTCTCGTCCCCATCGCCGCCGCGCGCGGACAGTTCGCCGGCCTGCGCGGACGATGGAAGTGGGTCGCGCTGTTCGCGGTGATGGAGATCATGATTCCGTTCTTCACTCTCACCTGGGCTGAGCAGCGCATCAGCAGTTCACTCGCGGCACTCCTGGTCGCCGCAGTGCCCATGGTTGCTGCAGTGACTGCCTGGCGCCTCGGGATTGATGACCGACTGACGGGCATTCGTATTGCCGGTCTCGTCATCGGCGTCGTGGGCGTCGGCTTCCTCATCGGCTTGGACCTTGGGGGCGGCGACCTTCTCTCGATCGCGGCCGTTGGGGTGACGGTCGTGGGGTACGCGACGGCCCCACTCATCATTGCTCGCAAGCTCGCGGACGCGCCCAGCATGGCCGTCATCGCGGCCGCACTCACCATCAACGCCGTGGTCTATGCGCCACTCGCATGGTTCAGTCGACCGGTGCAGCCGGTCAGCGCACATGTGTGGCTGAGTTTGCTCGCGCTTGGCGTGGTGTGCACGGCACTCGCCTTCCTCGTGTTTTTCGCACTCATCGCGGAGGCCGGCCCGTCGCGATCAACTCTCATCACCTACGTCAACCCGGCGGTGGCGCTGTTGCTAGGCGTCGTCATCCTGCACGAGGCCCTCACCGCGGGCCTCATCATCGGCTTCCCGCTGGTGTTGCTGGGTTCTTACCTCGCCACTCGACGTGCGGCGTTACCGGAGGAGTCAGAGCCGCACATGTAGCGGCTAAAGCTTCTGCTTCGACGCCTTCGGCACTGAAATGTTGGGGACATTGGTGATGACGATGTCCTCGGTGATCGAGACCGTGCCCGCCTTGCTCTCGCCCAGCAATTGGGCCTTCAGCCCATCGGGTGACACCCGCGTGACATAAACCGCCGTGGTGTCGTCACCCCCCTTGACGTTTGTCGATGTGACTTCAAGCCAGCCGTCCTTGCCGATGGCCGTGGTCACGGGGATGCCCACGGTGCGCCAGGGATTCCACGGGTCGTACGGAACGAAGTTGCCTGTCGCCGTAATCGGGTTCACGTTGGTTCCGAGGTTGTTGTAGACCCACCGGCCGTTCCAGTTGAAGATCTGGCGCTTGTGATGGGGCAACGTGTACGTCGTATCTCCCTTGGTCATAAAGCCCTTGCCACTGGGATTGCGATCGAACGAACGACAGCGCGTGACACGGGCCGAGTCGACCGCGCACACCGTGCGATCGATCGCCTCGAACGTCCAGCGCATGGGCTCTTGACCTGCCCAAGCTGACCAGGTGGCCATGGCCGTCTGGGGATTGGACGTGAAATTCGCCAGCGCAGATGTCACTGCCGCCGGCGCCGCGATGCCTTCCGCATGCGCCTCCGGCAAAGCACTGACAGCCACGAGGCCCACTGTGGCGAGGGCGGGAATGAGCAATCTCAAGCGCATGAGGGGAAGGTACCGCCACCCCATGCCGGAACGTGCTGGTGGAGCTGAGGGGATTCGAACCCCTGACCCCCTCCATGCCATGGAGGTGCGCTACCAACTGCGCTACAGCCCCGTTGCGCTACTGCCGCGCGGGAGCGCCAAGCATACCCATGCAGGTCAGCGGTCGTCAGACAGGGCGGTCTCGGGCAGTGTGCCCGCGTTGTACTCCTGCAGGCGCCAGATGGGCCCGTGCCCCGAAGAGTTCTGCGTCAGGACGCTCCACGAACAGTTCGTGAGCACGCCCAGGACAGACCAGTGCTCAGGGGGCAGGCCCAGCAGCCGTCCGATGCCGGCGCGGGCCGCGCCGCCGTGAGTGGCGAACACCACTGTGGCCTCATCGGCAACGCGCGCCATCACGCGCTCGACGGAGGCCGCCACGCGATCGGCGACCTCGATGCGCGTCTCCCCGCCGCCGGGACGCATGTAGGAGTCTGCGGTCCAGCGCGGCCATTCATCGCCATAACGCTCATCGAGTTCTTGACGCGTGAGGCCTTCCCACTCCCCCGCAAAGGTCTCCCGAAGCGCTGGATCGAATTCCACCGGTAGACCCATGCGATCGGCCAGGAACTGAGCCGTGCGCGCTGCTCGTGTGAGGTCAGAGGACACGATCGAGACGGGATCCAGCAAGGCGAGCTGCTCCGCGGCAGCCTGAGCTTGGCGCACACCGAGTTCGTCAAGATCGATGTCGGTCTGGCCCTGAAATCGCGACTGCGCATTCCACATCGTGCGGCCGTGCCGCCACAGAATGACGCGCTTCACTCGGACTGTTCCGCAGCCTTCTGCCCTTCGGTGACATCCGCGGGCAGGGCGATGAATGGGCAGTCCTTCCACAGGCGCTCAATCGCGTAATGGATTCGCTCTTCTGCCAACTGCACGTGGACAACAAGGTCGCCGAAGTCCAGCAGCACCCACCGGCCTTCCGTCTCGCCTTCGCGACGCAGTGGCTTGATGCCCATTTCGTGGAGGCGCTGTTCGATGCCGTTGACGACGGAGCGCACCTGGCGGTCGTTGGCCGCGGAGCACAGCAGGAAAACGTCGGTGATGACGAGCTGCTCGCTCACGTCGAGTGCGACGATGTCCGTAGCGAGCTTGTCCGATGCGGCTCGCGCAGCCTCGATGGCTGCAGCAACCGACTCTGGACTTGCGGTCATGAGTGGAATCCCTTGTTCGACAGTGTCGTGCGAGTCACGTGTGTTCCCGTCAGTGCCCACACCCTCTCACAGCAGGATCAGCCCCACGATTGCGTGATGTCGCTCCCTAGCCTCACGCGCACATCAACCGAGGCCAGGGCCGACATGTCGACCACCACGGCACCGGCGGGCAGGCCCAGGGCCGCGGCCACCGCCCGGCCGCGGGCCAGCGCCTCTGGGCTTCCACCCGCGACTTCGATCACGGAGGCGCCCCACGTACGTGGCGGTTCGTCGGCTGCGACCAC